>Ga0190269_10000737_pt1 | contig 16387 bp, 14 predicted proteins | sample Popmic249IS_FD_133749 | JGI IMG/M metagenome (GOLD analysis project Ga0190269, IMG submission 133749) | Populus adjacent soil microbial communities from riparian zone of Blue River, Arizona, USA - 249 IS | ecosystem: Environmental > Terrestrial > Soil > Riparian zone | place: USA: Arizona...
CGCGGCGAACGTCGAACGGTTCCGCGCGGCGTTCCTGGCCGGTACTCCGGCCGACGCTCCGGAGGCGATGGACGCGGCCGAGGAGCACCGTCAGCACATCAGCCGGTGGTTCTACGACTGCAGCTACGAGATCCACCGCGGCCTGGGCACCATGTACGTCGACGACGAGCGGTTCACGCGGAACTACGACACGGACGCTCCCGGTCTGGCCGCTTATATCCGCGACGCGATTCACGCGAACGCTGCTCGCGCCGGTAAGTAACCCGACAGAGGCGCCACCGCGCACCCCGTAGCGTCGAACTCCTCGACGGAGGAGGTGCGCGGTGGAGTGGTGGCGGATCATCCAGGGCGTGGTCGGACGCCCCCGCGGCGACCTGTTCACCGCGGTCGCCGAAGCGACGCTCCACGCGACCGCCGAGGCCGGCCGCAACGAGCTGCTCCGCGTGGCCAGCGTTCTGCGCGCCGACATCGCACAGTTACGGACCCACGCCGGCAGCGGTCCGGTGAACACCGCCCTCCTTCGTGCCGCGGAGCACGCGGAGGCGTTCGGCTCGCGCGGCTTCGCCGGTGACTCGCACCTCTACCGCGCGACCGAGGCGATGGCGGAGGCCGGTCGGCTGATCGCGCCGACCGGCCGGCCGCCGTGCCTGTTCAACCCGGCGCACGGCCCGGCGAGCGCCGAGGTCGACTGGTCTCCCGGCGGCAGCCTGCCGCGGCGGGTGCCGGTCTGCACCGCCGACGCCGCCCGGATCGTCGCCGGTCAGCAGCCCGACGTCCGGCTGGTGCCCACCGACTTCGGCCCGAAACCCTACTTCGCCGCCGGTGGTCTCTACGCCGACTGGATCCTCGGCTGGTACGCCTCGGGTCAGGATCCCTACTTGACGGCCCGGCTGCTCGCCGGGACGGCCCTCGGCGAGCAGCTGCCGGATCGCATCCAGGCCCGCCGCCACTACGGCTCAGACCACCCGATGGGGACGTTCGGCACCGTCCATCCGTGACACCTCCGCCGAAGCCGATGGCGACACCCGCGCCACAGGGAAGGCGAAGTACGGACATTTTTGTCAGTATTTGAGACATGCAGTGGCGTCGAGACCTCTGGCTCGTTGTCCTCGCGGTCGGCGCGGGCGTCTTCGTCGCGGGAGAACGCATCCTGGCGGCGTCGGACGAACCCGGCCTGGTGACGCCGATCCTGGTGATCGGCGTCGTCACCGCACCGATGGCTTTCTACGCGGCCTGCCGCGGGCACCAGGTGCGGTTCGCGCTGCCCACCTGGGTGTTGGTCGTGTCGAGCACCGCCGCAGCGGTGCTCGGGTCGGCGATGGCCGGGCTGCTCGGCTACTCGGCGCTGGCGGAGCTGGGTCCCCTCTCGACGGTCGCGGTCGCGGTCGCCAAGCAGTCGGTGACGCTACTGGTGCCGCTCGCCGCGCTGTTCACGCTGCCCACTCGACGAGCCGCGGACGGCCTGCTGCTCGGCGCCTCCGCCGGTGCCGGGTTCGCGGTGGCCGAGACGGTGGGGTACCTCGTCACGTCGCCGGACGTCGTCGGGCCGACGGCACACGCGGTGCTGGCACGGGGGCTGCTCGGCCCGGCCGCGTTCCTGGCGTGGGGCGGCATCGCCGGTGCCGCGCTCTGGCTCGCCGCGCAGGAGCACTGGAACGCTCGCGCGCTGCGGCGGCTCGTGCTCGCGCTGGTCGGCGTGGTGGCGTTGCACGCGCTCTGGGAGAGCGCCGACAGCGTCGTCGTGCGTACCGCGTTGACCGCGGTGAACGGATTGCTGCTCGGATGGGTCTTGCGCACGACGACGCGCCGCGGGGCCTCGCCGCGGGTGCTCGCCCGCCAGGCACCGCACCGCACCGGCCCGGCCGGCGGCTCCCACCCGGTGGCTGCGGGCGGGAGCGGTGCCGGTGGCGGGGGTGGCGCCGGTGGCGGGGGTGGCCGCGGGGGGGCGTCGCAGCGGGTTCCCGCCGCGGCCGGTAACTCGACGCGGAGCGCCCCGTCACGCACCACTCCGACGCGCGGCGCAGCCGATCCGATCGGCGCAGGGGCACCCGGGGCAGGGGCACCCGGGGCAGGGGCACCCGGCGCGAGACCGGCAGGCGCCGCCGCGTCCGGGAAGTCCGGCGCAGGGGTAGCCGGCGCAGGCGCGGTGGGGCGCGGCGCCGACGAGGTGGCCAGTGGCCGGCCAGCGGGCGCGGGAACACCCGGTGCCGGGCCGACGGGTGCCGGCACGGCCGGTGCCGGATCAAGGGATGCCGGGTCAGCGGGTGCCGGAAGGGCGGGCGCCGGGGCGGCCGACGTCCCGTCGGCAGGTGCGGGGATGCGCGGTGACGGCGCGGGCTCGCCCGGCGTCGGAGCGGGCTCGCCCGGTGTCGGAGCGCCCGGTGTCGGAGCGCCCGGTGTCGACCCGGTCGGCGCTGAGCCGACCGGCGCCGGGCCGATCGGGCGAGCGGATGGACGCGGCGCCGGGGACGCGGCTCCCGACCGCGCTGCCGCGGCAGCTACGGCGGCAGCGGCTGCGGCCGCCTCCGCGGCTGCGGCCGCAGCCGCGGCCGTCGCGGCGGCCGACCACGGCACCGCGGCCGCGGACCGCGCTGGGGCAGCAGGTCCGGCGACGCCGGCGCAGCAGACGCGGACCGACCAGCCGGCTCCGGCCGAGGCACCGGCGAAAGCCGGCGGCGCATCGAACTCCCAGGCTTGACTTCACACGTTTCACTGAAGTGATATTTCGTCACACCGGGACCGTCACTTACCGTGCTTTTCATGGAAAAGCACGATCCGCCAACTTTCGAGTGGACTCCGCCCAAAGAGCGTCGTAAAGGGCTCACCGCCCTTCTGCTCGGTCTCACCGGACTCGTCCTCGTCGGGTTGTGCGGTATCGGCGCCTGGATCGTCGACGGCAGGTCGCAGACCCAGTCGACGCACTCCCCCAGCCCGTCCGCGCCCACTGCGGTCGCCGCGGCCACCCCTTCTCGCGACGACCACGTCGTCGAACTTCTGGCCGACGGCGAGCCGGGACTCGGCGCCCGGGTCCGCACCGGCCCCGTGGAGTACCGGGTCACCAACCAGCGGTGCGGCGTCCCCGAGGTGGGCACGAACGCCGGTTCGGCCGGCGAACCCAGCCGCGGCCACTTCTGCGTCGTGACGCTCGAGGTCCGAAATCTCGGCCGCAACGCCCAGGTGTTCACCGCCGCCGACCAGGTCGGTTACACCACTACCGGGGACCGCTACCTCGGCAGCGCCGCAGCCACCCGCTACGCCAACGGCAGCTCCCGCTCGTTCCTCGCCCCGATCGGACCGGGCGCCGTCGTCACCGGCGTGATCGCCTTCGATCTGCCGAAGGGCTCGCGCCTGGACTCGGTATGCCTGCGGTCGACGGCCGCCGCCGGGACGGTCTCGGTCAGCCTGTCGTAGCCTGCGCCGCCGGGTCGCTCGCCGACGCACGCCCGGGCTGGTGCGCGCCCTGCACCGAGCGCCGGTGGTCGGCCGCAGCGTCGGTGACCGCGGTCAGGAAGCGGTGCGCCACCGCGACCTCCTCCGCGGTGAAGCTGGAGACCACCCGGTAGATGCGCTCGTGCAGCGGGCCGAAGAACTCTCTCGCCAGCGCCATCCCCTCTTCGTCGTAGTGCAGGTAGACCCGGCGCCGGTCGGTGCCGGTGCGTACCCGGCGGATCTGCCCCAGACGCTCGAGCCGATCGATCACCGCGGTCGTCGCACCGGACGACAGCCCCAGCGCCTCCCCCAGACGACCCGGCGTGGTCGGTGTCCCGCGGCCCTCCGCGTCCATCACTTCGATCAGCGCGTGCAGGTCGGTGGCGTGCAGACCGTGCAGTTCGGCGAACGCGTGGGTGACCAGCCGCGCCTCCACGAAGTACCGCCGCAGCTCGCGCCCCAGCTCGCGCGTGCGGTCGCGCCGGGGGTCTTCCGTGTCCACGAGTTGCAGGCTACCGCCACGTGCTCAACAATCTCGATTGTCGAGAGGCTTTACGATCGAGAGAAGAGCCATGCCCGAGATTGTGACCGGCCGGCGGTCCGCCTGGCTGGTGCTCCTGTTGGCGGTAGTGCTGTCCGGTCTGGTGATCGCTTTCGGCGGCGCGGCGCGGAACAGCAACGAGCCGACCGCCGCCCTCCCGTCGTCCGCCGAGTCGGTCAAAGTCGCGGAGCTGCAGAAACAGCTGCCCAGCGGCCAGACGCACCCGGCGCTGATCCTGTACGCCAGAGGCGGGGAGAGGCTGACCGACGCCGACGTCGCCGTGGTGGCCGCCGACGCGAAGCAGTTCACGTCGTTCGCGCTGGGCGGCCGCGTCTCACCGCCGATCTACTCCCCCGACCGCACCGCCGCGCTCCTCGCGGTGCCGTTCACGGCCGACCTCGACAACGACCTCGTGATCGACCGGGTCACCGAGCTGCGCGAACAGTCGCGGGAAGGCCTGCCGACCGGCCTGACCGCCCAGGTCACCGGTGGCGCCGGATTCCGTGCCGACATCGCGTCGTCGTTCAGCGGGGCGAACTTCAAACTGCTCGCCGTGACCGCGGGCGTCGTCGCAGCCCTGCTGTTGATCACCTACCGCAGCCCGATTCTCTGGCTGGTGCCGCTCGCGGTGGTCGGCGCGGCCGACGTCGTCGCCGGGTCGGTGATCGCACTGATGTCCCGGGTGACCGGGCTCAACACCGACCCGTCCACGACCGGCATCGTCGACGTCCTGGTGTTCGGAGCAGGCACCGACTACGCGCTGCTGCTCATCGCGCGGTACCGGGAAGAGCTACGACTCACCGAGGATCGCCGCGAAGCCATGCGCAAGGCGCTGCGCTCCGGTGGCGGCGCGATCGTCGCCAGCGCGGTCACGGTCACGCTGAGCCTGCTCACGCTCGCGCTGGCGATCCTGGAGAACGACCGCGCGATCGGCCTCGCCGGCGCCATCGGCATCGTGGTCGCGGCCGTGTTCGGGTTGGTCGTCCTGCCCGCCGCGCTGGTGGTGTGCGGGCGAGGGCTGTTCTGGCCGTTCGTCCCGAAGGTCGGCGACCAGGACAAGGCCCGCACCGGCGTGTGGGCCCGCGTGGCGCACGGCGTGGCTCGGCGTCCGGTGGCGGTGATCGCGTTCTCGATCGTGCTGCTCGGGGTGTTGTCGGCCGGACTCGTCGACGCGCGGCTGGGGCTCAGCCAGACCGAGCAGTTCCGGGTGAAGGCCGAGTCGGTCGACGGGCTCGAGGCGCTGGCGCGGTACTACCCCGCTGGTGCCACCGATCCGGTGGCGGTGATGACCACCCCGTCGCAGGTCGCCGACGTCACCGCGCTCGCCGAGAAGACGCCGGGCGTCGCGTCGGTGCGGCCCGGCGAGAAGACCGGTGAGCTGGCCGAGATCGACGTCGTCCTGGAGGCCGCGCCGGCGACCGAGGAGAGCTACGACGCGATCCGCGCGCTGCGGACGCGTCTGGACTCGACGGACGCGCTGGTGGGCGGATCGGTCGCCACCGAGCTCGACACCCGTGAGGCGGCGATCCGGGATCTGAAGCTGATCGTGCCGCTGGTGCTCGGCGTCGTGCTGCTCGTGCTGATCGTGCTGCTGCGGGGGGCGATCCTCGCCCCGATGCTGCTGATGCTGACGGTCGTCGCGACGTTCTTCGCCTCGCTCGGGGCCAGCGTCTTCCTGTTCACGCACGTGCTGGGCTATCCGGCGCTGGACACCGTGGTTCCGCTGCTCGCGTTCCTGTTCCTGGTCGCGTTGGGCGTCGACTACAACATCTTCCTCGTCACCCGGGCGCGGGAGGAGGCGCTGCGGCACGGCACCAGGGAAGGCATCGAGACGGCGGTGGCCGTCACCGGCGGGGTGATCACCAGCGCCGGGATCCTGCTGGCGGCGGTGTTCGCGGTGCTGGGGGTGCTGCCGCTGATCACGCTCACCGAGATCGGCGTGATCGTGGGCCTCGGCGTGCTCCTCGACACCCTGCTGGTGCGCACCGTGCTCGTCCCCGCGCTGGTGATGCTCCTCGACCGCCGTTTCTGGTGGCCGAGCCCGCTGTCGCGGACACCCTCGCCGTCTGCCGAGGTACCCGAGAAAGCCAACGCATGAGGATCGACGCCTGCCGGGCGCGCGTCGGTCGCCTCCGCGACCGACGCGCGCTCCTACTCACGCGACGTCCCGCTCCGCCGTGGGCGGTCGCTCGCCCACCCTCTCGCGCCGGGGGTGTGCAGCGCCCCGGACGCTGCCCCCTCCGGCGCCGGACGGCGGGCAGCGTCTCCACGGGCAGTACCCCGGCGGGCAGCGTCCCGGCGGGCAGCATCCCGGCGGGCAACGTCCCGTCGGGCAGCACCCCGGCCGGCAGCATCTGGACGGTCAGGCCTCGGACGACCGCTTCCACAGGTCGATGCCGCTCTCGACGGCGTACTTGTCGATCTCGGCCAGCTCGGCGTCGGTGAACGCCGTGTTCTTCGTGGCGGCCAGGCTGTCCTCGAGTTGCGCGACGCTCGACGCGCCGATCAGCACCGATGAGATCCGCTCGTCGCGCAGCGCCCACGCCAGCGCGAGCTGCGCCAGCGTCTGGCCGCGCCCGGCCGCGATCTCGTTCAGTGCCCGGATGCGCCCCAGCGTGTCGTCGGTGAGCATCGACGACGTCGCCGAGCCTTCCCGCGCGACCCGCGAGTCGGCCGGGATGCCGTTGAGGTACCGGTTCGTGAGCAGGCCCTGCGCCAGCGGCGAGAACGGAATGCAGCCGACGCCCAGCTCACCGAGCGTGTCGAGCAGGCCGCCCTCGATCCAACGGTTGAACATCGAGTACGACGGCTGGTGAATCAGCAGCGGTGTGCCCAGGTCACGCAGGATCTGCGCCGCCTCGGCGGTGCGCTCCGGCGAGTAGCTGGAGATGCCCGCGTAGAGCGCCCGCCCGGAGACGACCGCGGTGTGCAGCGCCCCCATCGTCTCCTCGAGCGGCGTCTCCGGGTCGAACCGGTGGGAGTAGAAGATGTCGACGTAGTCCAGCCCCATCCGGGCCAGCGACTGGTCGAGGCTCGCGAGCAGGTACTTGCGTGAGCCGTGGTCGCCGTACGGCCCGGCCCACATGTCGTAGCCGGCCTTGGTGGAGATGACCAGCTCGTCGCGGTACGGGCGGAAATCCTCGGCGAAGATGCGGCCGAAGTTGATCTCCGCGCTGCCGTAGGGCGGCCCGTAGTTGTTGGCCAGGTCGATGTGCGTGACCCCGAGGTCGAACGCGCGCCGCAGGATCGCGCGCTGCGTGGACAACGGGTTCACGTCCCCGAAGTTCTGCCAGAGCCCCAGCGAGATCTCCGGCAGCTTCAGCCCGCTCCGGCCCACCCGGCGATACGGCTGCTGCTCGTAGCGGGCAGCGTCGGCCTCGTAACCCATCAGTTCACACCTTCGGTCTGCGCAGTGTTCGTCGGCGAGCCTGTCACAACCGGCAACGCCTCCTGCCTGCGGACCGCACCGAATCCCACCAGCAGGTATCCGACGAAGCCGAGGGCGAGCGCGACGACGACGCCGAGGTTCGCGAACGCCCAGTCGCCGGACTTGCCGCCCAGCGGCCCCAGGAAGTAGCCCTGCCAGTCGAGCCAGGAGGCCATCGTGTTCCTCACCAGGCCCCAGCCGATGATCGACGACCCCACGACCAGAGCCACCGAGCCCCAGCGGACGTCCCCGTAGCGGCCGGCGGGCGTGAACAGCTCCGCCTCCGCGTAGTCGCTCCTGCGCAGGAGGATGTCGGCGATGAAGATGCCGCACCAGGCGGCGATCGGTACTCCCAGCGTGATCAGGAAGCCCTGGAAGGGGCCGAGGAAGTCGTTGGCGAAGAACACCACGTAGATCGCGCCGATGAGCATCAGCGTCGAGTCGATGCACACCGCCACCCAGCGCGGCACCCGCAGGCCGACGTTGAGCAGCGCCAGGCCCGACGAGTAGACGTCCATGATCGCGCCGGCGACCAGCCCGAGGATCGTCACGAGCGCGAACGGCACCAGGAACCACGTGGGCAGGATCGTGGTGAGCGCACCGACGGGGTCACTGCCGATCGCGGAGTTCAGGTCGCCGGAGGAGCCGGCCAGCAGGATGCCGAACATCAGCAGGATCGCCGGGGCCAGCGAGGCCCCGAGTGCGGTCCACCCGACCACGCCGCGGGTCGACGACGAGCGCGGCAGATAGCGCGAGTAGTCGGCGGCGGCGTTGACCCAGCCCAGTCCGAACCCGGTCATCGTGAACACCAGCGCGCCGATCACCGCGGGCGCCGACCCGGACGGCAGGTCGCCGAGCTTGCCGAAGTCGATCTCGTCCGCGGCGAACACCATGTAGGCGACCGTGAGCACACCGGCGATCCAGGTGATCCACTTCTGCGCCCGCATGATGACGTGGAAGCCGAGCGCCCCACCGGCCGCGATCAGGGCCACCACGACGATCAGCGCGAGGATCTTCGTCGCCGTGCCGCCGCCCGCCCCGAGCCGATCGAAGATCGTCGCGGTGGCGAGCACCGCAACCACCGCCAGCGACGTCTCCCAGCCGACCGTGAGCAGCCAGGAGATCAACGACGGCAGCCGGCCGCCCCGCACGCCGAACGCCGCCCTGGTGAGCGTCATCGTCGGGGCCGAACCACGCTTGCCCGCGATCGCGATGACGCCCACGAACGCGTTGGAGATCGCCACGCCGAGGACCGCGACGAGGACGGCCTGCCAGAGCGAGAGGCCGAAGCCGAGGATGTAGGAGCCGTAGCTGACCGCCAGCACGGAGACGTTGGCCGCGAACCACGGCCAGAAGAGGTCTCGCGGTCGTCCTCTCCGCTCGGCTTCGGCGATCTGGTTGATGCCGTTGACTTCGACGCTCAACGCGGTGTCGGTCATCGTCTTCCCTCGAGCTTTCCCTGGAACGCAGTGGGGGTGGGGGTCGAGCGCGACCGGATGGTCGCCGGCGGGGAGCTCACCGTCGAGCGTGCACCCGAGCCGGACGGGTGCACCCGAGTTGAACAGCGCCGCGCTGCCCGTATTCCGGCTGGCCGGGGCAGTGCGGTCAGTATCAGTGGGCCTCCGTGAATCTGTACTGCGCCGCCGGGTGGGTGTCCGGCAGGCGGGGGTGGCCGAAGAGGCGCTCACGGAACGTCCCACGCCCGTACGACGATTTGAGCAGCCCGCGCTTCTGCAGCTGCGGGACGACGTCCTCGACCAGCTCCCGGTAGGAGCCCGGCGAGACGAACGGCGTGTAGTTGAAGCCGTCCAGCCCCGTGTCCGCCACCAGCTGACCGATCTCGTCGGCGACCTCCTCCGGCGTTCCGACCAGGATGAACTCGCGCATCCCGCGACGAAGGAAGTCCGCGGTCGCCTCCCGGACGGTGTCGTTGCGGTAGCGCTCGACCTGGGTCCGACCGCCCTCCGTGCGCACGTCGGCGAACGGGGCGTCGGGGTCTAGCGCGGCCAGGTCGATGCCGGTCATGCTCGCGTAATACACGCGGGCGGCGTCCGGGTCGACGTACGCGAGTTAGCTCTCCAGCTTGGCCTCGGCCTCTTCCCGCGTCGGAGCGGTCACCACCGAGAGGCCAGAGATCGCCTTGATCGCGTCGGGCTCGCGGCCAGCCTCCACCGACCGCCGCCGTAGGTCCTCCACCTGCTCGCGCAGCATCGCCGCGTCCTTGCCCTGCAGGAAGACCAGCTCGGCGTTGGCCGCGGCGAACGCCCGGCCGGACGTGGAGGCACCGGCCTGCGCCAGCACGGGGGTGCGCTGCGGTGAGGGTTCGCAGTCGAAGTACCCGGCCGCGGTGAAGAACGGCCCGTCGTGGGTGATCGGGCGGATCTTCCGCGGGTCCGCGTAGAGCCGGGCGTCCTTGTCCGCGACGACCGAACCATCGGCCCACGAGCCCTCGAACAGCTTGTAGCTCAGCTCGAGGAAGTCCTGCGCCATCGCGTACCGGCGGTCGTGCGGTACCACCTCGTGCCCGAACAGCTCGGAGACGACCGCGCTGCTCGTCGTCACGACGTTCCACGCGACCCGGCCACCGGTCAGGTGGTCGAGCGTCGCGAACCGGCGGGCGTTCGCGTACGGGTGCTCGAACGTCGTCGACGCGGTGACCGCGAAGCTCAAGTGCTCGGTCGCCGCCGCCATCGCCGGGATCAGCAGCATCGGATCGTTCTTCGGGATCTCCACCGCCTGCTCGAACGCGACGTCCGGCGTCCGGCCGTGGAGCACCGGGTAGCCGTAGGAGTCGGCCAGGAACAGGAAGTCGAAGCACCCCCGCTCCAGCAGCCGGGCCAGCTCGACCCAGTAGGCCAGCTGCGTGTAGCGGTAGGTCTGCTGCTCCGGGTGCGCCCAGACGCCCTGGCTGGTCAGGTTCACGCCGTTGATCTCGAACGCACCGAGGACGATCTCTTTCACGATTCTCCCAACCAGGCATCCAGCGCGGCGCGGAAGCGCCGCCGGGTTTCCTCGCTCAGGCCCTCTACGAGCAGGCCGGCGCGGGCCACGTCGGCCAGCTCCGCGTCGGTCAGGCCCCACGTCTCTCGGGCGATCCGGTACTGGTCCACGACGCTGTGCCCGAACCAGAGCTCGTCGTCGGCGTTGAGCGTCACCGGCACACCGGCCGCGACGAGGGCGGGCGCCGGATGCTCGGCCAGCGAGGCGACGACGCCGAGCCGGACGTTGGAGACCGGGCACACGTCGCACCCGATCCCCTCCTCGGCAAGCCGCTCCACCAGCGGCGGGCTCTGCACCGAGCGGATGCCGTGAGAGAGCCGGGTGGCGCCGAGGTCGTCGAGCGCTTCCCGGACGCTGTCCGGTCCGCCGGTCTGTCCGGCGTGCGCGACGATCGGCAGGCCGGCTCTTCGGGCAACCGCCGCCGACTCGGCGAACCGCCCCAGGCCGGCCGGTTCGACGAAGCCCGCGGTACCGAACGCGGTGATCCCCGAGCCGGCGAACCGGGCGGCGATATCCGCCAGCTCCGGCGCGATCGGCAGGTCCTGATCGGTGTTGACCGTGAGGTTGGCGCCGACCTGGATGCCCGTCTCACCCGCGGCGCGCTGCAAGGCGTCGATCATGATCTCGGTGACCTCGGTCAGCGAGCCCAGACGCGGCGCGTACAGCTGGGGTTCGATCGCGGGCTCCAAGTACAGAACGCCGTTGGCCGCCTCGGCGCGCACTAGCGCGGCGCACAGGTCGGCGAGGTCGTCCGAGTCCCGCACCAGCGCGGGGACCGTGCCGTAGGCCGCGAAGAAGGCCCAGACGTCGTCGAACGCGTCCGGCGTCTCGAACGGGACGCCGCGCCGGTCCGCGAGCGCCCGCACCGCGGGGAGCGGGTAGGAGCCGTCCAGGTGCACGTGGACGTGCACCTTCGGGAGTCTGACCAGGTCACGGGCCATGCCGGGAGTCTCGGCGTGGGCCTCCCCGGTGGCAAATACGCGCGACGACTGGCGTCATCGACGGCGCTTATAACCTCGCTACGGCGGGTGCGGCGAGCGAAGCGTGGCGCGGAGATTTAACACCGGCGACACGAGCGGGGTATGGGCTCGACGTTCCGCGCCCCCGGTGCCGAACAGGCCTTATAAGCTGCGGTGATGGAGCTGCGACAGCTGCGGCACTTCGTCGCCGTGGCGGACGCGCGCAGCTTCACCGCCGCCGCGACGTCGCTGGCCATCTCCCAACCGGCGCTGAGCCAGAGCATTGCCCGGCTGGAGCGCGAGCTCGACTGCACGGTGCTCGTGCGCAACAAGCACAATCCCGGCGTCGGTGTGCTGCTGACACCGGCCGGGACGTCGCTCTATGCCGACGCCCGGACGATCCTCGACGCGGTCGATCGGGCGGCCGGCCGGGCCCGGCGCGCGGGGCACGCGCTCACCACCCAGCGGATCGCGATCGGCTTCGCGTCGAGCACGCCCCGGCCACTGACCCACGCGGCGCTGACCGTCTCCGATACCGTCGACGGCGTCGAGGTGTTCCCGGTGCACCTGGTCTGGGGCGACGACCGGACCGCGCTGCTCTCCGGGCGCGTCGACCTCGCGTTCGTCCAGTACCCGGTCGGCGTCCGCAGCCCGAACCACGTGGTGACGGGGATGGCCCGCGCACCGCGGGTCGCGCTCTTCCCCGCCGAGCACCGGCTCGCCCGCCGTACGTCCGTGACCGTCGACGACGTCGTCGACGAGCCGATCCTCGACCCCGGCTTCGACGAGGATCCGGCGATGCACCGCGACTACTGGCTCGGCGGGCCGCAGCTACCCGGACCGCGTGGACGCCGGATCGTCGGGCCGGCGGTCCGCACCGTCGAGGAGATGTGCGCGTTCGTCGCCGCCGGTAAGGGCATGGCTATCACGTCCGGGTTCGTCGCCGAGCAGTACGGCCGCCCCGACCTGGCGTTCGTACCGATCGAGGGCTTGGAGCCGGTCGAGGTCGGCCTGGCGCGGCTGCGCGACGACGAACGCCCGCCCGTGCTGGCGATCTTCGACGAACTCGCGAAGCTGTCCACGCTTTGACGCCGAGCGCCGAGCGCCGAGCGGCGAGCGCGGAGCCGCCCGGACGTCCCGCGCTCGGGCGCAGGCCTCGGCTACACCTGGACACGGGTCTACCGCGAAGGCCGATCGTCAGCGCTTACCGGGGCGGGTAACCCGGCGGCGGGTACTGCGCGGGCGGGTACTGCTGCGGCGGCGGGTAACCGGCCGGTGGGTAACCCGGCTGCGGCGGATAGCCGGGCGGCGGGCCGTACGCCTGCGGGGGCTGGCCGACCGGCGGGTATCCCTGCTGCGGCACGAACTGCGGCTGCGGGTAACCGGGCGGCGGCCCCTGCGGGTAAGCGCCGTGCGGGTACGCCTGCGGATTCGGGCCGCCCGGCGGCGGCTGCCAAGCCGGGGATGCCGGCTGCTGCTTCTTGCCCCGGAACAGCGACGCCGCCCAGAACGCGGCTCCGACGAACATGATCCCGCCGACCGCGACCGGAATCACGATGCTGAACCAGTTGAGGACGTACGCCTCGTCCTCGTGGGCACGGACCTCGACGGTCTTGCCCTCGTCGTCGTCGCCGACGCCCTCGATCTGCCCGCGGCGCGGGACACCGTTCGCCTGCCACGTGCCGTAGCAGGTGGTGTTGGATCGGCCCTTACGGCCGTAGGTCTTCGTGCACTGCTCGACCACCGCGGTGGTCTTCTCCCCCGTTGTGCTCTGGATGTAGTTGAATCCGCCGAAGGCGACGAACGCCAGACCGAAGACGAGCAGCGATAACGCCGACAGTACGGCTCGCACGTGACTGATCCTTCTTCCGTTGTCCGCGGGACCCCCGTGACCCCTGGGACGTCAAGTGCCACACGTTAGCGCGGTCCGCACCACCTCCCGAGCTTTCCGAGAGGATTCACGCGCCGTCGGAGCCGGCCCCCGCCGTCGCCCGAGCCGCCCGGGGCCGGCGGCGCGGGATCCCGTTCACCTCGTCGCGCTCGGCGACGACGTCCGCGTCGATCTCTCGAAGTCGCAAGACGACCTCATCGTGAGTGAGTTCTCATTCGACCGACTCCTACGGATGACACTCACCCTGCGGAGCTGTGAGGTTGAAAGCTCAGTGGCCAGTCCGCTTCCATGCGTTGAGGAACTCTCGATACAGGAACCTCTGTACTGGGTTGCCTGGCTTGAGCCTGGAACTGACCATCCGCGCGCCGACCCAGAGACCGCTGACCTTCGGCACACCGGGCCACGCCTCGGCGACCGATGCCACTCCGTCAACCAGCTCTCGCTCCAGCGGCGACATATTGACCGCCTGCAAGCCCAATCTTTCGAGAAGGCGCTGGCGCGCTCCGTCGATGTCCCGCGCTATCCGGAGGTAATCCTCCTGGCTCACGCATGTCTCGACCGCCTCACGCAGTTCGAGACTGTCCTCCCGGTACTCGGATATGCGCTGCACTACAAAATCAATCCAAGCACCATCGCTCAATTGACCAGTGTCGGAGGAACTCCAGAGTCGACCTCCCAGCAAGGGCAGCTCCAGCTCCAACAACTTCAAGCGGTGCTCGGAAGACAGGCCAGCCGAGTCGGCTAGCGACTCGTACACGCCGCGAACGGCCTTGATGACTTCGTAGACCAAAGCGTCTTGAGCGCCCTGCCAATGGAGGTTCAACGTCAGTAGGAAGTCTCGTCGCATCGGATGCGCCTGGTAGGCAACGCCAGCGACCGATGCTTTGGCCTCGTACTTCACTCCTCTCGCCAAGACTGCCATCAAGTGACGTGTCGTTCCGATCGCCATGACCTCTTCGAACGTGCCCGCAAAGAATCCACCAGCACTACGAGCCCAGTCTCCGAAGGCGTCGTCTTCTATTCCGTCACTGGTCGAGATTCGTTGTTCGTGGTTGCCTGACGTTCGAACGTTGCGGTCCTGGAAGTCGCTCCAATCGACGATCCGGCGACCGAGCGATCCGCTCGGCGTCGATGCGTAGTCATCGAGGGCGGCGGCTTGCCGAACGAACTCCACGATGCTGTGAGTCCCCTCAGGGCCTCGGAGAATCCGCAACGCCTCGGATTCCGCTACAGCGTTGGCCCCGTCGCCATTGCGTAATCGGAGCGGAGTCAGTATCCCCGCAGACATCAACGACCGAAGCAACCGAGGGCGTGCACCGAAGTCGTCTTCGCTCGGCGAGAGCATAGTGGGATGAGCAACGAAGACATTACTCATGAAGATCAGGCTCTGGATCAGCTCGACGAAGCACTGGCGCGCGAACGGATCTTCGGGCTCACTGTCCCGGTTCTGCGACAGGATAAAATCTTCCGCGCCAATGATGGTAGTGACGTCCACCAGCACGTCCGTAGGACGTGGCGGAGTCCTTACAAATTTTCCAGAAGCCACGCCACTGCCCCCGGTTCGCCCATCACCGTCGCATCGAACGTGGGTTCGGCCAAGCGCAGAAAACTCGGATCAACCGGCGTCCTAGGATGTCCGTCGGGGCCGACCGCCAGCATTCCCATCGCGGCACCAGCACAGATCCCCGCTGCACCGTCCCATACTTTCTGCTGTTCTCGATAGAACAGGCGGAAGGCAGCCGGCTCCAGATCGCTGTACGGATCGAGGTCCACTGCGGTCCTCAGCATGTCGATCGTCTGGGAGGTCGTGCGGGTCTTGAGATCGAGGCCCATACCCTGCAGGCCCTCCTCGAACGCCCGCGAAGGGGTTCCCTTGCTCCGCGTGACCGAGGCCCACCTTGCGGCCATCGCTGGCGCCCGCGCGAAGGAACCGTTCACCTTGACGCTCGCCTCGGTCCTGTCGACGACGAAGGACAGTGCCGACCGCCCAACTCCCAACTCCGGTGCGAGCACATACGCTGCGCGCGGCTCACCGTCCTCCAACAAGCAAACGACGCTGCAGAACTCGCTTCTGCTCACATCGACGAACTCGGCAGTGCCATCGATCGGATCGACGACCCATGCACGAGAACCGTCAGCGTCAGTGGAAGCGTCACCGTTGGTACTACCCGACTCTTCTGCGACGATCCTGGCGCCAGGGTCATAGCGCCTGATCGCAGAAATAATGATTCGCTCGACTTCCAAGTCGGCCTCGGTCAACAAAGACCGGTCGGCCTTCTCTTGCACTCGGAGGGAAGCCAGTTCGCTCCGGTATCGGCGAAGAACGGGCAGGAGCGCTTCTTCCAGCTCAGCCCAGAGCCGTTCGAGCACGGGAGGCCATCCTCTGACGGGTAGACATATACCCAGGTGAGATTAGCAACCACCGCACCGAATCCTGCTCGTTTGCGGGGTCAGCTCATCCCTATGAGCGCCGGTCAGCCCGACCGGTCATCGGGCGCCGGATCGATCACGAGTCAAGTCGCTGACTACGCTCAGCAGCCAGAGTAGGCGAAGGCGAAGGAGAGGTACCCCGGTGCGCTGGTCGCGGTTGTACGTGCCGACGTTGCGTGAAGATCCCGCCGACGCGGACGCGGTCAGCCACCGGCTGCTGCTGCGCGCCGGTTACGTCCGCCAGTTGATGGCCGGGCACTACACGCTGCTGCCGCTGGCGGTCCGGGTGCGGGCGAAGATCGTCGACGTCATCCGGGAGGAGATGAGCCGGATCGGCGCCCAGGAGTTCTCCCTCCCGGCGATGCACCCCGCCGAGATCTGGCAGAAGACCGGCCGGTGGGACGTGATGGGCGACGAGATGTTCCGCCTGCGCGACCGCAAGGGCGCCGACATCGCCCTCGGCATGACGCACGAGGAGATCTTCACGACGCTCGCGCTCGAACTCCGCTCGTACCGGGATCTTCCGCAGATGTGGTACCAGTTCCAGACGAAGTTCCGGGACGAGCCGCGGCCGAAGAGCGGGCTGATCCGCGTACGCGAGTTCACGATGAAGGACGCGTACAGCTTCGACGTGGATGCCGCCGGGCTGGACACCGCGTTCGACGCCCAGCACGAGGCGTACCGGCGGATCTTCGACCGGCTGGGTATTC
>Ga0190269_10000738_pt1 | contig 16386 bp, 18 predicted proteins | sample Popmic249IS_FD_133749 | JGI IMG/M metagenome (GOLD analysis project Ga0190269, IMG submission 133749) | Populus adjacent soil microbial communities from riparian zone of Blue River, Arizona, USA - 249 IS | ecosystem: Environmental > Terrestrial > Soil > Riparian zone | place: USA: Arizona...
GCCGCTCACGGGGCAGGTCACGTAGCGCCAGCTGATCGGCACACGCCCCGCGGAGCGCTCGGCGATGCGCTCGAACGCGCCGGGGCTCAGATCGAGGTGGCCGCGCGCGCAGCCTGGACAGCGATCGACGATGCGCACGGTCACCTTCCCGTTCGGCCCCGCGACCTCCGCGCACGCGCCACAAGCTGAGCTGCCTGCGTAGTCCGTGGTGTTGAGCGCGGCGACGAGCGGGTCGTTCGGCGTGGCGTCGAAGCTGCAGTTGCCGGTGCCGTTCGCAAACGTGTAGTAGGTGGCTTCGCCGCGATGCTCGGCCTCGGGCTGACAGGGTGGACCCGCCGTTCCGGAGTCGGCAGCGGGCGCATTGCGCTTGCCCTGACAGCCGGCGGTGAGAAGCGCAAGTACGATGAACCTGGTAAGCCGCGGCATCGCCACGAACGTACCACGGGGAGCTCGCTGGGGCTGGGAGCGGCCGCTTCGAGCTGCAAGAGCTCTGCTCGATCGCGAGCCGCTCCCGGGGGACGGCGCCGTTTGCGGGGGCGCGCGTAGCGTGGGGCGCATAGCGGTGATCGATTGCAGCTCTTCGACGGTGGTGCGTAGCTGCTGAACGTAGGCGGCGCGTCGATCGTCGCTGACCCAGCGTGGCGCCGAGCGCTGAGCGGGGCGGCTCAGCGCTCGGTCAGATCGAGGCGCTGCACGCCCTGATCGCCCAGCCCAACCAACGCGTACTCATCGTGCAGGTCGACCGACAGCGGCGCTGCTACCAGCGGTAGGCTTCGCACCAGCTCGAGCTCCGCAGCGTCGCGCGCGTCGATCATGGCCGCCTCGCCCTGACCGAACACCAGCGCGCTGCGCCCGTTTGCGTGGACCTGCGGTGCGCCCCACTCACCGGACCACGCCGCGCTCGCGCTGCCGGTCGACTTGCCCAGCATGCCGATCTGGAAGTGGCCGCGCTCGAAGCCGCTCAGCACCAGCAACGTCACCGGGCGCGGGCCGAGCGAGCAGCGCCCCGCGCAAGCGGGATTCTTCGCGATGGCGCCATCGCGCTGGGCGTCGCGACCGAGCGTCGCGAACAGCAGACCATCGCCCGCGCTACTCGACAGGAGCTGTTGATCCTCGGGCAGGCTGAAGGTGTCCTCCAGCACCGCGGCGCGCTCGGAAAGTCGCACCAGATGCAGCCGCTGCTGATAGCCCACGCACCGGCTCTTCACGTGTGCCGCAGGCATAATCAACGCGATCGCACCGCCGGCGCCGAGCTCTCCCGCGCGCACGCCCTACTCGGCGAGCGCGAAGCGCGACATGCACTCCGCATAGGTCACATCGGGCAGCGTCACGCGCTGCTGTTCGCTCGTGATCGCGCGCCCGGAGCGCGCGTCGAAGCTCACCAGCGCGCCCGGCACGTTGAGCTTCGGAAGCTGTCGCGGCGACGCGGGGTCGCTGACATCCACGCGATTCACGTAGAATCGGCCACGTGACCCATCGCTCGCCGTCGGTTCGACGTGACTCGTGAGCACCAGGTCGCCGGCGCTGATCAACCGACGCCTCGTGGACTGTTCAGCTCGAAGCCCAGGCCCAGCAGCCGATCACCACGCGGCTCCAGATGGACGACTGTCCCCGGTAGTGTCACCTCAGCGACCGCGCTCGTGTCCTGGATCGGCCGCTCGGCTGGCTCACGACGCGCAGCACACCCTGCAGCTCATCCATTGCCAACGACTGTCGAGCTTGCCAGCCAGCACGACGCTGCCGCCTTGCTTCAGCTTGCCCTTGCCGTCCCCTGCACCGATGCCAACAACGCGGATCTTGGAGCGCACACCTCCGCTACCATCGTCGAAGGCACTGGCGATGTAGATGCGCTCATCCGACGCCCCGACGTGCAGCGAGCCGTTATTGGGATCAGCGACCTCGAGCGCGTCGAGCTTCACGCCTGCCGCGGATCGGCGATGCCGAGCGCTACGATCGCGCTGCGCGGGCCGTCGCTGGAGCAGCCCCAGCATAGCCCGTCCTGAGAGCTCACGACGTACAGCACGTCGCCCACGATGCGAGAGTCCGAGACGCGGCCCGCAACGTCGAAGCTCGACAGCACGCGAATGCTGCGAGGGTCAGTCACGGGAACGTGCGTGCGTGATGAGTGCATCGTCGCAACCCCGCTTATCGACACATCCGACGTTCCGTAGCTGCGTGTAAAACACACACAGCCTCCACATTTACTTCATTGGCATACAATATTTGGCAGTCATCGCCGGACGCACATCCGCCTAACAATGCCACACAGCATATAGAATAGTAACATCCGCGAAATGTAAGCCGGCTCATGGTCACCTCGCGCCAATGACGAATCCCAATCTGACACCACCTTGGCCGCTGTTCCAGTAGCGCTCCATGATCGGGTGAGCCTCGAGCCATCAGCGGCTCGATGCAGCTAGCGTCGCGCGCGGCGCAGGCCGGAAGGTAGGCTCCCGACGGGTACCGCGCCTCGCTCGGAGCACGACAGGCTAGCGCCAGCTTGCGTGCAACTCCCATCGGCTGCGAATCCAATGCCGCACGTATGCGACCTCTTCTTCGTGGGAGACGAAGTCGCTGCGCTCGCCCCAGTCGTATGAACGATATGCGGTGGACCACTTCAGCTCGTCTCGCTTCGAAGCCTCGCGGATCTCTTCCGCCCAGGCGTCCCACCAGCCGAGAACGGTGTCCACGTGCCAACGCTGGTTCAATGTATCGTTGTAGCGCTGTTTCAGGACTTCGCGCAGCTGCGGTACGGTGCAGAGTAGCTCGAAGATGCGGTTGCTCCGGATGTAATAGTCAGGCGTGTACACCTCCGGAGCACGGCGCGCCGTGCGATAGGTTTGGCCGAAGCTCGCGTTGAAGTCCCAGGGCAGCACTCTCCACAGGCTACCCTCGACGTCAGGCTCGTGCACCAGATAGCTGTTCTTACCGGCCGAGTCATTCGCCGCTATCAGCGACACCAGAATGAACCAGTCTTCGAAGTCTTCACGCCGCAGCACGCTGGCAAACTCTCCCGCGAACGCTTCAGGTGAAGCGCTGGCGATCCATTGCACCAGCGCGTCGAGGTCGGCGTAGGCGCCCGGTTGCCCGACCTCGGGCTTGCCTTCCTCCTTCGTATAACCGTCGTGCCAGCTCGGCTTTCTGGCGTCCCGTTGATCGAGCGCGCGAAAGTTCGCGCTGTGCTCACGTGCCTTGTATAGGTTGGCCGCTTGCGAGACACCATGGGCCTCAAGCAAGTCATCGTCGATGTGATCGGAAAGCAGATACATGCCTTGGTACATTCCGTCGACATATAGCACCACGTTGTAGCTCGCGATCGGGATGTGTCCTCCATCGGACGCGTTCCACAGCGTGTACGCCAGGCGCTGTCGCAGGTTGGAGTTGTCATCGAAGGTCGTGGTGAGCACGATGCGGCGCCGCGGCGCTGCGAAGTTGGGCTCGTCGGACCTGAAGCGATCCGCTTCGTCGAACTTGAGCGTGTAGCTACGCTTCGGGTACGCAAGTGAGGTTGCGCCGCGATACTTCGCCGCACCCTGCGCGTACTCCCGTCCTGCATACGTGATGACGGCTGGCACGTATGCGTCCGCGTTGAGCATGCCCGCGAGCTGCACGTGAATCACTGGCACGCCGAGCTCCTCCCGATACGAGCGCGCGTCGCGTACAGGCACGTTGTCGGGATCGTCGAAGCGGTCCAGCACGTGAACGCGCAGCAGCGCGTGCTCACGCTCTTCCAGGATCGCTTCGAGCGTGTAGTCACCCGCTTGATCCAGGCTCGGGGTCCACGACAGCTCGGCACGCGCAGCATCGAAGTGCGCGCCCTCGGGCAGGTTGCTCCACTTGATCGCGTGTGGCAACTCTCGCCCGTCCGCACAGGCAAGCTGCAGACGCAATATGTCATTCTCCGTGACAGTGGCCGAGCTCTTGAGACCGCACGGAGCCCACGCGACGAGTGGCTCGTCGCCCATGCAGGCCACGAGCATCGCGCAGAGCGCACCAACCTGCCACGTACCTCCTCCTCTCCGTCCTTCTGGGGAGTCCTGCCCAGCTGAAGCCACGCCCGTAGTCGACCTGGGTGTGCTCTGACTGTCAACTATGCTCCACTGTAGGCACGCGAGCTGCCCAGTCCCTGCGCGGCGGCTGAGCGCTACCGGCCTGCTGTCCGAGTCACTTCCACGCTAGCCGAGCCTCAATCCGCGGCGGATCGGGACGATAGGGGGAGTAGATGACATCGGCAATTTCGACGCCGAGGCTACGGAATGTGCCTCGCATGAAGCTGCTGTGCGCAAGGCGAAAGTAGTGGATGGAGAACAAGGGATTGCCGATGTGCTCGATCAGCAACTTGTTCGGACCCAGCTTCACGTACTGGGAGGAGCTGCCTTCATAGATTCGGCGCCCCATCCTCGAGTACGCGCCGACCAGCTCCCATGGCGAGCGTTCTGCAGTCCCGCCCGGAGCCTGCGTTCCAGCTACGAGCAGCGAGCCGCTCATCTTGTTTCCGGCGCGAAATCCCATCTCCTGAATCTGAGCATCGGTGAGTTGCATGCGGTCGCATGCTTCGTAGTGGCTTTTCGCCAGCTCTACCGGCATCCACCCCGGCCCGATCATCTCCAAGATGCTTGTCAGAGTCGTGCTGTCGATGTGCGCGCTGTAGCGGTCGTACAAACCAACCTCTTCGAGCCCAGCGATCGAAGAAAGTACGAGCATGCGCCGGACCCCGAGCAACGGGCCGCGCCCTGGATCGTGAGGGACTATAACCTCCGACATCTGCACACCCTTCGGATGATCACTCGATCGATGTGGTAGCAGATTCTGATGAGGGTGCGTTCGCAGCCGCATCCCTCGACGGCTTCTCGATGAGTGCACGCGGTTCCTCTCGCCGGCCACCGCCGAAGTACCCTTGGAAGCGGGCGCGCATGCCTCAGCTCCTCCGGCGCCCCTCCTCGCGCACCGTGGACTCAATCGGGATTTGGTCATCCGCGCCGAACGGGCCGACGTGCACTTCCGCGGAGCAAGGTGGCTTGGGCCATTAGTTCTGGAAGACGAGGTGCTCGCCACCGATCCGCTCGGGCCCGGTCAATCTTCCCCACTCGATCACGCTTCGAGCGATTTTCGCTCACGCTCGCCGACAAGCTCGTGAGCTCAGGTTCGTCAGGGCAGTCCCTTTGCCAATGTTCTCCATGATCACATGGGCTCAGCGCAGGGGCAGCGAGCGAGCCGGAAAGCATCTCCGCTGGTATCCGCGACACGTCGAGTGCACTTGCCCTGGAGCACGAGCTGCTCCAGATGCAGATCAACGATCTCGATGTGCTCCATCGGCAGAGACAGGTGGTTCCATGCGCGCGGGCGCAACGTCGAAGACGAGGAGAGGCGGTTCTTCGCGTTTCTCACGGACATCACGCAGCGCTATGAGGCGGAGGCGCAACGGCGCGCGCTCGCAGCGGAGCTGCAGCAGGCGCAGCGGCTGGAGACGATCGGCACATTGGCCGGCGGCATCGCGCACGACTTCAACAATCTGCTCACGCCCATCGTTTGTGCAATCGAGTTCGCGCAGTTCACGCTTCCCGAGGGTCACGACGCGCGTGAGGCGCTCGGGGAAGCGCTCAGTGCGGCGCACCGTGCCAAGTGTCTCACCCAACAGATCCTTACATTCGCGCGTCGTGGACACGCGGATCTCGAACCGGTCGATGTGGTCAAGATCGTGCGCGAGGAGCTGCGCCTGCAGCCAGAAGCGGCAGCGGTGCGGCTCGTCACGGAGTTCGCCGAGGACAACCCGACCGTGCTCGGCGACGGAACACAACTCCAGCAAATCGTCGCGAATCTGCTCTCGAACGCCCTGTATGCGATGCGCGGCAGCCGAGGAGTGCTACGTTTGCGAGTCGATCGCGTTCATTCTGCCTGTGCTGAGGACGTCGCGGACCACCTGCCGCCCGGCGACTACGTACGCCTTACAGTGAGCGATCAAGGCGTGGGCATGTCGGAAGCCGTCCAAAATCGCGTGCTCGAGCCGTTTTCACCACCAAGCCGCCCGGCCAGGGCACCGGTCTCGGGCTCGCGGTCGTGCACGGGGTGGTCAAGCGGCACGGCGGTCACTTGCGCCTGCGCAGCGAGCCCGGCAAGGGCACCACCTTCGAAGTCATGCTGCCCACCTGGCGGGCCGGGTCTGAGCGCGTGAACGAGCCACCGGCCGAGCTGACACGCACGCAGGCGATCCATAGCGCGGTCACTGGCGAGGTCGCATGCGTCGACGACGACCCTGCGGTGCTCGGTGTCATGACGCGCGCGCTCGCGATGGCCGGTCTTCGCGTACGTGGCACGACCTCGCCGAACGAAGCGCTCCAATGGTTCCGTGCGACACCCGGCTACTTCGACGTATTGGTCACCGACTTCCGCATGCCGGAGCTCTCCGGCCTCGAGCTCACGCAGCGCGCTCGCGCGCTCTGTCCGAACCTCCCCGTCATCCTCGTCACCGGCCACGCAGAAGGCATCCCGCAGACCGGTGGCCCCAGCTTCCACGCAGTCCTGCACAAACCCTTCAGATACAGCGAGCTCGTCCAGCTCGTCCAAGGCTGCCTGGCCGAGCGAGCAGAGCTCGGCGCCTGAGCGGCGCTGTAGGCAACGACCGCCGTCGCAGTTTCGCTGCTCCCAGCTTCTTCGTAGCGCAGCAACCGCGGGCAGCATGTCGCGCTGCGCGGAGGAGCAAGTTCGTCGGTACCTGGCTGCCATTGCGCGTTGGATCGTTGGATCACATCTCGATCGCAGCGCCAAATTCTCGGATGGCCGCTCGCGATCGAGTTTGCTACACAGACCGCCAACAGGCCAACACGGCACCTGAACGCTTACAGCCTGAACGGCAGCTCCGCTGTAGCGCATGAGGCGCCGCGCACTCGTTCGCAGCGACGTGGCGACGGGCGGCGCTATCGCGAGCTGGCCGCCTTCAGCCGCATGAGCGCTCGGTGGTACTTCGCGACTCGACGCAGGTCCTCGTCTCCGACAGTGGGGAGCCGGGACAGGTCAAGGTTGTCGTGTATGTCACAAATCTTAATCCGTACTGCGAGTGGGTCAGCCGAGACCCGGTCGATAAAGTCGTCGTACGACTCTCCTTGCCGGCGCGTCAGAGCGTCAATCGCGCGGATGACGTGCGCGTCAAATCCAAGCTCGCGCAGACCGTCAAATGTGATCGCACTGTCCTCCACGAAATTGCGGGCGAGATCTTTGATCCGATCAGCAACTGCGTCTGCGCAATCGCGCCATCAAGTTGCTCAAAAAACTCCGCGCGACTCGTGACGATTCGAGATAAATCCATTCATTAGTACGCCATCTTCGGCAAATGTATGTCCGCGGAGATTTGCGTTCAGGGCGTGCGGGCGCGTAGCCAGGTGAACCATTCATCGTCGTCGATGTGGGGGTAGAGTTTGGCTGCGCTTGCGAGGTTGTGTGGACCGGGGCCGAGGGGTACCAGAGGCCGGCAGCGGAAGATGTGATCGAGCGGTGGGCCGAGTTCCGATGCTTCTCTAGTGCGGCGAATCACCAGATAATCCACCCAGCCGCCTGCGACGACCTCGTGGGAGCTGCGCTCGATCTGGCTGGTGCAGCGCGTGCAGACAGCCTGCCAAAAGTCGCCGCGGGCCTCGCTGAAGGGGCCGAGCGCCTTGCGTTCGCCGTACGGTGCATGGTGCTCGAACGCGACGATAAGGGCGCACTGATCCTCGCCGCGACAAGGCGCGCCCAGCGACTTACCAGTGTCGCGTTTGACGACGCTCCGAAAGCGTGGGAATCGACACGGACAACCCCCGTCCTGCAAGTAATCGCGGATCAGAGTCTCGGCCTGTGACGTCAGATCTGTAGCCACCGCTAGCCGCGCGCGCTGACGAGCATTCGCGCATCCTCCGCCCATGTCTCAACCACAGATCGCGCCCTACCTGCTGGATCCGACATGCTCTCAAACCGTGATCACCCTTCCGCCCGCTCGCTCAACCATTCCAACCAGTCATGCTCTGGAAGCTGAGGATAGTGAAGGTTCAGCAGATGCAGCTCATCCTTCCTGCCATGCGGTCCCGCGGCATAAAATGGGCAGCAATGTGGCACAGAGGAGTGGAGCGGAGCCCCGAGATCCGGCAACACGGGTTTGATCTCGAGCTTTTCAATCCAGGCATCGCGGAAGTACTCCACGCTCGTTCGCAAATAGGAAGCCCCACACACCCGACAGACTCCCGACTCGATATTGTGACCAAGGACTCGAATGTCTCGGCGCGGCACCTTGTCCTCGAACAGTCGGACGAGCAGCGTCTGCTCCCACGTCGTATACCCAGGCGCGCCAACCTCTTTGGAATCACGCTCGCAGCTGGCGCGAAACCGCGAATATCGGCACGGACACCCGCTGGCCAGCATTGTGTCCAGCACTAGCGCCACCTGCTGCGGAAAATCCTTGTCAGTCATCAGTCATCACTTTCGAAGTAGTCATCATCTGTCGCGCTTGCGGCTTCATCGTCTGAGGGCCAATCCTCGAAATAGTTATTGAGCCATTGGAGTTGCTCAGCCCATTGAGTGATGCGCGGATCACCGGAGTTTTCGAGCTCGCGCGCGGCAAGCAGACCCATGTCAATGCTCGTGCGCTCATCCTCCGTCGGTGTTCGGCCGTGTGCCGTCCACTGCGCGATGGTATCCAGCTGCCTGCGCACTGACGCCAATGTCGGATCCGCCGATGCGTTTGCCCCGAGGCTCGATAAAGTCGATTGTGCCGCCGAAAGAACGTGAAAGAAGTCTTGGCGCCCGTCGATCGCTCCATACACGCCTGCCATGATCGCCCTCCTATGCAGAGACAGTACTCCAAAGTGCAAGTGCACACGCTAAGGGGTATCCTCGACTGTCCCTTTCGGAATGTAGCGCTGCGTGGCACCTCCTGGTGTGCGATGTGCTTCTCCAGGGATGGACCACGTATCTTTGACCGGTGCAGCTGTGCTCTGCATATAGGGCGCATCGGCGGGCACCTGATAGGGCTTGTCTATCTTTGCCATGACTGGCCCCGTGCCCCAGCCATCCTTGCCCATCGTGACACCCTCGTCGTGGATGCCAAAGGCACCCGGGGGTACGCCAGCATCGCCATAATACTGACCTTTGCGGCCGCCTGGCGGTTGCCACTGTCGTTGACTCGTGGGGCAAGTTGGCGGCGGCCCAATGATCAAAGGCTTGTCGAAGTCGATGCCGCGCATATGACTCCGTGCGCCGCTTGCGTTCATCCCGCCATACTGCTTGTAGAATCGCTTCGCTATCAATTTCCGAGCCTGCACCTTTTCTCGTGACGTTCCCGGTGTAGCAGCAAGTTGAATCTGCAATAACGAAATGCCCTTGATGACTGGCTTACTGGGCGCGCTAGCATCCACTTGCTCGCGACCACGAGGGTCTTCTTCTTCCGCAGTCCCCTTCTTAGGGCAATCTTTTCCATTTGGGCACTTCGCCGATAGTCCCCGAGTATCCGCCTCTCGCAGCGGATTCCTGGTGTAGGCGTACAGGTTGAGGCCACCTGCGATGCCGATGGGGTCGCTTTCCAGGTAGCGGCCCAGGCGGGGGTCGTAGTAGCGGAAGCGGTTGTAGTGGAGGCCGGTTTCAGGGTCGTGGAGGTGGCCGGGGAAGCGGAGGGGTTGGTGGAAGCGGGTGGGGGTTTCCGGGTGGGCGAGGCCGTAGGGGTCGAGCTCGGCGCGCCAGGTGGGTTCGTTGTGGGCGTCGAGGACGAGCTCGACTGCGCCGAGGTGGTTGCTGAAGACGAAGTAGACGGCGCCGCTTTCGGGGGCGGCTTCGATGGAGGCATAGTCGACGAAGAGGAGCGGGACGAGCGCGAGGTCCGAGGCGTAGAGGTACACTCGGAGCTTGCCGCTTGGGAAGACTTCGGCGGCGAGGCGGTCGGTGTCCCAGTAGTACGTGGTGGTGGCGCCGTTGACGGTTTTGCGGGTGCGGCGGCCCAGGGGGTCGTAGCTGGCTTCGAAGTGGAGGTCGGGCGCGTTGATCTGGATGAGCTGATCGAGCGCGTCTCGGCGGTAGTGGGTGACGCGTTGGCCCTGCTCGCGGCGCGCGATGTGATCGCGGTCGTCGTAGCGGAAGTGCTCGCCGTGCGCGCTGCGTAGGCGGTTACCGGCGCCGACCGCGAACCGATCGTTTTCACCGAGCGCGCGCAGTTGTAAGTACGCGCTGGGCAGGCTGATGAGGTTGTCGGCAGCGTCGTATTCGTAGGCGTCGACCTTGCCGTTGGCGTGCGTGACGTTTTGCAGGCGATGGGCGGCGTCGTAGCGGTAGCGCATGGTGCCGCGCGCGCTGTCTTGCTTCTCGCTCAAGTCACCTTCGGGCGTGTAGCGGTAGCCGCGCAGCCACGGTTGGTCGTCTTCGAAGCGCTTGTAAAGCGCCTTGACCAAGCAGCGGCCCTCGACGTCGAACTGGCTGATCTCGCGCGCCCCGCTGCTGAATCTGCGCTGCAAGAGGCCCGGCCCCAGCTGGCTGATCAAGTGTGTGCGCCCGGTCGGGTCCACGATCGCGAGCTCACTGGCGCTGCGTGCGTAGTAGCGCGCGGTGAAGCGTCCGAGCCACGTGGTGGCGTGCAGGCCGGTCACATCGCGCGTGTGCTCCACGCCGAGCCCGTCGCGCAAGTCTGTGCTGCGCGTGCCGTCCACGGCGTATGCGAAGCTGCAGCTGCCAGCGGCGCCGCGCGCTTCGATCAGCCGGCCGCGTTCATCGTAGTCGAAGGTCTGCAGCTCACCCGAGCCCACCTTGCGCGCGACCTTGCGGTTGCCGGATCCGATGGTCTGCTCGAGCAGCACCTCGCCGGCAGCGTCCCGCTTCTCCACCAGGTTGTCTGCTAGATCGTACGCGTAGCGCTCGCGGAGTTTGCCGTGCCTGCGCACCTCGCTGATGCGATCCTTCTGATCGAGCACGTATTCGCTGCGCGTGCCTCCCGCGTCGGTGATCGCGGTCAGCTGCTCGGTGGGCGAGCGCTCGTACTGGATGACGCGTCCGAGCGCATCGGTCTCGCGTACCAGGTGATTGTCGGACGCGTATTCGTACGCGCGCGTGTGGCCCTCGAAGTCGACCTCCTTACGCACGTTCGCGTTTTCGTCGAACATCCAGCGTCGCGACTTGCCGTCCTCACGCAGCTCGCGCACAGGCAGCCCCTGCAGGTTGCGCTCCATGCGGGTGTGGCCGCCCCACTCGGGCTCCGCGGTCTGTACCAGCGGCCGCACTTGAAACGGCACGTCCCACAGTGCGTCACCGGCCACGGGCAACCGCGCAGGCAGCTCGAACAAGCTGCCGTACTCCCATGCGAGCGGTGTGCGCGCGATGCGATGCTCCAGGGGATGCGCTGCCGCCGGGTTCTCGGGCAGCTCCACGCTGTGACCGAACGCATCGACCTTCTCGGCGGGCGCGCCGCGCTCGTCGTAGCGGACGCTCTGTGTATTGCCGAGTGGATCGATCTCCTCGACCACGCGCCCTCGACCATCGAGGATGTACGCCTGCAGGCCTTCATAGGGATCGAGGATGTGGGTGATCGTGCCGGCCGCGTTGTATTGATAGCGCCAGACCCCGCCGTCGTGACGCGTGACGATCGTGGTGCGCTCGAGCGGTCGATATTCGAGCGCGACGGATTCGGCTCCATCTTCGCCGCGCGATTGCACGCAGCGACCCTCGGCGTCATAGGCGAAGTGGAACTTGTAGCCGCGGCGGTCGGTCTTGTGCTCGAGCCTGAGCTGCGCGTCGAAGCTGTAGCGCAGCGTGTGTTTGTAGGCGTTGCTCGCCTCCACGAGGCAACCGCGCTCGTCGTAGCGGTAGGTCGCGAGCAAGGTTTCGCGCTCCGGCTCGCTCTCGTGGAGCGCGATGCTGCTGAGCCGGCCCTCACTCCATGTCAGCCGCAGCCGACCGAGCATGCCGAGGCTCACCGCCGACAGCTGCTCGCGTTCATAGTGCAGCGTCAGCGAGCGCTCTTGTTCGTGCACGCGCTCGAGCTGCGCAGGCTCGTCGGGCGTCAGGAAGGTGAACTCGTAGCTGCGGCCGTCGCGCTCGTGCACGAGGTAGCGCGTGTCGTCTGCGCGCTCGAGGATCAGGCTGCTCTGCGTGGCGCGTTGCCCGTTGCGCTCGAGATGCGGAAAACTGGTGCGATCCCAGTTCGCATCCACGTACGTCACGCCGTCCACGTCGAAGCTCAGCTCGCGATCGAGCGTGTGCCGGAAGCCGCGGCCAAGCCCGCGATCACTTTGCGTGTGACGGCTGTCGAAGCCCCGCACCCATGCAAGCGCCGCCGCCGAGCGCGGCAGCCTGAAATCGGTCTCGTGATCGATGACCGCGCCCGTCACGACGTCGACGGGATCACCTACCAGGCGCACCCCGCCGACCGCAGGCGGTGCGACGCAACGGCTCGCGGGCTCTCCGTGCATCGTCATCCGCCGCAACCTCCGCCGCCACCAGCTTTCTTCGAGCGCATCTTGTCCAGCTTGAGCCTGGCCTTGCCCGCGAGCTTCTTGAGCAGCCACTGCGCCGGATCCGGGATGTTCGGCATGGGCATGCCGCCGATCAGCACATTCGACGCACCCTGCATCACGGTGCCGATCATGCCGGGCGGTACGGCGGGATCGGTGCCCATCAATGCGGAGCTGGACGTTGCCACCGCGTCGGCCGCCATCTGCGCCGCGGCCGCAGCCGCATTCGCCGCATTGGCAGCCGCAACCGCCGACTGTTCTTGCGCGTCGGACTGCACCTCCGCCGCCTCTGCCTTGTCGTGGGCCGCGACGGCGTCGGTGACGCTGGCTGCGATGCCGGCCATCGCGACACCCTTGGTGGCCATCTGCATCGCCTTCGCGAGGCCACGCGCGACGCCCGCCGTCGATGGCGTGCACGCGGTGCACATATCGGATTGGCGCGCTGCGCGGGTGCCGCCGATGAACACCTTGGACGAGGCCAGAAATACCGTGAAAAAGGGCACGATCCCGCCACACGTGGGCGCGAGGCCGAGGTCGCCAGCTCGGGCCGCCGGGATGCCGCCGACCAGTACCTGCATCGAGGTGCCGAGTGTGATGGCGCCCAGCGTCGGCAGCGGCACTGGGGTCGGCACGGGAGGCGTGAGGCTCGGCGGATGCAGGTGCCCGTGCGGGATGCCGAGATAAAACGAGCCGAGATGCGCCGCAGGAAAGGCCGGCAGGGCGGCCGCGATCGGATTGGTCAGCGCCGCGACGCCCACCTTCGTGAGCTCCGCGCCGATGTTGATCGCGCCCAGGATCGCGCCGCCCACTTTGTTCACCGCGGCGGCGGGTTCTCCTTCGGCTTGAGCTCCGACAGCTTGGTGAACGACTCTTTGGCACCGGCCGCCACCTGCCCGACGGCACTGGCCTGAGACGTGACCTGCGCGACCGCGGCATTCGCGGCCGTGGTGAGCCCCTTCATGTCAACCGCCATGATCGGCGCTCCCGTGCGCGTGCGGCGCGACCGGCCGGATGTGATAGCGTGGCGCGCTTGAAGCCCGCAGGGGGTGGTGAGCGTGACCAAGTTGATCTGGCTGCTGGATTGGATGCTTTCGGACGGGAAGAGCACACCCGGTGCGGACGAGCTGGCGTGGCGCGCGGCATGTCTGCGCGTGGTCAAGCTCAGCGCGTTCGCGATGATCGCAGCCTGGGCGATCTTGGAGCTCGGCCGCTATGGCGCCAGGCGAGCAGCGCAGCGCTACGAGTCGCTGGCCACGGTGCTGTGGCTGGGCGATGCGTCGTACGACCATGGCGCGCCTGCGTACAACGGCCACGCTTCTGCGACCCATCACGTCTGGCAAGACGGCGTCCACTTGCAGATCGACGGGCTCGCGGAGCCGGCCACCTACGAGGCCGGCGCGACCGGTGGCTTGCGCAACCTGAGCGTGGGAGAGCGTGTGCGCGTGCGCTACCGCCGCGGCGCGTTTCTGTTTTGGCAGGAGATGCGCGTGCTCGGGGTGTCGAAGCTCGACGACGCGGCGCGCTGATGCGGGTGTAACACGGAAGCTCATAGCGGCAGCTCCTGGGCGCCGGCTTCGCGCAGCGCGCTCATCTCTCGCTCCAGCTGGCGGGCCTCGGTGGGCCGGTCGCGATCGAGCAGCAGCTGTGCGCTGCGGCGCAGTAAGCCCAGTTGCTGGTCGAGCATGCCGGAGCCTTCGCTGAGCGTCGCACCGCTGCGCCATTCCTCGAGTGCGCGATCGGGCTGACCGAGCTCGCGCAGGCACACGCCTTGCTGCTCATGACAGATCACCTGCAGCGCGGCGTTGAGCGACGCGCGCGCCAGCGTGGACAGCCCTGCGTAATATTCGCTGGCGACTTGCCACTCTTGTTGACTCTGGTGCAGGCGCGCCAGGTTGTAGGTGATGTTGGTCAAGGTAGGAACATCCTGCGCATCGATTGCGGGCGTCAGCGCGCGCTCGAAGTGCCCGCGCGCCTCCTGCGTGCGCCCGGCGATCGCGCACGCCTCGCCCATGCCGTTGAGCGCCAGCGCGAGCGCAGGCAGCTGGCCTAGCCCGCAGTGGTACTCCGCGAGCAGCTGGTACTTCTCCAGGGCCTGCTCGGTGCGGCGATGCGAGGAGTCCATGCCAGCCAGCACCATCAAAGACTGCATGCGCAGCGCGATCGGCGCGCTGCTGTCATCGACTTCGCCCTCGAGCGCCTGCTCCACGGCGGCGTCGCTGAGATCGGGCGCGTAGCGACGCGTGCGTGCAGGCGCCAACGTGCCCGCGAGCAGCGGCTCCGTCAGCGTCTCGCGCACCACGAAGCGCATGTGATGGCACCACGGTACGGGAAAGGTATGGGCCAACACGGCGCTCAGCAGGCTGGCGTAAGCCGCGCTGTCGGTGATCTCGTACGGCAGAAAGCCCACCACCAAGAGCTGCTCGTTCACGTCGCCGATCAGGGAGCGCGTGAACACCAACAGCTCACGCAGCCGCAGCTCCGGCGCCTGCTTGGGATCGAGTAGGTGCTGCGGAAATGCAGGGTACGCGTCGCCGCCCTCAGCCGCGACGGCGCTCTGCAACTGCTGATGGCGCAGGCTGCACGCCTCGACGAGCGCGCTCACGTAGGCTTCCGGCTGCGAAAAAGGCTGACTGAACAGCGTGAACACATGCGGCGATGCGCCCTCTTCCATGCTCTCGAGCACCTTGCACACGGCGATGTGCTCACGGGGCCCGAGCTGCGCGAGCAACGTCAGCCGATCGCGCTGCTCGATGAACGTCTCGACTTCCATGCGCACGTTGTCGAAGAGCTTGCGCATAAGTCAGACCGTCAGCCGATCTTCACGTTCGACTCTTCGTGCTTGAAGCAGATGCCTTCCTGCTCCAGCAGGCGTTGCACGAAGCTGAGCGTGGTCTGGCGGTACTGCACGATGTAATCGCGCTCCGGGCACTCGCCGTTGCGTGAGCTTGTAATCGCTGAAGCCGCGGTCGCGGAACACCTGCGACACCAGGTCCGGAACGGTCAAGTGCTGGAAGATGCGGCAATCGCTGGCCTGGGACAGCAACCACCACCACGGGCGCAAAGTCGCGTGGTACGTGACGTAGCGACCGAGCGTGCTCGCGAAGCCGAAGGCCGCGACGATGGCGTGGAAATAGCGCTTTATCCTCCGGCAGCGAGAGCGTGATGGTGGCGGGCTTGCAGAGCAGCTCCGCTTCATCGATGTTCGGATCGTCGCTGATCAGCTCGACCTCGTAGGCGAACAGCTCGTCGAGGCCATCGTGGCCGGTCACGTGTCCGAGCTGGGGCTCATCGCCCAGCGGGGTCGTGATGGTTGCGCGATCTTCTGCCACGTCGATCGTCCTCGTTCGTGCGTGCGTCGAGATGCGCCCACGCGCGGTCGTTATCGGACGGTGCCCAGGCAGTTGCCTGGACGCAGTGCGATTGGCAAAGGTTTTCGGGTGCAGTCGTGAGTAGTTTAGGGACGGCACTTCTTGCCGCCATTCCAGCGTCCGAGCTGGAGGTGATCGAGGGCGATCACCGCATGCGCAAAGCCGCTGCCGCCAAGTGTCGCGAGTTGCTCACCGCCGCGCGCGAAGCGCTCAAGACCGACCAGGACGCCGGCGATGAGCTCGCCAAGAAGACCAAAGACGTGCGCGTGCATTCGGCCTACCTGGGCCGTCCGAGGACAAGGCGGCTTGGGAAAACACATTTCGCAAGCATTACAAAGCCATGCTGGAAGACGAGCTGCTCGCCGCCCCTGCGCTCGGCCCCGCCGCCCTGCGCCACATGGTGCAGAAGCTGATCCCGCTCAAGGCGCAGCCGGGCAACAGCAATCACAGCAACGGTGCCGCCGTGGATTTCGGCACCACGTTTGGCGGCGTGTATTTCAAGGCGGACAGTTCCACGCGCAAAGCCTGGCGCAAGACGTGGTCGCATCCTTGGCTCGTCGAAC
>Ga0190269_10000739_pt1 | contig 16362 bp, 12 predicted proteins | sample Popmic249IS_FD_133749 | JGI IMG/M metagenome (GOLD analysis project Ga0190269, IMG submission 133749) | Populus adjacent soil microbial communities from riparian zone of Blue River, Arizona, USA - 249 IS | ecosystem: Environmental > Terrestrial > Soil > Riparian zone | place: USA: Arizona...
CTTCACGTTCACCTGACAACCAGTCGCCTTCTCAAACGGCGACACCCAATCCACCTTCGGATCATTCGAACCGTCCTCGGCGTACCCCGCCCACGCCAGCACGTTCAACGCACCCTCCGGAGCGCCCAACTTGTCCAGCGCCGCCAGCTTCGGCGGCGTGAACCCCGCACCCGACTCCGAGCCGTTTCCGGTGTCGTCAGTGGTTCCGCACGCCGCTGCGGCCGCGACCAGGACGACGGCCGCCGCTCCGGCGAACGCTCGGCTCAATCGACGGGTCTTCCCGGAACTCTTCTCGACCGACGGTTGCCGGGAGCGCTCGGCGTCCGGAGAGGGCGGGGGGAGGATGGTGTTCATGAGTGCCTGCTTTCTCCGGTCGTTCAGGAGGTGGTGGGAGAGGTCAGGGCTGGCTGCTCGGCGGTCGGCTCACCGCTCACGGGTAGCGCGTGGGCACGCTGCCAGTGCAGGCGCACCGCGTCGCCTCGGCTGATGCCGCGGTCGGCGTCGCCTTCGTTCTGTCGTTGCACGACCAGCTGGCCGCCGGCGTCGAGATCCACGACGTACCGGGTGGACGCGCCGAGGTAGATCTCCTCGCGGACGGTTCCGTCCGCGGCCACCTCGTCGTCGGCCGGACGCACACCCGAGGACGCCGGCGCGATGCGGATCTTCTCCGGCCGGATGCTCACCATGCGGTCCGCGCCGAGCAGCGCGGTGGCGCGCGAGCCGGACAGCAGGTTGGTGACGCCGACGAACCCTGCGACGAAGTCGGTGCTGGGGCGCTCGTAGAGGTCGGCGGGTGAGGCGATCTGCTCGATCCGGCCGCCGCGGACGACCGCTACGCGGTCGCTCATCGTCAGCGCCTCGTCCTGGTCATGGGTGACGAGCACGAACGTGATGCCGACGTCACGCTGCAACTGCTTCAGCTCGACCTGCATCTCCAGGCGGAGCGCGCGGTCGAGCGCACCGAGCGGCTCGTCGAGCAGCAGCACCTTCGGTCGGTTCACGAGCGCGCGGGCCAGCGCGACCCGCTGCCGCTGCCCACCGGAGAGCTGCCCCGGGCGGCGGTCACCGAAGCCGGTGAGGCGCACCGAGCTCAGTGCCTGTTCGGCACGCTCGCGACGCTCGCGCTTGGCCACCCCTTTGACCCGCAGGCCGTACTCGACGTTCTGGAGCACGGTCAGGTGAGGGAAGAGCGCGTAGTCCTGGAAGACGGTGTTGACGTCCCGGTCGTACGGCGGACGGCTGGTCACGTCGGTGCCGTGCAGCAGGACCTGCCCCGCGGTCGGTAGCTCGAAGCCCGCGATCATCCGCAGCAGCGTGGTCTTTCCGGACCCGGACGGCCCGAGCAGCGAGAAGAACTCCCCGTCCGGTATCTCGAGGTCGATGCCCGCGACGGCCTCGACGTCACCGAACGTCTTGCGCAGGCCGCGCAGCTCGATGGCGGGGGCGGTGTCCCTGGTGGCATTCAACGGAACTCCTGGGGGAACGACGTCGTTGGGCGCAGTGACCTCGTGCTGACTACGCGCCGAAACCTATGACGTCATAGTTCACAGCACAATGGCGGGTCGCGAGAATTTATCGTGGAGTAACGCGGGACCCAGGTACGGACGCGCTGGCGGGGAGGTCGGATGGGGACGCGACGGTCCTACCGCGGTCCGCGGTCGGCGGTGTTCGCGCCGCTGGAGAGCCTGAGCCGCACGGAGCTCGTGACCCACCGGCTCGCCGACGCGATCATGCTCGGCCTGCTCACGGATGCCGAGCAGCTGCCGAGCGAGACCGACCTCGCGATGAACTTCGGGGTCTCGACGGTGACCGTGCGGGAAGCCCTGACCGCGCTACGGCAGCGTGGCTTGATCGAGACCCGGCGAGGCCGGGGTGGCGGGAGCTTCGTCCGGTCGCCGGCCGACGACACGACCGCCGCCCTGCGCGAGCGGCTGCGCGAGTTCAGCCCCGGCACGCTGCGTGACATCGGTGATCACTACGCGGCGATCAGCGGCGCCGCGGCGGAACTAGCGGCCGAGCGCGCCGACTCCGACGACGTCCAGCGGCTGACCGCGGCGGCGGCCACGCTGGCGGCAGCGACGATGCCCGGCGACCGGCGCCGGGCGGACGGGCACTACTGGATCGAGGTGGCCGCCGCCGCGCAGTCGGCCCGGCTGACCCGGGCCGAGATGGAGCTACAGACGGAGGTCGGGCCGCTGCTCTGGCTCGTGCTGGAGGACGACGCGGACCACGTGCTGGCGGTAGCGCGGTGTCGGGCGGTGACCACGGCAGTGCGGGAGGGCGACGGGCCGCACGCGCGCTCGGTCGCCGAGGAGCGGATCCACGACGCGGTGAGCATCTTGACCGAACGGCACCTCGAGCTGGTCCGCAGCGACTCCTGACGGCAGCGGGCCCTGACCGAAGGCTGCCGGTGGGCGAAGCCTCCCGAGGTCGAACCGGTTCGGTCGCGTCGTCGGCTCCCGGTGCGCGATGATCCGGGGATGGATCGCCCGCACTCCGCGCGCTGCACCACGACGTCGCCCGGCGTCCCGGTGGGCTCCGGAGCGGAGCTCGCGCTCGGATCCGTGGTGACGGCGGTGCGCTCGGCCGTCGAAGCAGTCTTCGCCGACGTGGCCGCGTTACGCCGGGACGCGGAGAGCGTCTTCGCGCGCGCCCGCTCCGCGGGCACCCCCGTCGAGCGCGACGACCTCGCCGAGCTGTACCCGGCGCTCACTGCCCCGCTGCGGACGCCCGGCGGGCTGGCGAAGGGCGCGGGGTTCGTCGCGGCGCCCGGCGTGCTCGCCGACGCACCGTGGTGGCTCGAGTGGTGGGTGCGGGAGCCGGCGGGTGAGCCGAGTCGCTTGATCGTCGACGTCGATCCGGACGGCGAGCACTTCTACGACTACACGACGCTCCCCTGGTACCGCGATCCACAGCGCACCGGCCGGCGCAACGTCACCGGGCCGTACGTCGACTATCTCTGCACCGACGAGTACACGCTGACGTTCACCGAATCCGTGCGGGACGGCGACACGTTCCTGGGAGTCGTCGGTAGCGACGTCGACGTGGGCCGGTTCGAGGCGATCACGCTGCCGACGCTGCGGGCGGTGCCGTGCGCGGCGACGCTGATCAACGCCCACGGCCGGGTGATCGCGTCGAACTCGCCGCGCCGCAGCGGCGGGTCGCTGGTGCGGGACGTCGACGTGGCGGCGCTGTGGGCCGATCCCGCGGCGGACGGCAGCCTCGTCCGCTGCGGCGACTTCCCGATCGGCGTGCTTCTGGCGTAGTTCAGAGGCAGGGCGCATCGGCCGGCCAGCGTTCGGCGAGGACGAGGTGGACGTGTCCGACGTCGCCGAACTCCTCGAGACCGACGTAGTCGTGCGCCACCCGCACGAACCCGGGCGGCACCTCGATCGCCAGCGCCGCCGCCAGCTGCTGCCGGGCCAGCTCCGGCCCGTTGCCGGGGCTGCTCACCGAGTCGCCTTCCAGGGCGGCGAACAGGTCGGCCTGGAGCCCGAACGGCGCCGGGTCGATACGGACCCGGTTGCCCGCGCACTCCACGCGCATCCCCGACGGCACCAGGGCCCGGTAGTGGTCGAAGCAGGCGGTGAGCCGATCGTTCTGCTCCGGCGACGGGGCGTCGGCCCCGTAGAGCGGCGGTAACAACTCGAAGCGGAGACCTGCCCAGCGCACGCCGTGCCCCTCCAGCGGCACCTGGACCGTCTCGGAGCCGGTGGCCGGGTCGGCGCCGATCCGGGCTCGGACGGCGGCCCTGGCGGCGACCAGATCTCCGTGCGGCTCGAGCCGCTCACCGGTGGAGAGCACCGGTTCCCACCCGTCGTCGGTGCGGCGATAGGTGACCGCGATCAGCTCGTCCACGACGTCATCCTGCCCGACCTGCCGTCAGCGCACCGGCCGGGTGAGGGCGGAGAGGATCAGGATGCTCAGCCGGCGGGCCAGGTCGGGGTCGAAGCCCGCGTCCTCCGCCGCCTCTTCGACGATCTGGCCGACCGTGCCGATGCCGGCGCTGCTCAGGTGGGGCAGCGGGGTGGCGGGGCCGTGCTCCAGGCGTCTGCGGGCCGCCCCCCGATTGCGCTTCCAGCGGGCGACGCCGTTGTGGTGACGGGTACCGACGTGGCCGAGCGCGCCGGTCGCGGCGCAGGTGAGCATCGCGAGCGCGAGCGGCGTGACCAGCGCGGCCTCCTTCCCGCCGAGCTCGAGAGCGAGCGGATCGTTCCGGTTGGCGCCGGACAGCACCCAGCGCAGCACGCGACGCTGGAGGACTTCGTCGGCGAAGAACCGCTGGACGACGACCGGGAAGCGGGTCATCTCGGCGGGGGCCAGCTCGTGGACGATCAGCTCGGCGGCGCCGCCGACGGTGTGCGGCCCGAGCTCGTCCCACGCCGTGTCCGGCTCGGCTTCGGGGCCGATGATCGCCTCACCCTCGTCGGCCGCCACGTCCTCGGCCGCCCCCTCCTCGGCTGCCCCCTCCTCGACCAGCACCGCCCCGTCCGCGGCGTCGCGCACGGCGTCGCCCCAGGCGTCGTCGCCGGTGGCGACCGGCGCGTGCTCGCGGACGGCCTCCGACCCGGGCTCCCACCTGCCCGAGGTGGAGTGACCGGCTCCCGTGCCCGCGGTCCCCGGCGCGTGGCTCCGGACGTCGGGCGGCACGGCGGGCCCGACGTCCTCCCTGGCGTCGACTCTGGTGTCGTCCCTGGCCGGAGCCGACAGCCCGACGTCCCAGTCGTCGCGCTCGCCGAAGGCTCCGCGGTCGTCGGCCGCGGCGCCCCGATCCTCCGGGGCGAACCGACCCTCCGGCGCGACTCGAGCGTCCGGGACGACCCCATCGGCCGGGACGATTCGATCGGCCGGGACGATTCGATCGGCCGGGACGACCGGCTCCGGCTGATCGGGGCGCTGCGGGAAGACGAGCAGCTCGGTGTCGGGCTCGTCGTCGACCGGCTCGGGCCCCACCGGCTCGACCACCACCGACTCGGCGAAGGACGGTTCGAACACCGGCGGCTCGTCGTCGACCGGCCGGGCGTGCCGGCTCCTGCGCGCGCGCGGCCCCCACGACCACGTCCGGGTGGCGTGGTCGGCCGGGGCGTCCCCGCGCCACACGACCTCGCCCTCGATGACCGCTCCCGACCCACGCGGGGCACCCCGCTCGGCGTCGGCGAATGCTCCGAACGGGTCGTGGGCCTCCCGGTCGACCAGCGCGTCCAGGTACGGGTCGATGACGAAACGCGCGGTCGGAGCGTCGTCGTCCGCGTACTCGAGCAGCCCGTGGTACGGGTTGCGGACGAAGCGGGCCGTCGGCGTCTCGTCCTCGGTGTACGGGTCGACCACGAACGACGCGGTGGGAGTGTCGTCGTCCGAGCCGAGCGGGTCGATCATCGGGCGTCACCTCCTCGCGTGACGTCCTGTGCAACGCCGGATGTCGCCTTATCGGCCTCGTTTCCGCGTGGATGAGGCGATAACCCGGCAATTTGGCCCGCCAGTGGGTCTCCGAGGCAGTGCGACTACCGTTACGGCATGGACCCGGCCTCTACGCAGACCACTTACCTACTGGTCGACGGCGAGAACATCGACGCCACGCTGGGGAGCAACATCTTCGGCGGACGCCGGCCCAGCCCGCAGGAGCGTCCGCGCTGGGAGCGTGTGCGGGACTTCGCGAGCGAGACCTGGGACCGCCCGGTCAAGGCCCTGTTCTTCCTCAACGCCAGCTCGGGTCAGCTGCCGCTGCCGTTCATCCAGGCGCTGCTGGCGCTGGACTACCAGCCGATCCCGCTGTCCGGCGCTGCCGGCGAGAAGGTCGTCGACATCGGTATCCAGCGGACGCTCGACGCGCTGGTGGACCGCCCCGGCGACGTATTGCTGGCCAGCCATGACGGCGACTTCTTCGACCAGATCGAGCGGCTGCTCGACGGCACCAGGCGGGTCGGGCTCCTCGGTTTCCGCGAGTTCGTCAACTCCCGGTTCACCGAGCTCACCAACGAGGGCCTGGAGATCTACGACCTCGAGGACGACGTCCGCTGCTTCAACGCGCGCCTGCCGCGCGTCCGCATCATCAACATCGACCGCTTCGACCCGCTGCCCTACCTCTGAGCCTCCGGCGGCGGCAGTTGAGTCGTACATAGGACGACTCCCTGTCGCCGCTTGAAACGGCCTGCCACTCTGCTGCCAACGGTAACGACGGCGAGAGGACGACAGCCCGGTGGGCGATCTGGTCGGTGCGGCCTTCGGTTTCCCCGCGGTGCTTTTCACCTTCGCCCTGGTGGTGGTGATCGGGTACTGGGTGCTGGTTATCCTCGGCGGTCTGGGCGTCGACGCGCTCGACTCCGACGGAGGTGCGGATGCCGGCAGTGCGCTCAGCGCCATCGGTCTGGGGGGCGTGCCGGCGAGCGTCACGCTCACGGTATTGATCGCGGTGGCCTGGTTCAGCAGTTTCACCGGTAGCGCGGTCGTCCCCGCGGACAATTTCGTCACCGACGTGGCGATCCTCGCCGCGGCACTCGTGGTTGCCTGGTTCGCCACCAAACTGCTCACCCTTCCGTTACGTCGATTCTTCCCCGAGGAACAAGTTGCTTCTCGGTCGGATTTCCTCGGCTCGGTGTGCGTGATTCGAACCGGTCGGGTCGATGCGAAATTCGGCCAGGCGGAAGTCACCGCCGACGACGGATCAACAGCGCTTGTACAGGTACGCCAGAATGGTGAGTACGACCTCAGCGCCGGCACTACCGCGCTGATCTACGACTACGACGCGGACGGCGAATTCTTCTTGGTGATGCCGTTCAACGCCGCCCACCCACGGAGCTGAAAGAGAACTATGGACGCTGTGGCCCTCGGGGTCGGCGTGATGATCGCCGTCGCCCTGATCGTGGTAATCGGACTCGCCGTGATGGTGAGCCGGCTGTTCAAGAAGGTCGAGCAGGGCAAGGCGCTGATCGTCTCGAAGGTCCGGAAGGTGGACGTGACCTTCACGGGCGCGACCGTCGTACCGGTGTTACACCGCGCCGAGGTCATGGACATCTCGGTGAAGACGATCGAGATCGCCCGCACCGGCCGTGAAGGCCTGATCTGCCGCGACAACATCCGCGCCGACATCCGGATCACGTTCTTCGTCCGCGTGAACAAGACCGTGGAAGACGTCATCAAGGTCGCCCAGGCGATCGGCACCGCACGGGCGAGCAACCAGGAAACGCTCCAGGAACTGTTCAGTGCGAAGTTCTCCGAGGCGCTGAAGACGGTCGGTAAGCAGCTCGACTTCGTCGATCTTTACACGAAGCGCAACGAATTCCGCGACCAGATCATCGCGGTCATCGGCACCGACCTGAACGGTTACAGCCTCGAAGACGCCGCGATCGACTACCTCGAGCAGACGCCGCTCACCCAGCTCGACCCGGCGAACATCCTCGACGCGCAGGGCATTCGCAAGATCACCGAGCTCACCGCGATCGAGCACGTGCGCACGAACGAGTTCCAGCGCACCGAGGAAAAAGAGATCACCCGGCAGAACGTCGACGCCAAGGAAGCGGTCCTCGAGCTGCAGCGCAGGCAGGCCGACGCCGAGATCAAGCAGCGGCGCGACATCGAGACCAACCGCGCCCGTGAAGAGGCCGAGATTTCCCGGGTGCAGGCCGAGGAACGCCTCAAGGCGCAGAAGGCCCACCTGCTCACCGACGAAGCGCTCGGCATCCAGAACCAGAACAAGGACCGCGAGATCGCGGTCGCGGAGAAGAACCGCGAACGTGTCCTGGCGATCGAGACCGAGCGCATCGAGAAGGACCGCCTGCTGGAGGTCATCGCCCGCGAGCGTGAGACGCAGCTCTCCACGATCTCCAAGGACAAGGAGGTCGAGGTCGAGAAGCGAGCGATCGCCGACATCGTCCGGGAGCGGATCGCGGTCGACCGCACCGTGGCCGAGCAGGAAGAGTCGATCAAGAAGCTGCGCGCGGTCGAGGAGGCCGAGCGGTTCCGCCAGACACTGGTGATCCAGGCCGAAGCCGAGGCCCAGGAGAAGCTGGTCAAGGACATCAAGGGCGCCGAGGCAGCCGAGCAGGCCGCCGCGCACAAGGCGCGCGAAGCCCTCACCCTCGCCGAGTCCCGGCAGCAGGCCGCCGAGCTCGACGCGAACGCGAAGATCCGGCTCGCCGAGGCGACGAAGGCCGAGGCGGCAGCGGCCGGCCTGGCCGCCGTGCAGGTGCGCGAGGCCGAGGCCGACGCGATCGAGAAGGGCGGTCTCGCCGAGGCCGTCGCCGAGCGCGAGAAGGGCCTGGCCGCGGCGCTGGTCGCGAAGGAGAAGGGCCTGGCCGAAGCCGCGATCGCCAGGGAGAAGGGCCTCGCCGAGGCCACCGCGGCGAAGGAGAAGGGCCTGGCCGAGGCCGAGAGCCTGCGGGAGAAGCTGAAGGGCGAGGCCGTTGGCCTCACCGACAAGGCCGCCGCGATGGCCGCTCTCGACGACGCCACCCGCCAGCACGAGGAGTACCGACTGCGGCTGGAGGCCCAGAAGGAGATCCAGCTGGCGAACATCGACGTCCAGCGGCAGATCGCCGAGGCGCAGGCCACGGTGCTCGCCACCGGGCTGGAGCAGGCGAACATCGACATCGTCGGCGGCGACACCGTCTTCTTCGACCGGCTGATGGGCTCGATCGCGCTCGGCAAGGGCGTCGACGGGTTCGTCCAGCACTCCGAGGTCGCCGGTAAGTTGACCCAGCCCTGGCTGGACGGGTCGGCGAGCTTCTCCGACGACCTGGCCCGGGTGCTCGGCTCGGTCGACAGCGCCGACATCCGCAACCTGACGATCTCCGCGCTGCTGATGAAGATGATCAAGGGGGGCGGCCCGGACGCCGCGAAGCTCGGTGAGCTGCTCGGCTCCGCGCGGCAGCTCGGTATCGCCGACACCCCGCTCGCCCAGCTGACCGCGCTGAACGGCGCGACGAAGGCGTGACCGAGCCGCTGACCGCCGGTGGCGCGGACACCCGCGCCACCGGCACTCCGGAGACGACCGGCCCGGCCGCCGGCACGGCCGCCGACGGCGGCTCGGCCGGCACGCCTGCGGGTGCGCCGGAGGGCGCGTCCGCGGCCGACGACACCGCGCCGGGTCTCGACGTCGGTACGTTCGAGGTCCTGCGCAACCGGCTCGCCGGGCAGGCGCGCGAGCTGGCCACGCAGGTCGAGGCGCTCAACAGCCGCCGGCTCGAGATCTTCGGCGGCACCGAGCTCAAGCTGGTCGGCACCGCGCAGATCCGCACCCAGCACAACTGCGTCCCGCGCGACATCGCGTCGGTCGGCGACCGGCTGCTCTTCGGCTACAACGCCTACCTGGGCATGAAGCCGGAGACCGAGGTCGGCGACGTGTTCTCCGTGCACCGTCTGGTGCGCGACGCCGACCGGATCGCGTTCGAACAGCTCGACGAGGATCCGCTCCTCGGCGACGAGCAGTTCCGCAAGGACCTCGGCGAGCAGTACCGCTACTACCGGGAGAGCGCGCTGCTGCAGTTGCGGCGGCTCGACCCGGTGCTGCTCGCGGTGTTCCGCACCAGCGCCAGGGCCGACGACAACCGCGTGCTGCGCTGGAACCTCAACCTCGACGGCACCGCGCAGTACGTCGACAACAAGGGCGAGCGCGACCACGTCCTGCCGAAGCCCCACGACTTCGACTGGGTCGAGACCACCCGCAACGATCACGTCCTCGGCCGGCACCCGCACATCTCGATCCAGGGCGCGGTGTTCGTCGAGACGATCGGCGGCGACCTGACGATCAAGGTCGAGAACAACACCGAGTCCGGTGAGGGCATCTACACCGAGCCGGTCGACGAGCCACTGCAGAGCCTCGCCGACGCCGACGTCGGCTACGCCCGCGTCGGCCCGCTGATCCTGCTGCGGATCCGGCCGTACAAGGAAGACGCCTGGCGCTACCTGGTCTTCAACACGCTCACCCGGGACGTGCTGCGCCTGGACGGCATCGGCCAGGCCTGCCAGCGGCTGCCCGAGGACCAGGGCATCATCGTGCCCGGCGGCTACTACCTGGCGACCGGCGTCCACCGGGTCTTCGACCAGGACACGACCGGGCTGGAGTTCGAACGGGTCGTCCGCTCGACCAACGGCGAAGACGTGCTCTACGTCTTCCACAGCCGGGGCGACGGCCGGTACCTGCTGCTGCCGTACAACGTGATCCGCAAGGAGGTCGCCAACCCGATCCCCTGCCACGGTTACGCGTTCTACGACGACGGCTCGATGGTGGTGCTGCGGGCCACGAACACCGAGCCGACCCGCGTCCACCACCTGCAGGTCTGGCAGACGCCCTACGTGTCCGACGCGTACGCGGCGGCCCAGCCGGTCGGCACCGGCCCGCTGGAGCGGATCGGCAACGCCGATCTCGTGCGGGGCATCTCCGACCTGCTCTCGGTCGCCCGCATGGTGGAGGAGACCGCGCCCACCGCCGCGGCGTTCGACGCGCTGATCGGCGCCTGCCGCCGGGCCGTGGACCAGTACCACTGGCTGAGTGACGGCGGCGCCGGGGAGCTGGCCACGCCGCTCCTCCAGGTCCGGCGCACCGCCGAGCAGGTGCGCGAGGAGTTCGAGAAGGTCCAGAGCCTCTCCGCTCAGGCGGCGGATGCGCTGGCCGAGGCCACGGCGGCGATCGGCACGCTGATCCGGGACGCCCGCACCGAGACACCGGCCACCGCCGACGCCTGGGCGGCCCAGCTCGCGGCCCTGCGCCGGGCGCAGGGCCGGCTGGTCGGCCTGCGGGAGGTCCGCTACGTCGACCTGACCGCGGTCGACGCGCTCGCCACGGAACTGACCGACGAGCTCGCGGCCGCCGGTCGCCGGGCGGTGGAGTTCCTCCGCGGCGAGGGCGCGTTCGACAGCTACGAGCAACAAGCGCAACAGCTCACCGTCGACGCCGAGAGCATCGCGTCCGTGGCCGAGGCGGCACCGCTCGCCGAGCGGCTCGACCAGCAGTCCGACGGCTTGGCGGTGGTCACCGAGGTCCTCACCTCGCTCGAGATCGAAGACGCGAACGTCCGCACGGAGCTGCTGGGCCGCATCGGCACCGTGCTCGGCAGCATCAACCGGGCCCGCGCGACGCTCGACGCCCGCCGCCGCGAGCTGCTGGCCACCGAGGGGCGGGCCCAGTTCGCGGCCGAGTTCGCGCTGCTGGGGCAGGCGGTCACCGGGGCGCTCGCCGTCGCCGACTCCCCCGAGGCCTGCGACGAGCAGCTCGCGAAGCTGATGGCGCAGATCGAGGGCCTGGAGTCGCGGTTCGGGCACTTCGACGAGTTCCTCGGCTCGCTGGCCGAGAAGCGCGAAGACGTCTACGAGGCGTTCTCGGCCCGCAAGCAGGCGCTGCTCGACGACCGGCAGCGGCGCGCGAACCGGCTGGCGCAGTCGGCCGACCGGATTCTCGGCAGCGTGCAGCGCCGAGCGACGACGCTGGCCACGCTCGAGGACGTCAACACGTACTTCGCGACCGACCCGATGGTCGGCACGCTGCGCGGTCTGATCGGTGAGCTGCGGACGCTCGGCGACGCGATCCGGGCCGAGGAGCTCGAGCGGCGGCTGGCCACCGCCCGGCAGGAGGCCGGCCGGTCGCTGCGGGACCGCACCGACCTCTACGACGGCGACACGATCCGCCTCGGGCGGCACCGCTTCGCGGTGAACACGCAGCCGGCCGAGCTGACGCTGGTGCCGCACGAGGGTCGGCCGACGTTCGCGATCACCGGCACCGACTACCGGGCGCCGGTCACCGACCCGACGTTCGCGGCGACGGCGGAGTTCTGGGACCAGCCGCTGGTCTCCGAGGACGCGACGCTCAGCCGGGTGGAGTACCTGGCCGGATCGCTCCTGCTCGCCGCGGAGCGCGACCGCACGCTGGATGCACTGCGCACCGCGCCGGATCTGACCGAGGTGGTCCGGTCGGCCGCGGCCGACCGGTACGAGGAGGGGTACGAGCGCGGCGTCCACGATCAGGACGCGGCCACGGTGCTGCGGGTGCTGGTCGAGCTGCACGCCGGCGCCGGACTGCTCCGCTATCCACCGGGCGCGCGGGCGGCTGCGCAGCTGTTCTGGGCGTACGGCGTTCCGGAGGAGGCACGGAGCCGGTGGTCCACGCGGGCCCGGTCGCTGACCAGGGCACGCGAGATCTTCGGCACGTCCGACGGGCTCAACGCGTTGATCGCCGAGCTGGCCACCGCGATCACCGCCGAGGCCGTGCTCGACGTCGAGGAGCCCGTCCTCGCCGCCGAGTACCTGATCGCCGAGCTGGCGACCGAGCCTCTCGGGTTCGTCACCGGGCCGTCGGCGGCGGCGCTGGTGGCCGGATTCGAGCAGGCACTCGGCCCCAACGCGTCGACGCTCGAGGAGGACCTCAAGGCACTCGGCGACGATCTGCCGGCCCGGCACCAGCTGATCAACGCCTGGCTCACGGCGTACGCGCCCACCGGCAGCCAGGACCTCGACGAGGCGGTCGCGCTGCTACTGGTCGGCAACGGTCTTCCGCGACGCCCTGCCACGGCGACGCTGGAGGCGACCGTCGACGGCCTGCTCTCCGCGCACCCGCGCATCACCGGGCGGACGCTGCCCGTGCGGCTCGACGACCTGCTGGCACGTGTCCGCCGGTTCGCCGACGTCCGGGTGCCGGCGTTCCGCGCGTACCAGAAGCAGCGCAACGCGGTGATCGCGGCCGAGCGCGAGCGGCTGCGCCTGCGTGAACTCGAGGCCGGCGTGCTCAGCTCGTTCGTCCGTAACCGGCTCGTCGACGAGGTCTACCTGCCGTTGATCGGTGACAACCTGGCCAAGCAGCTGGGTACGGTCGGCCCCGACTCGCGGACCGACCAGATGGGGCTGCTGCTCCTGCTCTCCCCACCCGGCTACGGCAAGACGACGCTGATGGAGTACGTCGCGAGCCGCCTCGGTCTGGTCTTCGTCAAGGTCAACGGACCGGCGCTGGGCCACGAGGTGACGTCGCTGGACCCTGCGGACGCACCGAACGCGGCCGCCAGGCGCGAGGTCGAGAAGATCTCGTTCGCGCTCGAGCTGGGCAACAACACGTTGCTCTATCTGGACGACATCCAGCACACCTCGCCCGAGCTGCTGCAGAAGTTCATCTCGCTGTGCGACGCGACCCGCCGGATAGAAGGCGTCTGGAACGGCGAGACGAAGACGTACGACCTGCGCGGCAAGCGCTTCGCGGTGTGCATGGCCGGCAACCCGTACACCGAGTCCGGGCAGCGCTTCCAGGTGCCGGACATGCTCGCGAACCGCGCCGACGTGTGGAATCTCGGTGACGTGCTCTCCGGACGCGAGGAGCTGTTCGCGCTCAGCTTCCTGGAGAACACGCTGACGTCCAACCCCGTGCTGGCACCGCTCTCGACCGGCGCTCCGGAGGACGTGGAGCTGCTGGTGCGCCTGGCCCGCGGCGATGCCACGGTACGGCCGGACCAGCTGACGAAGGCGTACTCGTCGGTCGAGCTGGAGCAGATCCTCAGCGTGCTGCGGCATCTGCTGCGCGTGCAGCGGGTAGTGCTGGCGAACAACGAGGCGTACATCGCGTCGGCGGCGCAGTCGGACGCATCCCGCACCGAGCCTCCGTTCCGCCTGCAGGGCTCCTACCGGAACATGAACAAGATGGCCCAGCGCGTGCTGCCGGTGATGAACGACGCCGAGCTCGACGCCGTCATCGACGACCACTACGTCGGCGAGGCGCAGACGCTCGCTGCCGACGCCGAGGCGAACCTGCTCAAGCTCGCCGAGCTGCGCGGCAAGCTGACTCCGGAGGGGGCGGCGCGCTGGGCGGCCGTGAAGGAGGGGTACCTGCGCGAGCGAGCGCTGGGCGGTGCGGACGATCCGCTCGGCCGGGCGGTCGGTGCGGTCGGTCTGCTCGCCGACCGGGTGCGGGAGGTGGAGCAGGCGATCACCCGCCTCGCGCGCTGACGGTTATTTCAGCCGGGCGGTGGGGCGGATGCGGACGATGACCCGGGTCTCGGCGGGGTTGCGCATGGGGTAGGAGTCGACGCCGAGGTACTTCTTCGCGAGCTTGTCGATGTGCTCGTCGGCGCCGTCCTCGGTCAGCTGCGCGGTGCCCTGGACGAACAACGTCCGGAAGTCGTCGTTCTTGTCGACGACCGATACCGCGACGGCGGGGTTGCGCGCCAAGTCGTTGTACTTCACCCGGCCCTTTGCGGTGTTGAACAGGATGTTCTCGCCGTCGGTGTCGACCCATACCGCGGTGACGTGGGGCGTGCCGTCGGCGTTGAGCACGCCGATGTGGGCGAGGTTAGGTGCCTGCAGGAGCGCGATGTCGTCATCGGTGAGAAGTGCCATGTCCGGAATTTACGGGTTCATGTATGGCAGTGCCGTTTGCCACGCTCGACCGTCGGCGAAGCGTCCGGACCGCCCAGAGCAACAGCACGACGGCGAGCACTCCGACGACGACGAAACCACCGGTGGTGAGCGTGCTCTCGATCCGGCGCGCGGCGGAGCCGAGCGCCGCGCCGATCCCGATGTGTAGCGCCGACCAGCTCGCGGCACCGAGGAACGCCGCCGGCAGGAAGCGGCGCAGAGCGAGCCCGGCGCTGCCGGCCGCGGCGGGTCCGAGCGCACGTACGGCGGGCAGGAAGCGGATGAAGAACACCGCCCAGGCGCCGCGCCGCCGCAGCGTGTCCGCGGCGCGATCCCAGACCGTGGCGCCGTACCGGCGGATCAGCCGCGTGTCCCGTAACCGGGCGCCGTAGCGGCGGCCGATGCCGTAGCCGATCGCGTCGCCGAGCACCGCGCACGCGGTGACCACCGCCCACAGCGCGACGAAGCGGCCCGGCCCGTCCACGGTCGTCGAGGCGACGAGGAGGCTCGACTCACCGGGGACGACCAGCCCGAGGCCGAGCGTGCACTCGCCGAGGACGAGCAGCCCCGCGACGAGGATCACCGCCGGTGGCGGCAGCGATTGCAGCCAGTCCAACACGTCGCCCACCATGGTCCGGGCCTCCTCCGCTGAGCCGTCCAACGACGGTAAGGAGGAGTCTCACAGCCAGAGAATGACCTTTCGTCAGGGATGAGCCCCGACTTCCGTCCAGAGTGGTTGGCTGGGTGAATGCTTCCCTGGGATACCGAGCTGGCTGGTCAGCTGCACCGCGAGACGATCGACTCGACCCTGCTCCGGGGTAATCCCCTGGGGGATCCGCACGAGCGGCCCCTGTGGATCTACACCCCGCCCGGCTACGACGACGACGCCGACGCCCGCTGGCCGGTCGTCTACGTGATCCAGGGCTACACCGGCCATCTGGCGATGTGGAACAACCGCACGCCGTACCGGCAGCCGTTCCCGGAGACCGCCGACGCGGTGTTCGCCTCCGGCGACGCGCCCGGCTGCCTCATCGTCTACGTCGACGCCTGGACGGCCTACGGCGGCTCGCAGTTCGTCGACTCCCCCGGCACCGGGCCGTACCACTCCTACCTGTGCGACGAGGTCGTGCCGTGGGTCGACGCCCGCTACCGGACGCTGGCCCGGCCGGAGTCCCGGGCGATCACCGGGAAGTCGTCCGGTGGGTTCGGGGCGATGATCACGCCGATGCTGCGCCCTGACCTGTTCGGGGCGCTGGCCACGCACGCCGGGGACTCGCTCTACGAGTTCTGCTACGTCCCGGAGTTCGCGAAGGCCACGCGCTACCTGCGGGAGTACGACGGGGACATCCAGCGGTGGTGGGCGGACTTCCGGTCGCGGACGGCGTTCACCAAGGAGGCCGACAGCGTCCTGCTGATCCTGCTGGGGTGCAGCGCGTGCTTCTCCGCCGACGAGGACGGAACACCGCAGCTGCCGCTCGACGCGATCACGGGCGAACTCGTCCCCGAGCGCTGGCAGCGGTGGCTGGAGTGGGACCCGGTGCGGATGGTCGACCGGTACGCGGACGCACTCCGTTCCCAGCAGGCGATCTGGATCGACGCCGGCACGCGCGACGAGTGGTACCTGGACCTCGGCGCCGAGGCGTTCCGCGCGGGGCTGCGCCGCATCGGCGTCTCGGAGGAGCGGATCCACTTCGAGCTCTTCGACGCCGGTCACGGCGGTATCGACTACCGCTACCCGCAGTCCCTGAGCTGGCTCGCCCACCGCCTGGCCCGGTGACTCGTCTCTTCATCCTCGCCGTCGAGCCGGAACGGCCACCCGGCAGGTCCGGCAGACTCGCCAAGATACTGCAACAGCGGTAGCTGCCCCTCCGCGCCGGCCGCCAGAAAACCATTGTCGATGGAGGTTTTCACGCGCTCCCACGCACAAAAACTGACATCGACACACCTCACCCCCACCGCCGAAACCGGTATGGCTGGCACATTGCGGAGGTGAGGGACACTTGGGATATGAGCGCCATACGCCTTCTGCTCAACATC
>Ga0190269_10000740_pt1 | contig 16357 bp, 15 predicted proteins | sample Popmic249IS_FD_133749 | JGI IMG/M metagenome (GOLD analysis project Ga0190269, IMG submission 133749) | Populus adjacent soil microbial communities from riparian zone of Blue River, Arizona, USA - 249 IS | ecosystem: Environmental > Terrestrial > Soil > Riparian zone | place: USA: Arizona...
GCGCGGCGAGAGCTAACCTGCGCGGATGTGCGCTCGAGGCCCGTGCTGCGCGTGAGCGCCCCGGCGAGCGCTGATGACACAACACACTGACCACGGCCCGCCTGCAGGCGGCAGCGGTGCTGGAATGACATTTGCTGACTGGGCTGTCAGGAGCAGCCAGTCATGCACCACCCCGACCATGCCCCCGGGCACAAGCGGCGCACGCGTCACATTTGGTTGATTGCGGCGTTGACCCTGATCACCACCCTGATCGCCGTGCGCGTGGCGCTGCCCGCGGTGATCGCACGCGTCGTGAACCAGAAGCTGGACCAGCTGGACGGCTACTCCGGTCATTTGGCGGACATCGATCTCAGCCTATGGCGTGGCGCCTATCAGATCGAAGGTCTGCGCATCGAGAAGACGAACGGCAAGGTGCCCGTACCGTTCGTGTCAGTCGACGTGATCGACCTCTCGGTCGAGTGGAAGGCGTTGCTGCAGGGCTCGATCGTCGCGGAGATCGATCTGTATTCGCCGAAGCTCAACTTCGTGAACTCGAAGAGCCCCGAGAAGAGTCAGTCCAAGGTGGACGAGAGCTGGACGGAGACGGTGCGCGGCATCGTGCCGTTCGAGATCAACCGCGTGACAATCCACGACGGCCAGGTTCATTACCGCGACCTGGAGTCGAAGCCGCGCGTGGACGTGTTCGTGAAGCAGCTGGAAGCGACGGCGCTCAACCTCACCAACAGCGAAGACCTCGGCGGTACCCTGTATGCCACCATCGACGCGAGCGCCGTGGCGATGGGGAGCGGCAAAGTCAAGTTCGGCGGCCGCATCGATCCGTACGCCGAGCATCCGACGTTCGACGTGAAGTTCTCGCTCGACGGGCTGAAGCTGAAGCAGGTGAACGAGTTCCTGCAGGCGTACGCAAACGTGGACGCGGAGAAGGGCACGTTCTCGATGGACGCCGAGTTCTCGGCGAGCAAGGGCAAGTTTCGCGGCTATGCCAAGCCGTTCGTGAAGGACCTGCAGGTGCTGCGCTGGGAAGACGAGAAGGAAGGCTTCTTCGGCAAGCTGTGGGAAGGCGCGGTGGAGGTCGTGAGCGAGATCCTCACGAACCAACCGCGCGAACAGATCGCGACGCGCATCCCCTTCAGCGGCTCGTTCGACAAGCCCGAGACGAACATCTGGTCGACGATCGCCGGCGTGCTGCAGAACGCCTTCCTACAATCCCTCCGCCGCGGCCTGGAGGGCAGCGTCAAAGTAGGAGGCAAGATCGCCCAGTCGGAAAAGGGCTGATGCGAGCGTTCCTCAGAAGCTTGCGCGCAAGCTGAAGGCCGCACCTCCGTAGGTGGGGGTGAAGCTCAGGGAGATTGGGGTGCCGTCTGCGTCCGTGCCGTAGGCTGCGCGGTAGCTCGACTCCAGCGGAGACTCCACTAGCAGCGAGGTGACGCCGCCGCCCATCACGCCGCCGCCGATCGCGATCAGCGCCGTGGTCCAGTTTTCTCTGGGCTCGGTGTCGAGCTTGCCTAGGCCGGCCGCGATCGCGCCGCCCGCACCGATGGTCAGCGCGCCCAGCGCGAGCGACGCCACGCCTCCGATCTTGCGCGCGTAGCGCATGCTGAGCGCGCGCTGTGCCCACTCGCTTTGCAGCTGCTCCGCCGAGTAGTTGTCCGCGTCGTGCGCCAGGCGCTCGAAGGTGCCGGAGCGAAACAGGTTCAAGACGCCGCCGACCTCGACTACCGCACCGATCACCCACAGGGGTCGCCCGTAGCTGCGGTCGTACACCACGTCGGCGAGCAGGCCCGCGGTGATCGCCGCCGCACCGGAGATGAACATCGAGTACGCGCCGGCGTAGCGCGCGGAGCGCTCGCGATCGGCGAGCACGCGCAGCACCTGCTTGGCGTGCGGCCCGTCCAGCGGCGCTGGGGCGGTCTGCGTGCGCGCCGCTGACGGCTGCGGAGCAGGGTCGCGGGTGAGCGCAGCGTCCGAGTCCGATGCGCTCGCAGCTGTTGGCGGCGGGGCGCCCTCCGGCATCGGCGCGCCCGGCGCCGCGGGCGTCGCGGGCGAGACCGGCTCGGGCGCGGTCGGTTTATCGGGGGCGGTCGTGCTGGGTCTCTCGTTCGGGCTCTGGGCGTACGCGGCGAGCGCGAGGCACTGGAGCAGCAGGACCGTCGAAGCGAAGGGTAAGATTCGCGTGATCACAGAGCTTTAGTAGAGGAAGGACGACAGCACGTCAAAGCATGTGAGCGCACGGCGCCTGCCCGGTGAAATGCCCTGCAGTTTCATCGGCCTGGCACGCGTTCGCAGCGCAGGTTGACGGTCTGTCAACCTGGCGAGGGCTCGCAATCGCCTCACGAGGCATTAAGGTAGATCGCATGGCATCCACCACCACGAGGCGTGCGCTGCTGGGCGGCGCAGCGGCGCTGGGCGCGCTCGCTGCCGGAGCCGGCTTCGCTGCGGCGGGCCGTAAGAAAGGACACCCCGTCATGTCAACGCCTGCGATCACCCACCTGCCTCCGCCACGCCGCGTCGAGCGCGTGCTGCGCGCGAGCTCCGAGCACTGGGTGGGCGATGGGTTCCGCGTCAAGAGCGTGATCACACCGACCGGCGACCCGCGCTTGCAGAGCCCATTTCTACTCCTGGATCACGCGGCGCTGCGCCGCTTCGAGCCCGCAACTGAGCGGCGCGGCGTGGGTGAGCATCCACACCGCGGTTTCGAGACCGTGACGTTCGCGTATCGCGGTGAGATCGAGCACCGCGACTCCGCGGGCGGCGGCGGCATCATCGGACCGGGCGACGTGCAGTGGATGACTGCAGCCGACGGCGTCGTGCACGAGGAGAAGCACTCGCGTCGCTTCACCGAGCAGGGCGGCGACATGGAGATGGTGCAGCTCTGGGTCAACCTGCCGGCGAAGCAGAAGCGCAGTAAGCCTGGTTATCAGGCGCTGCTCGACGCGAGCTTCCCGCGCCTGCAACTGGGCGCGGCAAAGGCGCGCCTCATCGCCGGTGCGCTCGGTCGCGAGCGCGGCCCTGCGTTCACACACACGCCCATGACCGTGTTCGATCTCGCTTTCACCGAGACGGGCGACGCGGAGCTCGAGCTACCGAAGGGCTTCACGGCGCTCTTGTTCACGCTGGAAGGCGAGCTGCGCAGCGCCGAGCAGGCGAGCAGCCTCGCGCCCGGACAGCTCGCGACCCTGGCTCGCGGCGACAGCACGCTCGTGCGCCTCTCCGGTGCTGCGGGTACGCGCGCGCTCGTGCTCGCAGGCGAGCCGATCGATGAGCCTGTCGTATCGTACGGTCCGTTCGTCATGAACACGCAAGCCGAGATCGTGGAGGCCGTCCGCGATTACCAGAGCGGCAAAATGGGCCACCTGAGCTGACACGTTCGCGCCGCGCCGTCCCCCGAAGAGTTTGTGATGCAACGCGCCTCCGCACGTTGTAGTCACCTGCCTCGAGCTGCGCACCCTGGCCTACGAGCAAGCCGCCGACCACTTCACCTGGGCGCTGTCGCTCCTGCAATACCTGCCGCGCGATCCGCGCCAGCGCATGGCGCTCTCGTTCCGCAGGAGCGAAGCGCTGTCGCGCGTGGACATGCCCGCTGCGCGCGCCGAGCTGTTTGGGGTCGCCGAGCTCGCGCGCGAGCTGGACGACACGGACCTGCTCGTGCGCGCGACGACCCTGATCGCGAGCCGCCCGGAGTCCGGCAGCGTGGACGGACAACAGGTCGCCGTCCTGCGTCAGGCGCTCGGCACGCTCCACGCCCGCGCGCTGCAGGACGAGCGATACCCGCTGTTGCAGGGGCTGCTCGCGAAGTCGCTGCTGTACGACGCGGATCCCCAGGAGCGCACGCAGCTCGCGCGTGCAGCGCTGATCGAGGCGCGCGCGCTGCCGACGGCGGCACAGCGAGCCGAGGTGCTGACGCGCTGTCACGAGGCGCTGCCCGGTCCGGAGCATCAGGAGGAGCGCCTCGCCATCGCCACCGAGCTGATGGATCTCGCAGTGAACACGGGCGATCCGGTGGCGCTCCTGAGCGCCCACGCGGCGCACGTCGAGACCTGCGTCGAGCGCGGCGACATGGACGGCGTGGACAGCGCGGTGAGCAGCATCGATGTGCTCGTGGAGCGCGTGCGCGAGCCGTTTTATCGCTGGTACAGCCGCGTCGTGCACGCGATGCGCGCGTTCGTCCGCGGCGAGCTCGCGAGCTCCGACCGCTTGCTGCACGAGGCGCGGGACAATAGCGGCGCCGTCAGCACCGAGCTCGCCGAGCACATCTATCGCGTGCAGCGTAAACGCCATCTTGCGCATGCGCGGCCAGGTGCGGGAAGCTGAGGTCGTCATCCAGAAGACCATGCTGAGCTTCCCGGCTGTCCCGGGTTGGACCGCTGCCTGGGGCGCGATCATCTGGGATCTGGGCCAGCACGACAACGCGCGCGCCTGCCTCGCGCGCTCGATGGCGCGCGGCGTGTTGAGCATCCGCAGCGAGCCCGCGGGCCTCGCCAACTGCTCCGCGCTGGCCGAGCTGTGCTGCAAGGTCGGCGATGCCGCGGCGGCCAAGGCGATCTACGACGTGTTGTCTCCGTTCGCCGAGTACCACGGCCTACTGACCATGGGCTCGGCCACGTACGGGCCGCTGCACCGGCAGCTCGGAGCGCTCGCCGAGTGCCAGGACGATGCGCCGCTCGCCGAGCTGCACTACCGGGCCGCGCTCGCCGCCGCGAAGCGCATGCGCTCGCCCGTGTATCTGAGCGGGACGAGCTACCGCTTCGCGCACATGTTGCTGCGCAGCGGCGACGCGCGGCAGCGGCCGCGGGCGGCCGCGCTGCTCGGCGACGCGCTGCGGCTCGCAGAGCGTTGTGAGCTGCTCTCGATCGCAGAGGTGGCCAGGCGCGTGGCCGCGCGTCACGGCCTGGCGCTGGAAGCGCTTGCCGCTGGCGGCGGCGACGTGCTCGGCGGCCTGCCCTCCTGAGGCCGCGCTGTCCGGAAGCGCCACCGCAGGAAGCCGGCCCTGAACGGCCATGCAGGGCGTTCGTCCGGGGCGCGAAGCTGTGCTAGCGTCGCCCACCTACCTTGCACGTACAGGTGGCAGCGCATGAGCCCCCACGGCGAAAATCGCGGCTTTTCTCTCGAGTTTTTCCCTCCCAAGACCGAACAGGGCCGCACGCGGCTGGTGAAAGCGGTCCAGCGCCTCGCGCAGATCTCTCCCAGCTTCGTGTCCGTGACGTTCGGCGCAGGCGGCAGCGCGCGCGAGGGCAGCTTCCAGACGGCGTCGGAGATCATGCGCAGCGTGGACCTCGAGGTGGCGCCGCACCTGTCCTGCATCGGCTCCACGCGCGAGCAGATCGCGGCGATACTCGACACCTATCGGGAGATCGGCGTGAAGCGCATCGTGGCGCTGCGCGGTGACGTGCCGGCCGGCGAACCGGACCTGCCGCGCGCGTTCGGCCACGCCAACGAGCTCGTGAGCTTCATTCGCGAGGCGGGCGGCTTCGAGATCTCGGTCGCTGCTTATCCCGAATTCCACCCCGAGGCGCCGAGCCCGGCCGCGGACGTGGAGAACTTCGTGCGCAAGGTGCGCGCCGGCGCGAGCGAGGCGATCACCCAGTACTTCTACAGCAACGACGCCTACTACCGCTTCCTCGACTGGGTCGGCCGCATGGGCGTCGAGATCCCGGTCGTGCCTGGCGTGATGCCGATGACGGACTACGCCCAGGTCGCGCGCTTCTCTCAGTTTTGCGGCGCGGACATCCCTGCGTGGATCCGCAAGCGCATGCTGGCGCTCGAGAAAGACAAGCACGGCCAGGAAGAGCTCGGCATCGAGCTCGCGATCCGCCAGACCGAGGACCTGCTGCGCAACGGCGCCCCGGGCATCCACTTCTACACGTTGAACCGGGCGGAGCCGACCTTGCGGATCTGCAGCGCCCTCGGCCTGTCGCCGGACGCGCCGCATCCGCAAGCGCAGACTTCGACGAACTGAGCGACGGCTGGAACGCTTCCTGCAGCTATCCGCGGCAGCATGCGTACACATATCCGTCTGGGGCCTTCCGCCTCACTGCTCCTTCTCGCGGTTCTGTTGGCCGTGCCGAGCGCGCGAGTGCGCGCGGAGTCGCGCCGCCGCGAGCAGCTGCGGACGGACGAAACGGAGACGCCCGAGCCTGGAACGGACAAGCCGCTCAAGCACGTGATGCAGAACCTGTTTTTGCAGGAGGACCCGTTCCCGCAGCAGCACTTCCAGCTGCAAACGGGGGCGCGCGTGGCCGCGCTCTCGCTCACGCAGGACCCGTCGCTCGCCAGCGCCCTGGGCGCGGAGCTGGGGCTCGCGGACTCCTGGACCGTGTCGCTGCACGCGCCGATCGGCCTGATCCCCGAGGACGACCGCGGTCTCGGCAACATCGATCTGGGTCTCTTGTATTGCCTGTGGGTGAACGGGACGGAGGACCTGCGCTTGACGGCGTCCGCGCGCACGGTGTTCCCGAGTCCATCCGGAGCAGGTGACAACGGCTTCGCGCACGACCTCAGTCTGATCGGCTACGCGCGCGCGGCGCCGTTTCACTTCCAGGCCGTGGTCACACTGGACGTGAGCTACGGCGAGGACGTGTCTCCGAGCCCGCGCGCTCGCCCGGAAGGTGCGCTGGCCGCGATCCTGCGGCTCGAGGAGGTCGCCGTCGTCGCGGAGGCCGCCGTGCTGCGCGAGCTCAGCGAGCTGCACTATCTGGGCGCGCTCGGCGTGTTCTTCTATCCGGGCAACTTCGAGCTGGGTCTGGCCGGGCTGCTGGACGTGACCCGAGCGCCCGTCGCGCCGGGTGCGATCGCGATCGTGAGCTACGCGTTCGAGCCGCCGAGCTGAGCGCTCTGCTGCTGATGGCGGCGCGCGCTACAACATGCTGCCGCGCAAGATCACGCTGGCGACGTTGAAGTAGATCATCAGCCCGCACACGTCCACCAGGGTGGCCACGAATGGTGCGGACGCGCTCGCCGGATCGAAGCCCAGGCGCTTGATCGCGAACGGCAGCATCGAGCCCACGAACGTGCCCCACGTCACCACGCCGAGCAAGCTGGCTGCGACCGTGGCAGCCACCGCGAGGTAGTGCTCGCCGTACGTGTGAAACAGCTGCTGCCAGAGCAGGATGCGCAAGAGGCCGATCAGCGCCAGGATGCAGCCGAGAGCGACGCCAGCGGTCAGCTCGCGGCGCACGATGCGCCAGACGTCCCGGATCGTCACCTCACCGAGCGCCATGGCGCGGATGATCAACGTGGTGGCCTGCGAGCCCGAGTTGCCCCCGCTCGAGATGATCAGCGGCACGAACAGCGCCAGCACCACGGCGCGTGCGATCTCGTCTTCGTAGGAGCTCATGGCGCTGGCGGTGAGCATCTCGCCCAAGAAGAGCGCCGCGAGCCAGCCCGCGCGCTTCTTGATCATCGCGAGCATGCCCGTCTGCAGGTACGGCGTATCCAGCGCCTCCATGCCGCCGAGCTTCTGGATGTCCTCGGTGGCCGCGCTCTGCACGACGTCGACGATGTCGTCGACCGTCACGATGCCCTGCATGCGGTTGTCAGCGTCGACGACCGGCACCGCGTTCAGGTCGTACTGCGCGATGACCTTCGCCACCTCTTCCTGATCCATGCTGTCCGGTACGGAGATCACGTCGGTCAGCATCACGTCGGAGATCATGCGGTCGCCCGCAGTCGCGAACAGGTCGCGAAACGAGATCACGCCCAGCAGGTGCTGATCCTGATCGAGTACGTACGCGTAGTAGATGGTCTCGAGCTCCTCGCGCGCTTGGCGCCGCAGGTAGCGGATGGCCTCGGCCACGGTCATGTCCGGTCGCAGCCGCGCGAAGCGCGGGCTCATCAGGCCGCCGGCGGCGTCTTCCGCGTAGGCGAGCAGGGCGCGGACCTCGTTGCGCGTGGGCACGTCGAGCATCTCGAGCAGCGCGGCCCTGGGCTCCTCTTCCTCGACCGACTGGATCACGTCCACGGCGTCGTCCGGCGCGAGCAGCCGCATCCACAAGCGGCGCTCGCCGTTCGGCAGCGCCATCAGGATGGCGGCCTGATCCTGCGCGCTCAGCTCGAGGAAGAAGTCGTCCGCTTCCACGCGCGGCAGCGCCGCAAACGCGAGCGCGCGATCCTCCGGCTCCATGCTCGGCCACGCTTCGCGCAAGCCGTCGCCATCCCACGGTCGGTGCGAATCAGGCATGACCGCCCTCGCACGTGCTGCAGAGCGGGCGGGTCGCATGAAGATAAGAGCTACGGCGCATCGGCACTCCTCGGAGCAGCGCTCGTCGGCGCATACACCAGGCGCTGCGAGGCGTAAAGCGCGAGCTGCGCCGCGCCTGCACATTGTCACGACGCATCGCGCGCGGGTACGCAGCGCAAAAAAGCCTCAGGCGGACGTACGAGGAAGGGGAGCTGCGCGCACGCACATGGGCTCTTCTTGGGCCGCGCGCGCGCGACTGCGGTGGCTGCTCGCGGGCGCCGCGTGTAGAGGCGGCGCGCTGCGAGCGCGCGTGCGATGCCGTGGCGCAGCGGACGCAGGGCCTTGTCACCGGCGTAGGCGGAAGCCGCCTGGACACGCGCACGCAACGTGTTCGAGCAGCACTGCGTGGTCTGTCACCCCACGCCGTCCGGCTTTGCGGTGGACGAGATCCCCACGCGCCGCCCGTACGGGGATGCCAGGGGCCGAGTACTACCGCTTTGCGTGCAAGGACGAGCTTGGCGCAGCTCCACGCGCTGCGACCGTGCTGGCGCGCACGAGCTGCCCGAGCTTTCGTTTCTGGGAGCGCAGGCGGAGCGGGTCGAGCCGCGCTACGACACGATGCGTTCGACTACGCTCGCTCGCAGGCCACGTGAGAGGCGTGTGTCACGCGCAGCGCTCAGCAGCGACTGGCTGCGCGTTGCGCTCGAGCCACGCCGTCGCGAGCGGCCAGAGCGCTTCGCGCGCCGCCGAGCGGAAGAAGCCAAAATGCCCGATGCTCGGGACGCCATGCTGCGCGGGATCGAGGCGCGTCAGCTCGAGCGGCGCGCTCTTGTACAAGCCGAAAAGCGCGCGCGTGCCGCTCCAGGTCATCATCTCGTCGTCCCGCATCGACCAGGCCGTGATCGGCAGCTGCACGCGGGCCAGCTGCTCGCGCACCTCGTCGCTCTCGCTACCGAGGTAGTCCGGCGCGAGGCACCACTTGCGCCATTGCTCCATCACGCCGTACGGCAGGTCGCCGACGAGGCGCAGGCGCTTACCGGGGAAGTAGCCCGCGATGCGCAGCGCGAGCGGCGCGATGGTGTGCCAGAGGAGCGGTGCGTAGTAGCGCAGCGGCGCGGCGTTGTGACGGTGATAACCGGAGCCCGCAGCCACGCTCAGCATGCCGGACAGCCGCGTGTGGTTCGGGATGAGCCCGACGATCTGCGCACCGACGCTGTGGCCGATCCAGTAGATCGGCAGGCCTGGCTGCTCGGCGCTCGCATGCTCGATGAGCGCGGCGCAATCGAGCTTCGCCCAGTCGAGCACGTCGGCGCGGAAGCCGCGCAGCGAGCCCGCCGGCCGCGACGCGCCCGTCCCGCGGTAATCGAACGTGTAAGCGACGTAACCCTCGTCCGCGAGCCAGCGGGCGAACGACGCGTAGAAGCTCTGGTTGACGCCCATCGCGGGCGCGATGATCAGCGCCGCTCGCGGCTGCGAGGCGCGATGGTATCGGCGCAGGCCGATGTGCACGGAGTCCGCGGCTTCGATGAATTGGATCTCGGGCAGTGATTCCATGTTCGGTGTCTCCAGTGGAGACATTGGCGCGGTAGTCACCATGTCTCCACTGGAGACATTAGCAGCCTTCGCTTCGCGCGCAAGGGGTGAGGGCGTTTCACCCCCGCGGACACACGCGCCGCCCCGGTCGTTTACCGCGCGGGCGCGCTTTTCAGCCCGCGGAGCCGCTGTCGCCTAGCGTCTGCAGCAAGCCATCCACCACCGGGCTCACGACGTTCGCGACGTAGCTGTGCACGTACGCTTCCCGCAGCCGGATGCGCCGCGCGAGCACCAGGCTCGTGAGCCCGTGCATGGTCGACCACAGCGTGATGCCCGCATCGCGCCGCACGGCAGACGGCGTCCCCGGCCCCGCCGACTTCAGCTCGCGCGCCAGCACGGCGACCGTCTGCTTGATCGCCTCCTCCAGGCTGGGAAAGCGCTCGTCTTCGTTGAGCCGCGGGCCGAACATCACGTGAAAGCGCGCGGGCTCACGCAGCGCGAAGCGCATGTAAGCCTCGGCGACAGCCAGCAAGCTGGCGCGCGGCGCGCCGCTCGAGGCACCCCGAGCGGTCTCCACGGCCTGCCGCATGTCCGCCGCGAGCTGCTGGTAGCCCGCCTCTGCGATGGCCGCGAGTAGCGCGCGCTTGTCTTCGTAATGCCGGTACACGGCGCGGTGGTTCACGCCCGCGCGGCGCGCCGCCTCGCGCAGAGACAGCCCATCGGCGCCGACCTCGCTCAGGATGCTGAGGCTGGCCTGCATCAGCTCGCGCGCCAGGTCGCCATGGTGATAGCGGCCGCGCGGCGGAGGCTCGGTGTCGGAACGGGGCTTGGACAAGGCAGCCCCTCGTTGTAGCACGCGCCGCCGCTCAGTCCCGATACGCCAACCGCACGAGCTGAGCGTACAGCCGCTCGCGCGGCGTGTGCGGCGCATCGAGCTGCAAATGCGAGAGCGCAAACGCGAGCTTGTCCGGCTCGCGAGGTCCCTTGCCGCGGAGACCCTGCGCCGCCTCGCGCAGGAGCGCGGCGCGCCCGGGCCAGCTCTCGATGCGGGCAGCGAGCCCACGCAGCCGGCCCGCGAGCTCGAGCTCCTCGGGGGTGAAGTCGCTCCCGAAAGGCAGCCGCGGCAAGAGGCCACTGGCCTGCGCGCCGCTCACAGCGGCAGCCACGCGCTGCGGTGTGTTGTTGCGCTGCGCGTCCGGGATGCGATAGCTCTGCGGGAGCTTGCCGGCCCGCTTGGCGCGCTCGCACAGCTCGGCTTGGAAGCGACTGTCGGCGATGCTCAGCATGGCCTCGATGCACGCGCGATCCGTCTTTGCGCGCAGATCGACGGCGCCGTATTCGGTCACGAACACATCGCGCTGGTGGCGCGGGATCGTGCAGTGCGGGTACTCCCACACCAGGTTCGACTCCACTTTGCCCGCATGCTTGCGCGTGGAGCGCAGCAGCAAGAGCGAGCGACCCTCCGGCAGCTGGTGCGCCATGCTGACGAACTCGTGCTGACCGCCCACGCCCGAGACCACCTGCCCATCCGCCAGCTGGTCGGATACGGCGCTGCCGAGCAAGCTCGCCAGCATGGTCATGTTGATGAACCGTGGATGCCGGCGCTGCCTGCGCTCGTGGCTGAAGTCCTCGAACACGCGGTTGACCTCGGCCACGCTGGTCATGTCGATCCGCTCGCGCTCGGCGTCGCTCAGGTTGCGCAGGCGCTCGTAGAAGCTGCGCGGCCCCACGAAGAACGCGCCCTGCATGCAGGTGCCCGTGTCCGGCGCGCGCTGCACACTGTCGGGCAGCGGTGGGTCGGGAGCCTCTGCGCCGGCCTCGAACACGCTGCGGCGCACGATGCCGGCGTCGAACAGGGCGAAGAGCGCGTTCGAGATCAGCTCGCTCGCGACGTACAGACCCGTGCTGAAATCGGCGTCCTCGCCGTGCAGCCGCGCCGCAGCGTCGCGGCCGAGCGCGTCGAGCAGGGCGCGGTACTCGCCGCCGAGAGCTGCACGGAGCTTCAGCGCGTGACAGACCGCGTCGCCGAGCGCGCCGATGCCTACCTGCAAGGTGCCGCCGTCCTTCACGAAGGCGCTCGCGCGCAGGCCGATGGCCCAGGCCGCGGCGTCGACCGGCTCGTGCGGGACACAAAACGGCTCGTGATCGAGCTCCGGCGCGTCCAGCAGCAGATCGAACGCGCGCTCCGCAACGGCGGCTGACCGACCGAGCCACGGCAGCTTGCGGTTGAGCTGCGCCACGCGTAGACAGGCGCGCTGCTCTGCAGCCAGGAGCGGCAGGATCTGCAAGGTCACGTCCGGGTTGCTCGACAGGCTCAGCGGAAACTCGGCGTGCTCCGGGCGCACGGCCACGGCCTGCACGAGCAGGTTCACGCCGCGCGCCATCAGGTCCCGCGCGACCTGCGAGTAGTTCGTGCAGATGTGATTCTCCTGCGCGTGGGCCAGGTGCAAGGTCGAGCCGGACTGCATGTAGAACTCGCACACGCGCACGTTGGGCGGAAGCGTGCGGCGCGCCCGATCTTCGATCACCTGCAGCGCGGGATAGTCGCCCCAGACGCGCGCGCGGATCGGGCGCAAGAAGCGCTCCTCCAGCTCGCTCTTGCCGCGCGGCGGGTTGAGCGACAGGGCGGTCACGATCTCCAGATCGATCGTGGGATCGGCCTGCGCGCGCCGGTACAGCGCGTTCAGCAGGGCGTTGGGCTTGCCGATGCCGAGCGGCGTGCCGCACACGATGCGCTTGCCCACGCGCCGCAGGATTTCGTCCACACAGCGCTCGAGCTCGCTGAAGCGGGCCGGACTCAAGCGCGGCCTCGCACGAGAGGAAGCTGCAAGCGATTCATGCGCACACTCTACAGCATCCGGCGTGCGCCGGCGCTCACGTCACGGGGTAGAGCAGGATGGTCGTCGGCGTCCAGATGGCGTGCGCGATCAACGCGGGCAAGAGCGACTGAGTGCGCACGCGCAGGATCGTCCAGATCGTGCCGCACGCCAGCGCGAGCAGCGCCACGATGAACGAGCCGCTGCCGAGCTGCGCGACTGTGTACGCGACGACGGCGAGCGCGTACGCATAGCGCCGTTGCGTAAGCTGGCACAGCGCCTTCGGGAGCACGCCACGAAACAGCACCTCCTCCGCCAGCACGATGGCGCTCACCCAGGCGAGCGCCTTCGGCAACGTGGTGCTGCGCGCGCCGTGGTAGAGGTCCTGCACCTGCGCGTCGAGGCTCGGGACGATCTTCACCGCGAGCTGAAAGGCGGGGTAGGTGAGCACGGTCATCCCCACGCCGACGGCGATGCCGAGCAGCACGCCCGGAGCGCTCGCGCGAAACGAGCTCAGCAGCTCGCTGCGGCGCAGCCCGAAGCACAGCGCGCACACTGCGACCGCAAACGGCCCCATGATCGAGTACACGTCGCCCTCGCCGAAGCGCGAGATCATCACGATCCACAGCACGGTCAGTCCGAGCGTGGACCACAGCTCGAGCGCGCTCGGTTGCCCGGGCGTGATGCCGGCGTGCTCGGTGTGCGTTTCAGATGAAGGAGAGGCGTTCACTGGGCAGGACTGCGGACGTTTTCGAGTGAGCGTTGCTGCTGCGACGCAGGCGCCGGGGTCAGGCTGGGCCGGGCGGTCTCTGCGCTCGGCGTGACGCGGTGGATCAGCCACTCCGCCAGCCGCTCGCGCAAGGATAGAGTGTCTGCCTCCGCGCGCAATGCGCGGCGCGCGGCCTCGTCGAACGGCAGGCAGCGGTGCTCCGGGAAGCGCTCCCAGAAGCTGTGATCGCCGGCCACCAGGTCGGTCGTGAGCCCTTCGACGAGCTGTCGCGCGATCTTCTCGTTCGCGCGCGTCACGAGCGAGATCCAGTACGCGGACAGGCGCGGCGACATCACGGGCACCCCGTACATGTGCGGGGAGAGGCCCATCAGCCGCGCAGTGCGCGCCAGGATCTCGCGCGCGGAGAGGATCTCCGGACCAGGCAGCGCATACGCCGCGCTGCCCACTTGCTCGAGCGGCAGCGCTGCGCGAATCGCGCTGGTCACGTCGTCGATGTAGATGGGCTGGCTGCGGTGGTCCAACCAGCGCGGCAGGAGCATCACCGGCAGGCGCGCAGCGAGATCGCGCACCATGCGCCAGCTCTCGCTACCCGGGCCGATCACCATGCTCGCCTGCAGCTCGATCGTCGAGACCGAGCCGCTCCGCAGGATCTCGCCCGTCCGCATGCGGCTGCGCAGGTGGCGCGAGGCCTTGCCCTGCGGCTTGATGCCGCCCAGGTACACGATGCGCTTGAGCCCCACGCGCTCGGCCGCGCGCAGGAAGTTCTTCGCGTCACGCTCCTCCGCACGCTCGTAGCGCCGCACGTCGGCCATGCTGTGCACGAGGTACACGGCGGCGTCGCAGCTCTGCAGCGCGCGCGCCGCGGAGTCGTAGCTGGCGACATCCAGCTGCACGAAGGCGCGGCCCGGAAAGCGCTCCTGCGCGCGCTGCGGCGTACGACTGCCGCACACCGTCAACATGTCCGCGTTCTGTAGAACGGGGTACACGTGAAGGCCGACGAAGCCCGTGGCACCGGTGAGAAGTACGCGCTTGATCTCAGGCATCTGGTCGCTCCAGTGACGCTCGCTCGCGGGAGCTGTCCGCTGCGGCCTGCGTCGCCGGCTCGCTGCGGGTCGCGCGTCGAAACGCGCCGGCCACGTCTATCGGCACCCCGAGCTCCTGCTCGTGGTCGTAGAGCGCTGCCAAGTAGATACCTAAGGGGAGAAAGTCCGGATGCAAGCTCGTCTTGTGCTGCTTACATCGCTCGAAGACGCGATGGAACACGTCGACGAATGAGCGCACCTCGAACTTGACGCGATCCTGGCCCGCGCCGAACTGCTCGCGAAACAGATCCTCGCTGTGGGAGAGCGACAGGGCCGCGAGGCTCTGTCGGAACTGCGCGTCGTCATGGCTGTAAAAGCCGCGATAGATACCGCGCAGAGGCTGAATGAAGTCCGGCGACCAATCTGCCAGCCACGCTGCGGGTGACCAGCGCAGGATGTCGCCATCCTGGCTGAACGCGCTCGCGCGCAGATCGAGCAGGGTGGGCCCGTCCGAAAAGAGCTGGCGGAAGTACAGCTCCACGACCTGATTGCCGCGCCACTCGGCATCGTGCGCCGACGCAGCGCCGGGGGGCTCGACGTGCAAGCTCAAGCGGACCTGCGGCATCACGCGTTCGAGCGCCGCGCTGCGCGCGGTCACCGCCTGCTTGAGCTTCGCGCCATCGCGACTCTGCGAGACCAGCTTGCGAGCGCGGCCGAGCAGCGCGCGCATGGGCATCACGTCGAAGAACGCGGGCGAAACGAACGACGCGAGCTTTCCGAGCTGACCGCTGCCGAGAATCTTGCCGATCATGATCCTGTTCTCCCGAGGCCTGGCAGACGCAAAAAACGTTCCCTGGTTCGAGACGTCGCGTGCCGCGCCCCGACCCGTCTCCCCACTCTCCCTCGCGACCCATTTCTACATCATTTCAGGACGTTGTGTGGCATACGCGCGCGTTGAGGCGCTTCTGCCGCACGCGAGCGTCCCACGCGTGCGGCGTATCGCAGCCATCAGCGGCAGCCCGCGCCGACGGAGGCTCGCAGGTCAGTGGGGCCGCGTGAGGTGACGTGGGTGAGCGTCACACGATCGCGTTGCATGCGTGAGCTGCGATACGCTTGCAGCATGGGGCGACGTTCCGGGCTGGCGCTGTTCGGACTGCTGCTGACAGCGGCGGCCGCCGGCGGCTTGCTGATCTGTTTGCCGCGCGCGGTCGAGCCGAGCGAGCTGCCCGCGCTGGTGCTGGACGCGGCGCAGGTCGCAGCGCAGGAGCGGACCGACGCGCGCCACGCCGCAGCGAAGCCGAGCGCAGCGGAGGCCGAGCAGCTCGCCGCGCTTTTCCACGGCTTCGGTGCCACGGAAGTGGTGACCCTGGACAACCCGCAGCTGCGCGAGCAGCGCCGCCATACGCTGCAGCGTGTGCAGGAGCGCCTGCGGCAGAGTGCGGGGCTCGATGCCGTGCTCGGCGTGCGCGCCCGCGCGGTCGCGAAGCTGGAAGCTGCGCTCGCAGGCGAGCTCACCGGCGACGAGGTGAAGGGCTGGCTCGGCGTGTTCCCGAATGTGCTCGAGCACTACCAGGCCACGCGCGATGGCCTCGAGCTCGCGCCTCACTTCGTGGTCCGGACCCTGTACAAGGCGCGCTGGAACATGTTGTGTAACTTGCCGGCGGAAGCGGATTTGTCGCCCATCGAGCGGCAGGCGTACTTCGGCTGGCTCGGCTTGCACGCCACGAATCTACCTGTCCGCGAGCGGCGTCAGGCGCTGCTCGGCTATGCAGCTGCTGGCGGCGCGCACGCCGAGCAGGCGCAGGGCGTGCTCGCGTACCTGGACCGTGACTATCTGGGAGCGCAGCAAGCGCTGGAGCGCGCCTACGCCCGTGCCCCAAGCCTGCGTCTCCGCAACTATTTGCGGGGTGCGCGAGTTGCCGCAGAGCGAGCGCCGCACGTCTCGCGGAGGTCGGGAGCCGCGGAGCTTGCGGAGCGGATCCCGCGACCGCCGCAGTGATTAAACTCGGAGGTCGGGAGCCGCGGAGGTTGCGTAGCGGGTCCCGCGACCGCCGCAGTGATTAACTCGGAGGTCGGGAGC
>Ga0190269_10000741_pt1 | contig 16331 bp, 16 predicted proteins | sample Popmic249IS_FD_133749 | JGI IMG/M metagenome (GOLD analysis project Ga0190269, IMG submission 133749) | Populus adjacent soil microbial communities from riparian zone of Blue River, Arizona, USA - 249 IS | ecosystem: Environmental > Terrestrial > Soil > Riparian zone | place: USA: Arizona...
GAGGGCGGGCTCGATCAGCTTGCCAAGCGCCCCAGCTGAATACGCGCTGGTGAAGCCATGGTCGAGAAGAATACGCGCGTTGCGCGCCGCTGTGAGTGTGAGCGCCTCGGGCGGCAGGCTCATCCCCGGGACAAACTTCTCCACGCTCGTGGGCCACGTAAGATGGGCATGTGCTTCAACCAAACCCGGCATCAGCACGCCACCGCCGCCATCGAGGATGCGGGCACCTTGGCGCGACACGCGCTGACCATCGCGCCCAACCTCGACGATGCGCTTGCCTTCGATTCTCACCTCGCCGTCGAACGGCGCGCTGCCGCTGCCATCGAACACGCGAGCTTGCCTGATCACGATCGGACTTCCTGCAGCGGTCATGGTGGGTCTCCTAGTGAGCGCTTCGCAGTCCTTGAAGGGCTGCTCCGAGCGCGGCCAGCTCGCAGCTATCAGCTGCAGTGCCGAATGTATAATGATCGGGTCGCACGAGCGCGGCGTGCGCGCCATACCGGGCGAACCAGCTGCGAACGACGCCATCCGCTTCGGGTTCTCGGGCCAGATCGACGACCGTGACATCGGGCCACGAGGGCGCGGGCAAGCGGCCGTCAGTCACCAGACGAAAGCCGTAACCATGACGCTCGTCCATGAGGGCGCTCTCGCCTGCAGCCATCAGCCGCGGCTGCGGGAACAACGTGCCAGCACCTGCAGTGGACGTCAGCGCGCCGGCTTGCAGCGCTGGCAGCATATCCTGGCGAGGCGTGTCCACAACTATGCCGCCGCAGGCTTCGAGTAGCTTCGCATCGCGCGCTTGCGCCTTTTGCGGATCGCGCTCACAAATCAGCGCCCCGACCGCCTTGATGCGCTCAATCAGCTCTCGCACGTGCGTCCTACGCTCGAGCTCGTAGCTATCCAGCAAAGCGTCCGGCGACACGCCTCGCAACACGTCGCCGAGTTTCCAGCTGAGGTTGGCGACGTCCCGTATACCCTGACACATGCCCTGTCCGAGAAACGGCGGTTGCATGTGCGCTGCATCACCGGCGATAAATACGCGCCCGACGCGCCAGCGTTCGGCCACCAAAGCGTGGAAGCGATAGCTCGACTGACGCCACAGGCGCCCGTCGTCAGGGGTGATCCAGCGGCTGAGCAGGCGCCAAGTCTCACTCTGCGTGGGGTCTTCGCCGGAATGCAGCGATATCTCCCAGCGTCGATGGTTACCGGGCCCGATCAAAAAGCTGCACGGACGCGCCGGCTCACAGTATTGGACACTGGTCTTCGGCAGCTTGGCGAGGCCACGTTTGTTGCACAGCACATCCACGACCAACCAAGGCTCGTCGAAGCCAAGGTCTTCGAGGCCGAATCCTACGAGCGCACGCACGCTGCTCGATCCGCCATCACAGCCGATGACCCAGCGCGCACGGACCAGCTGATCATCGACTGTCAGCGTGACACAATCATTGTCTTGACTGATATCAGAGCAGGTTGCTCCCTCCACGATGTGCACGTTCGGGCACGCTTTGACCCGAGCCCGCAACACACGCTCGACGGCGGGCTGCGAAAACACCAGCGATGGCGTGTAGCCCTGTGGATAGGGCGGCTCGACCATGGTCATGCGCCGGATCAGCTGGCCGGCGACGCCGTAGTACTCTGAAGGTGTGAAGGGCTCGCAGTACCTGGCGATCTCATCCACCACGCCCAGCTGCTGAAAGACGCGCATGATCTCGTGATCGAGTGCTAAGGCGCGCGGGATCTCGTAGACGCCGCGCAGACGCTCGCAAACAAACACCGAGAAACCAGCCTGCCCTAACAGTCCCGCTGCGACGGCACCGACCGGCCCAAAGCCGACGATCGCAACATCGTAGATGAACTGTACGCTCACTCAATCCTCCCGAGCGATCGGATTGCGCAGCGCTCCGATACGCTCGATCTCCACCTCCACGGTATCGCCCGCCTTCATCCATACCGGCGGCTTGCGAGCAAACCCCACCCCGGCGGGCGTTCCCATCACGATCACGTCGCCCGGCTCGAGGGTTAGACACTGACTGAGCAGTGTGATGGTTTCGGCAACTCCGAAGATCATCTCGGAGGTGTTGGCGTCCTGCATGATTTGCCCATTCAAACGACTCTGGATGCGCAACCCAACCGCACCCGGTTCGAGCTCGTCCGCTGTGACCAGCGTGGGTCCGAACGCGCCTGTCGCGTCGAAGTTCTTACCGATGGTCCATTGCGGCGTGCGCTTTTGATAGTCGCGCACGGAGATGTCGTTGAAACAGGTATAGCCGAACACGTAGGGCAGCGCGGCTGCTGGCTCGACATGCCGCGGCACGCGTCGGCCGATCACCACAGCGAGCTCAGCTTCATAGTCGAGCTGCGCCGAGACCTTCGGACACAGCGCAGGCTGCTCATGCCCAAGCAACGAGCTCTTGCTGCGCAAGAAGAACCAGGGATACTCAGGCCGTTCGCGGCCGCCCTCTTTTGCATGATCGTAATAGTTGAGCCCGAGGCATATCGTCTTGCCTGGTTCGGGAACGAGCGGCGCGAACGTGAGCTCTTCGAGCGCCAGCCGAGGCGCTCTCGAATCGATAGCTCTGCGCGCGGCAGCATGGAGGTCGATAGCAGCGTCCAGCGCCGCTCTCAGCTGCGCCGGAACGGTCGGCTCTGCGGCGTTGAGGTCGATCACACACCCTTCGCTGAGCACACCCAGCCGAGGTTCGTTGCCACGCAGGAAAGTTGTGAAGCGCATGACTGTTAGTCCTCTTATATGTTGGCGGCGAAGCACACTGCGCGCTGAGCCTCTTTCAAGCGTGCGCTTGGCGGACCGGAGATGCCCCATTGATCAGTGCGACCATCGGGCCAGCGCCAATCTGCAGGCCAGCCCGGACGATAACTGTTGTCGATCTGCTCGACCTCGGCGGTGTACTCGATGACGATGCCGAAGGGATCGATGAAGTAGTTGAACGCATTGTTGCCCGGGCCATGACGCCCTGGGCCCCACTCGATCGGATAACCTGCGGCTCGCATGCGGCCGCCCCCGCGCATGACAGCGTCCAGCGTCGGCATGACAAACGCAATGTGGTTGAGCGCGTTGTTGTCAGTGTCGCCGATCGCCAGAGAGTGGTGATCGAGGTTGCAGTTCATAAAGGCCATGATTCGGGTTCGGTCCGCGAGCACGAAACCCAGCACGCGCTCCAGGAATGCTTGCGTCGTCGGCACGTCGTGGCTGTTCAGCACCACGTGCGCCAGCCGCTCCGGGCGATCCGGTGGCGCGTTCACGTCGCGAGGCGACAGCGCATCCGCGTACACGACCTCGAAGCGACGACCGTGCGGATCGCGCAGCATAATATGTTGCCCGCCAGCCGGGTCGCTGGCTGGAACCACATTTTGCTCCAAGACACCTCCGGCGTCTGCTACAGCGCCTGCAATCCGCTCGAGGGCCTCAGCACTGCGAGCGCGCAGGGTGACGTGCAAGATGCGTGGTGCCCCAGGCACCTCGTGCAGCGCGAGCAGATGATGATCTTCGCCGCTGCCGCGCAAGTACAGCACGCCTGTGGAACGGTCCGCAGCCGTCAGCTGCCAAACCTGTGTGTAAAACTCCTCGGCACGAGCCAGGTTCGGTACGGTCAGCGCCACGCTTCGCACGCCCCCGATCAGCGGCGACTTCATGTTCGCTCCTCCTGTATTTTGGAGCACGACAACCCAGCAGCATGGATGCCCTGGATCACGATCTGCTCGTCCTCTGCACCGGTGCCACCGGATGCGCCTGCGGCGCCTAGCACTTCACCGGCGTCGCTCAGGATCAGCAGCGCACCGGTTTGCGGAACAAACGGCTGCTGCGCGACCGTCGCTATCGCGGCGAAGAACTCGGGTAGATCCTTGGCGCGCTGCGCGAGCACACGGCTGTTCGCACCCATGCCTACCGCGGCGCAAGCCTTACCGAGCGCGATCTCCAATCGCAAGGCGCTCGCACCTTGCTCGCGACCGCTCGCTACCACCTGGGCAGCAGCATCCACCACGGCGACTGCCATGGGTTTATAGCTGTGCGCACGAGCTTCGGCGAATGCGGCATCGATCAGTGAACGGGCCTCCAACCAGGTCAGCACATGGTTACATTCTCCGGATGGTCCGTATTTTTTGCCGCTAAAGGAGCGGCGCTCGAGTTTACGAGAGCCGCTTGCGCATGAAGTGGTAAGCGTGGCCACGCGGACAGTTGGCGAGCTCACCGAACACTTGATAGCCACGGGCGCAATAGAACTCAGGCGCCTGAAAGTCGAACGTGCTTAGGTACGCGTCCGTACAACCCTGCTCGAGCGCATAGCTTTCGACCGAAGCCAAGAGCTGCCCCCCGAACCCATGCCCGCGCACGCTCTCGTGCACCCACAACAGTGTGATGTGCAGCCAGCCGCCCCAAAGATAGCCAGCGACCCCGCCGCGCAGCGCGTCTGCGGGGTCGCGTAGACAAAACATGACCGCCTGCCAGTCATGATGCTCTGTGAGTGCGCGATTGTGCGCGTACAGCGCGCGCTCGAGCTCGCTGCCTGCGTCGGTTCGCGTGTGCTCTGCCACGATGCGCAACGTGTCCATGTCCGAGCTCGTCACAGCCAAGTTTCCACACCCTTCAGCCTTTGCGCCGGTGTGCACGTCCAGCCCTTCTGCGCTATCGACTCACTTCGCCGAGGCAAAAAAAGCAGTGGTGCCGGGCAATGCCTAGAATCGAGCGCAAGATCACAGCAGGGCTAGTCGCAGTGGGCGTTTGGACCTGCGCCGCGGCATGCGGTCCATCCGTGGTTGATCTCGGCGCGCGTGGCAATCTCGGCACGCCGAGCGCGGGCGCGAGCGGCCAAACAGAAGTCAGCGGCGCAGGCGGGGCGTCGGGTGTGGCTGGGCTCGGTCCGGTGGGTGGCAGCGGCGCCTCCGGAGCTCTCGCGGTCGGAATGAGCGGCGCCGGCTCGTTCCCTGGGATGGACGCAGCTGGAATGGGCGGCGCACCTCCCGATGCTGGGGTCGCCATCACAGAGCAGGATCGCAGCAGCGGCTGCGGGCTGCAGCCGCCAGCTGCGGATACGAGCATCGCGGTCGGTGGCGCGAGCACGAGCTATCTCGTCGCGCTCGCGACTGGCTACGACCGGAACAGAGCGTATCCGCTGATCTTCTCCTTTCGCGGAGCGAACACCACGGCGGCGGCGTTTCAACGCTATTTGGACCTGCCGAGCAGCGTCGGCGCTGAGGGCATCGTCGTCAACGTGGATTGCGCGAATGGCGCCGCAACTTGGGATCTCCAGCGTGACGAGGCGGTCTTCGAGGCGCTGCTCGCAAAGCTCGAGGCCAGCTATTGCATCGATCAGCGGCGCGTGTTCGTGGTGGGCCACGAGACCGGCGCCATCTTCGCGAGTGTGCTCGCATGCCGGCATGGTGACGTCCTGCGCGGGCTCGCATCGCTCAACGGCGTCGCGCCTATGGAGACGTGCGCCGGCGAGCTTGCGGTATGGATCTCCCAAGGCAACGCGGACATGACGCGCATGCTCGGCAGAGACAGCCGCGACTTCTGGGTGAGGCAAAATCAATGCGATGCAACCATGACAGTTCCCGTCGAGCCCTCGCCATGCCTCGAGTATCGGGGTTGTGAGCCGGGCTACCCGGTTCGCTACTGTGAATACGATGGTGGCGTGGAGCTGCCTTCCTTTGCAGCCGCTGGCGTCTGGAGCTTCATGCAAGGGCTGTGAGCAGCTCACGGCGGCGCCACGTCCAGCATCTTCTGCTGCACCTTGTCCCACATGGTGTCTTTGCACAGTGTGCAGTCGGGGCCGACGAACATCGCGTCGAGCATCTTGTCGCCCATCAAGCGCCAGCGCAGCCAACCCACCGTGGCTTTTGCGATCATCGGCGCGGTCGCCGCGTTGCGCACGCCTAGGTGGTCGCCTGGGAAGTTCGCGTAGATGGTTGGCACCTCCGAGATCTCGAAGTCGCCCTCGCAGCCATTGAAAGCGATGTCGGAGCTGGTGCCGCAATAGAACGCCGCCGGGCCGCGCAGGTTCGCAACCACAGATTTGTTCATCGATCCGCCGGAGATGTGAATCATCGTCTTGATGCGCTCGTCTGTCGCAGCCTCGAAGGTTGCTAGCGAACCAAGCGAGAAGCCCATGGCTGCGACTTGGTCAGGGTCGAGCTTGTCTTTGAACATGCTGCCGTCGCGACCATTCTCCATGATCAACCAATCGATGCCGCCTTTCAGCAGCGAGGCGTTCACCGAAGAACTGTTGCTCGCGATCACCACGAAACCGTGCGTCGCCATGCGCTGCAGCAAGGTGTACTGATCCGGCGTCGATCCGGAGCCGTTGCCCCAGGTCACGATCGGATGCTTAAGCCCGTCGCGTCCGAGGTCCACGGGGAAGGAGAGCTGATAGCCATTGCTCGGCCCGGTATTTTTCACCGTCATTTGCATGAACGGGCCATCCGCACCGATGTCAGCCATCGGCCAGGCTCCGGCGCTCGCGGACGAACCCGCGGCCCCTCCAGCCCCAGCTGCGCCGACAGCCCCAGCTGCGCTCGACCCGCTCGATCCTGCAATGCTCGCTTGGCCTCCCACTGCGGCACCCGCAGCGCCAGCGGCGCCGCCTCCAGCTACGCCGCCCGTCACCGGAGCTGTCGGTGCGGCTCTCCCCGCGCTTGCCGTTGCGCGTGTGCCCGAGCCGCCGCCAGAAGCTGCAGCACTCGTACCGGCCACAGCAGCGCCAGTTGCGCCTGCGGCTGCAACTGATCCAGCGCCGCCCGCCGGTGGCGAGGTAACCGGCTCTGTGGTGCTGGCTTTATCATCGCCGCAGTGCATCGTGAATAATGCGGCCAGCGTCAGAGCAGCACGCTTAGATCCTGAGATATGGTTGCTCATACTAACAACCTCATTTGACGAGCGATTCGAGGTTCTTAGCTTTCACCGTCCAAAGGCCAGCCATGCAGCCGGTGCATACGGTCGGCTGTTTCAGCGCATCGAGCGCGGCTTGCTGGCCGTACATCGTGAGGTCGAGCCAGTTGATCGAGATATCCGCCGCATCCTTCATGACGTCCGCGTTGTTCGAGATCATGAGGTGATCGCCAGAGGAACGGCTCACGATCATCGAGGCGATCCCGTCGGCGAATGCCTCGTAGTCCGCTTCGGCGTTGGCGCGTGCGATGTCCTCTGTCCCACCTACGATGTACGAGACCGGGATCTTGATCTTGCTCGTGACCATCGTATTCGCGCCACCCATCCCGCTCGATCCGGACAGCACGAAGATCCCGGCGATGCGATCGTCTTGGGCTGCGAGGCCGAGCGATGTGATTCCGCCGCACGAGTTTCCAGCGGCGACGATGCGCTCGAGATCGAGCTTACCGTTGTATTCGCCGCCGGCTTTTTCAGCTTCTGCGACCACCCAATCGACCAAGCCCTTCTGGTCCGCGATGGATGTCGACGACGAGCCGCCGCCTGAAGTAAGCGAGAGGACGACCCACCCGCCACCAGCCCATTTGTCGAACAAGGGCTTGAACACCTGATCATTGCGGCTGCAGGCGCCGTTGTTCCAAGCCACGATCGGTAACTTGCCTTCGACCGCGTTGAGGTCGGTCGGACGCCACACATGGAAAAACGGTGCGACACCTGGCGTCTCCATCATGGTGGGGAGCTTTAAGCTCGACGAGAGCGGGCGCGTGGAGGTGGCGGCGCCACCTGCGCCAGCTGCACCGCCTGCGCCAGCACTCGCTACGGCACCTGCGGTCGCTGCACCAGCGGCGCCTGCCGTGGCCGAATTCGCAGGGGTCGTCGCAGCAGCTCCAGCGGCATTCGCGGTTGCGCCCGATGCACCACCCGCAGGCGTAACCACACCAGCACGCGTTCCCGCAGAGCCCGATGCAGTGCCGGGCGTAGTGCGCGGCGCACCGGCCGTACCCGATGCACCAGCACCAGCCGGCGCGCTTGGCGTCGCAGTCGCGCCGGCCACGCTCGAGGTTCCAGCGCTCGGAGTACTCAATGAGTCAGTCGACGAGTCGTTGCCTGAGCACGCCCCAAAGATAGAGATGGCGATGACGCACGATGTGACGTTGTTTCGTAGTCGCTTCATGAGAGATGTGCTCCGTTGCTAAATGGCGCCTGCAGCGTCGTGCCGACCTGACGCGCTATCGCCCGCAGCTGATGGCTGCGCACGGACGAACGTACCCAGCTGCGACAGCGCGAGGCTTCGCATCACTGACTCACAGGCCATCCCCACTGGTTGCCCAGCCGATCACGGTTTTTTGTGCCCCACGCGCGAATGTGACGAGGCGCGCAGTTGCACTGCCGTCTCCAGGCGGGGTTAGCGCGCGACACAGAGAGCGGAGCGTGACCGGCTCTTCAGGGTCCCGGTTGCAGTTGCTTGCGGCAGGCGGAGCTCACGCGCATCGCCATGGACGCATGCGGATGGCTGGCGAGAAAACGCTTTGCCAGTGGCAGGGCATCGTCCGTGCGCAAGCTGCATGCAGCAATGGCGTGCACGCCTTCGCGCTCCAGCGCGAACGTGCCGTGCGGCCAACGCTGTTCGTGTTCGGCGCAGAGCGCGAGCGCACTCTTGAAGTCGGCTGCGCGCAAGGCAGCTTGCATGCGCTTGAGCAGCGTCAGCTCAGTGACGGGAGCTGGCGGTTTGACACTCGGTGTTGATTCTGCGAGCGCTGCAGGCTCGGGCTCCGCGGTGGTGGAAGCCGGTGGTGCAATGCCCTTCTTCGTTGGTTCTGCGGGCTCAGCGGTCGGGCGCGCGCGGGGCTCCGGTTCAGCCGCTCTCTCGCGCTGAGCTGGCTGCCGCGACGCGGCTTCCTCGATCGGCGCGATTTGCTGAAGAGGTTCAGGCGCTTCCTCCTGCACTGCGCTGCGCGCATCGTTTGCCGCAATAGACACAGTCGGTGCCATGACGACGGATGCTTCGTTCTTCGCAGCCCGCTGCCGACCCGTGCTCACGCGCGAGCGCCTCGGCGCGCTTCGACTCGACGACTCCTCGCGCACGGAAGGAATGCTGTTGGGCGGAGCGGTCATACGCTGCAGATCCGCAGTCTCGCGCGACAGAGCAGCCGCAGGCACAGGCAGGTCGGCGTGCTCAGTCGCGTTTGGCGTAGCGACAGGCGGACGCACGGAAGAATCGCGCGTCTCGCCGCCAACGGCGAAGTATCCCGCCGCAGCAACGCCGAGCACAACCACCGAGAGCTTGGCGAATGTCGCGACCCGCGACGCTTGTGCGACATGTGTCGCAGCGGTTGGCGGCGCGACACTGGCCGCTTCGATGCGCTGGAGAACGCGATCGAAGCGCGCGCGATCACTGGGGGCGGGATCGTGCGCGCGCCGGGCGTCGCGAAACAGTGCCGCGACGTCGTCGCCCCAATCATCCTGGTCGTTCTGGCTGTTGCTCACGGCACTTCTCCTCGGTCTGCGAGCCAGCGTCGATGAAGGTCCGCGAATGCTCGTTTCGCAGCACGCAGCCGCGAATGCACCGTGTTCGTATTGGAGCCGAGGTACTCTGCGATCTCTCGCAGCGTCCACTCCTCGAGCTCTGACAGCACGAGCAGGGTGCGTTTATCCTCATCGAGCTGTTCGAGCAGCGTCTCCAGCAGGCGAACGCGTTCGCTACGCTCTGCTTGTTCGTGTGGGCTCGTCCCTGGCCCATCGGCGGCAGTCTCACGCGCCACGTCGTAGTCGAGTGACAAACACGGCGCCTGTTTGCGTTGGAACGTGCGACGGTAGCGACGCGCTACATGCACCAGAATCCCGAAGATCCAAGAGCGCATCGGAGCGCGGCCATCGTAGTCCGCTCTGCGGCGCTGCACGACGATGAACACCTCTTGCAGCACATCTTCGGCGCTGGCAGCGGGCACACCGAGCCTGCGCGCATTCCTCCAAACAAAATCAGCATACTCTTTGTAGATCTGCGCGAACGATGCGGGCGCGAGGTGCGGTCCGGCCTTGGCACCTCGCTCGTTGTGTTGGTCGTGCGAGGCCATAGCCAACGACATGCTTTCAGGCGTCGCTTTCAAAACCGAACCTCGGGTCCTGCTGACACCTGCAGCGCGACATCTGATACGCGATGGAGCGGGCCGAGATCCGAGAATACGAACTGAGGTCTCGACACAGGCACCATCCCTTCAGCCGACACATGAATGGAAAGGAACGACCAGAGCTGCACGCTCCCGAACAACCGGAGCGACGGTCCCCAAAAGCTTGTGCTGCCCGGCAACTCGACGTCCCCTCCGAAGCCGGAGGCGCTGATATAATGCAGCTGCGCACCGAGACACGGACCTGCATTGAAGCGGCCAAAGCTCCAGGTGCGACACAGACTTGCTCCTGCCGTCAGGAGCTGAAAGCGGCCGCCCAACGAGGTCCCGGCGAAGGTGCTGGACTGGGGAAAGTAGAACGTGCCGTGGAGCTCTAAGCGCAGGGATGCCACTCCCTCCACGGCGATCGCTCCACCCACCCCTGCCGCCAACCGCGGCAACGTGCCGAACAAAACTCGAGCTTCTGGCCTGACTACGAGCGCCCAGCCTGATCCAGTGTCCACGCGCGCGGACGGCGGTGTGCTCAATGCGATCAGCACGGCCACGCTGTCGGCGAGAACATCGCAGCGTCGATCCTCGATGTCGCGTTCCCCGAATCCATTCGGACCGCGCAGCACGATGTGCGCGCGATAACTGCCCTCGCGCTCTGTGACTTCGACTTCCGCGATCAGGCTCGAGTGCACCCCACCGTCGAGCAGCGTGAGGGCGTGCGCCTTTACGTGGCTGGCGGACGGACACTCGGCGGGAGCTCGCCAGTCGATGCGCAGCTCTGCCGCACGCGCGACGCGCGCGGAGGTCGACAATAGGAGCGCCAGACAGATCGCGTGGCTGGCCGCCCGCAGCGTCCACTTCATCGTTCGCGTTATTGCAGAAACTTATCGCGGACGCCCAGCGATCCGCTCGGATACTCTCCAGTGCCGATCTCGGGGCTTCAGCCATCACGCGCAGCTGCCAGCGCGCGGCGCATTCGGTGCAGGCGCATACCATGACAAGGATTGCCCGCCTCGAGAAATTTTCTTGAGATCGAGATGCCCCAACTCGTGACTGGGAGCGGCAAATCTCAGCTCGTAGTCGCCGGCTGAGCAAGCCTAAGTGCGCGCGGACGCAGCATTAGTGCCCTGACCGAGCACTGGCGGCTCTCCGGACAAGACGCAGCGACTTTTTCGCTGGGCGGTCAAAAAAGGCCTGCCCGCCGGGGAACTCGCACAAGGTAGGTCCGCGTGCCGAATCGGGAAAGATGAAGAAAGCCGCAACGAAGTCCTTAGCCTCTGAGCCGTGCCTCCGCGTGCAGCTCGAGTGCACCCTGCATTGCAGCCCGAAGTTACTCGCGCTTGCCGCGCTATGCGCATCGTCCTCGCTTTCCGTGGGGTGTTCCAGTGCCTCGATGGAGCCTGGCGCGCAAGCACCTGCCGCCGAGTCGGCCGACTCAGGCACAAAAGCCGCGGCATCCTCGCCGCCGTCAGCTGCAGACAATCCCAACCTGGGTCAGCGAGCAGCAAACGCTGGAGGTGCCGGGGTGCCAGGAGTGGCCACAGGGGGCACGGGTGACATGCCTGCTGCGGGGCGAGCAGGCAGCGCCGCGACAACTGCCGCTGTCAGCGGCGGCCGTGAGGCTCCAGCGGGGGCCAGCGCGACCTCCGCAGCTGGGAGCGGCGGAGCAGCAGGTCAACCCGCCGCGGGCGCAGCTGCCGCGGGTGCAGCGGGCGCTGCCGCAGTCGAGTGCCCGAGTGACGCGCTCGAACCAGGTGACACTACCGCCACGCTGGAGGTAGACGGCACGATGCGCACATTCAGCTTGCACGTGCCGACCGGGTATACCGGGAAGAGCGCCGTGCCTCTGGTGCTCGACTGGCACGGGCTCGGAAGCTCAGGCACGGCTCAGAGACGCCTCTCGGGCTATGCGGCGCTTTCGGACCAAGAAGGGTTCATCGTCGCGTGGCCGAACGGGCTCGACAACGCCTGGAACATCGGTCCGTGCTGTACGACGTCACGCACCGTCGACGATCTGGGTTTCGCTCGCGCCATTGTCGATGACATCAAGCGACGTGCCTGCATCGACCCTAAGCGCGTGTACGCCGACGGGTACTCGATGGGCGGAGGCATGTCTTACTACTTGGCATGCAACGCCGCCGATGTATTCGCGGCGATAGCTCCGAGCGCATTCGATCTGCTCGCTGAAGACGAGCAGCCATGCAAACCCACGCGCCCGATCAGCGTGATCTCGTTTCGCGGCACATCCGACCCGATCGTGCCTTATAGCGGCGGCGCCTCATCGCCGCCCAACGGCCTGAATGTCACGATCCACTTCCGCGGAGCCGAGGCAACCTTCGAGCACTGGTCGACCTTGAACGGTTGCCAAGGCGAGCCTGTGGAGACCAGCTCCGGCTGTCGAACATACAGCACATGCTCAGAGGGCAGCGAAGTCACGCTCTGCACCACCCAAGGCGGCAGTCACGATCCCGGAGATGCAAAGCTCGGCTGGGAGATGATGAAGCGTCATCCCATGCCCTGATCACTTGCGTTGCTAAGCAGTCCGACACGTCACAACTAACACCAGCGGAGTGTAAGATGAACCCGAGAAACATCGGACGGAGCGCAGCGCTCTGTGTCACGACGACGCTCTTAGCAGCAGCCTGTGGCGACAGTCAGGCGCCAACCGCTGCAAGCGCCGGCAGCTCCGCGCCGCAGGCAACCACGGCCGATCCCGTCTCGGCCAGCGGCGGTGCTGGTGCGCCAGCCGTCGCTGGCAGAAGTGCACCGGCCACATCGAGCGGCTCGCAGGCTACACAGGTCCGCCCGGTGGCAGGAGCGATGGCGTCGGCAGCTGGCAGCCCAAGCGGCGCGACCGCGGGGGGTGGCGCGACCGCGGGGAGTGGCTCGCCCGCAGCTGCAGGCGCCAGTGGCAGCGCACCCGCTGCAGCTGGCAGCGGCGGCGCTGCAGGTGCTCCAAGCGTCGGTGTCGCGTGCGACCCCGCAGACATGCTCGCAGAGCCGAAAGCGGTCTCGTACAAAGTGATCGTCGGCTACGACATGCTGGCCGAACCGCCCACCACTGGACCGATGAAGCCTGTCATCGAGGTGCACCCGGGCTTTGACGAGTGGACCGTGTACCGTCCCGAAACGCTGAACGCCGAGACCAAGCACGCAATCGTGATCTTCGGCAATGGCGGCTGTTTGCTCAATGGGACCTTGTTCGGGCAATGGACCTTGGAGCTCGCGTCGTACGGCATTGTTTCGGTGGTCGATGGAACGCCCGCTGCAAGCGCGAGTGGCGATCCGGCGGCGAACGGAATCCGGCCGGGTCCCGACGGTGAGCCCATGGTGATGGCGATGGACTGGATCATCGCTGAAAACGATCGCCCTTGCAGCCCGTTCTATCAGAAGCTCGCCGTCGACAAGATTGGACTTGCCGGACAGTCATGCGGAGGCATGATGACGATGATGGCTGCGGGCGACAAGCGCATCGCGACCGCCATGGTGTTCAACAGCGGGCTCAGTCGCAATGACACGATGCTGTTCAGCACGTACCACGCGCCGATGCTCTTTCTCGCTGGAGGTCCGAGCGACTTCCTCACGGCGAGTGCGACGAGCAACGTGTCGGCCATCACCACTGTGCCCATCTGGTACGGCAACCTCGACGTGGGTCATATGAGCACGTGGGACCAAGTCAATGCTGGGGAAATGGGGCGGGTCGCCACGGGTTGGGTGAGGTGGCAACTCCAGGGGAACGCCGAGATGGAGAAATGGTTTGTCGGTGCAGACTGCGAGCTCTGCAAGCCGCTCTCCGAGTGGGAGGTCACTGAGAAAAAGATGATCGATTGAGTCACGTCCTAGCGACGCTCAAAATTTTCCGCGACTGCGGGCAATTCTTGGGGTGAACTACGATCGATTTGCTATTCGAATTTCCGCATCGTTGTTGTTGCTTCCTATCGCGATCAGTTGCGGTGGATCGAGCTCGGCGCCCAGTACGGGCGCCACGAGCATAGCTGGTACCAGCGCCGTGGTGGGCGCTGCGGGCGCAGGATCCGCCGCCGTGAGCGGCATTGCCGGGAGCAGTGGTCGACCTAGCGCAGCCGTTGCTGGCACAGGTGGGAACGCAGCGCGCGCTGCCCAAGCGGGCGCTGGAGGCGCGGGAACGCTTGCAGCAGGGGCGCCGGCGCTTGCAGCCAATGGCGGCGCCGGAGCACTCGCCGCTCCGACTGCCCCGGCTGCGGGCGCCGGCGGCGGCGCAGGCACAGCAGCTGCTGGCAGCGGCGGTGCTCCTGGACCATCCGGCGCGACCTTCCCGTCGGTCGACGATCTGGGCGCTGACGGACCCTACATGCCCATGACGGTCATGAGCACGGGCCCTGGCGGGAGCTACACGATCTATCGGCCAGCAGAGCTCGCACCGGACGGCGCCAAGAATCCGATCGTCGGCTGGATGAGCGGCGGCGGCAGCACGCCCAATCAGTACACCCTCTTGCCGCACCTGGCGAGCCACGGCTTCGTCGTCGTGGCATCGAACACTGCGCCGTCGGTCGGTGCCGAAGCAGAGCTCGGCGAGGAGATCATCGCCGGCATCGACTGGGTGTTGGCCGAGAACGAGAAGTCCGGCAGTGACTATGAAGGCAAGCTCGATCCCACGAAGATCGCATCGATGGGCTACTCGATGGGCGCGCTCGCGACCACGATGATCGGAGGCGATCCTCGCTTGACCACGACCGTCCACATCTCGGGCGGCAACATGGTCACCGAACGAGTCAAGATGCTGCATGCACCGGCCGCATTCATCTGTGGCGCGAGCGGCGCCGACATCGCAGGTGCAGGTTGCGCGACCGACTTCGAGGCGGCGACAGTTCCGGTGTTCTACGGCGTGTTCAACGGCGGCGACCACCTCGGTGTGAGAACACCACCCTACGCTGACCGGATCCGCGTGGTCGTCACCGGCTGGCTACGCTGGCAGTTGATGACAGATGCATCGCTCGCGCCGATGTTCGTTGGCGATCAATGCACGGTCTGCAAAGACTCTAACTGGACGGTGAAGCAAAAGAACTTGATGTAGGGCGAGACCGGGCGTGGCCGTCCGCAGCCTGGACGCGTGTCACACATGGTGGGTGGCACGCCGTCGCTCGGTCGGCGCTTGAAACCATACTACCACGGTAGTATGGTTTTCTACATGCCCCGCGGAAATCCTGCCATCAAGCTCGCGATCACTGTCGACTCAGAGATCCACGCAAAGGTGCTCGATGCCGCAGAGGCCGATGGGACGAGCGTGTCGGCTTGGATCACCGATGCCGCGCGCAGAGCACTGCTCCTACGCGACGGGCTGGCCGCTGTCCGAGAATGGGAAGCGGAGCACGGAGAGCTCAGTCAGGCAGAGCTGCAACAGGCACGCAGCCGCTTGGCTCGTTCGCGGAACGGCCGAAAACGGAAAGCACGATGAAGCACGATGAATAAGGTGGTCTACGATGCGGCGGTCTTGGTCGCAGCTGACCGCAACGAGCGTCGAGTCTGGGCCGAGCATAGAGTGCGCCTAGAAGCCGGCATCATCCCCCTGGTCCCAGCTCCTGTCGTTGCGCAAGTAAGTCGCTCACCCAAACAAGCGCAGATGCGAAGGTTGTTGCGAGGCTGCGAGACCGCACCCTTCGACGAAGCATCAGCACACGCGGCGGGGAGACTTCTTGCGCTCACCAAGACCTTCGATGTCGTCGACGCTGCAGTGGCGCATCTAAGTGCTAAGCATCGCGCGGACGTCGTCACGGGCGATCCGGACGACATCCGACGTCTCTTGTCAGCAGCACGAGCCAAGGTCACTGTCATGGAGGTCTAGACGACGTCACTGACCCGTGACGACTACGAGGTCGACTCCCTGTTCCGCACCCTGCGTCGCACTCCAGCCTGCGCCTTGTACTGTCAGGCTGCCCTGCATACGTTCGGTCGCCTTTACCGTCTTCGTGCTCGTCATCATGTTCGTGTTCTGAGCGTCGACGCGGAACGTCTCTACGGTGACGTCACCCCAGGAATCCGGGATGTTCTTGATCGTGAGCTCGTAGCCCTCCGTGCTCGGATACATGATTGTTCGACGCGGTAGATAAGACATGATCGTTACGGTGATGTCTTCCTCCAGCACGCTGGGACCCATCAAGTTCGCGGGAACGTGGTAGCTCGCGATAGCGACTTGTAGCTTGTGGTCGCTCTCGCCGCGGCCGGCCATGACTGCGAACCCGTTGTCCTCACCCGCCTGAGTCTTGTGGCATAACTTGCGCGGAGTGGCGTTCAATTTCGAGATCTGGGAGAACGCCTCATTGAGCTTGGTCTGCCCA
>Ga0190269_10000742_pt1 | contig 16303 bp, 12 predicted proteins | sample Popmic249IS_FD_133749 | JGI IMG/M metagenome (GOLD analysis project Ga0190269, IMG submission 133749) | Populus adjacent soil microbial communities from riparian zone of Blue River, Arizona, USA - 249 IS | ecosystem: Environmental > Terrestrial > Soil > Riparian zone | place: USA: Arizona...
ATCCGCTGCTGCGGGTCGAGCATCGCGTCGTCGTACCCCTCGGGGTCCTCCATCTCGACCGAGAGGCAGTGGGCGACGACCTTGTCGCCGGCCTTCCACTTGCTGACCCCGGGGCCGACCGCGAGCACCACACCGGCGAGGTCGGAGCCGACCACGTGGTAGGGCAGGTCGTGCTTCTTGCCGTTCTGGGTGCGGCCGTAGCGCTCCAGGAAGCCGAAGGTCGAGACCGGCTCGAAGATCGAGGTCCAGACGGTGTTGAAGTTCACCGACGACGCCATGACCGCGACGATCGCCTCGCCCGGCCCGAGCTCCGGGGTGGCGACCTCGTCGACGTGCAGGCTCTTGCGGGGGTCCTTGTCGCGCGTGGCGACGCCCTCGAACATGCCCACCTCGTCCTTGCGGACGACGACGCCCTTGTAGGACTCCGGCACAGCCAGGCCCGCGGGCGACTCGCCCGCCAGGATCGCCTCGAGGATCGCCTTCACAGTGCGCTGCCTTCCGCTCAGGGGTTGAGTGATGTTACTGATCAGTAGTGGCGTGCGGTACCCCGCGGGTCAGTGACCCATGCCACCTGGGGCCGGCTCGACCAGCTCGACCAGGACGCCGCCGGCCGACTTCGGGTGGACGAAGTTGACCCGGCTGCCCGCCGTACCGGTGCGCGGCTCGTCGTAGAGCAGCCGCATGCCCTCCGATCGCAGGTGCTCGCTGACGGCGTCGAGGTCGTCCACCCGGTAGGCCATCTGCTGGATGCCGGGGCCGTTCTTGTCGAGGAACTTGCCGATCGTGGTGTCGGGGGAGAGGGGCGCGAGCAGCTGGATGTAGCTGCCCGAGTCGCCGACCTCCATCATCGCCTCGCGGACACCCTGCTCCTCGTTGACCTCCACGTGCACGCAGCGCATGCCGTAGGCCTTCTCGTAGAGGGCGATGGCGGCGTCGAGGTCCGCGACGGCGATGCCGACGTGGTCGATGTGAGTGACCTTCACGACAGGGGCTCCCGTTCACTGTTCACGCTGACGCACCTATCGTGACAGGAGGGAAACAAGCCTTTGGGAGGACCCCCGTGACCACTTCTGTCATCGTCGCCGGCGCGCGCACCCCGATCGGCAAGCTGTCGGGGGCCCTCAAGGACTTCACCGCCATGGATCTCGGCGGTGTTGCCATCAAGGGTGCGCTGGAGAAGGCCGGCGTCACGCCCGACCAGGTCGACTACGTGATCATGGGCCACGTCATCCAGGCCGCGCAGGGCCAGATCACCGCGCGGCAGGCCGCGGTCAAGGCCGGCATCTCGATGAACGTGCCGGCCCTCACGATCAACAAGGTCTGCCTGTCCGGCATCAACGCCATCGCCATGGCCGACCAGCTCATCCGCGCGGGCGAGGTCGAGGTCGTCGTGGCCGGCGGCATGGAGTCGATGACCCAGGCGCCGTACATGCTGCCCAAGGCCCGCGGCGGCTACCGCTACGGCAACGCCCAGATGCTCGACGCGACCTTCCACGACGCCCTCTTCGACGCCTTCGACAAGGTGCCGATGGGCGAGGGGACCGAGAACGCGCAGCACCGCTACGACATGACCCGCGAGGAGCAGGACGAGTTCGCTGCCCGCTCGCACGAGCTCGCCGCCGCCGCCATCAAGGACGGGCGCTTCGCCGACGAGGTCGTGCCGGTCGCGATCCCGCAGCGCAAGGGCGACCCGGTGCTCGTCACCGAGGACGAGGGCGTCCGCCCCGGTACGACGGCGGAGTCCCTCGGCGGCCTGAAGCCGGCCTTCGTGAAGGACGGCACGATCACCGCCGGCAACGCCTCGCAGATCTCCGACGGCGCGGCGGCCGTCGTGGTGATGAGCAAGGAGAAGGCCGAGTCGCTGGGCCTCACCTGGCTCGCCGAGATCACCGCCCACGGCATGGTTGCCGGACCCGACACCTCCCTGCAGGAGCAGCCGGCCAACGCCATCAAGGCCGCCCTCGCCAAGGTCGGCAAGACGGCCCAGGACGTCGACCTCTTCGAGCTGAACGAGGCGTTCGCCGCGGTCGGCATCGCGTCCACCAAGGCGCTGGGCATCGACCCCGAGAAGGTCAACGTCAACGGCGGCGCCATCGCGCTGGGCCACCCGGTCGGCATGAGCGGCGCGCGCATCGTGCTCCACCTGGCGCACGAGCTGAAGCGCCGCGGCGGCGGCCTCGGCGCGGCGGCGCTGTGCGGCGGCGGTGGCCAGGGCGACGCGCTCCTGATCACGGTCCCCGCTGTCTAGGGCGCCTCGGGCGCTCGACGTCCCCGGCCTGGTCGCGCGCGCCCAGGCCGGGGAGGCACGGGCGGTCGCCCGGCTGATCTCCCTGGTCGAGGACGCGTCCCCGGCCCTGCGCGAGGTCATGGCGCTCCTGGCGCCGGTCGCGAGCCACGCGCGGGTCGTCGGCCTCACCGGGTCGCCGGGGGTCGGCAAGTCCACCTCCACGTCTGCGCTGGTGTCGGCGTACCGCCGGCGCGGCATGCGCGTCGGCGTGCTGGCGGTCGACCCGTCCTCGCCCTTCTCCGGAGGCGCCCTGCTGGGCGACCGGGTGCGGATGCAGGAGCACGCCACGGACGACGGCGTCTTCATCCGCTCGATGGCCTCGCGGGGGCACCTCGGCGGGCTGTCCTGGGCGACACCGCAGGCGCTGCGGGTGCTGTCGGCTGCCGGCTGCGACGTGGTCCTGGTGGAGACGGTCGGGGTGGGGCAGGCGGAGGTGGAGATCGCCTCCCTCGCCGACACGACGCTGGTGCTGCTCGCGCCCGGGATGGGTGACGGCATCCAGGCGGCCAAGGCCGGCATCCTCGAGGTGGCTGACGTCTTCGTGGTCAACAAGGCCGACCGCGACGGCGCCGACACGGTGGTGCGCGACCTCCGCTACATTCTGTCGCTCGGGGACCGCAGGGCCGACGAGGGCTGGAAGGTCCCGATCGTGAAGACGGTCGCGGCCAGGGGCGAGGGCGCGGACGACGTCGTCGACGCCATCGAGGCGCACGGGCAGTGGCTGGCCGAGACGGGCCGGCTCGAGCAGCGGCGGGCCAAGCGCGCGGCGGACGAGGTGGAGGGCATCGCGCTCACCTCGCTGCGGGTCGACCTGCGCGCCTCGGGCGAGCTGGACCGGCTCGCCGGGCTGGTCGCTGCGGGCAAGCTGGACCCCTACGCCGCTGCGGACGAGCTCGTGCACGGCCTCGCCGAGTCCTGACGGCTCACTCGCCGCAGACCCGGACGCTCCCGAGCCCGGCGGCACCGCCGCGGCGCCGGGACGGTTCGCGTGAGGAGCTGACCCCTAGGCTCAGGCCATGCGCAGCAACCTGTTCGGCGAGAACCTCGAGGCCGCCGGCGACACCCACGCCATGACCCTGCAGAACCCGCGGATGCTCAAGGCCCGGCTGGCCGGTGAGCTCATGGCGCGGCAGGGGTCGATGGTGGCCTACCAGGGCCAGGTCGACTTCGCCTACCAGGGCAGCGGCGTGGGCCGGTTCCTGAAGAAGGCCATCACCGGCGAGGGGCTTCCCCTGATGCGCGTGACCGGCCAGGGAGACGTGTTCCTCGCCGACGACGCGAACGAGATCCACCTGATCGACCTCGACGGCGACTCCGTCACCGTCAACGGCCGCAACGTCCTGGCCTTCGAGCCGACCCTGACCTGGGACGTGCGCCGGGTCGAGGGCGCCTCGATGTTCTCCGGCGGCGTCTTCAACACGGTGTTCACCGGGACCGGCCGGATCGCGGTGACCGCCTTCGGCACGCCCGTGGTGCTGAACGTGGACGCCCCGACCTTCGCCGACATCCAGGCTGCGGTCTGCTGGTCCACCTCGCTGCAGACCTCGGTACGGCGTACCGCGGGCGCCGGCGCGCTGATCGGGCGCGGCTCCGGAGAGGCGTTCCAGCTGGGGTTCGCCGGACAGGGCTTCGTGGTCGTCCAGGCCAGCGAGGGACCGGTCGTCCCGCCGCACACCCACTGACCGCGGCTCAGCCGCCGAGGTAGGACATCTCCGCCCGCTCCCCGGTCCCGCCGGCGCCGCGCACCTCGGAGTAGCGGTCGTCGCGGGTCGCCCACCGCCCGGCCACGAGCCTCGTCAGCTCCTCGTCCGAGGCGCCGGACCGCAGGGCGCTGCGCAGGTCGGTGCCCGACGTCGCGAACAGGCACGTGAACAGCTCGCCGACCGCCGTCAGCCGGGCCCGGGTGCAGGTGCCGCAGAAGGGCTCCGTCACCGAGGAGACGAAGCCGATCTCGCCGGCCCCGTCGGCGTACCGCCAGCGGTCCGCCGTACCGGCCTGGCCGAGCGGTTCGAGCGCGAAGACGGCGTGGACCCGCGCGCGCACCTCGGCGGAGGGGACGACCTCGGAGCGGTCCCAGCCGTTGGTCGTGCCGACGTCCATGTACTCGATGACCCGCAGCGTGTGCCCGGCGTCCCTCGCGAACCGCACCAGGTCGAGGAGGCCGTCCTCGTTGACGCCGCGCCGCAGCACGCAGTTGAGCTTGACCGGCAGCCCAGCGGCCGAGGCCGCCTCGATGCCGGCCAGCACCTGACCGACCGGTACGACGGAGTCGGCCAGCCGCCGGAACACCTCCGGCTCCAGGCTGTCGAGGCTCACCGTGACCCGGCTGAGCCCCGCGGTCCGCAGCGCCGCCGCGGCTCCCGCCAGCAGCGAGCCGTTGGTCGTCATGGCGACGTCGGCGATGCCGGGGACCGCGGCGACCCGGCGGACGAGGTCGGGCAGGTCGCGCCGCAGCAGCGGCTCGCCGCCGGTGAGCCGCAGCTTCGTGACCCCCAGGGCCGCGAAGACGCCGACGACGCGGGTGATCTCCTCGAACGTCAGCAGCTCGGCCCGGGGGAGGAACGCGTGCTCCGAGCCGAAGAGCTCGCGCGGCATGCAGTAGGGGCACCGGAAGTTGCACCGGTCGGTGACCGAGACCCGGAGGTCCCGCAGGCCGCGGCCGTGCGCGTCGGTCACCACGGGCCCAGGGTAGGCGCGAGGTGCGCCGCCCGCACCGTGGGACAGGTAACCGCTCCCCCTGGGGCGCCGCCGCCGCCCTCGAGGGGCTCCGGGCGGACGGTGTTGACTAGGGGCATGCAGCGACGCCCCACCGACCTGCCGATGTCCGGCGCCGTGGACCTCTCCCGGCTGGCCAAGCCGGCCGCCACGGCTCCCACGAGCACCAGCCCCCACGTCATCGACGTCACCGAGGCCACCTTCGAGGACGAGGTGCTCCGCCGGTCCCTCCAGGTGCCGGTGCTGGTCGACTTCTGGGCCGACTGGTGCGGCCCCTGCAAGCAGCTCAGCCCGGTGCTCGAGCGGCTGGCGGACGAGGCGGGCGGCGCGTGGGTGCTGGCGAAGGTCGACACCGAGACCAACCAGGCGCTGTCGGCGCAGCTGCAGATCCAGTCGATCCCCAGCGTGTTCCTGGCGCTCGGCGGCCGGCTCGTGCCGGGCTTCCAGGGCGCGCTCCCCGAGGCGCAGCTCCGGGCGTTCCTCGAGCAGGTGCTCGCGGCGGCGGAGCAGGCCGGGCTCCCGGGCCCGTCCGGCGGCCCCGCGCCGGCTCCTCCGACCCCGACCGACCCGGACCTGGTGGCGGCTGAGGACGCTCTCGGCGCCGGCGACTACGCCGCGGCCGTTGCCGCCTACGACCGGCTGCTCGCCAAGAGCCCCGCCGACACCGAGGCCCAGGTCGGCAAGGCGTGGGCGTCGCTGCTCCAGCGGGCCGCGCACCTCGACCCGGCGGCCACGCTGGCGGCCGCCCAGGCGGCACCGGACGACGTCGCCGCCCAGACCGCCGCCGCCGACGTCGAGGTCCTCTCGGAGAACATCCAGGACGCGATCGACCGGCTGGTGGGACTGGTCCGGCGTACCACGGGCGACGACCGCGACCGGGCCCGCCTGCACCTGCTCGAGCTCTTCTCCGTCCTCGATCCCGAGGACGAGCGGGTGCTGCGGGGGCGGCGTGCGCTCGCCAACGCCCTCTACTGAGGGGGCCTTACCTCCGCAGCGGCACCACTGAGGCCCGGGTCGGCGTGATCGCCTGATGCCGGGCCTGCCGCCTCAGCACGAACGTGGTCACTGCGCCGGACGGGCCGGCGCAGGCAAGGAGACCACCATGAGCGAGATGAGCAGCGGCATCCGGGCCCTCGAGATGCGCGAGCGGCAGAGCTGGCACCGGCAGCGGGCGCAGCGCGAGCTGGTCGGGGAGGTGCTGGAGAACGCGCCGCGGCGGGGCCTGCTGCGTCGGGCCCCGCGGCGCGCCGCGTGACCGTGCTCGCGGCCGAGCCGACGAGCACGAACCCCGTTGCCGTGACGGCCACGGCTGGCACGATGACGGGCGTGGCCGTCTTCAGCACTCGCGACCGGCCCCCGCTCGTGGGCCGCGACGACGAGCTCCGGCTGCTGCTGGACGCCGTCGACGCGGCCCGTGAGGGGCGGCCGGCCGCGGTGCTGCTCGGAGGCGACGCCGGCGTGGGCAAGACCCGGCTGCTGACCCAGCTCGTGGAGGAGCTGCCGGCCGGCACGACGGTGCTCCGCGGCGGTTGCGTCGACCTCGGTGAGGTGGGCCTGCCCTACCTGCCCTTCGTCGAGGCGGTCGGGGACCTGGTGCGCCAGGTCCCGGCAGCGGCCGAGGTGCCAGGTCTGGCACCGCTGCTGCCGAGCGGCAGCGGCCGGGAGCCCGAGCGGCTACAGCTCTTCGAGGGGCTCGTCGGCGCCCTCCGCCTGGCCGGCGAGACGGCGCCCGTGGTGCTCGTGCTGGAGGACCTGCACTGGGCGGACGCCTCCAGCCGGGAGCTGCTGCGCTACCTGCTCACCCGGCTCCGGGACGAGCGGGTGGCCGTGCTGGCGTCGTACCGCGCCGACGACCTGCACCGCCGGCACCCGTTCGTGCCGTTGGTCGCCGAGCTGAGCCGGTTGCACGGCGTCGAGCACCTCGTGCTCGCTCCGCTCGCCGACGACGCGGTACGACGGCACGTCGGGGCCCTGGGTGACCTGCCCAACGACCTGGTCAGCGCCGTGGTCGAGCGTGCCGAGGGCAACGCCTACTTCGCCGAGGAGCTCGCGCAGGCAGCCCTCGACACCGGCCGAGGCGATCTCCCCACCCGGCTCACCGACGTGCTGCTCGCCAGGCTGGGGCGGCTGTCGGACGAGGCCCTCGCGGTGGTGCGGCTGGCCGGCGTGGCCGGGCGCCGGGTGCAGCACGAGCTGCTCGACGCGGCCTGGCGCACCGTCGGGACCGGGGGCTCGCTGGACGCGGCGCTGCGCGAGGCGGTGTCCGCGCACGTGCTGGTGGTGGGGGAGGGCACGGCCGCCGGGGCCTACGCCTTCCGCCACGCGCTGCTGCAGGAGACGGTCTACGACGACCTGCTGCCGGGGGAGCGGGTCAGGCTGCACGGGCTGCTCGCCGAGGTCCTCGCCGAGCGGGGCGACCCGTCCGAGCTGGCGCTGCACCGCGAGCGCAGCGGCGACGTGGCAGGGGCCGTCGACGCCTACCTCGCGGCTGGGGACGCGGCGATGAGCCGGGGAGCGGCGTTCGAGGCGCTGGCCAACCGCGAGCGCGCGCTGGCGCTGGTCGAGGCGGGCGCCCGGCCGGACCTGGGGCCTGCCGAACGGGCGGAGCTGCTGCGCCGGGCCGCCAAGGCCGCCCGGCTCGCCGGCGACTCGGCGCGGGCGATCGCCTTCGCCCGCGAGCGCGTCGCTGCGACCGCAGGGCTCGCCCTGGTGCTGCGTGCCGAGGCGCAGGCGGACGTGGTGCTCCACCTGCTCGAGGCCGACCACGAGAACGAGGCGCTGCAGGAGGCGACCGTCGCGCGCGAGCTCGCCCACGAGGCGGGCGACACCGCGCTGGTCAGCCGTGGCGAGGGGCTCTACGCCCGCGCGCTCTGGCAGGTGCTCGACCGTGACGACGAGGTGCGGACGGCCGCCGAGGCGGCGCTGGAAGCGGCGCGCGAGGCGGGGCTCACGGCCCAGCAGGCCGACGCCCTGACCACGCTGGGCGCCCTCGACGACGCCGACGGCGACCGCGAGGCGGCCCGGTCGCGCTACTGCGAGGCGCGGGACGTCGCCCGTGCGGGCGGGGACGTGCACGCGGAGTCCCGCGCGGCGTACAACCTCGCCGCGCAGGCCTACTACGCCGGCGACCTGGTCACCGCGCTGGACGAGGTGGAGGCCGCGGCGCGGCGCGCGGACGAGCTGGACATGACCTGGAGCCCCTACGGGATCGCGACCCGCAGCCTGCTCGCCGTCGTGCGCTACACCGTGGGAGACCTCACCGGCGCCAGCGATGCCGCCTGCCCTTGCGACCGGGGTGCCTCCGACCCGGCACGGGAGAACCTCGCGGCGGTGGGTCTCTACGCGGCCGTGGCTCGTGGAGACGGTGACGCGATCGCCCACGCCGAGCGGGTGGTCGCCTCGCGCGACGTCGACCCGATGGCGCTGATGATCGCGGCCGGCACGGGGGCAGATGCGTTGCGCGCCGCGGGGGACCCGGCCCGAGGCACCGCCCTGGCGCAGGAGGGGGCGCGGCGCATCGCCGAGCGCTGGGGCGAGTGGTCCCTCGGCGGCATCTGGCTGGCCGCCCAGGGCATCGCCGCGCAGGCCGAGGTGGCCCAGGCCGCCCGGGACCGGCACGACGGCGCCACGGAGGTCGAGGCGGTCGAGCTCGCCACCCGCTGGGAGTCGGTCGCACAGGAGACCGCCCGTCGCGGGCGGCCGCGCGGCGGAGCGCTCGGTCCGGAGGGCCAGGCGTGGCTGCTGCGGACCACCGCGGAGCTCTCCCGCGTGCTGGGCAAGCCCGACGTGGACCTCTGGCGCTCGGTGGTCCGCGCCTTCGACTACGGCTACGTCTACGAGACGGCCCGCTCCCGCGCCCGGCTCGGCGAGGCGTTGCTGCTGGCCGGCGCTCGCGACGAGGCGGCTGCGGAGCTCGTGGCCGCCCACACCGCGGCGGTGGACCTGGGCGCGGAGCCGCTGCGCCGCGAGGTGGAGGCGCTGGCGCGGCGCGGCCGGGTCGACCTGCCCGGGGTACGCCGTGAGGCGGGCCCCACCGCGCTGACCGCCCGCGAGGTGGAGGTGCTGCGCCTGGTGGCCGCCGGCCTGACCAACCGGCAGGTGGGCGCCCAGCTGTTCATGAGCGAGAAGACCGCCAGCGTCCACGTGTCCCGGATCCTGGCGAAGCTCGGCGCCTCCGGCCGCGCCGAGGCCTCCGCCCGGGCCGCCCAGCTCGGCCTGCTCGAGCCCTCCTGACGCGGCGAGGGCCCGCCCGGCAGTGCCGGACGGGCCCCCTTCGCACCGGGTCCTACCGGCGGATCTCCACGTCGTCGAGCAGCACGCCGAGGTACGCCGGTGCGCTGACCAGCGCGTCGCTGGTGAGCCGGAACCGGAGGTAGACCTTGCCCTTCGGCGCCGTGAACGTGACCGAGTCCTGCAGGAAGCCGGCCGCGGTCGGGTCCTCCGTGAGGTCGGTGGCCTTGACGCTGACGTTGTTCCAGACGAACCCGTCGGTCGACCAGTCGAGAGCCAGCGGGTCGCAGCACCCTTCCGTGTGCTGGACCTTCCACCACGAGACCTTGACGGTGCTGGCGGTCGGGAGAGTCAGCGCCGGGGAGCGCAGGCTGGTCGACTGCTCGTCGGTGTAGGGGAGCACCCGCATGCTGCCGGCGCTGTTGTGCCCGCCGGGGCCCCAGCGCCACGCCATGACGCCGTCCGGGTCGGTGGTGCGGACGGTCCAGCCCTCGGCGTCGGTCTCGAAGCCGAACGCCTTGACGAGCTTGTTGGCGAACTTCGCGGGACGGACGACGGGCTTGCGGACCGGCGCGGTGCTCGACGGCGGGCCGAACCGGTAGGTCCACGCCCCTCGGCCGAACGTCGCGACCGTGAGGAGGTTCTTGTCCCACGGCGCGAGCTGCATGGACAGCGCCGGCGCCGCCGGCAGGCCCCTGCCCAGCACCTCGAAGGAGCAGGGCCGCAGCGACCGCAGCTCTCCGCAGCGCGACCGGGCTGAGGTCGCGTAGACCCCGAAGTCGTTCGCGACGACCACCTGGTCGCCCCGGAGCACCACCCAGTTGGCCGGCGCGTTGGGCAGGTCGCCGGAGACGTTCCGGAAGGTCTCGCCGGCATCGGTGGACTTGTAGAGGTTCCCGCCCTGGTCGGCCGAGCCGCTCAGCGTCCCCGGCGGCGCCCAGCGGCGGTAGTAGCTGCCGAGCGTCACGTAGACGGTGCGCGGGTCGTCCGGGTCCATCGCGATCGAGGTGATGTAGCGCTCGGGCAGGCCCTTGGCCTTGGCGATGTGCCAGCCGTCGCTGGAGAACCGCTTCGGCGCCTTCGGGCCGCCCACGTTCGTCGCGATGCCGCTGCGGAACGGGCGGGTGTCGGAGAGCACGTCGCACACCCCGCAGAAGCCCACGTAGGCGTTGCTGCCGACGACCTGGATCGCGGACTGGATGTTGTTCGCGTCGTCAGCGGTCTGCGTGGCGTTCTTGTCGCCCGGACGCTTGGCGGTGCCGAGGTCGAAGACCTGCGACCACTCCTCCGCCCCGGTGCTCGGGCCCGACCCCGTCTCGACGATCTCGTTGCCGCCGATCATGACGTGGTCGGGGTCGCGCGGGTCGACCGAGAACGGCGTCGAGAACAGGCCGCCGGTGATCGGCGGGTTCATGCCGCTCCAGGTCTTGCCGCCGTCGACCGTGCCCGACATCGCGCCGCCGACGTACTCGCCGTACGCCCGGTTGCTGTTGTCGGGGTCGACGCCGACGAAGAAGCCGTCGCCGCCGAGCGCCTCGATCTGGCGCTGCCGGTGCTTGAGCTTGCCCTTGACGTAGACGTCCTGGATCTTCGCGGTGCCGTTGTCCTGCAGACCCATCCAGATCGTGCCGTCCTTGGCGCGGGCGACGTTGTAGGGGAGCAGTGAGCTCATGCCCTTGTTCGCGCCGACGCCCCACTTCGCGTTCTCGAAGTCGTCGGCGACGTCAGCCGTGGTGCGCTGCGTGAAGACGCCGCCGTCGTTGCCGACCATGAGCCGCACGCCGCCCTCGCCGTCGGGGATGAACAGCACCGCGTGCTGGTCCGGGTGCGTAGTGGTCGTCTGCTCCAGCGCCTCCTGCCGGTTGGTCGGGCAGGTGTCACCGGTGGGCAGCAGGAACAGGCAGCTGCTGCCGGAGAAGTAGCGGCCGATCACGCGGAAGTGCGTGGGCTTGTTCTGCGGAACGCCCTTGTCGTCGTTCTCCCAGACCTCCTCGAGGCCGAAGACGAGGCGCGTCGGCACCCCGCCCGGGCCCGTGCGGGTGGGGTCCGGGGCGATGAACTGGTTGTACCAGGCCTGCACGCCCGCGCCGTACCCGAAGCCGGCGCCCATGGCGGACAGGGCCGAGCCGGTGGTCGGCGAGGTCAGCTCCATGCCGTCGGCCATCTTCACCCAGGTCTGGCCGAAGTCGGACGAGACGAAGACGCCGTCGAGGGTGCCGATGGCCTTGTAGGTCATGGAGACCCGCCCGTTCACCGTCGCGACGGCGCCGGTCGGGTCCTCCGCGGCTCCCGGGGCCTGCGGGATCCCGCCCTTCGCCACTGCCTTGGCGTTCTGCACCAGGGCGTAGACGTAGCGGTGGTCCTGGTCGGGGCCCTTCGCGACGCTGAGCTCGATCCGGCCGATCCGGTCCTGCGGAGTGAAGCCCGTCGCGCCCGACTTGGCGAAGGTGCCCGGCTTGCCGGTGGTCGAGGTGTAGATGCCGTTGTTCGGCGACTGCACGGTGCCGTCCGCGCTGGCGACCTGCCCGGCGCGCCAGCCGACGGCGGCGATGACGGCGCCGCCCTTGTCGTTGTTGAAGCCGCCCTTCGCCTGCACCTGGACGTCCGTGACCATGTTCGCGAACAGGCAGCCCTTGACGCGGTTGGACTTGCCCGCGCAGGAACCGGTCGGGAGCTTCACGTTGGTGAACGACCGGCCGGCGTCGGTGGAGCGGAAGAGCCCGGTGCCGGTCGCCGCGTAGACGACCTTGGGGTTGCTGGGGTCGACCGCGACCTTGAAGCCGAAGGCGTCGGACGGGGCGCCCTTGGCACGTGTCCAGCTGCGGCCGAGGTTCGTGCTCCGGTAGATGCCGGCGCCCTCCAGGCTGCTGGCGCCGAACGACCCGTCACCGGTGACCACGACCAGGGTGCCGCCGTCGGCGGTGCTCCAGCCGACGCTGCCGACGTTCAGGGTCGGCAGCCGGTCGCCGATCGGGCTCCAGGAGCCGCCGTAGTTGCGCGAGACGAAGACGCCACCGCCGGCAGAGGACGCGAACACGCGGCGGCTCTTCTGGTCGTAGGCGAAGTCGGTCACGCGCCCGGCGTTCTCGACCAGGCCCAGGCCGTTCACGGAGTCGTAGCCCTCGTCGGCCACCTGCAGCGGGCCGATCCCGTTCGAGGTCCAGCGGTTGCCGTTGCCCGGCGAGTAGCCCTTCGCCAGCAGGCGGAGCTTCTGCGCGATGGCGTTGGCCTGCGCGTTCGCGGGCATCACGCCGTTGGGCGCGGACTGGACGGCGGCGCGCTGCACCTCGTTCGCCAGCCGGTCGAGCGACTCGCCGGTGATCAGGTGGTCGAGCGTGGCGGGCGAGTCGCAGAAGTGCCCGGGCAGCCCGTAGGTGCCGGCCTGGGCGAACGCGCAGGCCTCCTCGAGCGCCGCGACCAGCGAGGGCGGGGCGGCGACGGACGGGGCCGGTGCGGTGGTGGTCGCGTTGGCGGACAGGATGCCGATGCCGAGTGCGGCAAGGGCCAGGGCGCCGACGGTACGGCGACGACGTGCGAGCACAGGTGCTCCTCGGGTGGCGAGGTGGCTGACCTGGCTTGCTTCGCCGTCCCGGCCGAGAGTCCTCCTGCTACGCGCTCGGTCCGGGGGCGACGCGTGTCACGGACCTGGAGGGTCCGCCCCCTTGCGTCACGGGTGGCCGGGCCGGCCCGTGTGCAGCCGCGCGTGCCGGTCGACCAGCTCCTCGTGCCCGTCCGGCGCGGGGGCCTGGCCGTGCCGGAGCACCAGGTGGCCCAGGCATTTCTCGTGGTCGGCGATGAGCTCGGCCCACTGCTCCACGAGGGCTGAGGCGGCCATGAGGGCCTCGAGGCGCACCCGCATGGGCAGCAGCAGGAGGTCGCGCTCGAGCCCCGCGACGAGCTCCTCGTCCAGCTCCGCGACCAGCGGGTCGAGGTGGCGCCCGGCGTCCGGGTCCACGACCTCCAGCGGGTCCAGGGCGTCCAGGTCGAGCTGCCCCTCCACCTCGACCTCGACGCCGGCGCCGGACCACTCCTCGTCGTCCTCCTCGGACCAGTCGTCCTCGTAGGACGACTCGAGGTCGTCGAGGTCGACACCCGCCTCGGCGGCGTACCGCGCCTCCTCCTCGTGGTCCACCTCGTCGGGGAGGGCCGCGAAGAACGCGTCCTGCCACCCGTCGAGCAGCGCGGCCACCGACTCGCAGCGCTCGAGGGCCGATCCCAGGTCGTCCTCGACCGGCACCAGCAGGAAGCGGGCCAGCGCCTCGGCCGCCGAGGGCGGCAGGTCCTCGAGCGGATCGGGGCTGCTGACGGTGTGCACGACACCGCGCGAGTCGCGGAACACGACACGGAGACTAGGGTCCGGGCAACGCGTGAGTGAGGGAGATCGCTGATGGGCGAGTTCGTGCGGCTCGAGGTCGAGGACGGCGTCGGGACGATCCGGCTGGACCGACCGAAGATGAACGCCATCAGCTCGCAGGTGCGGGCGGAGCTGCACGAGGCGGCCGACGAGGCGACCGGCCGGGCCGACGTCCGGGCCGTGGTGCTCTACGGCGGCGAGCGCGTGTTCGCGGCGGGTGCCGACATCAAGGAGATGGAGTCGATCTCCTACGCGGACATGGTCGCCTGGGGCACGCAGCTCCAGGACACCTTCAAGGCGCTGGCCCGGATCCCGAAGCCGGTCGTGGCCGCCGTCACCGGCTACGCCCTCGGCGGCGGCTTCGAGCTGGCGCTGACGGCCGACTTCCGGGTGCTGGGGGAGTCTGCGCAGGTCGGCGTACCGGAGATCCTGCTCGGCGTGATCCCGGGTGCCGGCGGGACCCAGCGGCTGTCGCGCCTCGTGGGGCCGGCCAAGGCCAAGGGCCTGGTCTTCACCGGCAGGTTCGTCAAGGCCGACGAGGCGCTGGCGCTCGGCATCGCCGACCGGGTGGTGCCCGATGCGGACGTCTACGCCGAGGCCGTCGCGCTGGCGCGGCAGTTCGTGGCGGGCCCCGCCGTCGCCCTGCGCGCCGCCAAGCAGGCCATCGACGACGGGCTGGAGCTCGACCTCGACGCAGGCCTGCGGCTCGAGACCGCGCTGTTCGCCGGGCTCTTCGCCACGGACGACCAGAAGGCCGGGATGCGCAGCTTCCTCGAGAACGGGCCGGGCAAGGCGACCTTCACCGGCCGCTGAGGCGGCGTGGTGGAGGTCACGCCTCGCTCGGGTTGCCGGGGGTTTACCCGCGGGTAACAATCGTCGCGCAGAGGGTGCCCGTCAGCCCTGGAGACGCCGTCGCTACGGTGTCGGGGACCCGCAGTGCAAGACCGCAGCACAACCACCCCGCGCGCGAAGTCCGCGCGTCGTGAAGCCGGAGGACGGCACCCGAGCATGAACATCGTGGTACTGGTGAAGCAGGTGCCTGACACCTGGGCCGAGCGCAAGCTCAACGACAGCGACAAGACCCTCGACCGCGCGTCCGTCGACGTCGTCATGAACGAGATCGACGAGTACGCCGTCGAGGAGGCGCTCCGCATCAAGGAGGCCCAGGGCGGCGAGGTCACGATCCTCACCATGGGCCCCGACCGCGCCACCGAGACGATCCGCAAGGCGCTCTCCATGGGCGCCGACAAGGCGGTCCACCTCGTCGACGACGCCCTGGCCGGCTCCGACGCGGTGCAGACCTCCGCGGCGCTGGCCAAGGCGCTGGAGGGCATGGAGTACGACCTCGTCATCGCCGGCTCCGAGGCGACCGACTCGCGCATGGCCGTCATGGGCGCCCTGCTCGCCGAGCGCCTCGGCCGGCCGCAGCTCACCGGCGCGCGCAAGCTCACGGTCGAGGGCGGCAAGGCCACGATCGAGAAGCTGACCGACAACGGCTACGCCGTCGTCGAGGCCAGCACGCCGGCCATCGTCTCGGTCGTCGAGAAGATCAACGAGCCGCGCTACCCCTCCTTCAAGGGGATCATGGCGGCCAAGAGCAAGCCGCTCGAGACCAAGAGCCTGTCCGACCTCGGCCTCGACGCCGGTGCCGTGGGCCTCGGGAACGCCCCGTCCCAGGTCGTGTCGTTCGCGAACAAGCCGCCGCGCCAGGCGGGTCAGGTCGTCAAGGACGAGGGTGACGGCGGCATGAAGGTCGCCGAGTTCCTCGCGTCGCAGAAGTTCGTCTGAGAGGGCTGGAGAAGATGTCTGAGGTCCTGGTCCTCGTCGACCACGTCGACGGCGCCCCCAAGAAGGTCACGCTCGAGCTGCTCGCGCTGGCCAAGACGATCGGCGCCCCGGCCGCCGTGGCCACCGGCGCCGGTGCCGCCAAGACGGTCGACACCCTGAAGGCCTACGGCGCCGAGAAGGTCTACGTCGACGAGTCGTCCGACCACGACGACTACGTCGCGGGCCCCAAGGCCGCGCTGCTCGCGCAGCTCGTGCAGGCCGCTTCGCCGACCGCGGTGCTCGTGTCCGCGACGGCCGAGGGCAAGGAGGTCGGCGCGCGCCTGGCCGTCAAGACCGGCGGTGGCCTGCTCACCGACGTCACCGCCCTCACGCCCGACCTGAGCGCCGAGCAGCCGATCTTCGGTGGGGCGGTCGTCGTCACGTCGAAGGTCGCCGCCGGTACGCCGATCGTCGCGGTCCGCGCCAACTCGACCGCCCCGGTCGAGGCCGCCGGCGCCGGTGCGGTCGAGAGCGTCTCGGTGCAGGCGAGCGACGCCGACAAGGCCGCCAAGGTGACCGAGCGCGTCGTCGAGGCCAAGGGCGGTCGTCCCGACCTGTCCGAGGCCGCCATCGTCGTCTCCGGCGGTCGTGGCGTCGGCTCGGCCGAGAACTTCTCGATCATCGAGGCCCTCGCCGACTCCCTCGGTGCGGCCGTCGGCGCCTCGCGTGCCGCCACCGACGCCGGCTGGTACCCGCACCAGAACCAGGTCGGCCAGACCGGCCGCACGGTGTCGCCGCAGCTCTACATCGCGGCCGGCATCTCCGGCGCCATCCAGCACCGCGCCGGCATGCAGACCTCGAAGACCATCGTGGCCATCAACAAGGACCCTGAGGCCCCGATCTTCGAGCTCGCCGACTTCGGCCTGGTGGGCGACCTGAACACGGTCGTC
>Ga0190269_10000743_pt1 | contig 16303 bp, 15 predicted proteins | sample Popmic249IS_FD_133749 | JGI IMG/M metagenome (GOLD analysis project Ga0190269, IMG submission 133749) | Populus adjacent soil microbial communities from riparian zone of Blue River, Arizona, USA - 249 IS | ecosystem: Environmental > Terrestrial > Soil > Riparian zone | place: USA: Arizona...
CAGATCTTCACCCGGCTACCTCGAGCACCGGCTGTTCGCTGGCATGGCTGCAACAGCCCGCCATGGTGCTGAAGTAGACGTCTTTCAAATCCGCCTCCACGGGAGTGAAACCGGCGCCGGGTGACATGGCGCTGTTGACGTGCACGACGGTGCGGCCGGCGAGGAGCTTCGTCGAAATGACCGCGTGCTCCCGCTCCAGCTCCGGCAGCTCGCTCTTCTCGATCACGCGCCGCCAGATCCGTCCTTGCAGGGCCGCGACCGCGCGCAGCGGCTCGGTTTCGAGCAGAATCTCGCCCTTGTTGATGATTGCCACCCGGCTGCACAGCTCCTCGACGTCCTCGACGATGTGCGTGGAGAGGATGACCACGGCGTTCTCGCCCAGCTCGCTGAGCAGGTTCAGGAAACGCACCCGTTCGGCCGGGTCGAGACCCGCGGTGGGCTCATCGACGATGATCAGCTTCGGATCGCCCAGAAGCGCGATGGCGATGCCCAACCGCTGGCGCATCCCTCCGGAATAGCCGCCGAGCTTCTTTTTGCGAACGTCATGGAGGTTGGTCTGGCGAAGGAGAGCATCCACGACTTCCCCGCGCGCGCGCCGACCGGTGATGCCCTTGAGCACCGCGAAGTGATCCAGCAGCTGCTCCGCGCTCACCTTCGGGTAGACCCCGAACTCCTGCGGCAGATAGCCGAGCGTCTCGCGCACCCTCTCCTTCTGCCTCAGCACGTCGATGTCGCCGAAGCGGATCGATCCCTCATCCGGTTCCTGCAGGGTCGCGATAGTGCGCATCAAGGTGGACTTGCCTGCGCCGTTCGGGCCGAGCAGTCCGAACATGCCGGGGGGAATCGTCAGAGTGACGTCCTTCAGGGCATGCACACCGTTGGAGTAGGTCTTGGAGAGATTCCTGATTTGCAGTTCCATATACCCTCGTGGCGGCCTGGCAATCCCCTCGCAATCGACGGCGGTATATGGACATGACGCCTGCCGGCCCGCGATGTTACGGGGCGATTTCTTTTCGAGCAGAAGGGGAAGGTGTGCCGAGGGTCACGGTTCTTCCGGAAAGAGGACTGCAACTTCCCGGAAGGACGCGGGGTAGACCGGCCGCGCCGGTCAGAGGCTGTCAGACGGGAGATCCTAGTAGCCCTGAAGGATCGTCATAAGGCAACGATGCTTTCTCAGCGGCATGGCCGAGGTCTTTCAGCAAAGCAAGGGCCAAATCAAACGCTTCCTCTACCTCGTCTTCAGGCACAGTCTCAAGACGTAACTCGTGAACCAACCTGTTCCTCTTAGCAGCCAAAGATGCCAAGCTCTTCACTCGGTGTTCGGAAAATGAGAAGCCAGTCAACTTCTCAATCCGCCTTAGCCGCTCTGCGAAAGTACCACGATTCGCGTTGTCAGCCGCCTTCCTGGCAAGATTCTGTATCAATTCGGCCTTAGAGTTGGCTGTCACAACATCTTTCAGAGTCACAAAGCCCTTAATCGCGGACTCAGCAGTCAGGCGAAGATAATCATACATCCGATCAGGATGGGTATTGAAGCACGCCAACAGAAAGTCATCAAGCACTCTCTCCGCAACTGCCACAATATAGACAAGCAGAAGTTGGAGATGAATACTACGAGACCGCGCAACGCTATTGAGCACCAACCGACGAAGTTGCTCAAGGGAGCGCGGGTCCTTGTCTACGACTTCTTCACCCATCCGCGTATACCGACGAAATTCGTAGCGATTAGCGTGCGCAAGCACTGCTTCCTCGTCCTTAGTTAGTGAATTCAGATCACGGAAATCCACAAGCGCAAAAATTATGATCCCGTGCCAGTGGCCTAAATCAAAATTTCTGACATTAACGATGTCTTTCTGCTTGCTCATCTTGGTCTCACCGAGTTTGTCTGTGCTAGTCAGCCTCATTTAACTAGCATTGCACCAAAGTGCCTAGCCAAGCTGCCGCGCAAGTGATTACCAACTCTTTGACTTTCCTGGTTTCACGAAAATCGTACCTGATTCTTAAGAGCGTCATTTGGTATACAAAGCCTCGTGGTTCGCCTTACCCTCCCGGACCAGATGGATGCGCCCGGCGGTGCTCATGCGGCGGAGGACCACGGAAGCGGCTCGGGCATCCACCGGCCGGCGAAGCGCCTTGCGGAAGCGCCGGTTGACTTCCTGCGCCACGACCTTCGGTCCGAAGCGTTCTCCTTCCGGACGGTCGGCCACGACTCGCGCCACCATCTTGGGCAGGGTCGGCTTGGGGCCGAGGTCCTCTTCCCGCGGGGGCGGAGGCGGCGCCGCGGCCGGTAGGTCGAGATCCGCCGCTACGGCCGCGGCTTCCTGGACGGATTCCAAGTGCCTCACCGACTTCTGGAGGTCGGCCTCGAACAGAGTCCGTTGCTCCCGGTGGTGCTCCTCCTGCCGGGTGTGCAGGTCCACCTGCTCCCGCAGAGAATCGATCCGCCTCTGCAGATTTCTCAGGATCTCGGACAGCGAAAGGTTCACGGACATCGTCCACCTCAGCCTTGCGGCATCCGGACTCGAAAGACTCCACGGTCGGGAATTTCTGACGCGACGATACCATACGGTCCCTGGGGTGGGCTTCCGGTGATGCGACGAAGGCTCGAAGCGCGAGGATTCAACTGGCGGCGGAGCGGCGAAGCTTGCTTTGACGCGACTCGAGCCAAAGTCGCGGCAAAGAATCTAGCGGCGCCGCGATTCAAGCTTGCGTCGCGGCAAAGTCGCCTTACATTGCGGCAAATAAAGCAGCAATGACGCGACGACAAGCTAAGTCGCGGCAAAGCAACTGACGTCGCGGCAAAGCGGCTTTCCGCGAGGTGCCCGAATCTATCGTCGCGGCAAAGTGAGCTTGCGTCGCGGCAAAGTGCCTGGCGAGGAGCCGCTTCAGATTGCGTTGCGGCAGAATGACCTTGCGTCGCGGCAAAGGAGTCGTGGACGCGGCAAAGCGCGCTACAGAGTGGGGACCGCGGCCCGCAACGCTTCCAGGAAGCGGACGAGGCGCTCCATCTTCTTGGGCACGTCGTCCTTCAGCTCCGCGGGGGAGAGATTGGGGCGCCGGAGCTCGGTGCAGTAGCCGTCCAGCTTGGTCACGGCCTCTTCGGTGATGCCGCGGAAGGGGGTGATCTGCTTGAGCGCGGGGACCAGCCGCTCCTGGACTTCCTTCAGATAGGGCTGGATGGACTGGAACATGGCCACCGGGATGCGCGCGTGCTTGCTGAGCAGGCGCTGGGTCATCCGGAAGGCGCTCAGGTTCGAGTTGGCCGGCGCCAGCAGCTCGCTCAGGAGGTCCGACACCAGCTTGAGCGCCGGCCGCAGGTTCGACCGCGGGGCCAGATCGTCGGACGGCGGCGGCGGAGCGGGCGGCGGCTCGGGCTCGTTCTGCACCCAGTCCATGGCGGTCGGGGTCGTCCACATTTCCACCGTGGGCTCGGGGACCGGGCTCGGCTGGTAGGAGGAGACGGCCGACGGCGGCTGATACTCCGGGATGGGCGGCGGCAGCATCCAGTCCTCGAGCTCCGGCAGGGGCTCCGGCGCGGGAGGAGGGATTGGCGCCACGGGTTTGACCGGCTTGGCCGGCTTGACCGCCTTGGCCGGAGGAGGAGGAGGCGGCGGCGGCGGGGGCGGAGCGGGCGGCTCGGGCTCGGCCTCGCGCATGGTCACGCTCAGGGAGGCCCTCCGCGACACGGCTCCGAGCAGCAGCTCCAGGAAGATGCGCAGGTCGTCCTCGGCCAGGAGCGGGATCAGCGAATCCAGTCCCTGGCCCGGAGTCGAGGCCGTGGGCGCCGGACGGCTCTTGACCGCCATCACGCGCGCCCGCAATCCCTCGACCTTCTTGTCCCCGAGGAGCTCCTTGAGGATCGTCACGTCCAGGACGGCGGCCACCTCCAGCGTGAGCTGGACCAGGCGGGCGTAGGTGGGCGCGAGGTCCTGCCCGCCGCCGTGCTCGGTCGTGGACCAGGTCTTCTGGTGCAGGGTCTCCAGCTCGTTGATGCGCTCGGAGAGGAGGATCTCGCGCCGGCTGATCTGGTGATAATCGCCCGAGTAGAGGGCGCGCCGGGTGCGCTCCTTGAGCAGCTTGACGATCTTGCCGCGCAGGCTCGGGAGGTCCGCCAGCGCGTACTGGTCCGCCCGGATGCCGCGCTGCCAGCCGGATACCAGCTCCACGAAATGAACCTGCCCGGGGAGCTGCTTGATGGCCGCGGTGACCTCTTGAAGGAGGTCCACGAGCTCGCGGGTGTTGCGGAACTCCTCCGCCTTCTCCGGGAAGAGCACCGGCTCGATCTCGACCCCGTTCCAGAGCCCCTGCGCGATCAGGCTCGCCGCGGCGCCCATCATGGAGCTGGCGTACTTGCCCTTGAGGTCGGCGCTCAGCTCGCAGAGTAGCTGGCGCTCCTCCTGCGTCGCGGGCACGCCCGTCCCCCGCTCCTTGACCGGGGCCAGCGTCTTCTCGATCCGCTTCAGGTCGTGCTCCACCATGTGATGGATGCCGCTGAACATGAAGCGGACGTCCTCCCGCGTCGGCTCGTCGTCCGACTCGGCCTCTTCCGTGGGAGGACCCTCGGGGATCTTGGTCAGCGTGGCGGCGACCCGCTTGGGGATGCCCTGGATGACCGTAACGAGGGAGTCGAGGAGGCCGATGAACGCCTCGGGCTCTTCCGGCGGATAGTAGAGGAGCCGCCACGGGGCGATCTGCTCGAATTCGTCCACGCTCTCCCGCACCATTTCGTAGACCGCGATGCGCGCCGGGGCGACGCGGCTCAGGATCTGCTCGCGGGTGGACGGCGTCGGCCCCAGGCGCACGGCGGCCGGCGCGGGGGAAAGCATCTCCCCGCTACCCTCGATCCCTTCGGGCAGCGCCCAGGAAAATTCGTCGTCCATGTCGGGTCCCAGAACCCGAAGTATAGCGGCTCGGGACATCGGGCGGCGCGAAACGCCGCGAGTGTTACAATTTTGGTCAATGGCCACCCAAGGGCAAGGGGAGTGGGAGGGGCTCGGGCTCGAGCCGGAGGACCATGCCCTGCTGCCGATCCTGCCCATGCTCTACCTGATCTGGGCGGATGGCGAGCTCACCGTGGCCGAGATCGACGGGATCGCCTCCCGCCTCGAACCCGAGATCGGAGACGCCTCCCGGCAACGCCTCCGGCACTGGCTGAACCCCGCGCATCCACCCTCGGCAAGCTCTCTGCGGGCGATCCTCAGCACCATCCACCGCGTGCGCGACCGGCTGCCGCCGGAAGCCTCGGACTCGCTCACCCGCCTCGGCATCGAGCTGGCGCGGGAGGTCGACCCGGACGGGGTCGCCTTTCGCACGGAGACCCTGGAGGAGATCGAGCGGGCGCTCGGCGTCGCCATTCCTGAAGCCTGCCGGCGCGTCCTGCTGGCCGATCTCCCCCGGCCCGAACAATCCGAAGAAGAGGCCGTCGAGCCTCCGGCTTTCGACCCCGGCGGCATCCGCGCCCTCCTCGACGCTCCCTATGCCGAGGTGCGCGACCGCGTCCGGGCCCGCATCTCCAGCCCCGGATTCGCCTATCCCCCGGAGCTGGACCGGGAGACTTATCGGGACCGGGTCCTGGAGTGGTGCCGACAGCTCGGCCACGACGGCTTCGGCTCTCTGGGTTATCCGGAGAGCTGCGGCGGCGCGGGAAACCTGGGGCAATTCATCGCCGCCTTCGAGACGCTCGCCTTCCACGATCCCAGCCTGGTAGTGAAGTTCGGGGTGCAGTACGGGCTCTTCGGCGGCAGCGTCCTCCAGCTCGGCACCGAGCGCCATCATCTGGCCATCCTCCCTCGGACAGGCACCCTGGAGATCCCAGGATGCTTCGCCATGTCCGAGACCGGCCACGGCTCGAACGTCGCCGACCTGAGGACGGTGGCGCGCTTCGATCCGGAGAGCGGGGACTTCGTCCTTCACACGCCGGACCCCATGGCGCGCAAGGACTGGATCGGCAACGCGGCGCGGCACGGTCGGATGGCGGTGGTCTTCGCCCAGCTCGAAACCGGCGGCGAGTCGCACGGGGTCCATGCCTTCCTGGTGAAGATCCGCGAGGAGGACGGCGCGCCCGCCCCAGGGGTGACGATCGAGGACTGCGGAGCCAAGGAGGGATTGAACGGCGTCGACAACGGCCGCATCACCTTCGATCACGTGCGAGTGCCGCGGGAGGATCTGCTGAACCGGTTCGCCGACGTCAGCCCGGAGGGGGTCTACTCCAGCCCGATCGCCAGTCCGGCGAAGCGCTTCTTCACCATGCTCGGCACGCTGGTCGCCGGCCGCATCAGCGTGGCGGCGGCATCGCTCTCGGCGGCAAAGTCGGGCCTGGCCATCGCGATCCGCTATGGCGAGCGGCGGCGGCAGTTCGGCCCGACCGGCAAGCCGGAGACGAAGCTGCTCGACTATCCATCGCACCAGCGCCGTCTGCTGCCTCGGCTCGCGGCCTGCTACGCCCTCGACTTCGCCCACAAGGAGCTGGTGCGGCGGTTCCTGTCACGGACCGAAGAGGATTCGCGGCAGGTCGAGGTCCTGGCCGCGGGGATCAAGAGCTGGGCCTCCTGGCACACGGTGGCGGCGCTCCAGGACTGCCGCGAGTGTTGCGGTGGCCAGGGCTATCTCGCAATCAATCGTCTGCCGGGGCTCAAGGCGGACACCGACGTCTACACCACCTTCGAGGGGGACAATACTGTCCTCATGCAGCTCGTGGCCAAGGGCTGCCTCACCCAATACCGCGACCAGTTCCACGAGATGAGCCTTTTCGGCCTGTTGCACCATCTCGGCACGCGGACCGCCTCCGTCCTGACCGACTTCAATCCCATTCTGGCGCGCAACGCCAGCGAGGCCCACCTGCGCGATCCGGCCTTTCAGCTCGAAGCCTTCCGGCATCGGGAGGAGCACCTCCTGACCACGGCCGCGAGCCGCATCAAGTCGCGCCTCGACCGGGGCATGGACCCTTTCGAAGCCTTCCGCGAGTGCCTCGACCATCTCCTGCGCCTCGCTAATGCCCATGTCGAGAGGGTGATCCTGGAGCCCTTCACCGCCGCGGTGGAAGCGTCGAGCGGCGGCGAGCGGGAGGTGCTGACCCTGCTCCGCGATCTCTTCGCCCTCTGGCGGATCGAGGAGGACCGCGGCTGGTTCCTGGAAACCGGCCACATGGAAGGGGTGAAGACGAAGGCCATCCGCGCCCTGGTGGACCGCCTCTGCGCCGAGACCCGCCGCCATGCGCTCCCCCTGATCGAGGCCTGGGGAATCCCCGACGAGTGCCTCGCTGCCCCGATCGCGTTCGGGCCGGCGGCGGGTTTGTAAGTGCTATGTAGGGGCGGGGCTTGTCCCCGCCCGGGCGGGGGAAGGCCCGAGATCAGGCGACCGTCGCGTCTGAAGCCTCCGCCCTCCCGGGCGGGGACAAGCCCCGCCCCTACATCCTCCACCCCGCAATTCAAGTGTGATGGAGCACTAGCAAGAGAGGTCCACCACCGCAAGCCCTTCACGGTCGGCTGCCTCGGCCTGACGGCGATCCGCAGAGACAAAAACGTCCGGCTGATAGACGAGAGCGCTCCCGACGTGAAGCGCGTCGAGCGTCCGCAGGGGATGAAGCTCGAGGCAGCGGATGGCCTGCTCGAAAGCGTCTTGAGAGAGGTCACAGAGATCGGCATCGGAGAGATCGGCTTGCACGGCGGACTTGAGACTCCGATAGTCCTCGGAGGAAAGTCGGCCCTCGCGCACCAGCCGGCACAGCGTCGAGATCAGCTCGGGTACGATGAGAACGCTAACCCCGAGGGCATCCGCCGTAGCGCAGAGGGCCCTCACCTGCTCGGACCCTTCCTCCTCGACATAGCGCTTGGTCAGCGCCGAGGTGTCGAAAAAGATCCTCATCGCTTCTCGTCGCGGTCAGCCAGGACTTCGTCGCCGAGGCTCAGACTGCCGAGCGAAAGCCGGACCTGGGGAGGCTTCTTCCAGGCCGGCGTCGCCGTCCTGACGGGAACGATGTCGGCCACCGGCCGACCGTTGCGGTATACGCGGACGGTCTCGCCTTCCTCGACAGCATCAAAAAAGGTCTTGGCGTGGTTCCTCAGCTCGGTGAAGGTGGTTTCGCGCATGCCGCCATTCTCTCAGACCTGGAATGCATCTGTCCATTGATCTGTACATTCTAGAACCGCACCCGGAACTCCGCCCCGCCCTCCGTCCGGTTTTCCAGCCCGAAGCCGGCGCCGTGGGCGATCAGGATCTCGCGGATCAGCGTGAGCCCCAGTCCCCTGCCATCGCGTTTGGTGCTGAAGAACGGAGTGAAGAGCAGCGGCCGGACTTCTTCGGGGATGCCCGGTCCCGTATCCGAGATCGAAAGGACCGGCCGCTCGCCATCCGAAACCAGCCGTAGGCCGATCCGGCCATCCTCTCCGATCGATTCCATGGCGTTCTTGAGGACGTTCACGAGCACCTGCTCGATCTGGTTGCGGTCCAAATCGACTGGAGGCACCGGTCCGTTCGCCTCCCAGACCGCTCGAATTCGCCGGCGCTCGAGCTGGGGACGAAGGAGCAGCAGGATCTCTTCGAGAAGCTGGCGGAGGTCGCAGGGCCGGAGGTCGGGCTCGGGCAGGCGGACCACTTCGGCGAAGCCGTTCATGAAGGCCCCGAGGCGCTCCATGCGGTTGACCGCCACGTCGATGGCCCCCAGGAAGTCGCGCCGGTCCTCCTCGGAAAGGTCCGTGCCATAGCCGCGGAAGGAGTCGAGCAGCGAGGAGACCGCTCCCACCGAGTTGTTGACCTCGTGGGACATCATCCGGATCAGCTTGCCGTAGGCCGCCTTCTCCGACGCCCGCAGTTCCTCGGTCAGCTCGCCAATCAGGAGAAAGGTGCGAGGAAAGCCGCGGTCGAAGAACTCCGCTCTTGAGACCTTGAGCCGCCTCGGGCCATGGGAGACCACCCGCGACTCCCCCACCGGCACGGCGACCAGCGCCTCGCCGAGCGACCCGATCTCTGTAAGAGGATGGCCGAGGGCCTCGTCGTCCAATACCTGGAGCAGCTCCCGGGCCGCGGGATTGAGCGAGCTAACCCGGCCCTCGAAGTCCAGGGTCAGGACGCCGGCCGGCGAGGCGGAGAGGAGGCGGTCGAGGAAGTAGTTGCGCTCCTGGAGCGTCAGCCGCTCGTCCCGCAGCCGCTCGATCATCTGGTTGTAGATGCGGATCAGGGCGTCCATCTCGGGCTGCCCCACCTCGCGGAACTGCGAGGTGAAGTCCCGCTCGCTCATCAGCTCCGCGCCGGTGCGGATCAGGTCCAGGGGGACGAAGAAGGACCGCACGAGCATCGTGCCCAGGAAAATCGAGAGGACGAAGAGCGCCTCCACGGCAAGGAGCCACAGACGGCTCTCGCGCAGGGCGATGAACGAGATCACCCCCAGCACCACATGGATGAGGACCAGGTAGGCGACGATCTTCGCGCGGAGAGAAGGGGACCTCACCCCCTGTCTCCCTCTCCCGTCTCCACCCCGCTCCCCGCCGGGAGAGGGAGGACGTGACGGGGACGACCTTGCCTTCGTTCAGGCACGACTACCCCAGATACGTCCCCCCTCTCCCGGGGGCGGGTGGAAGGGAGACGGGAGAGGGGGACAGGGGGTGAGGTCTCAAGGCTCAAGGCCATACTTCTCAAATCTTCTGTAGAGCGCCGCCCGCGACAATCCCAGAGCCTCCGCGACCCGGGTCACGTTCCCCTCGTAGTGCCGCAGGCATTTGACGATCATGGCCTTCTCCATCTCGTCGAGCGTCATGCTGCCCGGGCTGGGAAGAGCGTTCGGATCGCGGGCGGCGCGGGTCTCCAGGTCGGAAAGGGCGCGCAGATCCTCCACCTCCAGCACGTCGCCATCCAGCACCAGGACGGCGCGCTCCAGAGTCTGCTTGAGCTGCCGGATGTTCCCCGGCCAGCTCTGGCTCTGCAACCAGGCGAGAGCCTTGTCGGAGATAGTGACCTCGGCTCCTCTTCGATAGACCTGGGCCGAAGCGTCGAGGAAATGCCGGGCCAGGACGGGGATGTCCCCCCGCCGCTCGCGCAACGGAGGCAGGCGGATCGCGATCAGGTTCAGACGGTAGAGGAGATCCTCCCGGAACTGCCCCTTGGCCACCTGCTCTCCCAGATCCCGGTTGGTCGCGGCGATCACCCGCACGTCGACTGTCCGCGTGATGCTCGATCCGAGAACTTCATAAGACCTGTCCTGGAGCACCCGCAGCAGCTTCACCTGCGCGCTGGGATCGATCTCCCCGATCTCGTCGAGGAAGATCGTGCCGGCGTGGGCCATCTCGAAGCGCCCCTTGCGGTCGGTCCGGGCGTCGGTGAACGCACCCTTCACGTGGCCGAACATCTCGCTCTCGAACAGGGTCGAAGAGATCCCTCCCAGGTTCACTTTTACGAACGGTCCACCCTTGCGCCGGCTGTTGCGATGGAGAGCCTCGGCCACCAGCTCCTTGCCCGTGCCGCTCTCGCCCGTGATCAGGACCGAGGCATCCGTGGGCGCCACCCGGCCGATGAGCTCGAGGATCTTCAGGAACCTGGGATCGCGACCGATGAGCCCACGGAAGTCGAAGCGCTTGTCGAGCTCCTCCCGGCTGGAAGGGGCCGTCTTCGTCTCCGAGCGGGCGAGCGAGAGGGCGGTGTCCACGGACTGCAGGATCTGGGGATTGCTCCACGGTTTGGTGACGAAATCCGCGGCGCCGGCCTTCATCCCCTCGACGGCCAAGGCGATCGAGCCCCAGGCCGTGATCAGGATGACCGGGAGCTGCGGCCGGCGGCGACGGATCTCGCGCAGCAGCTCGAGCCCCTCTTCTCCACCGGTGCCGCGGGAGAAGTTCATGTCCTGGAGGACGAGCCCGATCTCCTCCCCTTCCTTCTCCAGATGACGGAGGGCCTCCTCCTGCGACGACGCGCCCACGGTGGCGTGGCCGTGCCGCTTGAGGAGGAGGCCGAGGGATGCGACCACCGACGGGTCGTCGTCCGCGATCAGGATCATCAAGCTACTCGTAGCGCAGCGCCTCGGCGGGCTGCACCCGGCTCGCCATGGAGCTGGGGTAGAAGGCGCAGAGCGTGGAAAGGAGATAGATGGCCACCATGGCGAAGAGGAGCCCCCCCGCGAACACCTCAGGACGGATGAAGCCGATGAGGTCGAGCACCGGGATCTGGATCACCAGGATCGTCCCCAGCAGGACTCCGAAGGTCGTCAGGATGGCCTGCTCCGAGAGCACCTGCCAGTGGACCGAGGAACGGGAAGCCCCCGTCGCCCGCCGCAAGCCCAGCTCGCGGGTACGCTGGAGCAGATTCTGCCACAGCACTCCGAAGAGGCCGAGAGCCACCATGAGGAGCAGGAAGAATGCGACGACCCCGCCGGCCACGAGCGGCGCCAGCATCTCGTTGAAGACCGACGTGCGCTCCTGGGCGAGCGGCTTGATCTGGAACGACCACTCGGGGGCCATGCCCTGGAGGAGCTTGGCGAGCTCTTCCTCGAAGGCGGCCGGCGTGCCGGGCCGGACCTTGATCAGAATCGACCGCGGCTCGAACCAGAACGGGACGTCCATCCGCAGGCGCTGGAACATGAAGTTGGTCCGCGCCGAGAGCTCCCCGCTCTTGCGGAACTCGCTCACCACGCCGACGATGCGCCTCGGCTTCTCCCCGGGAGGCGGCTCCCCGAACTGCTTTCCGACTGCATCCTCGTCTCCGAACATCTCGCGGGCGAGGTCCTGGTCGACCACGATCGGATCGTATGCGAGATTCGAGTCCTCCTCCCGGAACCAGCGGCCGGAGACGAGCTCCATTCCCATCACCTCCGCGAAGCGGTCGGTCGCGGCGTTGGCCTCCATCTCGATCTCCCTGCCGTTGATGTTCTCGCCGCTCGTCCAGCCGCCCTGGTCGTAGGGGCTGACCATTGCCACGGCCGCCGATTCGATCGGCTCCAGGGCTTCGACCTCGCCGAGCATCCGCTCCACGACCTTGAGCCGGGCGGCCTTGGCAGCCTCGTCGTCGTGCCGGCCGCCCTCGGACTTCATGTCCATCGAGATCTTCCAGACGTTCTGCCAGGAGTACCCCAGAGGCTGGCGGTAGTTGTCCCAGAAGAAGATGCCCAGGGTCGCGACGATGAACACCACCAGGAAGGAGAAGAAGATCTCCAGGATGATCAGCGCATTGGTGCGCTTGCGGTTCCAGACCAGCTTGAGCAGATGACGCATCATACCGACCTCCCGCGGAGAGCCTGCACAGGGTGGAGCTTGGACATCCGCCAGGCGGGATAGACCCCGGAGAGGATGCCGAAGAAGACAGCCATGGCCAGGCCGTAGAGGAACACCCGGTAGTTGAGCGCGAGCCGGGCGTAGGGGAGGAAACCGCTGGCGTTGAGGGCCGAGAGCACCAGGCCCGCCAGCACGAGCCCGGCCAGAGAACCGATCAGCGTGAGCACCAGGTTTTCGACCACGAACTGCCCCACCAGCGTCCGCGACGACGCCCCGAAGGCCTTGCGCACGCCGATCTCCGAGGCCCGGTCCAGGATGCGGCTCAGGTTGATGTTGACCAGGTTGAGCGTGGGCAGCAGCATGAACAGCAGCATCAGGAGGAAGAGCACGGCCTTCGCCCTGCCGGGGTAGATGACCTCCGTATTGCCGGGGCTGACCTTCCGGACGTGGGCTTCGAACAGGGTGTCGGCGCCCGCGGTGAGCGTCTGGAAGGTCTTGGGGTCCGGGAGATTGCGCTCGGCCTCGCGCAGGCGTGCGTCGAGCTCCGCCTTGATGGCCGGGAAGTGGTCTTCATCGCTGGCAAGGATCAGGCCGTTGAACCCGCCCATCCACTGCTCGCGGTAGAGCTTGGATTTGGAGGTGCTGATCGGCACCCAGATGTCGGCCGCGGAGGAGAAGCGCAGGGTCGGCACGTCGCGCACGACTCCCACCACGCGGAACCGCTGGCCGTCCGCCTCGATCGTCCTCCCCAGGGCGGGTTGTCCGCCGAAGAACCGTTCGCGGCTGGTTTCGCTGATCACCGCGACGAAGCGGGCGCCGCTCTCGTCCTCGGGGGTGAATGGTCCACCCTCCAGAAACTCGAACTCCATGATCTTCCAGAGCTCGCCGTCCGCGCGCCGCATCTGCGATTCGATCTTCTTGCCGCCGAGATAGGAGACCGCGGTCTGCGGCGTCGAGACGATCGAAAACCTTTCCACGCCGGGCAGCTTCGCCAGCGAACGCGCGTAGCGGTCGAGGAAGTAATACCCCGGGTCGGAGTTCTGCGTGTTCTCCTTCCCCCGCATGGTCAGCTGGTAGATGCCCAGGGTTTCATCGCTGCGCGTCTCCGGGGAGTGCGGCGCGAGGGAGTGATCGAAGATCGCGGCCATGACCATGAGCACGAGCAGGGTGATGCTGATCCCGAACAGGCTGATGAAGGTGAAGAACTTCCGCCGCGCCAGGACCTTGAGCGCCACTTTCAGATAGTTCTTGATCATCACTGCACCTGCCGGCCGTCGAACAGCCGCACCGTGCGGTTCGTGCGCTCGGCGAGCCGCGGGTCGTGGGTGACCATCACGATCGTGGTCCCCTCGGAGTTCAGGCCTTCCAGGATATCCATGATCTCGTCACCCATCTGGCTGTCGAGGTTTCCCGTGGGCTCGTCGGCGAGCAGGATCCGCGGCTTTCCGACGATGGCGCGGGCGATCGCAACGCGCTGCTGCTGGCCGCCCGAGAGCTGCGTGGGAAAGTGATTGGTGCGCGACGAGAGGCCCACGCGGTCGAGCGCCGAGAGCGCCGCCTTCCGCCGCTCCTTGTTCGACATCTTCCGGTAGAGCAGCGGGATCTCGACGTTGTCCGCGACCGAGAGGTCGGACACCAGGTGGAACTGCTGGAAGATGAATCCGATCCGCTCGTTGCGGACGCGGGCGAGCGCGCGGTCTCCCTGGCCATTGATCGCGACGCCATCGAGCTCGACCTTTCCTTTCGAAGGCTCGTCGAGCAGGCCCATCAGGTTGAGCAGCGTGCTCTTGCCGCAGCCCGAGGGCCCCATGATCGAGACGAACTCTCCCTTTTCCACCGCGAGGTTGATGTTGTCGAGCGCGGTCGTCTCGATGCGGTCGGTCCGGTACATCTTGCTGACCTGATCCAGATGAATCATGGCTGTCTCTCCTGATTATTTGAGGCTCACCTGCTCCAGGTGGGCGTAGTCGCTCATGTCGGAGAGGATCACTTCCTCTCCATCCGAAAGGCCTTCGAGGACCTCGTAATGTTCATACCCGGTCACGCCGAATCGCACGGCTCGGCGGACGGCATGATCCCCCTCCACGACGAACACCGGCTCTGCCGCGCCGCCGCCCTGCGAGAACGGCCCCTTGGGGACCCGCAGCGCGCCGGTCCGGGAGGCAGTGACCACCAGCACGTCCGCACGCAGCGCGTTGCGCAGCTTGGGATGGCGGGCATCATCCAGGTCCACGGCGAACTTGACCGCGCCGTTCTCGATCGTCGGATAGACGGTCGAGAGCCGTCCGGAAAGAGGCTGGCCGTCGATCATGACGCGCACGGGAAGCCCGGTGGCGAGGCGGGAGGAGTGGACGTCCGATACCGTGGCTTCGACCCGGAAGGAGTCGAGATCCGCGATGCGGGCGATGACCTCGCCGATGCGGATGGTGGCGCCCTCCTGGGGGATGACCCAGGTGAGGACGCCGGCGCGGTCCGAGCGGGTGGTGGCGAGATCGAGCCGGCGCAGGGCTTCGGCGCGCTCTTTCTGAAGGGTCTGGAGGTCGAGCCCCAGCCCCTGGACGCGGGCCTGGGCCGAACGCCGTTCGTCCTCGACCGAATCTTCGAGCTGCGAGAGCTCGATGCGCGCCTTCTTCGCCTCGGTCTCCGAGGCCTTCAGGTTCTGCTCGGAGACGAGGCCGTCCTTCCGCAGCTTGCGGTTCTGCTCGGCGCGGTACTCGGCGGTCTCGGCGTCGAGACGGCTCGACTCGATGCGTCCGCGCAGGTCGCGCAGGCTCTTGTCGAGAGCGAGACGGATCTGCTCCTGCTCGTTGACCTTCTTCGCGAGGTTGTCCTCGATGGTTTCGAGGGCCAGCCGGTATTGGGACGTATCGAGCCTCAGGATCTCCTCGCCAGGACGCACCGTCTCTCCCGGCCGCTTGAGGATCCTCTCGACGCGGGCATCCACCGGACTCGACAGCACGCCTTCGAAGGCAGGGATGACGGTGCCCGAAGCCTCGACGATTCCTTCGATGGATCCTCGGTCCACCCTCCCCGTCCGGATCCGGTCGCGCTCCACGGAAGGCCGCAGCCATCCGGGAAGGAGCACGAGGACTGCCACGAACAAGCCCAGGGAAGCGGCCCCCCAGGCCAATCGGCGCCCGATCCGGCGCCGCTGAAAGCTCTGATCCAATTCACGGTCCATGTGAGTTCTCTCCTCGGTCGGCGACCTGAGGGAGCACGGGGCGTGCCACAGGCTAAGTGACTGAAATCACAGGGATTGTCGGTATTGCGACGGCTGCGGAAGCGTCCGCGTTCGGGCAGGGTGTCCGGAAATGAACAGTGGCTTACAATAGAGCGGTTGACTGTGGGAGGATGTTCAGGTGCACGCACACAAGCTGAAAGTCACGATACCGAAAGACCATCGGCTCAAGTTGGCCGTCGACCTCCCGGCCGACTTTCCTCCCGGTCCTGCCGAGGTGATCGTTCTGGGGACCGCCGCGCAATCCGGGAATGAGACGGATGCCGAACGCCTTCAGCAGCAGCTGGCTGTCCTCGATGAGATTCGCTCCACTGCGCTCACCCCGGAAGAGGAAGAGGTTCTCGACGGATTCGAGAGCTTCCGCCGCGAGCATCCTTTCCGTCTGGCCAGTCTCGACGAAGATTGATGGAGCTCCTGCTCGACACCAACACCCTGAGCTACATCATCAGGGGGCGCCAGCCAGTGCTGGACCGATTCGAGGAATCGGCCCGGCAGGGCAATACCTTCCTCCTCTCGTCGGTAGCGCATTACGAGTTGCAGCGATATCTCAACCTCAAGGGATCGTCCCGACTCATGCGACGCTATGAGAGCCTGGTGGCACATTGGCAGCGCTGCAATCTGCTCTTTGAAGACTGGAACCATGCCGCCCTTCTATGGGCGGAGCATCATCGCGCCGGGAGATCCATCGCGGATCCTGATCTCCTCATCGCGGTCCTGGCTCTGAAACATGACGCTGTGCTCGTGACGAGCAACACAAAGCATTTTGAAGGATTGAGCCTCTCGTTGACTGACTGGTCTCTACCCTGATCCATGCCCACCTACCTCGACCTCGAGACCTGGCCCCGGCGCGAGCACTTCCACTTCTTCAAGG
>Ga0190269_10000744_pt1 | contig 16297 bp, 16 predicted proteins | sample Popmic249IS_FD_133749 | JGI IMG/M metagenome (GOLD analysis project Ga0190269, IMG submission 133749) | Populus adjacent soil microbial communities from riparian zone of Blue River, Arizona, USA - 249 IS | ecosystem: Environmental > Terrestrial > Soil > Riparian zone | place: USA: Arizona...
ATTCACGGCAGCGTGGACCTGGACCGCATCGCAGCAGGATGACAGGGGCCTGAGCATGGCAACGGCGATTGGCTCATGGGTGTCTCTGGTGATTCGCCACCGGCGTCCCGAAAGCGTCAGCCAGCCGAAGAGCCGATATTCCAGCCTTCTCCTTCCGGCCGTCCGGACGGGGCGAAGGATGCCGCCCAACCGCAAGGTCCGGTTGCCGCACGCCGTGAAGCGCCGGGGTTCGGTGGATGCGTCAGCTCAACCTTTCGGGACGCCGGCACCGTCGGTTGAGTGAACGGCTACCGGAAGGACGAGGATGCGGGAAAATCCCCGGCCCGGCGACGAAACCTACGTCAGCTACGTGACGGCGCGGTTGCCGGCGTTGCAGCGTGCGGCGTTTCTGCTGTGCGGTGGGGACGTCCACCGGGCGGACGACGTGGTGCAGGCCACGATCACCCGGCTGTACCAGCACTGGAAGCGCGTGTCGCGCAGCGACAACGTCGACGCGTACGTGCACCGGATGCTGGTGCATGCGGTCATTGACGAGCGGCGGCACTCGTGGTCGCGGGTGCAGCTGGGCGGGCGGCCGACGGAGGCCGTCGGGGGAGACCCGCACTCCGGGGTGGACGAGCGCGGCAGCCTGGTGGCGGCGTTGCGCCGGCTGCCGCCGCGGCAGCGGGCCGTGCTGGTCATGCGGTTCCTGCTGGACCGGCCGATCGAGGAGGTGGCTGAGGCGCTGAAGTGCTCCGTGGGCACGGTGAAGAGCCAGAGCTCGCGCGGGCTGGAGGCGCTGCGGTCGATGCTGGCGACGATCGAGGAGCACGGGAATGGATGAGAACGAGCTGAAAGGGCTGATGCTGACCGTCGAGGTGCCGCCGAGCGGCGCCGACGTGCAGCAGGCGATGGACACGGGGCGGCGGCGCAACCGCGGGCGGGCCCTGAGCGCCGCGGGCGCCGGCGTGGCGGTGGTCGCCGCGGTCGGCACGTTCGTGGCGATCGAGCCGATGCGGGCCGGTCCGCACGACACCGCCGGGCCGCCGGGCACCGTCGTCACCCCGCATGCGAACGGCAGGTGCGTGCCGACGTTGCTGGAGACGCCCGGCGGCGCGACCGGAAGGATCACGGCCCTCGACCCGGGCGGCACCATGGCCGGCGGCCAGCTGAACGGCAACCCGTCGACGGCGATCCTGTGGAAGGACGGCAAGGTCGTCGACCTGCCGGCAGCCGCGACCGGGACGATTGCGGACGTCGTCGGCGACACCGTCGTCGGATATTCGACGAATCAGGGGGGTGAGAGCACCGGCTGGGTGTGGCGCGACGGCAAGGTGACCACGCTCGCGAAGGTCGAGGGCTACCCGGGGACCCACCCGCACGCGGTCAACGGGAAGGGGGTCATCGCCGGGTGGGTGCAAGGCACGGCGCCGGACGACAAGATCGCCGTCACGTGGTCGCCCGACGGCACGGTGCACCCGTTGCGGCGGCCGTCGACGTGGCGGCCGGACGATCACTCGTCGGCCGCGCGCGACATCGCCGACGACGGCACGATCGTCGGCGAGGCGGCCGGATATCCCATGCTGTGGTGGCCCGACGGCACCCCGGAGGGGCTCGGAGCGGCGTGGGGGAATGAGGACACACGCGGGGTCGCGTGGGCGATCGCGGGCCGGTACGTCTACGGCGTCGCCGACGGCTTCGAGACTCGCTGGGTATTGAATGAGCGCTCGTTGTTCAGCACGGCCACTCTGCCCGATGCCGGTGACCTCGGAGCGCGGGCCGGCACCGCCGACGGCACTGCCCTGCTGGCCGGGGACGGTCTGCAGAAGCCGGCCGGCCGGATCGGCCTCGACGACAAGGGTCCGGTCCCCATCGACGAGTTGCTGGGCCCCAACGGCGAGATGGCGATGGCCATAGCGATCAGCGCCGACGGCAACACCATCGGTGGCACCGTTCTGGGCGGCGACCGAGGCCGCCCGGCGATCTGGCGCTGCCACTGAGGCGGGTATGGGTACCGGGTGAGGTCACTCTCCCGCGGTACCCGGTTCAAGGTCACGGCGCGGCGATCGATGACTGACGAGGTCTCCGGTGCGAGGGCTCAATGAAGGACTTCTCACCCGGAGACCTCGCGCTACCTCAGCGATAACAGGTGACCGACGCTCGACGGCACCGGCTCAGGTAGCACGTTGCCGAGCAGTGGACTCCTTGACCGCTCCGGCGCGTCAGTACGCCGCCGGAGCCATGCAGCGCCGGACGTGCCACGGCGTTCGGTCCGGTCGTTCGGGCGCGGCGGGTTTGGCGTGGTGTGGCAAGAAGAGCGGCAGGCGTCGGCAAGTCGATGGTGTTCGCGTGGGGCAGGGTGATCTTGTTCGATGGAGGCGGGAGGCCCTGGGAGATGACGTGCAGACGGTGGACGAACAGGTCCGATCCTGCGATCGAGCAGCACCTTCCTACCGGTCCAAGCCCCTTCGAGGGCCACCGTCACGGTATGAACGCTACAACAGCGGCTGTTTTGCTGGACGCTGATGTGTGTGCGCGGGGGCGAAGCTCACTCGTCGCTGGTTCGGCCGGTGAATCGGTCCGAGAGCAGGGCCAGGCGTCGTTCGTGGCTCTCGCGTGGCAGGCGGCCGCCTCGCGTCAGGGTGACCAGTCCGTGCAGGCCGGACCAGAGCAGTTCGGTCAGGACGTCGAGGTCGTCGGGGCTGGTGAACGGCTGTAGTGCTTCGCGGAGCGCGCCGAATGCCTCCCGCAACGCCGCGGGCGTCTCGGAGTGGGCGAACTGCAGACCCACGGTGTGGACGAACATGGCGTCGTACAGCGCCGGACGCCGCTCGGCGAAGTCGGCATAAGCCGACATGACCGCGGTCAGTGCCGCGCGCGGTGTGGCAGCCCCGGCCCGTGCCGCGCGCAGCTGGGCGGCGATCTCGGTGAAGCCCTCCACCGCGACCGCGGCCATGATGGCGTCCTTGCCCTTGAAGTGGCTGTAGAGCACCGGCTGGCTGTACTCGATCAGCTCGGCCAGCCGGCGGGTGGTCACCGCCTCCCAGCCCTCGGCCTCGGCGAGGTCACGGGCGGTGGTGACGATCAGTTGCTGGCGGTGCCTGCGTTCCCGCTCACGGCGATCCCGAACTGACATGACGTAATGCTAGCAACACTAGGAAATCTATCAGACGTCTGTTAGCGTCGATCTTGAACCTAGCGCTGCTAGCAATTTGAAAGGGCCTGCCGATGCTCTCCGTCCTTGCCTACGGCCTCGCCGCCGCCCTCGACCTTTTCATCATTGTCATCGGCGCCCGCTTCCTGCTCACGCCGAATACCGCGGCGGCAGGCTACGGCGTACCGGCCAAACCCGACGGCGACGCCGCCTACCTGGCCGTCAAAGGCGTACGGGACGTCGTTTCCGGCATCGTGGGTCTGGCTCTGCTGGTCTTCGTCGGCGCCCACGCGGGCGCCTGGTTCCTGCTCGCCTCTGCGCTGAGCCCGCTCGGCGACATGGTGATCGTGCTACGTCACGGCGGCACGAAAGCGGTCGCCTTCGGCATTCACCTTGCCACCGCCGTCCTGGTCCTCATCAGCGCGGCATTGCTGTTCGCCCTCTAGTCACCGGCCTTCCCTGGACCCACCGGAGTTCTCATGCCCAGCAGTGATCTGGCCCCGTTCAGTCGGCCCGGCACCCCGGAGTACGCCGAGGCGACCGCCACCTTCCAGCTCGCGGCGCCGGTCGACCCGATCGGGGCGTTCACTGCCCGCTCGGTCGACGACGTGGTCCGTGCGGTAGCCACCGCGCGCCGGGTGGGTCTGCCGCTGCGGCTGAACACCACGGGGCATTCGATGGGACGGACCGGCCCGCCGGCCGATTCCCTGTTGTTGTGCCCGCTGATCGACGGCCCCGTACGCGTCGACGCGGGCACCCGGACAGCCCGGGTGCCCGCCGGCAAGACATGGGGGGAGGTCCTGCCCGGGGCGATCGAACACGGACTCACCGCGGTGCACGGGTCGTCCTCCACCGTCGGCGTCATCGGCTACCTGCTCGCCGGCGGCCTGAGCTTCTACGGCCGCACCTTCGGGCTCGCGGCGAACTCGGTGCGATCGTTCACCGTCGTCCTGGCCGACGGTGATGTCGTCGAGGCCAGTGCCACGCACCGGCCGGAGCTGTTCTGGGCGCTGCGCGGCGGTGGCGGCGGGTTCGGCGTCGTCGTCGAGGCGCACATCGACCTGGTACCCATGCACCGCATCGTCACCGGCATGGCCGTGTGGGACGCCGCTCACGCCGCCGAGCTGGCCCCGCTGTGGCAGGCATGGGCGCGCACCGCCCCGCCGGAGATCACCACCAGCCTGCGCCTGACGACCCTGCCACCGGCGCCGGTTGTTCCGCCGTCCCTGGTCGGCCGGCGGGTGCTCGCCCTGGACGGCGCGATCGCGGTCGCGACGCAGGCCGACTCGCCCGCCGCTCAGCGCATCCTCGACGACATGCTGTCGCCGCTGACCGCCCGTGCCGAGCCGCTGCTGAACACCTGGGCGCCCGCCTCCCCGCAGGCGTTGCCGCTGACCCACATGGACCCCCCGCGGCCGGTACCGTTCCGCTCCGGCTCCGCGCTGGTCCACGAACTCGACGAGGCAGGCTGGGTGAAGGTGCTGGACGCCGGGCCCAGCCTGATCGCGCTGGAGATGCGACAGCTCGGCGGCGCCTTCGCCCGCCCCGCGACCGTCGGCGGCGTCCTCGATCGATTCGCGGCGCCGCTGCTCTCCTACGCGGTCGGCGTGGCGGGAGACGACACCGACCGTGATCTGACGGCCGTCCGATCGGCTCTCGAGCCGTACCTGACCGGGCGTACCGCGCCGAGCTACGTCAACAGCTTCGCGGAGCCGCAACGGACGTACGACGACGAGGTTCGCGCCCGGGTCGAGCGGGTGCGCCGTGGCGTCGACCCGATGGGCCTGTTCGCCGGCGATGTAGCGCCGACCCGTGATCCGGCCTGAGGCGCCCGGACGTCGCGGGCGCAACGTGCCGGCCCCGGCCGTGCGAGCCGGCGACATGACCACTCGCGGATGCCAGCCCGCCGGGCCGGCCCCGAACCTGAACGGACCGCAATCGTGACAATGCTCGCCGGCCTTGCCGACTTCGCCGCCCTGCTGTCGATCATGAGCACCGCGATCGTCTACGGCACCGACGTCTTCTGCGCGCTCGTGCAGCGATCCGCTCTCACCCGGGTCGACGACGCCACCTTGACCGCGATGATGGGCAACCTCCACCGCTTCGCCGACCGGCGTCTGCCCGTACCGGGAATCCTCGGGATCGCCGCCGCCGCCACCGCGAGCGTGCTCGCCGCGGTGGCCGGGCTCGAGGCCGAAGCGATCACCGCCGGAGCGGCGTTTCTGCTGCTCGTGGTGTGGGTGCTGCTCTACACGCGGATCAGCGCCCCGATCAACCGCACCCTCACCGCCGCCGCCGACGCCCACGAGACCCCTGTCGATGCCCGCGCCCTGCAACGGAGATGGGACAGCGTCATCGTTCCCCGAGCCGTGCTGCAGGGGCTGGCCGTCCTGGCGCTGGCCATCGCCCTGAACAGCTGATCGGGCCCCCGCCCCCGAACTTCAGGAAACGCCCGATGAGTTACTCGCCGCGGGTTCTCGCCCCAGATCCACCGTCGACTTGCTACGCCGCGAAAATCCATCCTGCCTCAGCCGGACGGTGCGCGACACCGAGCTGACCGTCACGAGTGGGCAGATCCATGAGGTGTACTACGACGTTTACGGCGCCCGCAAGACTGGCACGTGTTGCATCGCCAGGGTGTCGAGGTGGCCAGGTGCACCGTCGAGCGGCTCATGCGACAGGCCGGGTTGCGCGGGCTGCTGCGTGACAAGTCACCGTGCACAACGCGGCCCGCCCCGGAGGCCGGACGCCCCGGTGGCCTGATCCAGCTGGCCAGCTCTCCCTCAAGCCCGGGGCCTGACACTTCCCGCCCAGGCGCGTGAACTCAGCTTGGTCGAGAAGGTCTGGCCGACGATGAAACGCAGCATGGCCAGCCATGCTGTCCGGGCTGGCACGGCCCTCGCCGCAGCGGGGAACAACGGGCTCAAGCGCATGGAGTACCCGCCACGAGCTGGGCGACGGCTACTTCGCGGGAACAGGTCCGTCCTCCCCGGACTCAGCCGGACCTCGGCCTCGAAAGGTGTCCAGCAGGCGTTCGGCTTCCTCCTCTGGCTCTGTGTGCCAGCGCTGGTCCGGTTTATGGATGTGCAGTGATGCGATGCCGTGCAGGCCGAACCAGAGGCGCTCGGTGTGGCGTGCGGCTTCTGCCGGAGTCATTGTCGTCCCGCTGGAGGTATGCCACGCGTGGAGCAGATTTTCGACCAGCTCCCTGATGGCGAAAGAGATGTCGCGCATGCCTCCGTCGTCGCCGAGCTGATCGGCACTCTCGAACAGGAGTTGATACGTCCCGGGGTTGGCCAGGCTCCAGCGCACGTATGCGCGCGCCAGGCGGCGTAGCCGGTCACCGGGGTCCTTGCCGGGATCGTCGTCGTGCAGCACGGCCGCCTCGAAGGCCTCGTACTGGACGGCGAGCAACGCTTTGGTCAGGGCGCTTTGCGACGCGAAGTGGCGATAGACGGCAGCGGCTGACACGTCGCAGGCCCTGGCCACCGCTCGCAGCGACGGGATCGCCACGGGCCGTGGCCCGGCGGCCAACACCGCGGCGGCCTGCAGCAGCTCCCCGCGCAGCTGGTCGCCTTCACGTCGGGTGCGCTTACCGGCCGACGCTTCAGGTGGATGTGTCACGTCTATCACGTCCCTGTTCCCGGCTCTGGTTGACAGGTGTTCATCGTATGAGGTTAACATGTGTTCACCGCCTAAGTGAACGGGTGTTAATCAATGCGATCCCGGGAGATCCTCATGCCCAGCACAAGCGCTACCGCTCTGATCACGGGGGCCAGCTCCGGCATCGGTCGAGAGTTCGCCGCCGCCTTCGCGGCCCGCGGCGCTGATCTAGTGCTCGCCGCCCGCAGGGAAGACCAGCTCGATACGCTGGCCGGCGAGCTGCGTCATCGCCATGGGGTCGCCGTCACCGTTGTCCCGGTCGACCTGAGCCAGCCAAACGCCGCCGGTGCGTTGCATCAGAGGCTGGTCAGACGCGGAATCACCGTCTCGATCTTGGTCAACTGCGCCGGTCTCGCCACGACGGGATTGTTCGCCGACACCGCCCCCGACGCCGTGCACAATCAACTCGCCGTCAACGTGACCGCACTGACCGAGGTCACGCGAGCCTTCCTTCCCGGGCTGCGTACCGCCGCTGAAGGCGTCATCGTCAACATCGCCAGTGTCACCGGGTACCACCCGACGCCGGGCATGGCGGTCTACTCAGCGACCAAGGCTTACGTTCTCACCTTCACCGAGGCGCTGGCCTATGAGCTGCGCGACACCGCGGTCCGGGTCCTGGCCTTGTCACCCGGTCCGACCCGCACCGAGTTCTACGCCACCTCAGGCAGCAGCGAGAACGGCGTGCGGTTCCAGACGCCAGACGAGGTGGTGGCGGTCGGCCTACGGGCGCTCGACGCCCGGCGCACTCCCACCCGGGTGGTCTCCGGAGCCCGGAACCGCATGAACGTCGCCCTGCTACGCCGCCTTCCCCGACGGACAGCCACGGCGCTGATGGCCGGCTCGACCACCTCAGCCTGACCCATCCGTCGGCTTCTCAGCCCGGTTCGAGAGGACCCTCGTGACCCTTGTCATCGACACCCATGCCCATGTGGCCGTCCCGGCCGTGGAGGAACTGGCAGCCACGAATCCGACCCGGGCCGCTCACGCCGCGGCAGTCGCCGAACGGCTGTCTTGCTCAAGACGGTCGCCGACAACCTCATTCCAACCATGATGGAGCTGGGCGGCAAGAACAACCTGATCGCCGACGCCGACCTCGCCGCCGCTATCGACGGTGGCTTTTCAACAACGGCGAGGCCTGCACCGCCGCCTCCCGCGTCCTGATCGAGCGGACGGTGCACGACACGTTCCTCGACGCCTTCGCCACCGTCGCGGGCAAGCTGCGCGTGGGCGCACCGCTGGCCGAGGGTGTCCATGTGGGGCCCATGGTCACCGCCGCGCAGCAGCGCCGGGTCTTGGACTACATCAGCGCGTTCGTACTCTTCGGCGCTGTCTTCGCCGGCGACGCCACACGCGCGGTGCGGGTTGCCGACGCACTGCAGGCCGGCGTCGTTTTGATCAACAACTATGACCGGAACACGGCCGGCTCCCCGTTCGGCGGCGTCGAACACAGCGGCTTCGGACGCGAGCACGCCGAGACCCTCTCCGAGTACGGCTACAGCAAGACCATCCGTATACCCACCGCCACGCCTCCCGCCTCCCGGTGGAGTGCAGTGGCCGACGTCCTCAGCAACTGACCGTGAAGGAGAACACCATGACATCACCGCATCTGCTCATCACCGGCGGCACGGTACTGGTCGGGCCGGCGCTCACCGGCACCTTCCAGCGCGCCGACGTCCTCGTGCAGGACGGCACCATCACCGCGATCGGGCACGACCTCGACTCGCCCGACGCAGAAACCGTCGACGCCACCGGCACCTTCGTGCTGCCGGGCTTCATCGACGTCCACACCCACCTGTGGGAGGCCACGATGCGCGGTCTCACCTCCGATTGGGACCTGCTCGACTTCGCCTGGGGCATCCGCTTCAACCACACCGCGTTGCACACCCCCGACGACATCTACGCCGGCGTGTTCGGGGGCGCCCGGGCCGCGCTCGACGGCGGCACCACTACCGTGCTCGACCACGCCCACTGCATCGTGACGCCCGCGCACGCCGACGCCGCACTGCAGGGCCTCGCCGACTCCGGCCTACGGGCGATCTGGGCCTACGGCCTCACCGACGTCCCCACCCAGGCGCCCACCTTCACCTCGCCGGCGCAACGCTGGGCGGATCTGCGTCGCCTCCGCGCCGCGCACTCCGACGGCATGATCACCCTCGGCCTCGCGGCCAGCGACCTGCTGAACGTGCCATGGGAGGTGACAGTGCGGGAGTACCGGCTGGCCCGTGACCTCGGCCTGCTGCTCACCGCCCACCTCAATACGTCCTCCGGCCCGCAGCGGGTGCCCGAGGTGCTGCTGCTCGACCACGATGGACTCCTGGGACCCCGCCAGGTGTACTCACACGGCAACGCCAGCGACGACCGGGAGATGGCTTTGCTCGCCGGGGCCGGTAGCGCCCTGGCCTCTGCCCCGGAGTCCGAGGCACAGATGGGCATCGGCTACCCGGTGTTCGCCCGGGCCCGCGCCGCCGGCATCCGCGTCGGGCTCGGCTCGGACCTGCAAGCCAACAACAGCCCCGACGCGTTCGCCCAGATGCGCCTGGCCCGCCAGATCGAGAACGCACGCGCCCACCAGTCGGTGCTGGACAAAGCCGGCCTGGCCGGTCTGCATGGCGTCGCCGTCACGACCCGCGACGCGCTGCACCTGGCCACCCAGGGCGGCGCCGAAGCGCTGGGACTCGCCGACCGGATCGGCTCGCTGCAGCCGGGTAAGCAGGCCGACATCATCCTGGTCCGCAACGATTCACCCCGGCAGCGTCCTATCATCGACCCGTTCGCCACGATCGTCGAGGCCAGCGGCCCCGGCGACGTCGACACCGTTCTGGTCGGCGGCAAGGTGTTGAAGCGACACGGCACGCTCACCGATGGACAGGCCGACAAGGCCGTTCAGCTCGCCGAATCGACGTGGTCCGCGCTGTCCGCGCGTATGGCGGAGCGGGGTGGCCCTAAGCCGCCCCGGCCCGACGGCATGCTCGAGCAGGCCGCTGCGAACGTGGCCGGCAACCTACCGTCCTGGTTCACCGCCTAGCCGGCAGAATTCCGGCGCATTCGCGAATCCTTGTGCAGAGATCGGAACAAGAGTATTCCGGCGGCCGGCACCGCCCTGCCGGAATCCGCACGGGTGTCCGGTGGCCAGCCGGACTCTCGCCGGGCAGCCGCAGCCCCGCGACGAGTTCGACGGTCGCGCCGCACGTGGCCGGTTGCGGCCATCAGCGGCGCGCACCTGCGCTGTGCGCAACGATCGGGACCTGGACGACCGGCCATGGAGGTCCGCATGAACACGGCAGGACGACGGCTTTGCGCCATCGTGGGCGGTGAGCCGCATGGACTGCGGGGTGGTCCGCGACGGCCGCAGCGGGCCGGCGCCGAAGCGCACTTGCCCGGGCCGGAAGCCCCGGTCCGGCAGATCCATGGCGTGGCGACGTATGCCATGGCCGGCGTGACCATCCGCGCCTGGCGGCGTGCTGCCCGGCGCCTGGCGATGCTGCTGGTCGTCTCCACGGTCACCGGCGTCGACGCACTTGCTGCCGCTGGCCCCGCACAGGCCGCCACCTACTTCTTCCGCCCGGGTCATCCGACCTACATCGGCGCCTCGTTCGGCAACACCTGTACCGGTGGCTACGCGATCCGGGGCACGAGCGGAATGTTCTTCCTGACGGCCGGGCACTGTGGAGACGTCGGCTCGGTCATCTACGGCACCGACCGCCGGTTCGGCCACATCGCGCACAGCCGGTGGCAGGCCCACGACACCGCCCTCATCAAGCCGGACAGTGGAGTCGACGCCTATCAGACCGTGGTCGACCCCAAGACCGGTAGCAGCCCCGGCAAGGTCACCGGCATCTTCCCGACCAGCTCGCTCGGTAACGGCGTCCTGGTCGGCAAGATGGGCGTCACCAGCGGCTGGACCGAGGGCAAGATCTACTCCACCGTCCAGCTGTACGGCATGACCGCCTACTGCAGCACCGCACGGACCCTGCCCGGCGACAGCGGTGGACCGGTCTGGCGTACCGACGGGGCCGGCGGAGTCGTGGCTGTCGGCATCACCATCGCCGCCTATGAGGACACCCACAACGGGTGCTTCATCCCGATCCAGACGCTGTTGAGCAACTGGGGTGCCTCGCTACCGGTGTTCCCTCGCGGTGCTGCCGCCGCTGCCCCGGAGCCGCCGGTCGAGCCGGTGCCCATGCACAGCACCGAGGGTCTCGTGCTGGCCGTCGGTACCCACTGATTTTGCCTGATCCGTCGCGAGAGCCGGCCCGGACGGACCGGCTCGCCCTCGGGACGAGCTGTCCACCCGCCGGGATCGTTGCTCCCCGGTCCGGCGGAACTGCGTGCCGGACCGAGCGACCTCGGCCTGTAGCGGCCGTCGTCGTGCCGGCGGCTACCGTCGTTCCGATGTGGCCGGAGGTGGTGGCGGTGATGGCGAGGACTGGTTCTTACCGGTCCGGATCGCCACAAGAGATTCTTCACCGTCAGCCACCCACCGCGACCCCGATCGGGGCCGGCGGCAGCCAGCTCACGCCCGGCCCGGATCCGGGCTTCCGTCGCCCGTCGCGCCGCTGCGCGGCCATCGCCCCCACCCTGAACGCCGACATTGACCGGCTCGCCGGTGGTGCCGAGTTCGCTGCCCGCCGGCTGCTCGGCCCGGACCAGGCGGGCCCGGGTACGTCGACGTGCGCCGGGTCGACGTCGAGCACGCGACCGGCCGCCGGCTGGATCACCGCGGCCACCTTCAGCGCGATGCCGGTTGGCCGGCACAGCTAGGTCACGGAGCGGCTTTGCAGCGACCCTCATCAGCCGCTGCCGGAGGGCCGCGGCCCCGACTGCCTGCGGCACCCGGAGCCCGGGCGCTGAGTACCTCGACTCAGGCGCCCGGGCCCGCGGGTGCCGCAGGCTGATGCTCCCCGCCGAACCTTGAGCCAGGAGCACGCCGTGACCAGTCAGACCTCCGCCCCGATCAAACCCACTGCTGCCTTCGTCGGCGCCTCCTGGGCCGCGCTTCTGCTCGGGGTGGTGACGTTTGCCGTCGGGCTGTGGAACGCGTCCATGATCAAGAGCGAAAAGGGCTTCTACGCCGCCGTTCTCGTGCTCGGCCTGTTCGCCGCCGTCTCGTTGCAGAAGGCGGTGCGGGACCGGGCCGAAGGTCTGCCGGTCTCGGCGCTCTACCTCGGGTTGTCGTGGTCGGTGCTGGCCCTGGCGATCCTGATGCTGGTCGTCGGCCTGTGGAACAGCGGGATGACCCTCAGTGAGAAGGGCTTCTACGGTCTCGCCTTTGCCCTAGCGCTGTTCGCCGCGGTCGCCGTGCAGAAGAACGTCCGGGACGCCCTGCGGGACCGGGCGCCGTCGCACGCCGTTGCCGTGCTGCCGGACGTCCAGCAGTGGGCCGGCCGCCGCGATGGGTCCGCGGCCTGACCCGGACCGGCTCGGTTAGGCGTGGAACAGCCCGGCACCGCCGCTCGCGCCATGCCTCCGCGTCACCGCGGTCGCGCCGCGCGAGCGACGGTGACGGATCACCTCGTCAGCTGCCCGTAGTCGACAACCTCGGCATCCGCCGGAGCCTTGAGCGCGGGGAACCTCGCCCCGAAGTCGGTGAAACTGATGTGGCCGTCGGTAAGAACCTGCGCCTCGAGCCGCAGCGGGTACGGCTCGCCGACCGTCGCGACGTAGAGCGTGCCGCCCTCCGGCCCGTTGTCGACCAGACCGATGGCGGGAACGCCGTCGATCTCCTTGGCCGGGCCCTTCGTGACCTTGCCCACGTTGTTCAGCAGCTCCACGATGCTGGCGGCGCCGAACAGCCCGGAGAGGTCCTTGTCGCCGGCGGGCACCTTGGCCCATTTCGCACCCACCGACCGGGTGAGCTCCTTCGCCTTCCGCGGATCGCCGATCATCGACCAGAACTGCTCGTTCGGCCGGACGTATTGCCGGCCACCGACCTCGAGCAGTTCCGCCTTCGCGGCGCCCATCGCCAGTGACCCGCTCAGGTCCGAACCGCGGATCTGGAATTCGATCGTCGCCCGCTGGCCTGCGCTTTTCATGTCGCCGTTGATGCGGTACGAGGTTGCGCCTTTGACGGCGGTCTGGGCGCGCCGCAGAATCTGGTCGGCGGGCAGCGCCGCGACGCCGTTGTCCGCCGCCGTCGAGGGCGTCACCGACGGCGGCGCCGCCGTCGAGACGCCGCCGCCGCCGTCGTTGTTGCTGCTGCTCTGGCAGCCCGTCAGCAGCAATGCGGCCGTGGCCGCGAGCGTGACTCCGGCGTGCTTGATCGTCCCGATCTTCATTCCCGTGTCCCCGTTTCCGGTCGGCAGGCCCGGGACGCTATCGCAGTCGGACCAGCATCGATTCGCCGGGACGGACCCACCGTGCCGGTGCAGGAGGTGCGGTCACGGGTCGCCTGGACCGCCGGCCAGGCCGGGCGGGGACCGGAGCCAACCGCGGATACGCCGTCACGGTCGACGGGCCCGGGGAGCAGGCGACCACTGCGGGCAGAGGGTTCGATGCGTCCACGCCTTCCGCCGGCGACAGGATACGCATTCCGGAACCGGGCCGGCCAGGTCACATATGTGGGACGCGCCTCTGGTGCCGGAAATCCGGACCGAGTCCTCGCGCGGCGCTTGAGCCGAGGACACGATCATTCCCAGGAAGGGTTGACGCCCCACGTCATCGCAGTTCAGAAGATGTACGCGGCCAATCGTGGGGCGGAGGAATTCTTCATCGAGGCGTTTCGGGACCGGGGTGCCAGCCTGGTCGTGAGCTATATCGACGCGTTCATCGCTGAGTTGATGGAGTGACGATGCCCTATTTCGTTGACCTCTATTTCCGCCCGGCCTGCAGATCGGCCGGGACGAGATCGAAGAGGAGCTGGGTGAACTCGAGGCATCGACGTGGTGGGAGCCGGCAGTGGGAAGGCGGGTCCAACCCCGACTTGAAGATCTCCTCCGAGGTGTCGCCCGACGATGCCCGATCGGCCCATGGTCCACCTCGCCGAGTAGGCCTGCCATTTGGCTCAACCGAGGCCGCCGCCCGCCGATACCCACGACTGGAGAAGGGCAGCGTCGACATCGTGGGGGCCGGCCATGCGGGGCATCCGAACCGGTCACCCGACGAACGCAGACACCTTTGCGACGTGGATCGCCACCCTTCCCCGGGTCGGCACCGGCGCTGTCCTCGGCCGTGAGAGCATCGTGCAGTCGCCTTCGCGGGTGCGTCCCGGCGACTTGATCATCTCCGGCGCGGAACGCTACCGAGTCGCCAGCGTGGACCCGCCCGTACGTGACGTCGTCCAGGTGCATCTGGCCCACGGCGAGAGACGCCGCAGCCTTTACCTGCACTCTTCCACCCCGGTCCGGGTCGTACGCGCCCGGCGGCGCAAGCAGAAGACACCGGACCCGGCACCTTGAACACCGCCGCCCGCCGCGATCGATCGCCAACCCTTGTCACCGGGCGAGTTTGAGGGCGTATTCGGGCCACCACTGGCCCGCTGCGGGAGCACCGCTGCCGCACGCGCCGTCGGACTCGCCCGGCCGTTTCACCCACAGGTACGCGTCGACGAGCGGCACCCCGGTCCGCATGGTCGGCGGGTCGCCGAGCGCCCGTCCCGCCGGGTTGCACCAGTGCTCGTCGCCGGAGCCCTTGCGCGCCGGCCCGTTGCCGTTGCGGCTGGTGTCCACGACGAAGTGGGCGCCGCCGAGCAACCCGGACAGCCGGGTCCCGTAGGTGATGTTGTCCGCGGTCGTCTCGAAGTTGGCGACGTTCAGCGCGAAGCCCGAGGTGCGGTCGATGCCGGAGCTGCGCAGCGCGGCGACCAGCCTGGCGGGATCCGTGATCCAGGTCGGGTTGCCCGCGTCGAGGTAGACCAGGACGTCCGGGTTCGCCCGCAGCGCTCCGACCGCCTCGGCGAGCAGCGCGTAGCGCTCCTCGGCGGCCGGCGGTTCGACACAGCCTTCGACGGCCTGCGCGATCGCGTCGGGCTCCAGCACGACCAGCGCCCGGTGGCCCTGCAGAGCTTCGGCGATCGCGCGTACCCATCGCCGGTAGGTCTCCGCGTCGGCGGCGCCGCCCGCCGACTGGCCGGAGCAGTCCCGGCCGGGGATGTTGTAGAGGGTCAGGACCGGCAGCCGGTCAGCTGCTTTCGCTGCCGTCACGAGCTGCCGGGCCCGGTCGGCGTATCCGGGGCGGTCGTCGGCGAACCACGTCGCCACCGGCCGGTCGGCGATCCTCCGGATGATCGCGGCGTCATCCGTGCGGCCTGCGCTTTCCCAAGCACGAACCTGTTCCGCGGCGGCGCCGTTCGGATCGATGTAGAGCTCGTGGCCACTGCGGGGCTCGCTGGTGCCGGGCCCGGAATCGGCCGGGGAGTTCCCGCCGCGCACAGCGAGCACCGCGACGATGGCCAGGGACAGCCCGGCGCCGGCCAGCAGCCACCGGCCGCGCGGAGGACGGGCGTGCCGGGACATCAGCGAACCTGGACCCAGCGGCCCACCGAGGGCACACCCTCGGCGTCGACCAGGAACAACATGTACCAGCCCGAAGGCACCAGACCCTTGGCTTTCGGTACGGACAGCGCCAGCCCGCCGGTGGCCGGGGTGATGTCGAGCGCGACCGAGCGCTGGTCGACGTCGGTCACGTGGGTCACCGCGCTGGGCCGGACCAGCCGGGCGGCCCGCACGCTTGCGGCTTCCTCGGTCGCCACAGCGAAGGTCGTGCCGCGCTGCACCGAGCCCGGGGCGCGTCCGATCGTGGGACGCTCGCCCTTGAACAGGTACGGCGGGGAGTAGACCTCGATGCGCTGCTCGAACGTGCCGGGGTTGCGGCCGCTGGGGTCGTACAGCGGGTCGGAGCCCATCGTGATGACCCGGCCGTCGGGCAGCAGCAGCGCCTCGGAGTGGTAGTTGCGGCCGATGGTGGAATCGGCGGCGGTCTCGAACTTGCCAGTGGCGGGGCGGTAGATCTGTGCGTTGAGGAGGTCGCTGCGGGTCTTGTTGCCGTAGCGGCCGCCGCGGTAGCCGGACGAGCCGCCGGTGGTGAAGACGGTGTCGTCGGGCAGCAGCACGGTGCTCAGGTAGCGGGCCGGCTGCGGCAGGTCCGGTCCCCGCGTGTAGGCCGGCCGGGGTTCGTCGAGGTCCGCGATGGCGGTACGCGCGGTGGAGACCGCCGACTCGCCGACCTCGCCGCCGCCGAAGATCATCACGCGCTGGTCCTGGGCCGGCGGCAGCAGCACCGACGAGCTGGTCTCGGTCATCCGCGGATCCTCGAGCCCGGGCACCTTGCGGAAGCTGTTGTTCTTCAGGTTCCACAGCCCGGGCGTGCGGCCCTCGGTGTCGGAGCCGTAGCCCGCGTTGGATCCGGAGAAGAACAGCTTGCCGTCTTCCATGAGATGCAGGGACGGGTAGGTCGGGAAGACCCGCTTCAGCTCCGGGGCGTCCACCCAGCGGCGCTGGTCCTTGACGTAGCGCTCGTTGTGCCCGGGCAGCATCCGGCCGAACTCGTCGAGGCCGGAGACGGCGA
>Ga0190269_10000745_pt1 | contig 16292 bp, 14 predicted proteins | sample Popmic249IS_FD_133749 | JGI IMG/M metagenome (GOLD analysis project Ga0190269, IMG submission 133749) | Populus adjacent soil microbial communities from riparian zone of Blue River, Arizona, USA - 249 IS | ecosystem: Environmental > Terrestrial > Soil > Riparian zone | place: USA: Arizona...
CCAGCCACGTCCCGGCCCCGGCGAGCACCCGGTTGACGGTGAGCCCGACGACCGTCCCGACCGCGACCAGCCCGTAGAACGCCAGCTCGACGAGGAGCGTCCAGTAGACGCCGTCGACGTACGTCACGCCGAAGGCCTCGCTGCCCATCGTCAGGTTCGCCACCCACTGCCCGAACGTGACCGCGTGCCGGTCGCCCTCTGGCAGCACCGTCACGACCAGCGCGGTGAGCGTGCACGCGGCCCAGAACGCCGGGTACAGCCGGCCGGCGCGGTTGAGCAGGAAGACGCCGGGCGAGCGGCCCCAGGCGCTGCGCAGGATCACGAACCCACTGATCACGAAGAACACGTCGACGCCGAGGTAGCCGTAGCGGAAGTACGCCGCCGCGCCCTCGAAGCCGGTGGTCGCGAGCGGGTCGCCGCCGGTCGTCGAGCGGAACATCCAGTGGAACGCGACGACCGAGACCGCGGCCAGCAGACGGAGTACGTCGAGTTCGTGGCAGCGCCGGAAGCGGCGTGTGGCGGACGGGAACGTGGTGCCGGAAATCTGCCGTGTCGGGGCGAGAGGTGTCGAGCTCACCGCTCCCAGGTATCCATCGGCTCCTATGAGTGAACAAAGGCCTCCTTGGGTACGCGATCGCGACCTGGGCAAACCAGTCGGTTTCCCGACCCGCGAGCCGTGGATTCACAGCTGTCGCCTACCCTGACGGCGCCTAGCGTGTGCGCGCGGCGGGCGGTGGAGGAGAGCGGGATGACGTACCCACAGGACCCGCAAGGGTGGCAGCAGCGGGGCAACGACCCGCACGGACAGCCCCCCGGCGGATACGACCCCGACGGTGCCGGATACGGCGATCCCTACGCGCAGCCGGGCGGCTACCAACCCGCGTACGACCCCACCACGGGCCAGCCCTCGCCGGCGAGCGGCACCCCGCCGCAGCCGGGACCGTTACCGCCTGGCTACGACCCGAACCAGGCGCACTACCCGACGTCCGGCTACCCGGGCGCGCCCACCTCGGGATACCCCGGCGCTCCTACCTCGGGCTACCCGGGTGCGCCCACGTCGGGTTACCCCGGCGCTCCCACCTCGGGTTACCCTGGCGCGCCCACGTCGGGTTACCCCGCTGCACCGACCTCCGGCTACCCGGGTGCGCCGACGTCCGGCTACCCGGCGCAGGGGTACGGAGCCGCGGGTTACGGTGCGCCCGGCCACGGGGGCTACCCGCCGGTTCCCCCGCCGAAGAAGAGCAGGACCGGTCTGTTCCTCGGCATCGCGGCCGGCGTCGTCGTCCTGCTGATCATCGTCGGCTCGCTCACGTTCTGGGCGATCGGGTCGGACCCCGACCCGAAGCCGAGCCCCACCCAGGCGGCGCCGATCACGCCGAGCGCGTCGCCCTCACCGACCGACCCGGCGCAGCTCGCGCAGTTCAAGGACCCCGACCTGCGGGAGTTCGCCCGCCGCGCCGCCGGCGAGGCCGACCGGTGCGAGGTGATCACCGCGTCGATCCCGGCGGAGAACAACGCCGCCGAGGCCCTGAAGTGCATTTACGGCTCCGAGCACCAGATCTACTTCTTGCGCTACAAGACGCTCGCCGACCGGGACGCGTACGCCCGGTCGGCACGTACGGGCTTCACCGACGACTCGCTCGTCGTGGACGGTGACACGTTCTGGACGAACGACCAGCAGGTGCGGCAGGGCAACTACATCACTGGTCACAGCACGTCGGACAACGGCCGCTACACGTACTGGGACCTGCCGGGCAAGCCGGTGTCGGGCGAGGTCTACTCGACCAGCGCGGACGCGTCCGCCGCCGAGAAGTTCTGGCGAAAGGTCCGCTGACCCCGCCACCGGCGGCCCCGCGCTCCGACCCCGCGCCAGCGCCGCGCGCCGGCCCCGCGCGCCGGGGCCGCGGAGCGCCGCGAGAGATGCGGAATGTCATCCCGTGCCGGGTTACCCACGAGTAGGGTGTCGCGTACGACGCGAGTCGCTCGACGAGGAGGAGACCGATCGATGACTGCGCCTGAGCCCGGCACGGAGTTGGAGGGGCACGGGGGCGACCTGGCCCTGGCGGCGCTGCGGGCCCGAGGGGTCGAGGCGATGTTCACGCTCTCGGGCGGACACGTCTTCCCGCTCTACGACGCGGCGCACACCACCGGCTTCCGCCTCGTCGACGTCCGGCACGAGCAGAGCGCGGTGTTCGCGGCCGAAGCCACCGCCAAGCTGACCCGCCGCCCGGGCCTGGCCGTGCTCACCGCGGGGCCTGGGGTCACCAACGGCGTCTCCGGCGTCACGTCGGCGAAGTTCAACGGATCGCCGGTCGTCGTCCTCGGTGGCCGCGCGCCCCAGCAACGGTGGGGCGCCGGCTCGCTCCAGGAGTTCGACCACGTCCCGGTGCTCGCCCCGATCACCAAGCACGCGGCCACCGTCACCGAGATCGGCCGGATGGCCGCCGACGTGGGCGCCGCCGCCGACCTGGCGCTGGCACCGCACCGCGGCCCGGTCTTCCTCGACCTGCCCATGGACGTCGTGTTCGACCGGGCGACGTCGCGGATCGACGCCCCGGCCGCGCCCGTCGTCCTGGAGCCCGACCCCGACGAGGTGGCCAAGGCCGCCGCGCTGATCGCGGACGCGGAGCGGCCGGTGCTGATCGCAGGCTCCGACGTGTACGCGGGCTCCGCGGAGGGCGCCCTGGTGGCTGCGGCCGAGGCACTGCGTACCCCGGTGTTCACCAACGGGCAGGGCCGCGGCTGCATCCCGGCCGACCACCCGCTGGCCTTCGCCAGGGTCCGCGGCAAGGCCTTCAAGACCGCCGACGTCGTCGTGGTCGTCGGCACCCCGCTGGATTTCCGGCTCGGGTTCGGCGCGTTCGGCGACGCGGAGGTGGTGCACGTCGTCGACGCCCCGTCGCAGCGCGCCACGCACGTCACGCCGGTGGCGTCCCCGGCAGGCGACCTCGCGACGATCCTCACCGCGTTCGCGAACCACCCGGGTCCGCGCCGGGATCACGAGCAGTGGATCGCGTCGCTGCGGGACCTGGAGGACGCCGCCCGGTCGTCCGAACGGGACCTGCTGCGGGCCGACACCGACCCGATCAAGCCCGCGCGGATCTACGGCGAGCTGCGCGACGTCCTCGACCGGGACGCGGTCGTGATCTGCGACGGCGGCGATTTCGTCTCCTACGGCGGCCGCTACCTCGACTCGTACACGCCAGGCTGCTGGCTCGACCCGGGGCCGTACGGCTGCCTCGGCACCGGAGCCGGCTACGCGATCGGGGCCCGGGTGGCGCGGCCGGACGCGCAGATCTGCGTGCTGTTCGGCGACGGCGCGGCCGGGTTCTCGCTGATGGACGTCGAGTCGTTGGTGCGCCAGCAGCTACCGGTCGTGATGGTGGTCGGGAACAACGGCATCTGGGGGCTGGAGAAGCACCCGATGCAGCTCGTCTACGGCTACGACGTGGCGGCCGACCTCCAGCCGGGGCTGCGCTACGACGACGTCGTCAGCGCGCTCGGTGGGGCAGGGGAGACCGTCGAGAAGCCCGGCGACCTCGGCCCGGCTCTGCGGCGCGCCTTCGACGCGGGTGTCCCGTACCTGGTGAACGTCCTGACCGACCCGGCGGACGCCTACCCCCGCAGTTCGAACCTGGCGTAGCCGCGACCCCGAACACCGCGCGGAAAAAAATTTCGGGCGCGGTGTCGTGGTCGCCAGGTGGGCTTCGTAGGGAGGGTGAGAGGCAGCGCGGACGGGCTGCCTCCCGACCCACGGAGGCCAGGCATGAAGCTCAGCGTCAACATGTTCACCACGCTCGACGGCGTCGTGCAGAGCCCGGGGAGCCCGGACGAGGATCGCTCCGGCGGGTTCGACCGGGGTGGCTGGGTGGCGCCGCACTTCGACGAAGCCCTCGGCCGTTTCGTCGACGGCTATTTCGAGCAGACCGAGGCACTGCTCTACGGCCGCCTGTCCTACCAGATCATGGCCGCCCACTGGCCGCTGGTCACCGACCCCGACGACGTGGTCGCGACGCGGCTCAACACGCTCCCGAAGCACGTCGTCTCGAGCACGCTGACCGACGCCGACGCCAGCTGGAGAAACAGCACCGTGATCCGGGGCGACTTCCTGGCCGCGGTCCGTGACCTGAAGAAGCAGCCGGGCAAGGAGCTCCAGCTCCACGGCTGCGCCCAGCTCGCCCGCGCGCTGCACGGCGCGGGATTGATCGACGTCTACCGGCTGATGGTCTTCCCGGTGGTCGTCGGAGACGGCAAGCGGCTGTTCGCCCCCGACGCGCCCGCCACCGGTTTCCGTACGGTGAGCGCGGAGACGACGTCCACCGGGGTCACTGCGCTGGTGCTCGAGCCGGTACCGTTCGCCGCCGGCAGCTTCGCGCTGGAAGACGAGTAAGCCGACCAACAACCAGGAGAATCGGTCATGGCACAGGAGTACATGCTCTCGGTGATCCACCCTGACGGCTTCCCGACGGCGCCGCCGGAGGGCGTGGACCCGGAGGCGATGTTCGCCGCCGTCGACGCGTTCAACCGGGAGATCACCGAGGCGGGCATCTGGGTGTTCGGAGGCGGCCTGATGCCGCCGGAGACCGCCACCGTCGTCGACGGCCAGGGCGCGGAGACCGTGCTGGCCGACGGGCCCTTCGCCGAGACGAAGGAGGTCCTCGGCGGCTTCTGGGTGATCACGGCCGAGAACCTCGACGAGGCGCTCCGCTGGGCGAGCAAGGCGTCGAAGGCGTGCGCGAGCCCGGTCGAGGTGCGCCCCTTCCAGCCGCACGAGTGACCGTCCCGGCTGTCTCGGACGCCGACGTCGAGCGGATCGTGCGGGACGAGTACGCGCGCGTCGTCGCCACGCTCGTCCGACGATTCGGCGACGTCGACCTGGCGGAGGAAGCGATCGGGGAAGCGCTCCTGATCGCGGTGCGGAGCTGGCGTCGTGACGGGCTGCCGCCGAACCCCGGCGGCTGGCTCGTCACGACGGCGGGCAACCGTGCGATCGACCGGATCCGCCGTGAGTCGGTCCGGGACGCCCGGCAGAAGGAAGCCCTCGTGCTCACTCCCGGCTCCACCGATCCGCTCGGCGCGGTCGACGACGACCGGCTGCGCCTGATCTTCATGTGTTGTCACCCGGCGCTGTCCGTCGAGGCCCGGGTGGCGCTCACGCTGCGGCTGGTCGCCGGTTTGTCGATGGCGGAGATCGCGCAGGCGTTCCTCGTCCCGGAGACGACGATGGCCCAGCGTCTGACCCGGGCCAAGCGGAAGATCAAGGGCGCGCGCATCCCGTTCGGGGTGCCGTTCGCCCAGGATCTCCCGGCCCGGGTCAGCTCGGTGGCGGCCGTGATCTACCTCGTCTTCAACCAGGGTTACCTGGCGACGACCGGGGACGCGCCGATCCGCGAGGAGCTCTGTGCCGAGGCCGTCCGGCTGGCGCGGCTGCTGCGCCGGCTCCTGCCGGACGAGCCGGAGGTCGCCGGTCTGCTCGCGCTGCTGCTGCTCACCGACGCGCGCCGCCCGGCCAGGTTCGACGACGAGGGAACGCTGGTGCCGCTCGCCGAGCAGGACCGCGGCCGGTGGATCCGGCCGCTGATCGTGGAGGGGCACGACCTGGTCCGCGAGTGCCTGCGCAAGCAGCGCCCGGGTTATTACCAGATCCTCGCGGCGATCAACGCGGTGCACACGGACGGACCGGCCACCGACTGGAGGCAGGTGCTCGCGCTCTACGACCAGCTCCTGACCGTGGCCCCCTCGCCGGTGGTGCGGCTCAACCGGGCGGTCGCGGTTGCCGAGGTGGAGGGGCCGGCGGCGGCGCTGGCCGAGGTCGACGCCCTCGACCTGGTGCCCTACCACGCCTGGCACGCGACCCGCGCCGATCTGCTCCGGCGCCTGGATCGCCCGGCCGAGGCGGCCCAGGCGTACGACGCGGCGATCGCGCTGGCCGACAACACCGGTCAGCAGACGTTCCTGAGCAGGCGTCGCGCGGCGCTGCCCGACTGACCCTTGAACCGGCGGTGTTCCGGCCGATGGGACACCCGTGGTCTCGGAGACGGACGTCCACGCCGGCTGGGCGCGCTACGCCCGCGCGGTGTCGGTGCCGGTCTGCCTGATGGGGATCATCCTGGTCCTGCGCGAGATCGGCATGGCCGGGACCGCGCCGCTCCGGGTCTTCGCCGTGCTCGTCCTGGCCGGCACCGCGCTGCACCTGCCCGAGGTGCAGCTGGCACTCGCCGGCGGCGACCTGACCCAGCGGCTCTGGCCACGGGCCGCGATGCGGTTCGTCGTGAACACCTCGCTCATCTACGCCCTCGGCTGGGGTCCTGCGCTCGCGGCCGGTCACTTCGTGCTGGTCGCGGACTTCCTCGCGCAGTCCGGCTCTCGTGCGTGGCGCCCGGCCGCTGCCTGCAGCGTCGGCTCGCTCGCGCTCGGGGAGGTGGCGGTGGCCCTCGGGCTCTTCAGCTACCTCCCGCAGCCGCAGGTGCACGGCGTCGCCGCGCTGATCGCGCTGCTCACGGTGGTGAGCTGCCGGATCTTCGGCAACGCGGTCCGCAAGCAGGAGGAGGCGGAGAACGCGCTGCGCGTCAGCGAGGCGCGCTTCCGCGCCGTGGTGCAGGACGGCTCGGACATCATCACGCTGACCGACGCGGACGGCCGGATCGTCTACGTCAGCCCGACCGCCGAACGCATCACCGGCCACCCGCCGGAGAGCCTGCTCGGCGTCGGTCTCTGGACCCACATCCATCCGGACGACACCCGCAGTGCCGTCGAGCTCAACCAGCGGATCCACGGGTCCCCCGGCACCGAGCACACCGGGGAGATCCGGATCCGGCACGCCGACGGTAGTTTTCGCTGGCACGAGTTCGTCGTCCGGAACCTGCTCGCGCACCCCGGCGTCCAGGCGATCGTCGGACACCACCGGGACGTGGACGGCCGCCGCAACGCGCAGGACCGGATCGCGTTCGCGGCGACCCACGACGCGCTCACCGGGCTGGTCAACAACGCCGCGTTCAAGCTGGCGCTCGAACAGTCACTGGCCGACGGTGCCCGCGGCGGCTACCCCGTCGCCCTGCTCTTCCTCGACCTCGACGGCTTCAAGCAGGTGAACGACGTGCACGGCCACGCCGCCGGCGACGAGATGCTGCGGATGGTCAGCGACGTGCTCCGGCGCGTCTGCCGGGAGCGCGACGTCGTCGGAAGGATCGGCGGTGACGAGTTCGTCGTGCTCTGCAACGGCGTCGGCGGCGTCGGGCACGCGGAGGCCGTCGCCCGCGCGGTCGTCACCGGGATCGACGACGCGCAACCACCGGACGACGGACAGCCGCGGGTGGGGTGCAGCATCGGGATCGCGCTCGCCGAGCCCGGGGCGGTGGACGCCCGGACGCTGCTGCGCCGCGCCGACGCGGCGATGTACGCGTCGAAGCGGCGCGGGCGCAACGGCTACGAGGTTTTCGCCGACTCGATGACGGCCGACGCGCCCTGACGACGCCGGCACCGGGCCTGGGCCCGGTGCCGGCGTCGTCAGCCGAGCACCAGCGCGGAGCCGATCAGGCCGAGCGGGGGCGCGCCGAGCGCGAGCAGGGCATCGTGGAAGCCCCGCGCCGTGTACCCGGGGACCGCCCTGGCCCGCTGACGCAGGTCGCGGATGACCAGCTTCCCCCAGGTGTAGCGGCCGTAGGTGGGGTCGAACGTACCGCGGCGGGCCTCGGACGCGGCGGCGGCGCCCGAGAGGAACGCCTGATCGGTGAAGCGCTGGGTGGCCTCCGCCACCGTCAGGGCACCGGTGTGCAGACCGATCGCGCAGAGCAGCCGCACGGCCCGGATCAGCGCCTCCAGCGCCACCCCGGCGGCGAACCGGGGGTCGCCCGCCCGGAAGCCCTCCTCCAGGGCCAGCTCCTCGACGTAGTGCGCCCACCCCTCGACGAACGCGTCGGAGAGCAGCATGCGGCGGACGTCGGAGTCGAGCCGCCGCAGCGCCCGGCTGTGCGTGAAGTGACCGGGCGCCACCTCGTGCACGGTGATCGCCGGGAGGCTCGACCGGTTGAAGACCGAGAGCCACTCGGCCTGCTCCGTCGCCGGCCAGCCGGGGTCCGGCGGGGTCACGTGGTACCAGGACGGCGCGTCGGTCTCGTAGGGCGCTGCCCAGTCCATCATCGCCATCGACCAGCGCCGTGACTCCGGTGCCGGGCCGACCAGGCAGACCCCGTCGGTCGGCGGCATCAGGCCGCTGGCGTTGCTCCAGGCCAGTACCTCGTCGGTGACGGCCCTGGCTTCGGCCAGGACGCCGTCGAGGTCGGGGTGGTCGGCCAGCAGCTGCGCCACGGTGACCGGCGTCGGCTGCCCCGGCGCGATGCGTGCGCAGGCGTCGTCGAGCAGCGCGGCCAGCCGGGTCACCTCGGCCTCCCCGGCGTCGGCGAGCGCACTCAGGTCGACGTCGAGGGCCTCGGCACCGGAGAGCAGTGCGGTCAGCCCGTCTGCACCCAGCTGCACCGGGACGTCGCTGGTCGCGGCGGCGTTCTCCAGGTGCCCGACCAGCCGGGCGTGCGCGGCCAGAGCGGCCGGGTGCTCGTCGGGGTCCAGGCCGGCCGCGAGGCCCGCCGCGGCACCGAGGCTCGCCTCGGCGATCGGGGCGGGCACGGCGTCGAGTGCGGCGATCGTCGCGTCGATCGCGTCCGGCCAGGCGGCCAGGTGGCTGGCTTTCGCCGCGGCGCGCTCGGCTGCCGGGGCGTAGTCACGGTCGTAGCAGGCCAGGTCGAGGTTGCCGACGTGCATCACCGGGTTGCGGCGGTGCAGCTCGAGTTCGCCGAACGTCACCCTGGCCCGCCGTTCGAACGCCGCGACGTGGGCCTCGTCGTGCGGGTCGTCGTAGACCGGCCCGTTCCCCAGGGCGTCGAGACCGCGGCGGATCGCGTCGGGGGAGAGGTCCTGAGCGATTCCGTCGTATTCGTGCCGCCCGTTGCCTTCCCGGGCCTCGGCCACGTCCAGATCCGCCAGCGCGCGCAGTCGTTTGTCCACCCGGGCACGGTACGCGGCCGAGCGCGCGCAGGCGGGTGGGCCTACGCTGCCGCGCATGGAGTTGGGGAGAGTCACCGTGCTGGGCGGCCGCACGGTTCGCTTGTCCAGCGTGGACCTGCGCCTGACCTACGGCGGCGTGCTCGAGGGTTACCCCCAGCGGAACCTCAACGACGCGCACGTGCGGGACGCCGCCCGGCGGCTGGCCGAACGCTATCCGGGCACGCCGCACTTCGTGCTGGAGCCGCTCCGCACGCTGCGGCCCGAGCACGATTCCGGCGTCGGGCCGCCGTGGGAGGAGCTTCCCCGGGTCGAGTGTCTCGGGTTCTTCACGTCCGAGCTGATCGGTGCTCCGGGTGAGCTGGGGCTCGGCCACTCCTGCCTGGCGGTGGCGTGGTGGCAGGAGAACGACGGCACGGTGTTCAGCGACAGCGCCCGCGAAGCGTTCGCGCGGCTGGACTGGGCCACCCACGCCGAAGACCGCACCGAGTGGTGAGGCTCCGGCTCAGCTGCGGACGGCGACCACGAAGAGGTCGAGGGCGGCGTCGACGTTCTGCTCGGTGAAGGTGAAGTCCCGGTGGGTCACCGACGCCACCGCGCGCCGCAGAGAGGGGTGCCAGGTCGCGGCCGGGGACGCGAGCTGGGCGGCGACGAACCCCACCGGTGCCGGCACTGGTGGCACGACGTGCGCGTAGCGACGGTCGAGGCGGCGGAGCCGGCCGCGGTGGTGGATCCCGTAGAGGCGGTCGACGCGGAAGCGCGGCTCGAGCAGTTCGGTGAGCTCGGCCGCGGACAGCTCCTCGCCGGCGGGGCGCGCGCCGGCCGTCGCGTCCGGGCCCGGGGCCGACGTGAGCCGGTTCGGCGTGCTGAGCACGAGCGTCCCGGCCGGCCGGAGCACGCGGGCACACTCGGCGAGGAAGCCGGCCCGGTCCGGGAGGTGCGCGAGCACCTGCAGGCTGACGACGGCGTCGACGGTGCCCGCGGCGAACGGCAGCTCGACGAGGTCGGCGCGGGTCACGGTCAGCGCGGGGTAGGCCTTCGCGGCGTGCTCGCAGGCCGCGGCGTCGGAATCCACCGCGATGACGCGGCGGGCGACGCGGGCCAGGACGTCGGCGCCGAAGCCCTCCCCGGCGCCCGCTGCGATTACCGTCGCACCGCGTACCCACGGACGGGCGGCGAGGTAGGCCACCTCGTGCCGCCGGAACCAGTAGTTCTCGGTCGCGATGCCGGGCACGGTCCGCTCACCGGTCGGTGTGAGTTCCACCGCGCGGACTGTAGTGCACGGGCGGTGACGAGCGTGGCGTGACCACAGCCACGCTGACGGATACCGGAAGTCGTGGTGATATGGCTAACAAGGTCCGTCGTGAACGGCGGGTACATCTGGATGCTACCGGCGGGTAACATCACCAGTGACTGTTTTACCCAGCGTGCGCGCGGACCCGGTGCTGCCCCGGCTACCGACCGCGGGGGCACGAGTCCGTGGACGATCTGAGCAGGAGGTCTGAACAGACCCATGAACATCGTCGTACTGGTCAAGCAGGTTCCGGACTCCGGTACCGAACGGTCGCTGCGCGCAGACGACAAGACCGTGGAGCGTGACTCCGCCAGCCTCGTCATCAACGAGATGGACGAGTACGCGATCGAAGAGGCGCTCAAGGTCAAGGAAGCCGTCGGCGGCACCGTCACCATCCTGACGATGGGGCCGGACAAGGCCACCGAGTCGATCCGCAAGGCGCTCTCGATGGGCCCCGACGCCGCGGTGCACGTCAACGACCCGGCGCTCCACGGCTCGGACGCTCTCGCCACCTCCAAGGTTCTCGCCAAGGCTCTCCAGGGCCTGGAGTGGGACCTGGTGATCTCCGGCGCGGAGTCCACCGACGGCCGCGCCGCCGCGATGGCATCGATGCTCTCCGAGCGCCTCGGGGTGGCCGGCCTCACCGGTGCCCGCAAGCTCACCGTCGACGGCAGCACGCTCACGATCGAGCGTCAGCTGGAGGACGGCTACCAGGTCGTCGAGGCGCAGACCCCGGCGATCGTGAGCGTCTGGGACACGATCAACGAGCCGCGGTACCCGTCCTTCAAGGGCATCATGGCCGCGAAGAAGAAGCCGGTCGACACGAAGTCGCTGGCCGACCTGGGCGTCGACGCGGGTGAGGTCGGCCTCGGTGCCGCCACCAGCAAGGTCGTCGACGCCGCTCCGCGCCCGCCCCGGCAGGCCGGCCAGAAGGTCACCGACGAGGGCGACGCCGGCTCCAAGCTGGTCGCCTACCTGGCCGCCGAGAAGATCGTCTGAGGAGGATCACACCAATGGCTGAAGTGCTGGTTCTCGTCGAGCACGTCGACGGCGCCGTCAAGAAGATCACCACCGAGCTGCTCACGGCCGCCCGTTCGCTGGGTGAGCCGTCGGCGGTCGTCGTCGGCACGCCGGGCACCGCGGCCGGCTACGCCGACACGCTGAAGGAGTTCGGCGCGGCCAAGATCTACGCGGCCGAGTCCGACGACGTCCTCTCCTACCTGGTCGCCCCGAAAGCGCAGATCCTGGCGCAGCTCGCGGGCGAGGCGTCCCCGGCCGCGATCCTGATCGCCGCCACCGCGGAGGGCAAGGAGATCGCCGGCCGGCTGGCCGTCAAGCTGGAGTCGGGCCTGCTCTACGACGTCGTCGACCTGGGCGGCGACGGGGTCGCGACCCAGGCGATCTTCGCCGGTCAGGTGATCGTGAAGTCCCAGGTCACCACCGGCACGCCGATCTACGTCCTCAAGGGCGGCGCGGTCGACGCGACCCCGGCGCCCGCCGCCGGTGAGCTGGTCGAGGTGGCGGTCTCGCTCGACGAGACGGCCACGAAGGCGAAGATCCTCGACCGGGTCGTGGAGTCCAGCGGCTCGCGCCCGGAGCTGACCGACGCGAACATCGTCGTCTCCGGCGGTCGTGGTGTCGGCTCGGCCGACAACTTCAAGGTCGTGGAGGACCTCGCCGACTCCCTCGGCGCGGCCGTCGGTGCCTCCCGGGCCGCGGTCGACTCCGGGTTCTACCCGCACCAGTTCCAGGTCGGGCAGACCGGCAAGACCGTATCGCCGCAGCTCTACGTCGCGCTGGGCATCTCCGGCGCGATCCAGCACCGGGCCGGCATGCAGACGTCGAAGACGATCGTCGCGGTCAACAAGGACCCCGAGGCTCCGATCTTCGAGCTCGCCGACTTCGGCGTCGTCGGCGACCTGTTCGCGGTGGCCCCGCAGGCCGCCGAAGAGGTCCGCAAGCGCAAGGGCTGAGCCGCTGCTCGGAAGCCGGGCGCCCCCGGAGGGGCGCCCGGCTTCGTGCGTGGGGCTTGATGTCAAGCGCGGTTGAGGTCTTAGCGTCCGACTTCATGAGTGACGTTTTGGCAGATGACGCCCGGGAAGTCGCGGCTGAGTCGCGTGATCGTGCGAACAGTACGGAAAATCCGTCGAATCGTCGTCGTAACGTTCACGGTGTGACCGACTCGATCTCCACCGCCAAGACCGAGCCGGTGGAGTCCGGTACGTCCAGCATCTTCGCGCGCCCGTACCGCGAGACGAGCATCGGTCTCGTCCTGATCGTGCTGATCGTCGCGTTCGAGGCGATGTCCGTGACGACCGCGATGCCGACCGTCGTCGAGGCGCTGGACGGCATGGCCTGGTACGCGTGGCCGTTCTCCGCCTTCATGGTCGCCAACCTGCTCGGCCTGGTGCTCGCCGGTGAGGTGTCCGACCGGTGGGGTCCGGCGAAACCGATGGTGGCGGGCCTGGTCACGTTCGGCGCCGGGCTGCTCATCGCCGGCACCGCGACGACGATGGCGCAGCTGATCGCCGGGCGGCTCGTCCAGGGGCTCGGCGGCGGCACGCTCGTCGTCGTCCTCTATGTCTTGATCGGCACCACGTATCCTCCGGCACTGCACCCGCGGGCGTTCGGGCTGACCGCGGTCGGCTGGGTGATGCCGTCGCTGATCGGGCCGGTGATCGCGGGCACACTCGCCGAGCACGCGCACTGGCGGTTGGTGTTCCTGGGCCTCGTGCCGCTGGTCGCGGTCGGCGCGATGCTGATCGTCCCCGGCCTCCGGATGGCGGTCCGGCCGTCGTCGCCGGCACCGCCGGAGCCGGACGCGCAGCAGTCGCGGACCGCGGGGGTGGGGGTCTACCGCGGCGGTGGGCGGAGCCGGTGGCCGTTCGCGCTGTTCGCCGGCGCCGGTGTCGTGCTGCTGCAGCTCGCCGGGGAGCGCGGCGGTCCGAGCGCCGTGCCGCTGGGGATCGCCGGCCTGGTCGCGCTGCTGCTGGCGATCCGGGTGCTGCTCCCGGTCGGCACCGTGCGGGCTCGGCGGGGGCTGCCCGCCGTCGTGCTGCTGCGGGGTATCGCGGCGGGGTCGTTCTTCGCGGTGGACACGCTCGTGCCGCTGACGCTGAGCTCCGTGCACGGCTACAGCGCCACCGCGGCGGGGCTACCGCTGACGTTCGGGGCGATCGGCTGGTCCGGGGTCTCGTGGCTGCAGGGCCGGTACCCGAAGCTGTCCCGCTCGCTGGCCGTGGCCGCCGGGCTGGGCTGCGTCGCGGTCGCGTGCGCGTTGATGGCGGTGGTGGCGTGGGTGCCCGGCGCGGCCTGGGTGTCCTACCCCGCGTGGGTGTTCGGCGGCGTCGGCATGGGTCTGACGATGCCGTCGCTCGCCGTCGTGCTGATGAGCTTCTCGACCGACGCCGACCGCGGCCGGAACAGCGCCGCGCTCCAGATCTCCGACGCGCTCACCAGCGCGCTGACGATCGGCTTCGGCGGCGTGCTGGTGGCAGCCGCCACCGCGGGCGCGTTCGGGCTGCCGACAGCGCTCGGCATCGTCGACCTGGCGATGGTCGGAATCGCACTCGTGGGCGTGTGCGTGGCTCCGCGGCTGCGGGGCGGCGTGCGGCCCGCGTCGGACGGATAGGCTGAGCGTCGTCATGGTGTACCTCGATCACGCGGCGACCACGCCGATGCTGCCGGAGGCGGTCGCCGCGCTCACCGGTGCGCTGGGCGCTGTCGGCAATCCCTCCTCGCTGCACGCGGCGGGGCGGCGGGCCCGGCGCGCGGTCGAGGAAGCGCGGGAGCGGCTGGCGGCGGCGCTGGGCGCCCGCCCGTCCGAGATCGTGTTCACCGGTGGCGGCACCGAGAGCGACAACCTCGCCGTCAAGGGCATCTTCTGGGCCCGCCGGGCCGCCGATCCGGGCCGGACCGTTGTGCTCGCGTCCGCGGTGGAGCACCACGCGGTGCTCGACGCCGTCGAGTGGCTCGCGTCGCACGAGGCCGCCACCGTCGAACTGCTCGCGGTCGACGCCGACGGGCGGGTCGATCCGGAGACGCTGCGCGAGGCACTGGAGCGGCACGGCGACGCGGTCGCGCTCACCACCGTCATGTGGGCGAACAACGAGGTCGGCACCGTGCAGCCGATCACCGAGCTGGCGGCGGTCGCGCGCGCCGCCGGGGTGCCGTTCCACAGCGACGCCGTCCAGGCCGTCGGGCAGGTGCCGGTCGACTTCGGCGCGTCCGGTGTCGACGCGCTGACGCTCACCGGCCACAAGGTGGGCGGTCCGCTGGGCGTCGGCGCGCTGCTGCTCCGGCGGGAAGTGACCTGCGTGCCGCTGCTGCACGGCGGTGGTCAGGAGCGTGACGTCCGGTCCGGCACGCTCGACACGCCGGCGATCGTGGCGCTCGCGGTGGCGGTCGAGGCCGCGGTGCGCGAGCAGGCGGCGTACGCGGCGCGGTTGTCGTCGCTGCGTGACGAGCTGGTGTCGCGGCTGCTGGCCGAGGTGCCCGACGCGGTGCTGAACGGGCCGCCGTCCGGCACGTCCCGGCTGCCGGGCAACGCGCACTTCTCGTTCCCCGGGTGCGAAGGCGATGCGCTGCTGATGCTGCTCGACGCGCGCGGGATCGAGTGCTCGACCGGGTCGGCGTGCTCGGCGGGGGTCGCGCAGCCGAGCCACGTGCTGGTGGCGATGGGGTCGGGGATCGAGCGCGCTCGCGGGTCGCTGCGGTTCTCGCTCGGGCACACGTCGACCGTGGCCGACGTCGACGCGCTGGTGGAGGCGATCGGCGGGGTCGTGGAGCGTGCCCGCCGCGCCGGCGCCGCCCGCAAGGCGTAACGCGGTCTCGCGCCGCTGGGCGGTGCACGTTTCGTGCCGCTGGGCGGTGCACACGCTGTGCCCCTGGAGCGGCACAGATCGTGCAGCGCCCGTCGCCGGGGCCGCGCGCGTCGGGGGCGCGAGTTCTTGGGGTTACTCGGCCGTTTCTGGGGCTTGTTCGGCCGTCTTTGGGCCCGGTTTCTCGGCGCGTGAGCCCGACCTCTCGTCGGGCGGTGTTCGCTGGCAGCGGAGTGTGTTCATCTCGTATTCGAGATATCGTTCTCGATATGGACGAGGATCTCCCCCGCCTGCCGGGGTTCCGGGAAGCGGCACTGCGACGCCGTCGGGAGACGATCGGCGCCCTGGCCGACCATCGCCGCGCCGCCGGGCTCTCGCAGACCGAGGTCGCGGCGCGCATGGGCACGTCCCAGTCGACGATCGCCCGGCTCGAAGCCGGCGAGGTGGATCCCCGGATCTCGACGCTCGAGCGGTACGCCGAGGCTCTCGGCGGACGTCTCGACGTGGCCCTCCGCTTCGACCCGGTGCAGTCCCCGCAGCCGGTGTACCTCCGCCCGGTCGGCGGCACCGACCCCTTCGCCGCACCGAGCGCCGCCCCTACGTACCACCCCGGGATCGCCCCCGGCTTCGCCCCCGCCGCCGCGTCGGGCGGTGTGCCGGACCCGGCCGATTCGCCGGCCCCCACATCGCCCGCTGACGGGCGTCCACCTGAAGTGCAGCCGCCCCCTCCGGTGGGCGACCGACCCGCACGTCCTTCCGATCGACGGTGGTGATCTGCATGTCCTCCGCAACCTGGTTCCCGCCAGAGCGCCCGTCCCGGCCGTGGCCGGGCCAGCCCACCCAGCCCGAGTGGCGACCGCCCGGCTGGCAGCCGTCGGCGCCACCACCGGAGCAGCCGCGCCCCTACTGGCCGCCGACGCCACCCCCGTCGCCGCCGCAGCCGCCCGCCGAGGAGGTCCGTGAACTCTGGGAGGACCGGCTCCTCGACCAGCGGATCGTGCAGATCAACGGCCGGATCGACGACGACGTGGCGAGCCGGGCCGCGAGCCGGCTGCTTCTGCTCGACTCGCGAACGCACCGGCCGGTGACGCTCCGCCTGAACAGCGGCACTGCCGACCTCACCGCGATCTGGACCCTGGTGGACACGCTGGACGCCCTCGTCGTGCCGGTGCACGCGCTGG
>Ga0190269_10000746_pt1 | contig 16286 bp, 10 predicted proteins | sample Popmic249IS_FD_133749 | JGI IMG/M metagenome (GOLD analysis project Ga0190269, IMG submission 133749) | Populus adjacent soil microbial communities from riparian zone of Blue River, Arizona, USA - 249 IS | ecosystem: Environmental > Terrestrial > Soil > Riparian zone | place: USA: Arizona...
GCGGTCGGCGGCGTCCCGCTGCCGGTCGAGGTCCGCGAGCACGGCGGCAGGCTCCAGCCCCGGATACGCCCCCGCGATCGCCTCGAGGTCCGGCTGCCCGACCGGCTGGCGCGCGAACCACCGCCGCACCGTCTCGGCCTGCGCCGCCACCTGATTCCGCTCGCTGCGCAGGCGACCGAAGACCGCTTCTGCCGCCGCCGGCGAGCCCCAGTAGTAACCACTTCGAGCCCAGGCGTACGCCCCGGTCCCCACGGCGCGCAGTTCGATCCGCGACACCCCCGACTCGGCGAACCACCCCTCCACCTGGGCGAGGAACGTCGTCGCGAAGCCGGCGCCACGCACGTTCTCGTCCATCCGCATCTGGTCGAGCCGCGCGTAGAGCCCCCCGCCCGCGTCCCGGTGGACCGAGAAATGCACGATGCCGACGCGCCGCCCCGCCGCGTCCAACGCGTCCGCGTGGATGGCCAGGGAGCCCACCCCGGTATCGACTGCGCTGAGTCGCACGCCGAACCCCGCGTACGACTTCCCGTCGAGCCGCGCGGCCACTGCCTCCGCGATCGCGTCGCGCAGCCGGTCGGCGTCCACGGCGGTGCGGCGCACCAGATCGTCGAGCTGCGGAGGCCGACCCTCGAGCACCCACGGAGGCGTCGAATCGGCCTCCAGGCCGTCGGACCACGGTTGCGACCACGCTCGATCGGTCTCCGACATGTACGGCAGCCCGGGTCGTGGATCCGGCCTCGGCGGCAGGTACCGCACCGCCACACCTACCTCCGCGAGGTATCGATCGAGGTCGCCGAGTTCCTGGGCCAGGACCTGGTAGGAGGCCCTGCTGTCGGCCTGCGCCAACGACCGGATGAGGTACCGTCGCTCGCTCAACCGGCCTTCGAGCAGCGCATCCAGGCCGGCCCGCTCGGCGATCGGCCGCGCCGCAGCGGTCGCCGCCTGTTCGGCCGTGCGCCGGAGGAACCCACCCCGGGCGATCGGGCCGCGTTCCTGCAGCGTCGCCGCGATCTCGTGCACCCAGACCCGCGCGAGCTGCTCCGGCGCGACCCGCGCACTCACGGTCACGACGTTCCGATAGCGACCGGTGGCGGTCGTGGCGAGGTCGGCCATGCCCGTCGCCACCTGCACCTCGAACCGCATCGATCCGCCGTCGACCAGGTGCACGGTCACGGCGTCGTCGCCGGACTCGATCGCCGCGACCCTGTCTCCCGCGAAATCCTCGGGCCGCACCTGCCCCGCCGCCGCGAGCATCTCCCCCGGTAGGAGGTCGGGCAGGTGCGCGGCCCGCCCGTCCGGCAGGAACATCGACAACGGCACCGACTGCGCTGCCGGGGTGATTGGTGACCCGTCGTGCGGCGGCGTCCCCTCTCCCGAACTGACAACTGCTTCGATCGACGTTTCGCCGGGCGCCACCGCAGGAGGATCGCCTGGCCGCAACGGCCGACCGTTCGGGTCCAACGCGATCGCCCAGACGCCGTCGACGGCGTAGCCGTAGAGCGGCTGGGTGGACACGGCGCCGATCTGCGCGTCGATCCAGTAGATCGTGCCGTTGTGGTTGACCGCGTTCCACGCATGCGAGCCGCCACCATGAGAAGGGGCGATGCTGGTGATGAGGATCGCGGACGATCCGTGGCCCGCCGTGAGCAGCTTGTCGGCGAGCGCCGGGAACGCGGACTCGGCAGTGCTGCCCTGGTGTTCGAAGTTCGCGCCGAGCGTGTCCTCCGCGCGCTGACGCCCCCCGGTCTCACCCGCGGTGGAGGGTGTGTCGTCCTCGATGTACTCCGCGATGCGCGGTGCGGACACCTGTGGGATCCCGAGCCACGTGCCGACGAGGCTCATCGAGGTGTCCAGGCAATTGTTCGCCCGGAACGGCGTCGCCGTAGGACCCCCGTCGTTGACGAGTCCTAGCCAGCGCCCGAGCGGGTTGGGGAACCGCACCGGCTTCCCGCTCAGGTCGCGCGGTACCGCGTCCTCGAGGAGGCGTTGATCGGCGGGATCCGGCTGGTCCAGCCCACCCGGCTCCCCGATCGGCCGCCCTCCCGATGGGGCGTCTGGTGCAGTATCTCCGATCGGCGAAGCGTCGTGGGCCTGCCCACCGGACTGCGCGCGATCGGTGAGCTTTTGTACGTAGTCAATCCGAGCGCTCCAATCCGAGGGTACCGATATCGCATCCTCTTCCAAAGGCCGTACACCGAAATTATTGAGCATTGCGGTGCAGCTTTGACACGCCCCTATCGGAAGGCCATGATTCTTATCCTTTTCATGACGGATTTTGACCGTAACGGTCTGCGCTCCAGTTAAGGCAGAGACGGCGGAATCTCGAAGCCCCTCAGCGGGTCCCGTGTAACTCTCTTCGAAGCCGAAGAAGAAATCGGAGAGAAGCGCAACCTCTGCGCAATAGCCGTGAAAAGCGGAGGCCACTGCTGGTCGGCCAGCCGCGATCGCCTCATCATTCCTCCTCTTGAGGTCGGCAAGGAACTCGTCGACGAAGGGATGTAAGCGGCGTTCGAGTGAATCGGGGTCCGTCTTGATGCTGGTATGGGCACGGACGATCCCATCGGGTGTCAGCAGCGCGCCAGCCGTGGTCGGTACTTTGATGCTCCGGGTCGTCCAACTCCATCCCTGCGCCGCGGCCTCACTACGAACCGAAGCAGCTAACTCGAGCGCCATTTCAGTGGCTCGAGAAACCAAGTCGTCCGTCGACGAAAACTGTCGATCGGAAAGCTCATAACTGTAAGTTCCACTGGCCGTTGGTCCCTGGGATGTTGGGCGTGGGACAGGACGTTTCTTCGGACTATCGTTTTTGGAACCCTGCTCGCCAGAACGCTCGCCAGGAATCTTCGGAACACGTCCGGCGGGAGACAAAGGGGCATCAGAAATCGCCCTATCAGGCTTTCTCAGGGCAACATCTGAAGCTGAAGGAAGAGGTTCGGGTCGCTCTCCACCATCCAGCGCCCTGGAGGCGCGGATTTCGGGTGATCCCATCGCTGGTCGCTCGGCCAGTGAGGAATTGCCGGTTTCCCGCCAGCTCATCCGCGATCGATCCGTTGCTTCGACCGTTGGAGGTAAACCGTGGCTAGCGATAGCGGCGGCGCGCCACGACGAGGATGGACCAGCACCCACTGACGAGTCTTTCGGGGCACTGTGTGGGGAATTCGATCGCTCGTTCGGGGAGATCGCGGCTGGATCACGCTGCACGCTGCCCGAGGCGGACGCCGGACTGCCGGCAGGTGAAGCAACAGGCGCCGTGCCGTCAGCGACAGAGGTCGATGTGACCATGCTGAAGCCGGATGAAAGGGGCGCGGTGGGATCGAAGGAGGGTGCGCTTTCCGATGTAGCCATAACGGCGGGTGGGGTTGACGGCGGAGCGGTCGGGTCGCCGTTAGGAAAAGGAGTCAACGCCGCAGTGATCGGCGTAACGCTCGGGCCTCCCCCGACAACAGGGGGCGAGACGGCCGGCTGGACGGTGGACGGAACGCCGGTGGCTGCCGGCACCTCGGTGACTGTCCCCTCGGGGAATCCTGCTGACCCGACCACGGACGTCCCATCGGGGGAGCCGGGTAGGGACGGGGCTGGCTGGAAGGTGGTCGGAACGCCGATGTCTATCGCGGCCGGGTGTTGGCCGAGGAGCGTCTCGCGGAAGCCGGTCGAGCCGCCGGTGAGCGTCGCGGCGGCGAGTTGGGGCGGCGAGATGGTGTTCGCGCGACTGGCGCCGGTCATCGCGGAACTCAGGATGGAGTCGGTCGGAAAGTTCCAGTTGCCGTAGACCACACCGTTCGCGATCCAGCTCGACGTCGGCGACGTCACGGCGTTGACCAGACCGGTGGACACAGCTTGTCCCGGCACCCCGGCGAACTGCTTGCCGAGGCCGCCGAGGTTCGTCGACGGTGCGTTGACTCGCGCGATGCCATGGTTGATGCGGTCGATGGCGGTGTCGGAGAGTTTGCTGGTGACCGCGCGCCCGACGCGGTTCTTGGCCCACTGCGCGGCCGGCGCCACACCCATCCCGATCGGCACGCCGGCGGTCGCCCCGATGGCCGACGCCGCTGTCCTGGAGGCGTCCCAACTGGTCCGGCGACCGCTCATCATTTGGTGCGCCTGGGAGAAGCCGTCAACGAGTACGACCTCTTCGATCATCTCCTCGACGAGTTCCTCGGCCGCCTCCTTGCCGAGCTTGCGGAGCCCTTCCTTGGTCGCGATCTTCTTCAGCAGCTCTTTGCGGAGCTCTTTCTCGACGACCTTGCGCGCGATGTTCCGCAGCAACTGCCGGAAGGACTGCTGGACGGCGACGCGACCGCCCATCATGATCGGTTGAATCGCCCCGGCCGAACCGCCTGCCGTGAAGAACGCTGCTACCAGCGCGGTGAAGACGCTGATGATCGTGATGATCACCGTGATCAGCGTCGTCAGCTTGTTGTACTGCAGCTCCAGTGCGGCGTTGTCGCTGGTCTCCGACAGGGACGCGGCCATGTCGGCGATCGCGCCCAGCCCGGACTCTGGCGACTGGCCGAGAACTTCCCACAGACCGAGGAACGCGTAGCCGGAGTCACCGCCCCAGGCCGCCATCAGGTCGTTGACGACCGGACCGGCGTCCTGCAAGGCCTCGTTGACCGCCCGGGCGACTGCCGCCCACTCCTCGGCGAGGACCCAGAGGTCGTCCTCGTTGCCCCGAGGCCACGGATTACCTGCCGAGACGCCGCAGAGGAAGTCCCAGACGTAGTCGTACTCGCCGAAGTCCGGCTTCCACACGGCCATCGGTCACTGCTCGATTCCGGTCATAGCGCCCCCCGTTGCGCCCGGTCTCGTCAGATTTCGGGTGGCGGACCCGCCTGCTGACCCGTCAGCTTCTTGATCGCCTCGCCCACTGCCTGGTCGACGTCCACGCTGCCGTCGACGGCCTGGGTGACCATGGGACCAACGTCCGTGAGGACATCGGTGTAGCGCTTCGCGGCGTCGAGCGCGGCGCTGGCCGCTCCGTTTCCGCCACGGTTGTAGTTCTTGACGAATACGTCACCGGGTTCGTCATCACCCCAGACCTGCGTGCCCTTCGCGTGGATCGCGTTGATGCGCGCTGCCGAGGCTTGCAGCTTGCGTTCCAGCTCATCCGCGATGGAGGTGAGCTGCCCGGCTGCGTTCGCCGCTTGCTTCGGCCGCAGGAAGGTGCTGCCGTCGGTCATCGGAAGGCGTCTCCACCCAGCACCTCGTTGTCGAGGCGGGTGAAGAACGAATCTAGGTCACCGTTCAGCTGCGCCCGCACGTTCTCTTCGGGAAGGAATGGGCGGCACAGTTCGAGTGTGCGATCGGCGACCTGGCGAGCACCCTTCTGGACGGTCTCGGTGATCGCCGCGGCGAGTTTCCGGGAGTTCGGATCGCGGTAGATCCGAGGATCGAGGTCCAGGCTGACGAGTTGGCCGCGAGGTCCGATCGTCGCCGTGATCAGTCGATCGTCGGAGTGGACGACTACCTCGATCGCGCGCAACTGCTCCTGCAGGTCGGCGACCCCGGACCGCAGACGGTGGAACTCCTCCATCAGCTCGTCGGCGCGCGCTTGTAAGCCACGTGGATCCACGACGTGATGCCTCTCTGTCCGCGCCCCGCCAGTACAGGAGAACAGCCACCTAGCACTTCCGTGCTAAGTTTCCGAACTTTGTTCCACGATCAGTTGCCAGCCCAGCGCGCTGAGTAGCGGCGGGAATCGCTCAGGGCGTGCCGAAGTAGCTGACGTTCTTCTGCTCCTGAGCAGCCATGATCTCGGCGGAGCTGAGCACGGCCCGCTTGATGCCGGTCAGCAACTGGGTGAGATCGGCCGAGGCGCTGTCCCACTCGCGCTTGCGCGTGAGGTAGGCGGCTTTAGCCGGCCCGTCCCAGGTGGCGACGAGCGGCTGGACGCCACGCTCCAGCCCGTCCAACTCGGCGGAGATCTTGCCGATCGCGCTCTGGATGTCATCGGCCGCCTTCGTGAGCGAGGCGAAGTTGACGGCGATCTCGTCGGACTCGTACGGCATGTCGTCTCCTCGGGTCAGAGCTGCAGGGCAGCGGTGATGGAGCCGGCCGGGGCACCGGCGGCCTCCATTTCGGACCGCATCTCTTCGTCGCTGACGGTGTAGTTGCGCCCGGACGAGCCGACAGCCTCGGCGAGCGAGCGCAGCGAGCGGTTGAGCCGGGCCATGTCCTGGTCGAAGCGCTCCCGGACCTGCTGGAAGGACGTGCCACCCCGGCCGACCCACGCCGATTGGAGCGGCGTCAGCTCGTTCATCAGGGAAGTCAGCGTGGCGGTGAGCCGGTCGGCGACGCCATCGACGTCCTTCTCGGACTTCACCATCGTCGCGGCGTTGGCGCGCATGTTGCTCATCAGGTGCCTCACCCCGTCGGATCGCCGAGCCCCGGTCGTCGGGACTCGTTGGCAACGTTGGCGGCGACCGTAACGACGCGGTCACCGGAGGAGGCGGCTATCCACCGCTCACTCCGCAGCTACACGGAGCTGTGTGGAAATGAGTTCACGGAAGCGGACGGCAATCTGACTGTCCGTGTCACCCGCCAGGCCGGAGCAGCCCGTAGATGCCCACCCCGGCGAGCGCCAGGACAGCGATCATGATGCTGGCGAAGGAGGCCCCCGCGAGCCGCCGGAACGGCATCTGAGCGGGGTCCGTCTCACGCATGACCAGCGCGGACACGAAGCGCTGCACGAGGAACTGGTACGACTGCAACTGGTCCTTCTTGGAAGCCATCGCCGTTCCCCTCGTCGATCGCGACTCGACCCGGTGGAACCACCATAGGAGTCGGGTTCCCGGATAACGGGGCAATCGGGATGTCGCCGGGGTGGAGACTTGGTTCGGTCGATGCCGGATTCGAGGGAGGGAGGAGCCATCGTCAATCGCGAAGAAGCAACGGAGTTGGCGTCTCGGTGGCTCGGGGGCGCGGTCGAGCTCCGGGAGTTCGACGAGGGGTGGGTGGCATGGCCGGCCGGGCCCGGGAGCGAGGGGGTACTGCCGGACCGGGTGGGGGATGCGCGGGTGGTGGTGGAGCGCGAGACCGGGGTGGTGACCAGTTGGCCACCGTTGCCGGTGGAGGAGATCATCGCCCGGCGGCGGACTGCGCCGGTCGGAAGGTTTCCGGAGGACGTCGAGGCGCATCTGCGGAAGGCCGGCTGGTATCCCGGTCGGTCCATCCCCGATGAGGACATCGACCGCTACGCGGAGCGCCTACACGACTTGACTGTCGATGATCCGCCGGTACTCGGCGTTATCGATGCGGCGCGTGAGGTGCTTCGCGAGTTCGGTGGGTTGACCATCGCCCGTCCGGGATGGACGATCTGGCGAGTACAACCAGTGGCCGAGGACCCCGACCTAACGTTGGCATGCGGACTGGATGAAGCTCTCAGCCAACGCACCACTCCGGTCGGTGTCGCGGTGCAACCGGATGGCCTCGAGATTGTAATGTCTGAAGATGGCCGGGTCTTCTTCGGCAGCCCGGCCGGTCACGGTCACTACCTAGTCGGCGATACGTTCGACTGGGCGCTGATCCGGTCGCTCCGCGGAGAAGACCGGACACTTCCGTGGGTGGCGAGCGACGGCAGCGTCCACTACACGGACTACGCAGGAGAGCCCATTGATCCGGCGAGCACCCGTCGTCCCTCAGGAGCCTAGGCCTCGCACGTAGCCGAACAACCCCAAGACACCACAGATCAACGGCACCACCGCCAACACCAGCCCCACGTCGAACAGTTCCGCCAACCGCCCGAGATACGGCGACGGTGGCCGCCGGCTGTACGCCAACCCGGCCGCGAGCGATATCCCCGCCACGCCCATCACCACCAGCGGCCCGACCACCCCGCCGAGCAGCGCCGCGAACGCCCACCCGCCGAGGCCGACCACCAGCAAGGGCACCCGCTGCCGAACCGTGACGAGCAGGCGCGCCCGCAGCAGCAGCGCCGTGGCGACCACCACCACGAGCGCCGCCGCGGTCACGTCCACGGTGCGCAGCAGCACCGTCGAGCCGGCGCCGATGACGACCGAGACGCCGAGCAGCGCCCCGGTCAGGACGTCGTCCGAGCGGGCCACCGCCGCGTACACCGCTCGCCGCGTCGGAGCGGCCGGCGCCTCGGCCATCAGCTCGTCGGCCGAGCGCGGCAACGTCGGCAGCGGCACCCGGCCCAGCCGCATCGCGACCAAGGGCAGCATCGGGACGATCAGCAGCGCGGTACCCACGACCACCGCCGCCGCACCCCGTGACGCAGCTCCGACGAGCGGCAGGAACCCCCCGAGCACGCCGAAGAGCCCACCCACCACCCCCGCGACGAACACGAACCCTCCGTCGCCGGCCGCCAGGTACCCGAGGAGCGCGATCACCAGCAGGGCCACCGAGCCGACCAACACCTGCCCCGAGCTGAACCAGCCCATCCGAGTGGAGCCGGCGAGCACCACCGCCCCGCCGACGAACCCGTACGGCATCCCGACCGCAGCCACCGCCGCACCGGCGGCCGAGTCCGAGAGGACACGCGACACCACCCCGCCCGCCACGACGAACAGCACCGCCATCGCCAGCAGCACCAGGCCGACCGACCCACCGGCCCCGGCACCCAGCACCGCAGCGAGGCCCAGCAGGAGCAGGGCGCACGCCGCCGCCACCCCGGTGAGCCGCGTCGCCGCCGGTGACCACGCCCGCCCCTGCCTGCGCGCACCGGCCGCGACGGCGTCGGCCAGATCGTCGTAGTCCAGCTCCGGCCACTCGGTCCGGCGCGGAACCAGGTGCAGTACCTCGCCGTCCCGGACGTCCTGGGCAGCCAGCGGCTTCTCCGGGTCGAGCGGCTCACCGTCGGCCCGCCGCAGGAACCAGCCGCCGTGCCCCTGCCCGTCGTCGGCGAGTCCCTCGCCCGCGTGCCGCAGCAGCAGCGGGAGCAGCTCGGCGAGCGGAGGAGCCTCCGGTAAGGCGAGGTCCACCCGCCGACGCGGGGCGGCGAGCGTGACCCGAGCGAGTCCGTCTGCGCTGGTAGTGGACACCAGGGGCTCCTTTATCCACAGCCATGTTCACGAACGAGACGGCCGATCCCTCGATTTCCCTACGATAGGTGACACCAGAATCACGCGGGGGGAGGATCTGTGGGCACGGTCATCGTCAAACGACCACCGCGTCGTCCTGCTCCGGCGTTCCCGGAGGGGGAGCTCGTCCTCGACTCCCCACCGACGATCCCACCCGCGAGCGGTCGCGGGTGGGGCCAGGCGATGACGCTGCTGCCGATGCTGGCCGGGTCCGCCGCCATGGCGCTGATGTTCGCCGGTACCGGCGGTGCGGGCAGCACGCTGCGGTGGGTCACCGGTGGCCTGTTCGGGCTCTCCGCCATCGGCATGCTCAGCACCCAGATCGGCTCCTACTCCGGGCAGCCCAGCAAGCAGCAGATGGCCGCGCAACGTCGGGAGTACATGCGGCACCTCGCCCGCTTACGGCGCCGCACCCGCAGCGCGGTGCACGCGCAGCGGGAGGCGATGTTCTATCGCCATCCCGAACCGTCCACGCTCTGGACCGCCGCGCAGAGCTACCGGCTCTGGGAGCGCCGCCCCGGCGACGACGACTTCGCAGTGGTCCGCGTCGGCCTCGGGCCGCAAGATCTCGCGGTGCCGATGGTCACCCCACCGATCCAGTCGATGGACGACCTCGAGCCGCTCTGCGCCCAGGCCCTCCGCCGGTTCGTGACCACCTATGCAGTGGTCGCCGACATGCCGGTTGCGCTCGCGTTGAACGGATTCGCCCGCATCTTCCTCCGGGGTGACGAGAACGGCGTCCGCGGAATGGCCCGTGCGTTGTTGGCTCAGGTCACTACCTTCCATGCTCCGGACGACGTCCGCGTGGTCGTCTGCACCGCACCGGACCGGCTCGCGCGCTGGGAGTGGGTCAAGTGGCTGCCCCATGCCCAGCATCCGGAGCGCACCGACGCGCTGGGGCCGGTGCGGCTGGTCGCACCGACGGTCGTCGCCGCTGAAGCGATGCTCGACGACCTGCTGTCCGGGCGCCCGCGGTTCAACCCCACCGGCGCCGGTCAGGAAGTGGCGCCGCACCTCGTGGTCGTCTTGGACGGTGCGGACCCGGCCGGCTCGGACCATCTCGCCACCGACAGCGGTATCGAAGGCGTCACGCTGATCGACCTGGTCAACCCACCGCCGCGGTTACTCGACCCGACGACGCTGGTGCTCGACGTCGATCGGGCCGGGCGTCTGCGCAGCACCACGATGGACGGCGACGCGGACATCGGCAGCGCCGACCGGATGGGGTCCGCCCAGGCCGAAGCCCTGGCGCGCCAGCTCGCACCGCTGCGGCTGTCCGCGGTGACGCGTGGCGAACGTCCGCTCACCGCCGAGCTCGAGCTGGCGGACCTGCTCAAGCTGGGTGATCCGCGGCTGCTCGACCCCGCTACGGCGTGGCGCGCCCGGCCGAGCCGCGAGCGGCTCCGCGTCCCGATCGGCGTCGGGGAGAACGGCAGCGTGGTCGAGCTCGACCTCAAGGAGTCGGCCCAGGACGGTATGGGGCCGCACGGGCTGTTGATCGGCGCCACCGGCTCCGGGAAGAGCGAGCTGCTCCGCACGCTCGTGCTGGCGCTGGCCTCGACGCACTCGTCCGAGCTGCTGAACTTCGTCCTGATCGACTTCAAGGGCGGCGCGACGTTCACCAAGCTCGATCGGCTCCCGCACACCAGCGCGGTGATCACCAACCTCGAGGACGAGCTCCCGCTGGTCGACCGGATGACCGACGCGATCACCGGCGAGATGCGCCGGCGTCAGGAGCTGCTGCGTGCCGCGGGCAAGTACGAGTCGCTCCGCGACTACGACAAGGCGCGGGCCGCCGGCGCACCGCTCGAGCCGCTGCCGAGCCTGCTGATCATCTGCGACGAGTTCAGCGAGCTGCTCACCGCCAAGCCCGACTTCATCGACATGTTCGTCCAGATCGGCCGCTTAGGCCGCTCGCTCGGCGTCCACCTGCTGCTCGCCTCGCAGCGCCTGGAGGAAGGCCGCTTGCGCGGCCTGGACGGGCACCTCTCCTACCGCATCGGCCTGCGCACGTTCTCGTCGATGGAGAGCCGCGTCGTCCTCGGCGTGCCGGACGCCTACGAGCTGCCCCGCGCACCGGGGCACGGTTATCTGAAGTCCGGCACCGAGCAGATGACGCGGTTCCGTGCGGCGTACGTCTCCGGGGTCTATCGCGAGGGCGGACGCCGGGCGGCCCTGGCGAGCGTCGAGCAGGTGCCGGTGCGGCCGTTCACGACCGCCTACCAGCCGCTGCGTGAGAACGACGCCGAGCCGGAGGCAGCGGTCTCCGACCCGGCAGCTCCCGATGCGGGCGAGGGCGTCGGCGAGAGCCTCCTCGACATTCTCGTCGAACGGTTGCAGGGTCGTGGCGCTCCGGCACACCGCGTCTGGCTGCCTCCACTCGACGAGCCCGCCACGCTCGACCAGTTGCTGCCACCGCTGGCGGTGGAGCCGGGCCGGGGGCTCACGGTGGCCGACCCGGCACGACGCGGAACCCTCCGCGCCGTCGTGGGGCTGGTCGACCGCCCGCTGGAACAGCGCCGAGACCTGCTGACGCTCGACCTGTCCGGCAGCCTGGGGCACGCGGTCGTGGTCGGCGGCCCACAGAGCGGTAAGAGCACGATCGTCCGATCGCTGATCGCCGCCCTGGCGCTGTGCCACACCCCGGCCGAGACCCAGTTCTACTGTCTCGACTTCGGCGGCGGCTCACTCGCGACGCTGCGCGACCTGCCGCACGTCGGCGGTGTGGCCAGCCGGCTGGAAACGGGCGAGGTGCGGCGAACCGTGGCCGAGCTGCGAACTCTCCTGCTCGACCGGGAACGACGGTTCGCCCGGCACGGCATCGACGGGATGGTGACGTACCGACGGCGCCGCCGGCAGGGTGAGTTCACCGACGACCCGTTCGGTGACGTCTTCCTCGTCGTCGACAACTGGCTGACGCTGCGCAACGACTTCGACGAACTCGAGCCGGTCGTCACCGACCTGGCCAACCGCGGGCTCTCCTACGGCATTCACGTCGTGGTCACCGCAGCCCGCTGGCTCGACCTGCGGCCGGCGTTGCGTGACGTCCTCGGAACCCGGCTGGAGCTCCGCCTGGGCGAACCGGCCGACTCCTTCCTCGACCGACGGACGGCGCTCAACGTGCCCGAGAGCACGCCGGGGCGCGGCATCACGGCCGACAAGTTCCACTTCCTCGCCGCGTTGCCGCGGGCGGACAGCCGGCCGGAGACCGCGGACCTGAGCGACGGGGTCGCCAAGCTGGTGCAGGACCTGGCGAACGCCTGGACCGGGCCCGCCGCACCACCCGTGCGGCTCCTCCCGACGGAGGTGCCCTACGCCAGCCTCGCCGCCGAGGACGGTGTGCCCATCGGAATCGCCGAGGCCGATCTGAAGCCGGTCTCGGTCGACTTCACCGCTGATCCACACTTCCTGCTCTTCGGCGACTCGGAGTCGGGCAAGACCGCGTTCCTGCGCCAGCTCGCCAAGCGGATCACCGATACCCACGCCCCCGACCGCGCTCGCCTCGTCGTGGTCGACTACCGCCGCACCCTGCTCGGCCAGCTCTCCGCCGACCACCTGATCGGCTACGGCACGTCCGCGCCGGTCACCGAGGAGATCGTCGCCGAGGTCGCGACCGTCATGCAGAACCGGCTCCCGGGGCCCGACGTCACGCCCGAGCAGCTCCGCGACCGCAGCTGGTGGCGCGGTCCGGACCTGTACGTGCTGGTCGACGACTACGACCTGGTCTCCTCCGGGTCGGGCAACCCGCTCGGACCGCTACTCGACCTGCTGGCTCAAGCCCGGGACATCGGGCTGCACCTCGTGGTCGCTCGTCGCAGCGGCGGCGCGGGCCGGGCGCTCTACGACTCGTTGCTCCTCCGGCTACGGGAACTGGGCTCACCCGGCCTGGTGATGTCCGGTGAGCGGGACGAAGGAGTGCTGCTGGGCAACGTCCGGCCGCAGGCGTTGCCTCCCGGTCGGGCATGGCTGGTCACCCGGAAGGAGGGCTCCCGCCTGGTCCAGCTCGGGTGGCTTCCGCCTACCGCGTGACCTCTCTGGACGCCGCCTCGGCACGGCGTGAACTTTCGTCGTGGGTCGTCCGTGGTAAATCCGCACGCTCAGCAACCGCACGAACGGGGAACGCGATGGCTGACGGCGACGACACCGTCCGCGCCAGTTTGCAGGCTCTGCGCCGATTCGGCGCCGATGTGAAATCCACCGGCCAGAACGATCTGGTCACCGCACTCGGGAACAACTTCGCGACCGAGATGGCGCAGCACGTGCTCGGCTTCATGGGCACCGGCACGGGCAGTGGTACCCATCCGGTCGCACCGCTGGGCGAGGCCGTCTTCTTCGGTCACCTGATGGCCGACTACGTCCAGGCCGCCGGGCAGTTCGCCGGGGACGTCGTCCTGGGCCTGACCGCCCTCGGCTTCGCCGCCGACGGCATCGCCACCGAGTACAGCGACGGCGACGCGCTGAGCAGCGCCACGATCGACCAGGTCGCCGACGCCTTCGTACCGCTCCCGAGCGATCCGCAGCCCGAAACCCCGCAGGCCAACCCGGCCGGCCGGGAGCCCGAGAAGCCCCCGGCGGACGATCCCGCCGGTCACCGCCCCGGCGCGCCGGAGAGCGGGGAGCGTCCGACGCTGCCCGGCGGCGGGCCGGACGTTCCGGATGCCGCATCCGACGAGTACCGGAACCAGCCCTTCCAGCTCTGACCAGGCGTACTCAAGGAGGGGGACATGGGCGAGTACTACGGCTACACCTGGGATCCACGGAGCGTCCGGGTCGCCGAGCACGACACCTACGTGCCGGAAGGCCGTGTGCACGCGCTCAATGCCACCGATTTCTCCGACGCGGACCGGGTCGCCCACATCCGTGTGCTCTGGCCGATGGTGCAGGGGCTCGACCCGGCCAAGATCGCCGACCTGGCGCAGAGCTGGCGGACGCTCTCTTCGCAGCTGGCCACCGCCAAGGCCGGCGTGGACCGGGCCGGTGGCCGGCTCGCACCGCAGTGGACGGGCAGGGCGTCCCGCGCGTTCCTGGAGCGAGTCGGCGCGGCGCTGTACTCACTCGACCACTGGATCGAGGCCGCGGCCGCGAACGCCGCGACGATCGATCGCCTCGCCGAGGACGTGCGCACCACCCAGCCGCGGGTGGAGGGCATCTACCGCGCCTGGCTGATGGAGTCGGCGCGGGAGAAGGCCAAGCGCGACAAGGACGCCGAGGGCATCACGCTGACGCAGGACGCGAACGACCTCATCGGGCTCCTGAGCAAGGACAACACGATCGCCGACGGCGGCGCGCTGTACCGGTGGGCCCGCGACTCGGTGCCCCAGGACGAGATCGACCGCAAGTACACCGCTCAGGCGCTGCCGCTGGTGAAGAAGCTCGCCGACCACTTCTCGGGCGCCGCGACCGCCGGTGTCAGCCTGCCCGGCAGGTTCAAGGGACCGACGACCTTCAAGTTCGTCCAACCGACGTTCGACGGTGCAACGCCCGGTCTGCCGCCGGCCCGCCCGGTCTCCCCGGTCGTCTCCGCCGTCCCGCCGGTCGTCGCGGCTCCGGCCGCACCGGCACCGGTCACCCCTCGGGTGCCGACGCCGCCGGCGGTGCCGCTGGTACCTCCTCAGGTTCCCGGTGTACGCCCGCCCGGACTGCCGGGAGCCGTGGCACCGGTGGCCCGGCAGTCGGCGCCGCCCGCCCCCGCCCGCACCGCGGCTCCCCGGCCGGCGCTACCGGCGCTTCCCGGACGCACCGCGCCGCGCGTCGCTCGACCAGCCCCACCGCTCCCGCCCGGACAGGGACGCCGCGGCACCGCTCCGACCGCTCCGGTACTGCCCGGCCGCACCAGCAAGCCGGGCACGCCCAACGGTGGCCGATCCGTACCGGCGCTGGGAACCGGGGGGCGGCCGAACTCGGCGGGCCGTGCGCGCCCCGGCCTGGAGGGCCGAACGAATCGGCCAGCGCTCCCTGCGTCCCCCCGCACGGTGGCGCCACCGCGCCTCGCCGGCCGAGCCGTCCCCACCGGCCGCAACAGTCCCCGCAGCGGACCCGCCGGCCACGGCGCACCCGGCTTCGGCCCCGCCGACCGCCACGCGCCCGGCGTCGGACCCGCCGATCGCGGAGCGCCCGCCTTCGGGCCCAGTGATCGCGGTGCGGAGCGGGTAAGCCCCGGCCATCCCTACGCCTCCCGCGGTGGCGCCGCCGACCGCGGGGCGCGCCTCTTCGACGCCGCCGACCGCGGCGGTCCTGGTGTCGGTTCCCGCGATCGCGGCTGGGATCGTGTCGACGCTGTCGACCGGGGCGGGCCGCTCGTGGGGCCGGGGCTCGGCAGCGAGCCGCCCGAGTTCCGCCGTGGCGCGGCCCCGGCACCCGACGACGTCGCTGGGCCGGCACGGCCGCCGCGTCCGGCGTCGCTGGGTGGCCGCCGCGCCCGGCCGCTACCGTCCGCGGCACCCGCTGCCAGCGCGGAAGCCGCGCGGCGCGAGCTCAGTGGTCGAGCAGCGCCGAACGGCGTCCAGCGGCCCGACACCCGACCGGCCGTCGAGACGCGGCGCGCCCCCGACGCGGCGACAGCGTCGGCCGAGGCGTTCGCGCCGACCGGCTCTGCCCGCCCGGTGATCGAACGGCCCGACGTACCGGTCGCTCAACCGGCCGGCCCGGCCCTGGGGCGATCATGACCGGCCGGTTGGCGCGCGCGGTCACCGCGGCGGCGCTGATGGGCCTCTGCACGCTCGTCGCCGTCGGCGCGGCACCCGCCGCGCACGCCGACTCGGTGCGCGACGAGTCCTGGCACTTGACGGCATTGCGCATCGCCGAGGCCCACCGCATCAGCCAGGGTGAGGGCGTGGTCGTGGCCGTCGTCGACTCCGGCGTGGACCCCACCCAGCCGGACCTCACCGGCAACGTCCTGCCCGGCGTCGACATCTACACGGGCAACCCACCGGCCCGCGGACGCGACGGCTACACGGCCTACCACGGGACAGCGATGGCCGGCCTGATCGCCGGCCACGGTCACGGCGCCGGTCGCCGCAGCGGCGTTCTCGGCATCGCACCGAGGGCGAAGATCCTCCCGGTGAAGGTGAGCCGCGCCGACGGGCTGTCCTCCGGACGCTCGGTCGCCAGCGGCATCGAGTGGGCGCTGTCCCTCGACGCCGACGTCATCTCGATCTCCCTGCAGACGCCGAGCGACGCGGCGATCGACAAGTCCGTGCAGAAAGCGTGGGACCAGGGAGTGCCCGTGATCGCCGCGACCGGCAA
>Ga0190269_10000747_pt1 | contig 16276 bp, 14 predicted proteins | sample Popmic249IS_FD_133749 | JGI IMG/M metagenome (GOLD analysis project Ga0190269, IMG submission 133749) | Populus adjacent soil microbial communities from riparian zone of Blue River, Arizona, USA - 249 IS | ecosystem: Environmental > Terrestrial > Soil > Riparian zone | place: USA: Arizona...
CCGACACCGCGCACACCTGGCTGCGCGAGCTGCTGGTCGAGGCCGCCGGCGAGCTATAGCTCCGGCCGATAGCCCCTATCAGGGGTTTTCTCTTCCGTGACGACGAGCACGTCACTGATAGTCGTGCCCTGCCTGTCAACGTCGAAGGGGCACTTCACGATGTCGCACACCGTGTCATCCGCGCGCACCGCGGCCCCGCCGCGAGCCCCGGGCCTGCCGCAGCTGATCCTGCTACTGGCCGGCAGCTGCCTGTCGGTCCTGGGGGCGGTGCTGATCGCTCCGGTGCTGCCGCAGATGACCGACCACTTCGAGGACGTGGCCGGCGCGGACGTGCTGGTACCGATCGTCCTGACGGTTCCGGCGCTGCTCATCGGCCTCACCGCGCCGTTCGCCGGGTTCGTCGTCGACGCGCTCGACCGCAAGCGGCTGCTCATCGCCGCGATGGTGCTGTACTCGGTCTTCGGTACCGCGCCGCTGTACCTGGACTCCCTCGGGCTGATCATCGGCAGCCGGGTGCTGGTCGGCCTCTGTGAGGCGGCGATCATGACCTGCTGCACGACGCTGATCGCCGACTACTGGGACGGCCCCCGCCGCGCCCGCTACCTGGGCCTGCAGACGCTGGTCGCGGCGGTGTCGGCCACCGTGTTCCTCGCCGTCGGCGGCGCGCTCGGCTCGGCCGGCTGGCGCACGCCGTTCTGGCTCTACGTCGTCGCCGTGCTGCTGGCGATCCCGATGACGATGTTCATCCGGCAGCCCGACGTGCCGCGGCCGGCCGCGGACGAGCCCCGCCGCCTGCCGTCGATGCCGTGGCGCCTGCTGCTCGTGCCCTGCCTGGTCACGATCGTGGGCGGCGTCGTGTTCTACGCGCTGATCGTGGAGCTGTCGTTCGTCCTCGACGAGGCCGGGGTGGAGTCCACCGCGGTCATCGGGGGCATCAGCGCGGCGATGTCGCTGGCGACCGCGATCGGATCGGGCCTGTTCGGAAAGGTGGCCGGGCGGAGCGCGCGGCAGCTGCTCCCGGTGGGCTTCGCCCTGGCGGGCCTCGGCTTCCTCGTGGTCTTCGCGACCGGGTCGGTGCCGGTGATCGCCGTCGGCGCGGTGCTCACCGGCGCCGGTACCGGCCTGCTCCTGCCGACGCTGCTCACCTGGGCGGTCAACCGGCTGCGGTTCGAGCAGCGCGGGCGCGGCACCGGGCTGTGGACCGGCGCGCTGTTCCTCGGCGAGTTCGCCGCCCCGCTGCTCATCGCCGGCCTCGGCGCCGGATTCGGCGGGCTCCGGCCGGCGCTGGGCGCGCTCGGCGTCGTCGCGGTCGTGCTCGCGGTCGTCACGTCGGTCGTCGTCCCCCGCGACGCGGCGCCGCTCTCCTCGACGGCCGACTGACCCGGCGGAGCCGGCCGCACCGGCCCCGCCACGCACACCGGTGGCCAGGGGTCTTCCCGGTGCAGGCTCCCGGAGCCGTCCCCGATCTGTAACCTGACTAGAACAGGTTACAGATCGGTGGTCGGACGGAGTGGGCGTGGAGGCGGTTCCGGCGGTTGCGGCGCATGCGGTGAGCGACTGGTCCGACGACGTCGACGTGCTGGTCGTCGGCGCCGGGATGGCCGGGGTCAGCGCCGCCATCGAGGCGGCCACCAGTGGGGCCTCCGTACTGGTCATCGATCGCGGTGGCCGCCTGACCTGCACCAGCGCCATGTCCGGCGGGCACTTCTACCTCGGCGGGGGCACGCCGGTGCAGCAGGCGACCGGCTGGGACGACACGCCCGCCGACATGGCCGCCTACCTCACCGCGATGTCCCCGGAGTGCGACCCGGCCAAGATCCGCCTCTACGCCGAGGGCAGCGTCGAACACTTCGGGTGGCTGGAATCGCTCGGCTTCACGTTCGAGCGCTCGTTCTACCCGCACAAGGCCGTCGTCCAGCCCGGCACGCAGGGCCTGATGTTCACCGGCAACGAGAAGACGTGGCCGGTCAGCACCGTCGCCCGGCCCGCGCCGCGCGGCCACAAGCCGCCGGTGGAGGGTGATCTGGGCGGCGGCTCGTTCGTCGTCGAGCTGGCGCTGGCCAGGCTGGCGGAGCTGGGCGTCGAGGTCCGGTACGACACCGGCGCCACCGGGCTCGTCGTCGACGGCGACGCGGTGATCGGCGCCACCTGGCGTCGCTTCGGCGAACAGGGCGCGATCCGGGCGGGCGGCGTCGTGCTGGCCGCCGGGGGGTTCGTGCTCAACCCCGAGATGGTCGACGCCTACGCGCCGCAGCTCGGCGCGCTCTTCACCCGGGGGATGGCGCTGGGCAACACCTACGACGACGGGCTCGGCATCCGGCTCGGCGAGTCCGTGGGCGGGGTCGCCGACCACATGGAGGGGGCGTTCTTCACCTCGCCGTTCTACCCGCCGGAGGAGACGCTGCGCGGGATCGTCGTCAACCGGCTCGGCCGCCGGTTCGTCAACGAGGACGCCTACCACTCGCGCGTCGCGGCGTTCGTCTTCGACCAGCCCGGCCAGGCCGCGTACCTGATCCTCGACTCGGCGACGATGACGCAGCCCGCCTACCGCTTCCAGCCGCTGGTCGACGGCTGGGACACGATCGAGGGGATGGAGCGCGGGCTCGGCCTGCCCGCCGGGGCGCTGGCCGCCACGATGGCGGCGTACGACGAGGCCGCCGCCGAGGGCGAGGACCCCGAGTTCCACAAGGCGGCGCAGTACCTCGTCCCGCTCGACCACGGCCCCTGGGGTGCCTACGACCTGACGCCAGGCGCGTGCTTCTACTCCGGTTTCAGCTGCGGCGGTCTGCGGGTCGACCCCGACGGCCGGCTGCTGCGTGCCGACGGCTCGGCGGTCCCCGGCGTCTACGCGGCGGGCGCGTGCGCGTCGAACATCGCGGTCGACGGGCGCGGCTACGCCTCCGGCACCCAGCTGGGGGAGGCGTCGTTCTTCGGGCGGCGCAGCGGCCGGCACGCCGCGAGAACGCGTTCCAGTTCGAGGGTGGAGGGCCGGCCGTGAACTTCGACCCCTACGACCACCCGCTGCAGGACGACCCGTACCGGTGTACCGGCAGCTGCGGACGCAGTGCCCGCTGCACCACAACACCGAGCACGACTTCTGGGTGCTGCGAGGCACTCCGCGGGATCGTCATCTTCCTGAGCCACTACGCCGGCTGGCCCACCGGCGCGGCACTCAACACGCTGGTGGAGCGCACCATCGGCGCGGGACGTTGACTTCGAGCGCGCTCGAACCCCTAGCGTCGGGCGCGGAACGCCCGTCCGATGCGACGCTCGAGGAGTCACCGAATGGAACTGGGTCTGCACATCGCCGACTTCACCTGGGACGGCGGGCCCGCGCAGCTGCGCCGGGCGCTCGCCGACCACGTGCGGGAGGCCGAGGCCGCCGGTGTCACCCGGATCACGGTGATGGACCACTTCTGGCAGATCCGCGGCGTCGGGCCCGCGGAGCACGAGATGCTCGAGGCGTACACGACGCTGGGCTTCCTCGCCGCGCACACCGAGAAGGCGCTGCTCTCGACGCTGGTCACCGGCGTCATCTACCGGGAGCCCGCGCTGCTGGCCAAGCAGATCTCGACGCTGGACGTGCTGACCGGCGGCCGTGCCGGCCTGGGTATCGGCGCGGCCTGGAACGAGGACGAGTCGCGCGGCCTCGGCTTCGCGTTCCCGTCCGTGACCGAGCGGTTCGAGCGTCTGGAGGAGGCGCTGCAGATCTGCCGGCAGATGTGGTCGGAGTCCGAGGAGCCCTACGAGGGCAAGCACTACCGGCTCGGGCGCACCCTGAACTCGCCGCAGAACCTGCGGCCGCGTCCACCGGTGATGATCGGCGGCGGCGGGGAGAAGCGGACGCTGCGGCTGGTCGCGCAGTACGCCGACGCGTGCAACATCGGCGCGGGCCCCGAGGCCGCCCACAAGCTCGACGTGCTGCGGCGGCACTGCGACGACGTCGGCCGGGACTATGCCCAGATCGAGAAGACGACGATCTTCCCGATCGATCCGACCAGCACCGCCGAGGACATCGTGCGCACCGCGAGCCAGATGCGTGAGCTCGGCTTCACCGCGGCGTACGTCTTCGCGCACGACATCACCGACCGCCGGGCGATCATCGACCTGTTCGCCGCGGCGGTGCCCGCTCTGGCCTAGGAATCGCGCGTAAGCCGCTCGTCACCGGGTAGTGGACCCGACGTCCCCTTCTGTTCACGGCGGGAGGAAATGGTGCGGATCGTCTACAACGCGTTCGGTGGCCGGTACAGCTGCAACCCCCGGGCGCTCCACGAGCGCCTCTCCGCGCTGCGACCGGACTGGCAGCACGTCTGGCTCGCCGACCCGGCCCGGCCCTCGGGATTCCCGCCGGACGTGGAGACCGTGCCCTACGGCGGCCCGGAGTGCGTCGCGGCACTGGAGAGTGCCGACGTGGTGATCTCCAACGACCACCTGGCCCTGGACTGGGAGAAGCCGAGCAGCACCGTCTACCTGCAGACGTGGCACGGCACGCCGCTCAAGCGCATCCACCACGACGTCCTCTGGGCACCGGAGGGCCGCCTGGCCTACCTCGACCAGGACGTCGCCCGCTGGGATGTGCTGCTCTCGCCCAACCCGGCGAGCACACCGCGGCTGCGGCGCGCGTTCGGGTACTCCGGCCCGGTGCACGAGACCGGCTACCCCCGCAACGACGTGCTCCGCTCACCCGACGCCGAGCGGCTACGTGCGGACGTGCGAGCCGCGCTGGGCATCCCGGAGTCGGCGACCGCCGTGCTCTACACCCCGACGTGGCGCGACGACCTGGTGTTCGGCGCGGACGGCCCGGACTTCACGTTCGCGCTGGACCCCGCCCGGTTCGCCGCCGTGCTCGGCCCCGATCACCTCCTCGTGCTCCGCACCCACAGCATGGTCAAGCACCGGCTCGACCTCGCCGCCCACGGGCAGGTCGTCGACGCCTCCGACCACCCGGACGTCCGCGACCTGTACCTGGCGGGCGACGTGCTGATCACCGACTACTCCTCGACGATGTTCGACTTCGCGGTCACCGGCAAGCCGCTGCTCTACTACGCCTACGACCTGGACGATTACCGCGACCGGCTGCGCGGCTTCTACTTCGACCTCACCGACGACCCGCCCGGCCCCATCCTGCGCACCCAGGAGCAGGTGTTCGAGGCCCTGGCCGACCTGGACGCCGTCGCCGCCCGGTACCGGCCGGCCTACGACCGGTTCCGGGCGACGTTCTGCCGGCTCGAGGACGGTCACGCCGCCGACCGCGTCCTCGACGTCGTGCTGGGGGAGCGGCGCTCACCGGCCGACGACACCCGGGACCGCCGGCGCGAGCCCGACACCGTGCCCGGGTAGCCGGGCACCGCGGGCGGCGCTCCCCGCCGGCACCCGATCCGCACCGCGGCCGATCTCGGATCGCCCACCGGCCGTCGATGAAGGTGTCATGCTGCCGCCCCGTTTGCGCTCATTGCCGTCGTGGGCGGTCTACCTCGTGCTGGGCGTCGCCGTCACCGGGGCGATCACCACGAGCAGCCACGCGTCGTGGGCGACGTGGGGCGCGACCGCGGTGCAGGCGTCGGCCGGCCTGGCGATCATCTACGGCATCCGCCGCAACCGGCCCGACCGGCCGCTCTTCTGGTGGCTGCTCGCCGGTGGCCAGCTGCTCTACGCGTCCGCGCAGGGAGCCTGGCGCATCCCCTTCGAGGGGTGGCGGGGGCTGATCCCGTTCGGCGACTTCACCGACGTCCTCTACCTCTCGGCACTGGTCGTCTTCATCGGTGCGCTGGCCGTCGGGCCGCGTGCGCTGACCGGCCGGAGCGCCTGGACCGGCACACTCGACGGCGCGGCCGTGGTGCTCGGGCTCGCGTTCGGTACCTGGAACCTGATCGCCCAGCCGTACATCGCATCCGGCCGGCTCGACGACTGGGGCATCGCGGTCTTCCTCACGTACGAGGGCTTCGAGGTGCTCCGGATGGCGTTGCTCGCCCGGATCGTGCTCGCCGGCGGGCTGGCGCAGGGCGGCTGGCTGATGGCGGTCGGCATGCTCGTGCAGCTCTCGGCCGACCTGCTCTACGGCGTCACGCTGCTGGCCCCGAGCGGCTGGCCGGACTCGGTGCAGAACGCCGGCTGGATCATCGGCAGCGTCTGCATCGGCGCGGCCGGGCTGCACCCCGGCCGGCGCGTGGCCCAGGCGGACGACCGGGACAGCGAGGAGACGCTGTCGCGCCTCCGCCTGACGGTGTTCCTCCTGCTCCTCCTCATCTACCCGGTCACCGTCTGCCTGAATGCGGTGACCGGGGCCGGGGACCTGCGCTCGAAGGAGTTCCTGGCCAACACGATGCTCCCGGTCCTGCTCGTGGTCGCGGTCGCGGGAGTGCTGCTCATCCGGCTCGGGCTGCTGACGACCGTCGCGCAGCGGCGCACCGTGCAGATGCGGGAGGCGCTGACCACCGGCGACGTCCTGCGGGCGCGCCTGTCGCACGAGGCGACGCACGATCCGCTGACCGGGCTGGCCAACCGCGCCGTGCTGACCGACTCGCTCACCGCCGCGCTCGCCGGCGGCTGCCCGGGAAGCCTGCTGCTGATCGACCTCGACGGCTTCAAGGAGGTCAACGACCTGCACGGGCACCCGGTGGGCGACGCGCTGCTCTGCCAGGTGGCCGACCGGCTCCGGCGGGTGGCCGGCGACGCCGTCGCGGCGCGGCTCGGCGGCGACGAGTTCGCGATCCTCACGTCCCAGCCCATCGACGCCGCGCTGGCCGAGCAGGTGGTCCGGGAACTGGCCGCGCCGTACCCGCTTGGTGACCTCCAGCTCGCCGTCACCAGCAGCGTCGGCGCACGGGGGCTGGCCGACGGCCGGACCGCCGCGGAGGTGCTCCGCGACGTGGATCTGGCGCTGTACGCCGCGAAGGCGGACGGGCGCGCCTGCGTCGTCCGCTTCCACGCCGACCTGCGTGCGGCCTGGGTCCGGCAGACGAAGATCAGCCAGGGTCTGCGGGCAGCGCTGCTCGGAGACGGGCTGGCCCTGCACTACCAGCCGATCGTCGACCTCCGCACGGGCCGGATCACCGCGTTCGAGTCGCTGATGCGCTGGACACCGCCGGGGGAGGCGGCGGTTCCGCCCGCCGAGTTCATCCCGGTCGCCGAGCGCACCGGCCTCATCGGCGACCTGGGGCTGTGGGCGCTGCGCACGGCCTGCGCCGACGCGCGGCCCTGGTTCGAGCGCTACGGCGTCGGCGTGACCGTCAACGTCTCCGCCCACCAGCTCGACGACCCGGACTTCTGCGTGCAGGTGCTCGACGCGTTGCGCACCTGCGGACTGCCCGGCCGCGCGCTGACGCTGGAGATCACCGAGAGCATGCTGGTCGGTGCCGCCGGGGCGATGTCGGAGACGGTGACCGACACCCTGCAGGTGCTGCGCGCCCAGGGCATCCGCATCGCGATCGACGATTTCGGCACCGGCTACTCCTCGCTGGCCTACCTCCACCAGCTGCCGGTCGACGTCCTCAAACTCGACCGGAGCCTGACGCTGGGCGGCGAGCCGACCGCGCAGCAGACCGCGATCGCGCGCGCGGTGATCGACCTGGGCAACGGTCTGGAGCTGCAGACGGTCGCCGAAGGCATCGAGACGGCCGGCCAGGCCGCGCAGCTGCGGGACCTGGGTTCGCCGCGGGCGCAGGGCTACTTCTTCGGCCGCCCGATGCCGGCCGACGCGGTGCCCGCGGCGCTCGCCGACGCCAACGCGCCCGCGGACGCGCTCGTCTGACCGACCCTGCCCAGGCGTCACCGCGCAGCGGCGTCGGCATCAGCGTGGCGTGAACACCGGCCAGGTCGCCGGCTCGCCCAGGTCGGCGAGCCGCTCGGCGCTCGCGGTCGTCGACAGGCAGAGGTCCTTGAACCTTCCGGCGGACAGCGGTGAGCTCGTGCGGTGGTTGCAGGTGCCGGTCACCTTCAGGTCGCCGGTGGCCATCACCACGCTCGTATAGGTGGCGCCCGGATTGTGGTGTTCGTCCTTCACCTGGGCCGGGCGGCCGTCCACGGTCGTGTTCCCGGCGCCGATGCCGGTGCCGAGCGGGTTCGCGTTCACGCTGATGAACGTCGGCCCCGGACCGCCGTAGACGACGGTGGCCGACGGCGCCCGGCGTCCGCTCCCGAGGCTGTAGCTGGTCTGGAATTCGCCCAGCGTGAAGTCGTACGGTGCCCGCAGCGAGAAGGGCAGCGTCGGGCGGGCGTTCAGGTTCACGCTCAGCGTCGACGCGAGGCGCACGGCCAACGCCTGCTGATCGGGAATGCCCTGGACGTTGATGTAGGCCTGGGCGTCCGGTGCCCAGGTCCACTTCAGCAGGTAGCCGAAGTCCTCGCCCAGATAGTGCCACTTCGAGGGGCGGCCCTGGATGACCGGGCCGTCGGTGGCTGCCGACGGCGCCTGCGCCTCCAGGTCGTTCTTCAGGGCGAACCCGCGGGGCGCCACCATGACCTGCAGGAACTGTCGCCCGCCGCTGGCGTGGAAGACGAGGGCGGTGGAGCGCGCCGCCGTGCCGCGCTCGAACAGCGAGGACGGCACCTCCCCGAGGACGAGGGTTGAGCGCCCGGGGTCGAATCGGGTCGGGACCGTGCCGGGCAGCGGGTCGGCCGCCTGGGGTTCCTCGACCGGTACCCGGACGGGGACCTTCTCGACCGGGACGGGAGCGGCCGGACGAGCCGGTGGGGCCGCCCGGTCGGACCCGCCGCCCAGCGTCAGCGTCGTGATCGCGACGGTGACCACCAGCACGACCGCGGCCGCCGCCGCGATCACCCAGCGCGTCCGGTCGTGCAGGCGCGCCTCACCCAGCTCGATCACCCGGTCGAGGTCGACCGGCGCGGGCGGGGGCGCCTCGGCCACGACCCTGGTCAGCAGTGCCCGGACCCGGTACTCGTCCATGATCAACTCCTCGTCCAGGTCGGTGGGGTGCTGCTGCTGGCGCCGGTACCGTCCGGCTCGTCGTCGGGGAGCGCGCGGCGGAGTGCGGCGAGGCCCTTCGCGGTCTGGCTCTTGACGGTCCCCGCCGTGCAGCCCAGCGTCCGGCCGGTCTCCTCGACCGACAGGTCGGAGTAGAAGCGCAGCGCGATCACCGCGCGCTGGCGCGGAGGGAGCGTGGCCAACGCCCGGCGGACGGCCACCGTGGAGGCGGCGTCGGGGTCCGCGGGGGCGGCGGCGTCGTCGGGTAACTCGTCGACGAGGACGACGCGGCGCGCCCAGTTGGTGCGGCGTTCACTCAGGAACGTGCGGACCAGGGTGGTGCGCGCATAGGCGTGCAGATGGGTGGCTGCCTGCGCCCTGTCCCACTTCACGTACAGCTTGACCAGCGCGTCCTGGACCAGGTCGTCGGCGTGGTGCCGGTCCTGGCAGAGCAGGTAGGCCAAGCGTTGGAGCGCGGGTAGGCGCTCGTGCACGTACTCGCGAAATGCCTCGTCCGGCCGCTCGCTCACAAACGTTCGCCTCCGGTAGCCGCCCCCGTCTCCTACTAAGAGGGCGGTGACCGGAGGCCGGTTGCCTCGGCCGGGGAATCCGCCCCGGGGACGTCGGCGATCCGCGCCGTCCCCGGGGCCGGAGCCGGGCCGGTCAGGCGGCCGGCGTGCGCAACACCACCAGCTGCTGCGTCGCCCGGGTCATCGCGACGTAACGGTCGACCGCTCCCTCGATGCCGTCGCCGAACGACTCCGGGTCGACGAGGACGACCAGGTCGAACTCGAGCCCCTTCGACAGCTCCGGGGTCAGCGACCGGACCCGCGCCGTCGACTCGAACTCCGGGGCGCCGATGACGCACGCGACGCCCTCGCCGTGCGTCGCGAGCCAGTCCCGGAGGACGGAGTCGAGATCGGTCACCGAGCCGTGCACGACCGGAACACCGCTGCGGCGGATGGACGTCGGCACGTTCGCGTCCGGCAGCGCGGCCCGGATGACCGGCTCGGCTTCGGCCATGACCTCCTCCGGCGTCCGGTAGTTGACGCTCAGCGACGCCAGGTTGATCCGCGTGAGACCGACCCGCTCGAGCCGCTCCTGCCAGGACTCGGTGAAGCCGTGACGGGCCTGCGCGCGGTCCCCGACGATCGTGAAGCTGCGGGACGGGCAGCGCAGCAGCAGCATCTGCCACTCCGCGTCGGTCAGCTCCTGCGCCTCGTCGACGACGACGTGCGCGAACGGGCCGGCGAGCCGGTCGGGCCTGGCGACCGGCAGCCCGGCCTGGTCGACCAGCGCGCCCCGCAGGTCGTCGCCGGTCAGCATCGCGAGCGCGCCCTCGCGGTCGTCGTCGGCCTCCAGGATGTCCTCGACGACCGTGGCCACCCGTTCGCGCTCGGCGGCGACGGCGGCCCGGTGCCTGCGCTGGCGCCGGTCCTCCTCCGCGTCGCCGAGCCGTTGCCGGGCGGCGTCGAGGAGCGGCAGGTCGGACAGGGTCCAGGCCGAGGGGTCGGCCCGCTGCAGCGTCCGCACGTCCTCCGGGGTGAGCCAGGGCGCGCACTTGCGCAGGTAGGCCGGGACGCTCCAGAGGTCGGCGACGATCTCCGCCGCGTCGAGCAGCGGCCACGCGCGGTAGAGGGCCGCACGCAGGTCGCTGTTGTTCCGCAGGGGTTCGCGCAGCTCCTCGCCGTGCTTGGTCACGAGGACCTCGATCAGCTCGTCCCAGATGTCCTCGCGAGCCTCGTTGTGCGGGGTCCCGGCGCCGACCACGTCGAACGCCTCGGCCCAGTCGTCGGCGCTGACCCACACGTTGGTCTCGTCGACCGAGACCCGCATGCCCTTGGCCGGCGGCTCCTCGTAGAACCGGACGGCGGCCTCGATCGCCTTCACCAGGTCCGCCGAGGACTTCAGGGCGGCTACGCGGGGGTTCGCCTCGGCCGCGGCGGTGGCCCCCTCCGTCACCAGGTCCCGCAGCGTGCAGGTCTGCACACCCTCCTCGCCGAGGCTGGGCAGGACGTCGGCGACGTAGGCCAGGTAGGGCTGGTGCGGGCCGACGAAGAGCACGCCCCCGCGGCGGTGACCCAGGCGCGGGTCGGAGTAGAGCAGGTAGGCCGTGCGGTGCAGGGCGACGACGGTCTTGCCGGTGCCGGGACCACCGTCGACGACCAGCGCACCGCGGGACTCCGCGCGGATGATCGCGTCCTGGTCGGCCTGGATCGTGCCGAGGACGTCACGCATGCGGGCCGAGCGGGTGCTGCCCAGGCTGGCGATGAACGCGGACTGGTCGTCGAGCGCGGCGGCGTGCCCCTCGAAACCGTCGGCGGTGAAGACCTCGTCCCAGTAGTCGCTGATCCGCCCGCGGGTCCACCGGTAGCGGCGGCGGCTGGTCAGGCCCATCGGGTTGGCGTGGGTCGCACCGAAGAACGGCTCGGCGACCGGGGAGCGCCAGTCGACCAGCAGCCGCCTGCCCTCGCGGTCGGTGAGCCCGAGCCGGCCCACGTAGAGACGCTCGGAGCCGTGCACGATGTGGCCGAGACACAGGTCCAGCCCGAACCGGCGCACGGTGCGCAGCCGGGCGGTCAGCCGATGGATCTCCAGGTCCCGGTCGAGTGCCTCCTGGCCCTCGCCGCCGGGCGCCCTGCGCTCGGCGTCCAGACGCGCGGACAGGTCGGCGATCGTCTCCTCGAGGCTGGCCGCGATGGCCGCGAAGTGCTGCTCGTCGTCGGCGATCAAAGCCGGATCGGCCTTGGCGGAAAGGTTCTCGGGCAGGTCGAAGGCGCTGGTCACCACGGAAGACATGCGCTCACTCTGCGGCACGACCCGGGTCTTGCCGCAAGTCGGGGGGTGCGCTATAGCTTGGGAACGGGAAGAAGTGTTTCCCCCTCTTCCCAACGGGCACTCCGGTACCGGTTCGAACGAGTAGCCACCAGTGGGCCGAGGTGCCCGGTCGCGAGAAGGTGCCCATGCTGCCCACCTCGCTCGTGCTCGTCGACGACCGCTCCCTGCGGTGTGTCGCCCGCAGCGTCGCCTCCGGTGACACGGCGACGATCCGGCTGACCGGAGAACTGACCGGTGAGACGACGCAGGTCCTGATCCAGAACGTCCGCCGCCTGCTCGCGCAGGGCTGCAGCCACCTGCGGGTCGACCTCGGGGAGGTCGACTTCGTCGACGCCCGCGGCCTGGCCGCCGCGGTCGTCGCGGCGAAGATGGCGCACGACGTGCGTGCCGAGTTCGGCCTGGTCCGGCCGTCTCCGCTGATCGCCCGCATCCTGGACGCCGGTGGACTGGCTCTGCTGCGCCGAGATATCGATGACTGATCCGTCCGGATCGTGGTGACCGCCGCCGACCGTGCCGGCCCGGTAGGGAAGGATGGCGCCATGGAGCTGCCGGAAGACCTCGTGCGCGAGCTGACGTCGCTGACCGGGATCGTGCTGGCCCAGGAAGACCTGGCGAGCACACTCGACGAGATCACCCGGCTCTCCGCGCGGCTCGTCCCGGGCGCCGAGGCCGCTTCGATCACGACGTTGCAGGACGGCCGTCCGGTCGCGGTCGCGTTCAGCGACGAGTGGTCCAAGACGCTCGACGAGCTCCAGTTCGCCGAGCGGGAAGGGCCGTGCCTGGACGCGACGCGGATCGGCAACGTCTTCCGCGTGCGCGACCTGACGAAGGAGACCCGCTGGCCGGCGTATGTCGAGCGGGCCGCGCAGCTGGGTGCGCGCAGCGTGGTGTCGCTCCCGCTGCGCGCCGAAGGCGCCAACTTCGGCGCGATGAACATGTACGCCCGCGAGCCCGATGCGTTCACCGGCGAGGCGGTCGCGCTCGGCGAGATCCTCGCCGGCCAGGCCGGGCAGGCCAGCCAGGTCGCCGCCGCCTTCTTCCGCCACCGCGACCTGGCCGAGCAGCTCCGGGAGGCGATGCGGTCCCGGTCGGTGATCGACCAGGCGATCGGCGTGCTGATGGCGCAGCGCAAGGTCACGCCCGACGACGGGTTCGCGCTGCTGCGGGAGGCGTCGCAGCACCTCAACGTCAAGCTCCGCCTGATCGCCCAGGAGGTCGTGGAGACCGGCGAGCTGCCGCAGGCCGATCAGCGGTCCCGGTCGCCCCAGGGTTCTCCAGCCCGGCGCTGAGCCTTTTCACTGAGGGGATCTCGCTCCGAGGGGGAGGTACCGCTGCCGGCGGCGGCGTGACACCGTGCTGGCATGGCACGTTCCGCGTCGGGTGACTCGATGGTCGACCGCGTCGTGCGGGTACTGGAGTCCTTCGACCCGGAGACCCCCGCGCTGACCGTCTCGTCGCTGGCCGTGCGGGCCGGCCTGCCGCTCTCGACGACGTCCAGGCTCGTCGAGCAGCTGGTCGGCCACGGGCTGCTGATGCGGGACGACGCCCGGCGCGTCCGGATCGGCGTCCGGATGTGGGAGCTGGCCTCCCGTGCGTCGCCGACGCTGGGGCTGCGGGAAGCGGCCATGCCGTTCCTCGAGGACCTGCACGCGGTCGTCGGGCACCATGCACAGCTCGGTGTGCTCGACGGTCGCGAAGTGCTCTTCCTCGAGCGGCTCTCGGCGCCGGGGGCGGTCGTCAACCTCACCAAGATCGCCGGGCGGTTGCCGCTGCACGCGTCCTCGTCCGGGCTGGTCCTGCTGGCCCACGCCGCGCCCGAGCTGCAGGAGCAGGTACTGCGGGCGCCGCTGGTCACCTACACCGGGCGGACGATCAGCGACGCCCGGCAGCTGCGCGCGGTGCTCGCCCAGGTGCGCCGGCAGGGCTTCGCGCACTGCCCCGGCCACATCCACGAGGACGCGGCCGGGCTCGCCGTCCCGGTGCGCGACCGTCTCGACCGGGTCGTCGCCGCCCTCGCCGTCGTCGTGCCCGACGACGACCGGGCCATGAGCCGGCTACCGGTGCTGCGGGCGATGGCGCGCGGAGTCCGCCAGACCCTCATCCATTGATCGGGAACTGCGTTGTGGCGGCCGTCACCACGGCGCGATGCTCCCCGGCATGCTCGCTGCCGCGCATACGCTGACCAGCCCCTCCACCTCCCTCACCACGCTCCGCGTGGTCGCCGGTAGGACACCGGCCGCGGGTGTCCGCGAACTCACGCTGGCCGCCCCGGACGGCGGCCGGCTCCCGGACTGGACGCCCGGCTCGCACCTCGACGTGCTGCTGCCCGGCGACGTCACCCGCCAGTACTCGCTCTGCGGGGACCGCTGGGACCCGCTCACCTACACCGTCGCCGTGCTGCGGGAGCCGGCCGGACGAGGCGGGTCGGCCTACGTCCACGACTCGCTCTCGGTCGGTGACCTGGTCGGCGTCGGCGGGCCGCGGAACAACTTCCCGCTGGTTCCGGCCGCCCGCTACGTCTTCGTGGCCGGCGGGATCGGCATCACGCCGCTCCTGCCGATGATCAGCCACGCCGAGCTGCTCGGTACGCCCTGGACGCTGTGGTACGGCGGCCGTACCCGCGCGTCGATGGCCTACCTCGACCGGCTCGAACGCTACGGCGACCGGGTGCGGATCCGGCCGCAGGACGAGTACGGGCTGCTGGACCTGGAGGCGGCCCTGGCCGGTGCCGCGGCCGGCACGAAGGTGTACTGCTGCGGTCCCGGCCCGCTGCTCGACGCGATCGAGGAGGCTGGTGCCGGCCTCCCGCCCGGCTCGCTGCGCACCGAGCGGTTCGTCCCGAAGGAGCAGGGCCCCCCGGTCCGGAGCACCGCGTTCGACGTGGAGCTGCGCCGCAGTGGCCTCACCGTGACCGTTCCGCCGCAGCGCTCGGTACTGGAGGCGATGGCGGCGGCCGGCGTGCCGGTGCTCTCCTCGTGCCGCCAGGGCACCTGCGGCACCTGCGAGACGCCGGTCCTCGGCGGCGTCCCCGACCACCGCGACTCGCTGCTCTCGGAGGCCGAGCGCGCGGCGAGCAGCAGCATGTTCGTCTGCGTCTCGCGCTCCTGCACCGACCGTCTCGTCCTCGACGCCTGAAGGGACCCGCCCGTGCTCACCATCGATGCCGACCCGTTCGGGCCGGAGATTCTCGAGGACCCGCTGCCGTTCCAGGCGGCGTTACGCGACGCCGGCCCGGTCGTGTACCTGGAGCAGTACGGCGTCTACGGGCTGGGCCGCTACGCCGAAGTGCATGCCGCTCTCACCGACTGGCAGCACTTCCAGTCGGCGGCCGGCGTCGGTCTCTCGAACTTCCGCGTGGAGAAGCCCTGGCGTCCGCCGAGCCTGTTGCTGGAGGCGGATCCACCGCACCACGACGCGCCCCGGCACGTGCTCGAGCCGATCCTCACGCCGCGCGCGCTCCGCGCGCTCCGGCCGCGCTGGCTGGCCGCCGCCGAGCAGCTGGTCGAGGAGGTGGTCGGCGGCCGTGGCGAGCTGGACCTGGTGTCGGCGATCGCGCAGACGTTCCCGCTCCGGGTGTTCCCGGACGCCGTCGGCCTGCCCGACGAGGGCCGGGAGAACCTGCTGCCCTACGGCGACCACGCGTTCAACGCGTTCGGGCCGCCCAACGACCTGGTGGCGAAGGGCCTGCCGCGCATCGGCGCGCTCTCGGCGTGGGTCGCCTCCGTGTGCGCCCGCGACGCCCTCGCACCCGACGGGTTCGGGGCGCAGATCTGGGCCGCGGCCGACCGCGGTGACATCACCGCCGAGCAGGCGCCGCTGATCGTCCGCTCCCTGCTCACCGCCGGTGTCGACACGACCGTGCACGGCCTGGCCGCCGCCCTGTACGGATTCGCGACGCACCCGGGCGAGTGGGACCGGTTCCGGGCGAGCCCCGGCCTGGCCCGGATCGCGTTCGACGAAGCGGTCCGGTGGGAGTCGCCGGTGCAGACGTTCTTCCGGACGGCCACCGCCGACGTGCGGATCGGGGACACGGTCGTCCCGGAGGGGCACAAGATCCTGATGTTCCTCGGCGCGGCCAACCGCGATCCGCGCCGCTGGGCCGACCCCGACCGGTTCGACCTGACCCGCGACCCGTCCGCGCACGTCGGCTTCGGCATGGGGATCCACCAGTGCGTCGGTCAGCACGTCGCGAGGCTGGAGGCCGAGGCCGTACTGACCGCGCTCGCGGCGCGGGTGGAGCGGATCGAGCTGACCGGGCCGCCCGAGCGGCACCACAACAACACGCTCCGGGCGTTCCGGTCGCTGCCCGCCCGGTTGACGCCCGCCCGCTGAGGCCGTGGCCGTGGCCGTAGCGGTGGCGCCGCGCTGCTCGCCGACGTACCGCACTGCGCCCCAGCACGTCGCTAGGAGACGGGTAGGAGCCACGGCGCTCTGCCGGGTATGTGACGCTTACAGCGTCGAACTCCGTTTCGTAGTGAGGGAAGCATGGAACTCGCGCAGAAGGGGCCCGGCGTC
>Ga0190269_10000748_pt1 | contig 16234 bp, 16 predicted proteins | sample Popmic249IS_FD_133749 | JGI IMG/M metagenome (GOLD analysis project Ga0190269, IMG submission 133749) | Populus adjacent soil microbial communities from riparian zone of Blue River, Arizona, USA - 249 IS | ecosystem: Environmental > Terrestrial > Soil > Riparian zone | place: USA: Arizona...
CCCTCACCGTGGCGATGTGGCTCGACTACGACCGGTCCGCCGGTGCGCCGCGCTTCCAGTTCGTGCAGTCCTACGACTGGGTGAAGGCCTTCGGCATCAAGTACTCCGTGGGTGCCGACGGCATCGCCCTCGTGCTCATCGCCCTCATCGCCCTCCTCGTCCCCGTCGTGATCCTCGCGAGCTGGGACGCGGTCGAGACGATGGACACCTCAGGCAAGGACGCGCCGCTGGCGGCTCGCGGCTCGGTGCGCGCGTTCTTCGGCTGGCTGCTCGTCCTCGAGACGATGATGATCGGCGTCTTCGCCGCCACCGACGTGTTCCTCTTCTACGTCTTCTTCGAGGCGATGCTCGTCCCGATGTACTTCCTCATCGGCAGCTACGGCGGGGCCCGCCGCTCCTACGCGGCGGTGAAGTTCCTGCTCTACAGCCTCTTCGGCGGGCTTCTCATGCTGGTGGCCGTCATCGCGCTCTACGTCGAGTCGGCGAAGCAGGGCACCGGCACCTTCAGCCTCGAGGCGCTGACCCAGCTCGAGCTCAGCCACGCGACGGAGGTCTGGCTGTTCCTCGGGTTCTTCCTCGCGTTCGCCATCAAGGCGCCGCTCTTCCCCTTCCACACCTGGCTGCCCGACGCCGGTGCCGAGTCGCCCACCGGCGGCGCGGTGCTGCTCGTCGGCGTGCTCGACAAGGTCGGCACCTTCGGCTTCCTGCGCTACTGCATCCCGCTGTTCCCGTGGGCCGCCCGCGAGCTGGCGCCCTACGTGATCGCGCTGTCCGTCATCGGGATCCTCTACGGCGCGCTGCTCGCCATGGGGCAGAAGGACCTCAAGCGACTCGTCAGCTACACGTCCGTGGCGCACTTCGGCTTCATCGGTCTGGGCTGCTTCGCCTTCACGACCCAGGCCGGCACCGGCGCCGTGCTCTACATGGTCAACCACGGCCTCTCCACCGGCGCGCTCTTCCTGGTGGTCGGCTTCCTCGTCGACCGCGGCCGCAGCCGTCTCATCCCCGACTACCAGGGTGTGGCGAAGGTCGCCCCGGTCCTGGCCGCGATGTTCTTCGTCGCCGGGTTGAGCGCGCTGGCGCTGCCCGGCCTCTCGACCTTCATCAGCGAGTTCCTTGTGCTGCTGGGCACGTTCACCCGCTACAAGGTGGCGGCTGTGCTCGCGACGCTCGGCATCGTGCTGGCCGCCCTCTACGTCCTGCTGGCCTACCAGCGGACCATGCAGGGCCCGCTGCTCGCGGCCAACGAGCGGCTGAAGGACCTCAACCGGCGCGAGGTGCTGGCGGTGGCGCCGCTCATCGCGCTGATGCTGGTGCTCGGCTTCTACCCGAAGCCGGTCACGGACGTGATCAACCCGGCGGTCGAGGCGACGATGCAGGACGTCGGCGCCGAGGACCCGGAGCCGACCGAGCAGGCCGCCGAGCCGGCCCACGAGAGCAAGTAGGGGACGGCGACGATGCCTACCGACATCCAGGCCCCCTCCATCGCCTACGGGCCGCTGCTCCCGATGCTGATCGTCCTCGGCGCCGCCGTGGTCGGCGTGCTCATCGAGGCCTTCGTCCCCGTCGCAGCCCGGCGCATCTCCCAGGTGGGCCTTGCCCTCGCCGGCCTGCTCGGCGCCCTCGTCGCGGTCGTGGTCCTCGCGCAGGACGGCACCAACGAGCTGGTCTCCGACGGCGCCATCGTGGTCGACGGCCCGACGCTGTTCCTGCAGGGCCTGCTCTGCGTGCTGGGGATCCTCAGCGTGCTCCTGCTGGCCGAGAACCGGCTCGACGAGAAGGGCGGCGACATCGTCGCCCTCGCTGCGGCGCTGCCCGGCACCCCGGACGACCTCGCGGCGACCCGCAGCGGCCGGGTGCAGACCGAGGTCTTCCCGCTGGCGATGTTCGCCCTCGGCGGCATGCTGCTCTTCCCGGCCAGCAACAACCTCCTGCTCGCCTTCGTCGCCCTCGAGGTGCTGTCGCTGCCGCTCTACCTGATGGCCGGCCTCGCCCGCCGCCGGCGGCTGCTCTCCCAGGAGGCGGCCCTCAAGTACTTCCTGCTCGGGGCCTTCGCCTCGGCGTTCTTCCTCTACGGCGTGGCCCTGCTCTACGGGTACGCCGGCAGCGTCGACCTCGGCGCGATCCTCGCCGCCACCGAGGAGACCGGGAAGTCGGACGGCCTGCTGTTCCTCGGCATCGCGATGCTCGCGATCGGCCTGCTGTTCAAGGTCGGCGCGGTGCCGTTCCAGTCGTGGACGCCGGACGTCTACCAGGGCAGCCCGACGTCGGTGACGGCCCTGATGGCCGCCTGCACGAAGGTGGCTGCGTTCGGCGCCCTGCTCCGGGTCTTCTACGTCGCGTTCGGCACGACGACCTGGGACTGGCGCCCGATGATGTGGGCCGTGGCGATCCTCACGATGGTGGGCGGCGCCGTCCTGGCGGTCACGCAGACCGACGTGAAGCGGATGCTTGCCTACTCCGCTGTCGCGCACACCGGCTTCCTGCTCGTCGGTGTTGTGGCGGTGACGAAGGAGGGGCTGTCCGCCACGCTGTTCTACCTCGCGACGTACGGCTTCACGACCATCGCGGCCTTCGCCGTTGTGACCCTGGTGCGCGACAGCTCGGGCGAGGCCACGCACCTGGCGCAGTGGGCCGGCCTCGGCCGGCGCAGCCCGCTGGTCGCGGGCGTGTTCGCCTTCCTGCTCTTTGCGCTGGCCGGCATCCCGCTCACCAGCGGTTTCATGGCGAAGTTCGCGGTGTTCACGGCCGGCGTCGACGGCGGGGCGACCTGGCTCGTGGTGATCGGCGTCGTCGCCAGCGCCGTGACGGCGTTCTTCTACGCTCGGGTGGTGGTCCTCATGTTCTTCCAGGACGCCGCCGAGGACGGTCCGACCATCGCCGTCCCGAGCGCGAGCACCGCGCTCGCGATCGCGGTCGGCCTGGCGGTCACCGTGGTGCTCGGCATCCTTCCGCAACCCGTCTTCGACCTGGCCGACAAGGCCGCGCTGTTCCTGCGGTGACCGGCGCATGACCGCTGCCTCGGCCGGCCTCCTCGGCGTCACGGACCCTGCGCTGCAGGCGTCGGTGGCGGCGGGGCTGGCGAAGGTGGAGGACCGGCTGCGCGAGGTCGTCCGGAGCAGCCACCCGCTGCTCTCCGAGGCCGCGGCGCACCTGGTGGAGGCGGGCGGCAAGCGCTTCCGCCCGCTGCTCGCCCTCGTCGCGGGCTCCTTCGGTGACGTCGACCGGCTCGAGGTGGTCGACGCCGCCGTGGTCGTCGAGCTCACCCACCTCGCGACGCTCTACCACGACGACGTGATGGACGAGGCGGCCGTGCGCCGGGGCGCTGCCAGCGCCAACGCCCGCTGGACCAACACCGTCGCGATCCTCACCGGCGACTACCTGTTCGCCCGCGCCTCGGACCTCACAGCAGGGCTCGGTACCGAGGCCACCCACCTGCAGTCCCGCACCTTCGCCCGGCTCGTCGAGGGCCAGATCGCGGAGACCGCAGGGCCGGCCGAGGGCGCCGACCCGGTCGCGCACCACCTGAAGGTCCTCGCGGACAAGACGGCCTCGCTCATCTCCACCAGTGCCCGGCTCGGCGCGATGATGGCCGGCGCAGCGCCGGACGTGGTGGAGACGCTCGCGTCGTACGGCGAGGTGATCGGGGTGGCCTTCCAGCTCTCCGACGACCTCATCGATGTGCTGTCGGAGACGGGCCAGTCCGGCAAGACGCCGGGCACGGACCTGCGCGAGGGCATCGCCACGCTGCCGGTGCTGCTCGCCCGGGAGGAGGGCGACCGGACGCTGCTCGACGTGCTCGAGGCCGACCTGTCCAGCGACGCGGCGCTCGCCGAGGCGCTGCGGCTGCTGCGCGCGCACCCGTCGATGGAGCGGGCGCGCGCCCGGCTCGAGGCCTACGCCGACGAGGCCCGCAGCATCGCGCAGTCGCTCCCCGAGGGGCCGCCGCGCGACGCGCTCGTCGCCCTCACCGACTACGTGCTGGAGCGCACAGGCTGATGGCGACGCCCGCGCCCACCGAGGTCGCCCTCACCGGCGGACCGCGGCTGGCGCTGTTCGACCTCGGGCTCGCCTGCTGCGCCGTCGAGGTGACGGCAGCCTCCCTGTCGCCCGACGCGCTGGCCGCCGTGGGGGCTCAGGTCGCAGGCCTGGAGGACGCGCACGTGCTCGTCGTGAGCGGCACCCTGACCGACGTCACGGCTCCCGCGGTCCTCGCCGCCTACGAGCGGCTGCCCGAGCCCCGGTACGTCGTCTCCTTCGGGGCCTGCGCCAACACCGGCGGCCCCTACTGGGACAGCTACAGCGTCACCAAGGGCGTCGACCAGCTGCTGCCCGTGGACGTGCACGTGCCCGGCTGCCCGCCCCGGCCGGAGACGGTGCTGCAGGCGCTGCGGCTGCTGGCGGAACGGGCATGACGGAGACCCGCCGGGACGTGCCCCGGGAGGAGTGGCTCGCCGCGGCCCGGGCCGCGCTGGCCGAGGGCCACGCCTTCCTCGACCTGCTTACCGCTGTGGACCTCGACGCCGAGGGCTTCGAGGTGCTGCTGCGGCTGTGGGACCCGGTACGCCGTACCGGGGTCCTCCTGGCCACCCGCTGCCCGCGCGACGACGCGCGCGTGCCCAGCGTCGTACCGGCCCTGGCCGGCGCCGCGTGGCACGAACGCGCGACGGCTGAGATGTTCGGCATCGCCTTCGAGGGCCACGAGACCGCCCCGTTGCTGCTGCCGGAGGGCTTCGGGGCGCACCCGTTGCGCAAGGACTTCGCGCTCGCCGCCCGGGCGGCGAAGCGCTGGCCCGGCCGCAAGGAGCCGGGGGAGTCCGAGGGCGACCTGCCCGCCACCCGCCGCCGGCGCCTCTCGCCGCCGGGCGTGCCCGAGGGCTGGGACACCCCGTGAGCGGCTACGACGACGCGGTCGAGGCGCTACAGGCCGCGCAGGGGGAGCCCCCGTCCTCCTCCCGCGGGATCATCGCGCTGCACGAGGGCAACTGCACCTCGTGCATGCTCTGCGCCCGGGAGTGCCCCGACTGGTGCATCGAGATCGACTCGCACAAGGAGACCCTCCCGCCCGAGACGGAGCGCGGACGGCCACGGGTGGTGCACGTGCTCGACCGCTTCGCCATCGACTACGGGCTGTGCATGTGGTGCGGGATCTGCATCGAGGTCTGCCCCTTCGACGCGCTGTTCTGGTCGCCGTCGTGGGAGCACGCCGCACCCGATGCGTCCGGTTTGGTGCACGAGCGGTTCGACCTGCGGCAGTGGCTCGCCGACGCTCCCCTCGCACCGGGGAACGAGGGGACCTGAGCAGGCGTTGGAACGGGTAGTCCGACGACCCTGAGGAGGGCACGGTGCACCGGCACCACAACGGTCTCAAGACGGCAGTCCTGCTGGGCGGCCTGTCCGGCCTCGTGATCCTGGCCGGCGGGGCGATCGGCGGCCGCGGCGGCCTGATGATCGCCCTTGTCCTGGCGCTCGGCATGAACGCCTTCAGCTACTGGTACAGCGACAAGCTCGCGCTGCGCTCCATGGGTGCCCAGGAGGTCACGCCGGAGCAGGCACCCGAGATCTACGCGATGGTCCACGAGCTCAGCTCCAAGATGGGCATGCCCATGCCCCGGATCTACATGAGCCCGACCGCCGCGCCGAACGCCTTCGCCACCGGGCGCAACCCGCAGCACGCCGCGGTCTGCGTCACCACCGGCATCCTCGAGATCCTCGACAAGCGCGAGCTGCGGGCGGTGCTCGGCCACGAGCTCGCGCACGTCGGCAACCGCGACATCCTCATCGGCTCGGTCGCCGGCGCGCTGGCGACCGTGGTGACCTACCTCGCGACGATGGCGCAGTTCGCCGCGATCTTCGGGAGCCACCGCGACGACGAGGACAGCAACCCCGCGGCGATGCTGCTGCTGGCCTTCTTGGGGCCGGTGGCCGCGGGCATCGTGCAGATGGCGATCAGCCGCAGCCGCGAGTACCAGGCCGACCAGAGCGGCGCGGAGGTCTCCGGCGACCCGCTGGGGCTCGCGTCGGCGCTGCGCAAGCTGCAGCTCGGCACGGCGGCCCGGCCCCTGGTCGAGGACCCGCGCCTGGCACCGACCAGCGCGCTCATGATCGCGAACCCGTTCCGCCCGGGCCGGATGGCGAGCCTGTTCAGCACGCACCCGCCGATGGAGGAGCGCATCGCCCGCCTCGAGGCGATGGCCGGCACCTACCGCTGACCGCAGCTCCGACCGGTGCCGCCGCCGCCTTCGCTCCCCCCGAAGGCGGCGGCCTCCGTCCTCTTACGTCATCACGCTCCCGCGCGGCCGCGGGAGCGACCGTGATGACGTCAGCGGTAGTTGGTGAACTGCAGGGCGAAGTCGAAGTCCTTGCCCTTGAGCAGGGAGATCACCTCCTGCAGGTCGTCCTTCTTCTTCGCCGAGACCCGCAGCTGGTCGCCCTGGATCTGCGCCTGCACGCCCTTGGGGCCCTCGTCGCGGATGACCTTGGAGACCTTCTTGGCGTTGTCCTGGCTGATCCCCTCGGCCACCTTGGCCGTGATCCGGTGCTCCTTGCCGGACGCCTGCGGCTCCCCGGCGTCGAGGGTCTTCAGCGAGATCTGGCGCTTGACGAGCTTCTCCTTGAAGACGTCGAGCAGCGCGCGGACCCGCTCCTCGCTCTCGGCCTTCAGCACGATGCTCTCGCCGGACCAGGCGATCTCGGCGCCCGTCCCCTTGAAGTCGTAGCGCGTCGCGGCCTCCTTGGCGGCCTGGTTCAGCGCGTTGTCCACCTCCTGCCGGTCGACCTTGCTCACGATGTCGAACGACGAGTCGGCCACCTGCTGCTCCTTGCTATCGTTGCTCCCGCACCAGGCGGGTTGCCCGAGTGGTCAATGGGAGCGGACTGTAAATCCGTCGGCTTAGCCTACGAAGGTTCGAACCCTTCACCCGCCACAAGGCCCCTGACCTGGGAGCTGGTCTCCCAGGTCAGGGGCTTGGCGCTTCTCGCCGGGGCGCGTGGCCTGGATGCACGCCGGTGCGGATCTTGCGGTTTCTGTCCCTCCCGGGTGAGCCCGCTTCTGGTGCTTGTGGCTTGGAGGAGCTCCGCGCCTGAATGCGATGCAGCCCTGTCCAAGCATTCCGCGCCTGGGGACGGCTTAGCTCAGAGCCAACTGGCCTAGCGGCGTTCGTACGGCTGGGGCTGCTGTCAGCGCTGTGCTGGGTCGACGTGCTGGGGGCTAGTTCGTCCCGCTTTGCCGGGACGGCCCTCCTCCAGCATGTCGAGGTCTCAGTGCGGCGTCGCGCGTCGGTCGTGCTGGTCCCCCTGATCGCGTCGACGTTGATGCTGGGCATCGGCCCAGCGGTGGCGGAGGAAGCGGACGGCGCCACGGTGGCCGCGGAGCAGTCGCCTGAGCCGACGGAAGGTCAGGGCGCGGTCGAGCCTGCTGCGCTTCCGGACGAGACGGCCGGCACCGACGACGTCGCCGACCGAGTTGCACCGGATGGTACGGCGCTGGTCACGCTCGCCCAGAGCGGCTGGACGCGCGCCGGCGACCTCCCGGTTCGTGTTCGCGGCCAGAAGGGCTCCCCGTCGAAGGCGCGGGTCACCTTCAGTACCGGGTCGGACGTCAATTCGAGGGCCGCTTCGAATACAACGCGACCAAGGGCGTTGATTTCACGGACACGCTGACTGGCGCTCGCATCGAGCTCACGACTGGGGCGCAGAAGGGAATTCACGAAGCGCGGCCGAACTACGCCGGAGCCGAGTACGTCCTGTACGACCTGGCCCATCTGGTGTGACAACCTCAACCAGCGTGAGCGACCACATCTTCGTTCGTGACGAAGCCGTTAGGCACGTTCGGTACTCCGACCGTCGGGCCAAGACGTTCGCGGCAGCCGGCAGTTCGTTCACGGCCTGTGACTTCACGAACGTGCGCTGGACAGATTGCGGCTGGGGCGCGGGTCGGACGCCCGCGCTCTACAGCGACTGCAACTTCGACGGCGCTCACCTGCAAGCGCGCGTACCAGGCATCGCCCGCTTCGAGCGGTGCACCTTCAGGAATGTCAGGCTCAGGAACTGGCACTGCGACGCGGTCGAGTTCGTTGACTGTGTGTTCACGGGGACCCTGACCGCCATGGTGTTCCACGGGTCGCTGGAAGACCCCTACACCGCTTTCCTGTCCCGAACGAGAAACGAGTTCCACGGCAATGACTTCTCAGGTGCACGACTGGAGGATGTGGGATTCAGAGGCGGCATCGACCTGACGCGGCAGATTCTGCCCGAGCAAGACAACCTTTTGCTGGTACTCGACGCGCTGGCGGCCGTAGCTCGCGTTGAAGGGCTGATCAACGTCTGGGATGACATGGACAACCGGGCCCGGGCACAAGGACTGATCCGGTTCCTGCGTCGGCTCACTGATAGCGGACAGCTACAGCTCCTTCTCGAGGCTGATGATCTGCGAAAGGTGTTCGGGCCAGTGGTCTGGGCACGAGTGCAACCTGCGCTCGCGTCTGAACGGGCCTGATCAAAGGGGGGTGGACGACCGGCGGGGCGGCTGCGTCCCCGAGGGCGGCCTCGTTCGTCGCATGGCGCGGCGTCGCCGCGGCATCCCGATCAGGTGAACCGCAACGTCAGCCCGGCCGCGCCGAACGGGATGTGGATCGCGGACTTCAAATGCCGACGTCGGCACTTGATGTCCTATGCCGACCGTCGAACTATGCCGACGTCCTCGCGTCGACGCTGCTCATCGGCGCTGCGGGGCGTCGCGAGGTCGGCATAGTCACCCATTCGTGATCACGCTTCCAGACACCGAGTGTCTTGGAGGTGAGGTTGGTGACGAAGAGATCACCATCGGCGCGGTCCTCTTCGGACCGGGTCAGCAGGGTCCCCGTTGGGCCGTTGGCGCCGACGGTGCTGGGCGAGTGCTCTTCCTGGTTGTCCGCGCAGGGCTACTCGGTGGGCACGGCCACCGGCATCGTGAAACGTCCTGTCGCGGCTCAGCCGTTGGATGCTGGCGGTCGGGGAAGGTGGACGGCCTCGACGAGGAGCTGCCGCACCACCCTGCGGCATACCGCGGCGATGAACCTGCTCGCCGCCGGTGTCGACATCTCCGTGATCGCTCTCTGGCTCGGACACTCCGACACCCACAGCACCGACGCCTACCTGCACGCGGACATGACGATCAGGCAAGCCGCCATCGACCGAACCAGGTCCCCCGGCATCGAGCAGGGGATCTACAAGCCCGCGCCCGACATCCTGGCCTGGCTCGCAGCGTTGTGACTATGCCGATCTCCTGGGTCCGAAGAACAGCCCGCCCAGATGCACCGCGGCAGAGGTCGGCATAGTCCGACGCTCGGCACTGGCCTTCACCTGCTGCCGACGTGAACGGGCATGGTCTACGTGGTGTTCGTCTTCGACGCCTACGCCCGCCGGATCATGGGCTGGCGAGCCGCCCGCCGGATGACCACGAATCACAGCCGCGTGGACCCACCGGAGGGGCCTGAAACCCGTCGGGCCTACGCAGGTTCGGACCCTTCACCCGCCACCAGTGCACCGCCTGCGGCCCTGGCTCGCTCGTCGAGCCGAGGCCGCGGTCGTGTAGGCTCTCTGGTCGTTGCCGCCCCGCGGCCGCACGCCCCTTTAGCTCAGTCGGCAGAGCGTCTCCATGGTAAGGAGAAGGTCTACGGTTCGATTCCGTAAAGGGGCTCCACCTCCACCCGGAGGGCTCGGCACCACCCCCCCGGCGGCGTAGCTCAGTCGGTAGAGCAAACGACTCATAATCGTTGTGTCACCGGTTCAAGTCCGGTCGTCGCTACCAGCCTTCGTTAGCACCCTTCGCAGGACCCTCGGACCGGCTTCCGCTAGCCTTGTCCAGCAGCGACACGCCGTCGCTCCAGATCACACGAAAGCGCAGGCACCTCCGCATGGCCGCCACTGACGTCCGTCCGAAGATCACGCTGGCCTGCCAGGACTGCAAGCACCGGAACTACATCACCAAGAAGAACCGGCGCAACGACCCCGACCGGCTCGAGCTCAAGAAGTTCTGCCCCAACTGCCGCAAGCACACGGAGCACAAGGAGACGCGCTAGCCAGCAGTGCGCCCCGAGGCTCGTCGCAGGAGGCCGGACCCGCACCGCGGGCCCGGCCTTCGTCGTACCGGACTGCCGCCGGCGCGTCGTGGCGGCCAGCCCGGAGGCGATCTCTGCGGGGCCGCCTGCTCGAGCCGGGCGCGATCGCCGCAGGGTTCGAGCAGCGAGGTACGCCGACTGCCCGGCCTTCGGCCGTTCTCTGCGGGGCTCCACGCTCGGCCCGGGCAGATCCCCCGCAGAGATCGGGACCGGGCGGGCCGGTAGAACGTGTTCCAGTGCTGCGATAGCCTCCGGGCGGCACACGTGGAGAGGAACGCCATGCCCCTGAACCGCGCCTTCATCGGCCGCAGCGCGACCTCGAAGGAGCCCTTCGAGGTCACCCGCAACGACATCCGCCGCTTCGCCAACGCCATCGGCGACGGCAACCCGGCCTACCACGACCCCGAGGCCGCGAAGGCCCTCGGGCACCGGGACCTGGTGGCGCCGCCGACCTTCCTCATCAGCGCGACCCTCGGCGAGGGCGGCGGCGGCTTCATCGGCGACCCCGAGCTCGGCCTGAACTACGCGATGGTCGTCCACGGCGAGGAGCGGTTCGACTTCCACCGCCCGGTGTACGCCGGCGACGTGCTCACCAGCACGACCACCATCGCCGACATCCGCGACGCCGGCCGCAACGAGCTGATGACCCTGGTCACCGAGGTCAGCAGCAACGGCGAGAAGGTCGCCACCGCCACCAACACGATCGTCAGCCGCGGCACCGCGGCGCCGAAGGAGGCCTAGATGCCTGCCCTGTCCGAGGTCGAGGTCGGCACCGAGCTCCCGGCCCGGGAGTTCAACCTCCAGCGGATGAACCTGGTCCAGTACGCCGGCGCGAGCGGCGACTTCAACCCGATCCACTGGAACGAGCGGATCGCCACCGCGGTCGGCCTGCCCAACGTGATCGCCCACGGCATGCTCACGATGGCCACCACCGGCCGCGTCGTCACCGACTGGGCCGGCGACCCCGGCCGGGTCGTGTCCTACGGCGTGCGCTTCTCGGCCCCGGTCGTGGTCCCCGACGACGACAAGGGCGCCACCCTCACGGTCGCCGGTGTGGTCGAGGAGAAGAACGACGACGGCACCGTGGTCGTCGGCCTCACCGCCACGGTCGACGGGCAGAAGGTGCTGATGGGCGCCAAGGCGGTCGTGCGGCTCGGCTGATCGCCGTACCAGACCTTGCCCGACGGGCCGGGGTCGCGTAGGAACCGGGGACCGCGTCCCCGAAGGAGACCCTCGTGACCCTGGCCCGTCGTGCTGAGCAGGTGCTCGACCGCTTCGGCGACCACCCGAAGCTGTGGTTCGAGGGGGTGTGGCACTCCGCCGCCGACCTGTCCAGCCGCACCAGGCGCGCGGCGGGCGGCTTCGTCGAGCGGCTCGGTGTGCGCCCGGGCGACCGCGTGGTCGTGATCATGGCCAACTGCCCCGAGGTGGCCGTGGCCTACGGCGCCCTCTGGCGGGCCGGCGCGGTGCCCACCCCGGTGCTCTTCCTGCTGACCGAGGACGAGCTGCGTCACGTGGTGCAGGACTCCGGGGCAGTCGCGGTCGTGACGACCCCGGAGTTCCTGCCCAAGGTGCAGGCGGCGGCACCCGGCCTGCCGGTCGTGGTGGTGGGGGGCGAGGGCGGCCTCCCCTGGGCCGAGCTGGAGGCCGCCGACGAGCTCCCGCTGGTGCACCGGGGCGACGACGACCTCGCCGCGCTGCTCTACACCGGCGGCACCACGGGTCGCTCGAAGGGCGTCGCACTGACCCACGCCGGGCTCGACGCGAGCGGCCGAGCGGCGTCCGACGCGAGCTACCGCGCAGGCGCCACGCGCACGCTCCTGCCGCTGCCCCTCGCCCACGCCTACGGCCTGCTCGTGACGGTCGCCGGCCTGCACCCGCACGAGCCGGCCTCGACCGTGCTCATGCGCTGGTTCGACCCGGCCGGGTGGGTGTCGCTGGTGGAGGAGCACCAGGTGGCGATGAGCGCCCTCGTCCCGTCGATGCTGCAGCTGCTGCTCCAGCAGCCGTTGGAGGAGCACGACCTGAGCACCCTCGTGCGCGTGAGCTGCGGCGCCGCACCGCTGTCCCGTGACGTGGCCCTGGAGTTCGAGCGCCGGGTGCCGGGCTGCGACGTCATCGAGGGCTACGGCTGCACCGAGTCGAGCGCGCTGATCAGCACCGCCCCGCCGGGGGAGAAGCGGCTGGGGTCGGTCGGCAAGCCGGTGCCGGGCGTCGAGGTCCGGATCGAGCTGCCCGACGGTGGTACGGCGGAGCCCGGCGCCGACGGGGAGATCTGCGTGCGGGGACCCAACGTGATGCAGGGCTACTGGGGGAGCCCGGAGACCACCGCCTACGCCGTCCGGGACGGCTGGCTCCACACCGGCGACGTCGGCCACGTGGACGAGGACGGGTGGCTCTACGTGGTCGACCGGCTCAAGGACCTCATCATCCGCAACGGCTTCAACGTCTACCCGCGTGACGTCGAGGACGTGCTGCTCTCGCACCCGGCCGTGGCCGCAGCCGCCGTCGTCGGACGCCCCGACCCCGTCGTCGGCGAGGAGGTGGTCGCCTTCGTGCAGCTCGTGGGCGAGGTGACCCCGGAGGCGCTGGTCGACTACGCCAAGGACCGGATCGGGGCCCACAAGTACCCACGGGAGGTGCGGGTCGTCGACGCCGTACCGCTCACCAGCGTGATGAAGACCGACCGCAAGGCCCTTCGGTCGCTGCTGACCTGACTCTCGTCACCCGGCCGGGCGACCACCGAACCGCTTCCCGCGGACGATGTTGGTGGGCACATGCCGCCCACGGAGGTCCAGGTGTCGCTCCCCATCCCGTCGCTGCGCCACCGGCGCGCGGTGCGGGCGCGGGCGGCGAGCCGGCCCAGGGAGGCCTTCGTCCTCTCCGGCGGCGGCTCGCTCGGGGCGGCCCAGGTCGGTGCCATGCGCGCCCTCCTCGAGGCCGGGATCCGGCCGGACCTGCTGGTGGGCTGCTCGGTGGGTGCCCTCAACGCCGCCTACGTCGCGGTGGACCCGACGCTCGCGCGGATCGAGGAGCTCGAGCGGATCTGGCGCGGGCTGGGCCGGGAGCACGTCTTCGGCCGCGGCGGCCGCTCGGTGCTGCTCAACGCGGTGCGCCGCGACCACCTCTACGACCCCGAGGCGCTGCGCGCGCTCGTCCGGAGCTGGTTCCCCCTCGGCGATCTCGCGGACACCGCGGTGCCCCTCCAGGTCGTCACGACCGACCTCGACCGCGGCGAGCCGGCCTGGTGGTCCAGCGGCGACCCGGTCCAGGTGCTCACCGCGAGCGCCTGCCTGCCCGCGCTCTTCCCGCCCGTGCAGCTCGGCGACTCGCTCCACGTGGACGGGGGCGTGACCGTCCCGGTCCCGGTGCAGCGGGCGCTCGACCTGGAGGCCGTCCGGGTCTGGGTGCTCGACGTCAGCGGCGGCTCCCTCGGCCGGACCGGGAACCGGATGACGGCGCTCGACGTGCTGCTGCAGTCGTTCGCGATCAGCCGGGCCCAGCTCGACCGCCCGGTGAGCGCGCTGCGGCCCGGCCAGGACGTGATCCGCCTCCGGCGACCCGATCTCCAGCTGGAGATGCGCGACTTCACCCAGACCCCCCGGCTGCTGGCGGCCGGGTACGCGGTCGCCCGGGAGGCCCTCGCCGCCCTGCCGGCGCCCGCTCGGCGTACCGGCTGACTCGACAGCCACGCCGGCTTTGGGTACAACGACTGTCTCAACGCACGTTGTCACAGTTGGAGACGAGATGGTCCGCCACCCCTGGCCCGCGCTCGAGGGCCGCCCCGCGGCGGTCGAGACCGGCGACGGCGTCGTGCTCCACGCCGAGGTGCACGGGCCGGACAGCGCGGCGGGCACGGTCGTGCTGCTGCACGGCTACCAGCTCTCGCAGCGGCTCTGGGCCCGGCAGGTCCACGCCCTGCGCGAGGCCCGGCCGGACCTGCGGGTGGTGACCTACGACCACCGCGGCCACGGCCGCTCCGGCCGCGGTACGGCGGAGCGCGCCACGCTCGGCCAGCTCGGCCGCGACCTGCGCACGGTGCTGGACGCCCTCGCGCACGGCCCCGCGTTGCTGGCCGGGCACTCGATGGGCGGGATGACGGTGATGTCCTTCGCCGAGCAGTTCCCGCACCTGGTCCGCGACCGGGTGGCCGGCGTGGGCCTGCTGGCCACTTCCTCCGCCGGGCTGGCGCAGAACACCTTCGGCGTGCACCCGGTCCTGGCCCGCGTGGCCCACGCCGCCGTCCCCCGGCTCAACGCCTGGGCGCACCGCCGGGTCGAGCGGGGCGGCCGCAAGCCGGCGGCGCCGGCGACCAGGTGGCTGCTCTTCGGGGAGCGGCCGGACCCGTTCGACGTCCGGCGCACTCAGGAGGTCCTCGACGGCACCCACGCGGCCACCAACCACCACTTCTACGCGACCTTCGGCGACCACGACCGCACGCACGCGCTGGCTCACCTCGCCGAGGTGCCGGTGGTGGTGGCGGCGGGCGAGCGCGACCGGATCACCCCGGTCGAGCACGCCCGCGCGATCGCGGCCGCGCTGCCGCACGCGCGGTTCGTCACCTACCCGCGCTGCGGGCACATGGTGCAGCTCGAGCGCGCCCACGACCTGAGCCGCCGGCTGGTGGCGCTGGCGGACGAGGCGGTCCCCGCTACTGCGCCTCGGCCAGCAGCGCGGCGAGCCGGCTGACGCCCTTCTCCAGGTCCGCGTCGCCGAGCGCGTAGGAGAGCCGGAAGTACCCCGGCGTGCCAAAGGCCTCCCCCGGTACGACGGCGACGCCCGCCTCCTCGAGCACGAGCTCCGCGAGCTGCTGCGAGGACTGGATCACCCTGCCGCGCAGGGTCTTGCCCAGCAGCCCCTTGACCGAGGGGTAGGCGTAGAAGGCGCCCTGCGGCTCGGGGCACTCCACTCCGGGGATCTCCCGCAGCATCCGCACCATCGCCTGACGACGCCGGTCGAAGGCCGTCCGCATCTCGGCCACCGCGGACAGGTCGCCGCTCACGGCGGCGAGCGCGGCCCGCTGCGCCACGTTGCTGACGTTCGACGTGGCGTGCGACTGCAGGTTGGTCGCCGCCTTCACCACGTCGCCCGGGCCGATCAGCCAGCCCACCCGCCAGCCGGTCATGGCGTAGGTCTTCGCCACGCCGTTGACGACGACGCACTGGTCGGCGAGCTCCGGTACGGCGACCGGCATCGAGACATGCTCGGCGCGGCCGTAGACCAGGTGCTCGTAGATCTCGTCGGCCACGACCCAGATGCCGTGCTCGAGCGCCCAGCGGCCGACGGCCTCGACCTCCTCGGGCGACGCGACGGCGCCGGTGGGGTTGGACGGGGAGCACCAGAGCAGCACCTTGGTCCGCTCGGTCCGGGCCGCCTCCAGCTGCTCGACGGTGACGCGGTAGCCCTGCTCCTCGGTCGTCACGACGTCCACGGGCACGCCGCCGGCGAGCTTGATCGCCTCCGGGTACGTCGTCCAGTACGGCGCCGGCAGCAGCACCTCGTCGCCCGGGTCGACCAGGGCGGCGAAGGCCTCGTACACCGCCTGCTTGCCGCCGTTGGTCACCAGCACCTGGGCGGGCTGGACGTCGTACCCGCTGTCGCGCTTGGTCTTGGCCGCGATGGCGGCCTTCAGCTCCGGCAAGCCGCCCGCGGGGGTGTAGCGGTGGTTGGCCGGGTCCGAGCAGGCGGTGACGGCGGCGTCGACGATCGGCTGGGGCGTCGGGAAGTCGGGCTCGCCCGCCCCGAAGCCCACGACGTCCTCGCCGGCGGCCTTCTTCGCCTTCGCCTTGGCGTCCACGGCGAGCGTCGCCGACTCGGCGATGGCCAGGAGGCGCTGGGAGACGCGGCGGGCGGGGGTCGGGTGCGACGCGGTCATGGTCACCATGGTTACAGGTGCGGCCAACCGGCTTGGAGCGGGGGAACCGACCTTCGGGAGCGGTGGGCGCGTCGGCCGCGGGTTGGGGCCCGGGCCGCCAGCCCCTACACTGGACGGGTCCAGGGCCCGACGCCCTCGCTCCGGCGCGCCCGCGCCCCGGCGCGGAGGCGACCCGGTGACCTAGGGGTGTAGCTCAGATGGCCAGAGCGCCGGTCTCCAAAACCGGATGTCGCAGGTTCGACTCCTGTCACCCCTGCAG
>Ga0190269_10000749_pt1 | contig 16228 bp, 20 predicted proteins | sample Popmic249IS_FD_133749 | JGI IMG/M metagenome (GOLD analysis project Ga0190269, IMG submission 133749) | Populus adjacent soil microbial communities from riparian zone of Blue River, Arizona, USA - 249 IS | ecosystem: Environmental > Terrestrial > Soil > Riparian zone | place: USA: Arizona...
CGACCGGCCGGACGCCGTGCGCGCAGTGTGACTTCGGCCCGGGTCTCGTGGCGGCCGCGCTCGGCTCCGTCGAAGCGAGCCCGGCCTATGTCGGCGTAGCGGCCGAGACGATCGACGCGGTCATCCGGCAGTACCGGACCAAGAACGGCGCGCTCGGCCGATCCGTCGCCGGCGAGAACCTGGACATCGCGACGATGTTCATCGCCAACCAGATCGGGATAGCGCTCTACATGCTCGGTCCGCGACTCGATCCGGGCCGGCGGAAGGCATGGACGGAGACGCTGCGCGGCGCGACGGACTACCTCGTCAAGAACGGCAACTACGCCTGGTACACCAACGGCAACGTCACCCTGGGCAATGCGCAGACCGCCGCTTGGGCCTGGTACGCGACCGGCGATCCCCGATACCGGAGCCTGTACGCGGAGGCGCTCTCCTTCGCCACGAGCCCTCCGGCGAACCGCTGGCCCGGGCGGGGTCTCGTGTTCACCCGGAACCCCCTGCGCCCCGACGGCGCGGACGGCGCCGGGTATCTCACGGAGGCCAAGGGAGCGGGCCGGCCCGGCTTCGATGCCGACTACACCCAGGTGCAGGCGGACTCGGCAGCGCTGATCTACCTGATCACGAACGACCCGCAGGCCCTGCGCCTGACCAACCTGCTCGTCAACCAGTTGCTGCCCCGGGTCGACCGATCCACGTGGATGCTCGACACGAGCGCGGGGACCCGGCACCCGGAGAAGAAGCGGAGCATCCCCTTCTCCACCAACGCCCTCGCCATCGTCGCCACCCGTGGCCGGCCCGACCTGCTCGCCCTGGTCGCTCCGCAGGCGCGCGCCACCGCGGTACATCTCACCCGATTCGGAACCGTCGGCGACTACCACACCTGGGGCATCCGGCTGGCCCCAGTCCTCTTCTTCCTACGGTGAGCGACGGGACCGGCTGATGTCACAAGAGACGAAGAACCCACCGGCCACGGCGGCGTCGTACGGCGCCGCCGCGAGGCTGTCGTTCCTCGACGCCCTGCGCGGCGTGGCTGCGCTGGCAGTCGCCGTCGGGCACCGGGCCGAGAGCACCTTCGCCGGCTTCGTCGAGCTGGACCAGGGCTACTTCCGGCTCGGCCAGTTCGGGGTTGTCGCCTTCTTCCTCTGCAGCGGCTTCATCATCCCGGCCTCGCTCGAGCGCAACGGATCCCTGCGGCGCTTCTGGAAGGGCCGCTTCTTCCGCCTCTACCCGCTGTACTGGATGGCGCTGGCAGTCGTGCTGGTGCTGGCGCTGATCGGCCTGTACCAGCTCCCAGCGGGGTACTCGGCGGACGCGACCTCGAACACCCTCATCAACGCCACCATGGCGCAGGCCCTGATCGGCGCGCCGCTGGCCATCGGCCTGTCCTGGACGCTCGGCTTCGAGCTGGGGTTCTACGTGGTGATGTCGCTGCTGTTCACGCTCGGCCTGCACCGCTTCACCCGATCGCTGGCCGGCATCTGGGCCTCCCTCGCCCTGGGCCTGGGGCTCCTGAACCTCGGCATCCCCGCGGTGGCCCTACCGCTGCTGATCGTCGTGGTGCTCGTGTCGGCCGGTGCGGCCTGGCGGTACGGGAAGGGCGGTCCTCGCCTGCTGGCCGGCGCCGCTCTCGCTGTCGTGGTGGCGGGACTCATGGTCAACCGGTACGGCGAGGCGTGGCTCAACACGGCCCTGCTCACGACGATGTTCGCCGGAACGGTGCTCTACCGGCACTTCACCGGTGTGCTGTCGGCCCGGGCCGCGTGGTCCACGTACTCCGTCGTCGCGGCTCTCGTCTGCGTCACCGTGTTCACCAACGCCGAGCACCGGTCGTGGGGCGTGACGTTCACCGCGGCCTTCACCGCGTTCGCGCTGCTCTACGCGCTGCGCCGGCTCCAGTTCCCGCGCCCGCTCGTCTTCCTCGGCACCATCAGCTACTCGATCTACCTCCTGCACCCGGCGGTCTTCGTGCTGGTTCCGCAGACCACCGGCTACCCCCTGGCCGGCTTCGTCCTGGCCATCGCGGTCACGGTGGTGGCAGCCGCCTGCAGCTACCGCTGGGTCGAGATGCCGATGATCGCGCTGGGCCGGAGACGATTCACCAGACCGTGACGGCAAGGGCCGGCGAAGCCCTTGGATGTCCTCCCGCGGTGACACCCGGTGACGTCGGAGAAGAGTCGGAGAAGAACAGCGTCCGGCAGATCATCTGGGAGGACGGCAGCGAGTCGGGTGCGGTGCTGCGTCCGGACCCGCCGGATCGGCCCGGGGGCACAGTGGAGACTCCGTGGTCGGTGACCGTCGAGTTCGAGAAGGCCGATCGGGTCGCGTGGGAGTCGGCCACGTCCGCCGGGGCGATGTGTGACGCCATCCTCGGGGAGGTGTTCGGCGGCGGGTCCTGAGCTAGCCGACGCGGCGGTAGCGGATGTGCGTCGCCAGCGGGGAGTGCAGGACCTCCACGGGCTCGAAGCCGAACGACTCGACCCCGTCGAAGATGCGCTCCCCCGAGCCCAGCAGCACCGGCGCGATGTCCAGGGTGAGCTCGTCGATCACCCCGGCGATCAGCGCCTGCCGGACGGTCGAGGCCCCGCCCGCGATGTCCACACCCTTGTCCCCGGCCGCCTCGCGGGCCGCGGCGTAGGCCGCGTCGAAGCCGTCGGTGATGAAGTGGAAGGTTGTCCCGCCCTCCATCTCGATCGGGTCGTGGGCGTGGTGGGTCAGCACGAACACCGGCGCGTGGTACGGCGGTTCGGCGCCCCACCAGCCGGTCCATTCCTCGTCCCAGGCGCCGCGGATGGGGCCGTACATGTTGCGGCCCATGACGTAGGCGCCGCGGGGGCGCATGAGCCAGTCGTTGGCGATCTTGTCGGCTTCGGTGGCTCGGGGGTCGCCGATGTGCCAGCTGTGCACTTCGCGGCCGCGCTTGCCGAGGGGGTTGTCGCGGCTCTGGTCCGGGCCGGCGGCGAAGCCGTCCAGCGAGATGGACATGTGGCAGGTGGTGTCCGGCACCGCGAACCTCCCGAGTGGTTGCGACTTGCAATCGGTTGCCCGGAACTTAGCAGGTATTGGGGATCGCGCAAGTACCTCTAGCCTGAGCCGATGACGGCCGACTACACCGCCTCCCTTCCGCGCAAACGGATAGGCGCGGGCGTCGTCCTTCTCGACCCGCAAGGCCGCGTTCTCCTCGTGGAGCCGACCTACAAGCCCTACTGGGAGATCCCGGGCGGCGCGGTGGAGGCCGATGAATCTCCGCGCGCGGCGGTCGTACGCGAGATCAAGGAGGAGTTGGCGCTCGACCTGGAGCCGGGCCGCCTGCTGGTCACCGACTGGGTCCCGCCGCGGCCGGGCCGCACCGAGGGCCTGATGCTCCTCTTCGACGGCGGCGTCCTCACCCCCGACCGGACCGCCCACATCGACCTCCCGCCCGACGAGCTCCGCAGCTGGGCGTGGTGCACCGAGCGGGAGGCCGCCGAGCGCCTCTCCGGTCTCCTGGCTCGCCGGATGACCGCGGCTGTCCGGGCCCGCGCCGAGAGCACGGCGGTCTATCTGGAGGACGGTTTCGGGCACTCCTGATTGCCCCGCGCGCCCGCGACATTGACAGGCATCAGCCTGCCGCCTTGACTCGACAACGTTGTCATCGTCTGCGGAGAGGGACGTTCCATGCGCCGATGCCTGGCTGTCGTGCTGGCTTTTTTCCTGGTGGCAGGGGGTGCCGCGCCGGCGCGGGCGGCCGAGTCGAACGGCGGGGTGCGGATCATGCCGCTCGGCGCCTCCATCACCGACGGCTTCAACGTGCCGGGCGGGTACCGGATCAAGCTGTGGGAGCTGCTGAGCAACGCCGGCTACCGGATCGACTTCGTCGGGTCCGGCTCGAACGGCCCCGCCGCCCTGGGCGACCACGACCATGAGGGGCACAGCGGCTGGCGCATCGACCAGATCGACGCGAACATCGCCGGGTGGCTGCGGACGTACGCTCCTCGCACGATCCTCCTGCATGTCGGCACGAACGACGTCAACCAGAACGTCGACCTCCCGCGGGCCGGCGCCCGGCTGTCCGCGCTGATCGACAAGATCCGGGCCAACGCCCCGACGGTGGAGTTGTTCGTCTCGACGCTCATCCCGGAGACCGATCCGGTGCTGGAGGCGCGGATCCAGGCGCTCAACGCGGAGATCCCCGGCATCGTCGCGCAGAAGGGCCCGCTGACCCATCTCGTCGACATGCACGCGGTGGTCGGCACGGCCGACCTGGCCGACGGCACGCATCCGACTGCCGCCGGGTACGACAAGATGGGCGCCCGCTGGTACGAGGCGTTGCGCGCGGCCCCGAGCAGTCTGGACGCGACCGTGCTGCCGCCCGTCGGCGCCGAGGTGATGGTGGCCAACCCGCAGTCGGGCAAGTGTCTCGACGTTCCGGGCACGACCACCGCCAACGGCACCCAGCTGCACATCTACGACTGCCTGGGCAGCACGATCCAGAAGTGGACGAGGACCGCGGCCGGCGAGCTGCGGGTCCACGGCGACCGCTGCCTCGACGTCGACCACAGTGGCACGGCGGACGGCACGAAGGTGCAGATCTGGACGTGCAACGGCTCGGCCGCGCAGCGCTTCACCTTCGGCGCGGACGGCACGATCGTCGGCGCGGGTTCGGGCAAGTGCGTCGACGTGACCGCTGGCGGCGCCGCCAACGGCACGCTGGTCCAGCTCTACACCTGCAACGGTACGGGCGCACAACGCTGGTCGGTCCGCTGAGCGCGCCTCAGGGAGTGAGTCGCTGGGCCTGCCAGTCGTGGATGCCGCCGACCCACTCCCAGCCGGGTTTCGCCGCCGGGCCGATCCGCGGGTCGCTGGGCGTCCGGCCGTCCCGCAGGGCCAGCACGTAGGCCCGGTCCAGCTCGATCCGTGCCCGCACCTCACCGGCGCCCCCGACGGATCCGTGGCCGGGGACGACGACATCGGCGTCCCCGGCCACGTCCTCCAGCAGTCGCAGGGCGTCGAGGTAGTCCCCGATCGGATCGGCGGTGTCGAGGTCGAGCATCGGCACCAGGACGTCGGAGAGCATGTCGCCGGCGACCAGCACCCCGCGCTCCTCGACGAGCAGCGCCGCATGGCCAGGCGCGTGTCCACTGTGCTCGATGACCTGGACCCGGGGCCCGTCCCACGGGATCTCCGTCGTCCCGGCGGGCAGGGCGGTGATGAGGCCGTACAGCTCGAGCGGGACCTGGTCGGCGATGCCCGCCGGCTCCAGGTGGGCGGTGATGCGGGCCTTGGCGCCGGGGTCGGCCAGCTCCTCGCGTACGGCGGCGGCACAGCGAGCCGTGCCGTACCGGGGAGCCGGGCCCAGCTCGGCGTGCCAGAGCAGGTGGTCCCAGTCGGGATGCGTGGAGAAGCCGGCCACCACGGTCCGGCCCGTCTGCGAGATGTCGTTGGCGAGGCAGGTCAGTTCGCGTTCCTGCAGCCCAGCGTCGACGAGCAGCACGCCGGCGCGGCCGTGCACGACCGTGGCGTTGGTCTGGAGGAACTCGCTCTGGTGGACGCGCACACCGTCCGCGACCTGCCTCAGCACGGGTTACGGATCGCGTAGTGGTGCATCGTGACTCCCTGGGTGAACGTTCGCTGTTCGAGCAGGTCGAGCTCGGTCGGCACGTCGTGGCCGTCGAAGAGCGGCCGGCCGGAGCCGAGGATCACCGGGCGGGTGAAGAGCAGCATCTCGTCGAGGAGGCCGGCCCGGAGCAGATGCGTGGCGAGCGTCGCGCCGCCCACACCGATGCTGCCCTCGGTTCCGGCTCGGAGGGCGGCGAGCTGCTCGATCGCGTCGTCCCCGCCGATGATTCGGGTGTCGTGACCGGCGCTGCGGCGGGTACGGGAGACGAGCACCTTGGGCATGGTGGTCCAGATGTCGCCGTACTCACGCATGAAGTCCGGAAGTGACGCGTCCTCGCGCGCCTGCGGCCAGAAGCCTTCCATCGTCTCGTACATGACCCGGCCCTGGACCATGAGCGCGAGCGTGCGCGCCCGCGCGTTGAACTCGCGGTGCAGGCCCTCGTCGATGCGCAGCCACTCGCCGCCGCCGTCCTCGCCGGGGACCCGTTCGATGCGCAGGTCGAGGGACACGTTCATCCAGTACACGAAGCGACCCATCACCACCTCTTCCCGTAGCAGTTGCGTTTTGCAACCACTCTAGGGAGACAACCGCTTTTCGGCCAGCCATCCGGGAGTCTCCGGCCCGATCGCCATGAGCGCCTCCAAGTGCTCGGCAAGCTGGTCGCGCCGGTCCGGGTCGAGGCGGCCGATCGGCGGCCCGAGGGTACGGCGGACCTCGGCGTACAGCCGCTCCGCGAGCTCGATGCCGGCCGGGGTCATGAAGACGTCGACGGCCCGGCGGTCCTCCGGGTTCTTGCCGCGGGCCAGCAGCCCCCGGCGTTCGGCGCGGTCGATCAGGCCGGACAGCGTCGACTTGTCGAGCCCGAGAAACGTGGCCAACTCCGTCACGCGGGCCCGGCGGTCGCGGAGGATGCCGAGCACGCGCAGCTGGGTGAGGGACAGGTCGTGCTCGGCGCCGATCCGGGTGAGCACCCCCATCACCCGGAACGAGGTGCCGACCAGGGCGTCGATCAGAGCGTCGGAGGTCATGCCCCGATGCTAGTTGACATTGTTTGCATTCCCAACCATTCTGGAGATCGTTGGTATTACAAACCATTGGGGAGGCTCCCATGCGTGCCGCTGTCATCACCGCCTTCGACGCTCCGCCGACCTACCTCGACCACCCGGAGCCGACCGCCGCCGGCCCGGACGAGATGGTGGTGGACGTCCTCGCGGCGGGCCTGCACCACCTGACCCGCGCCAAGGCGAACGGATCGCACTACAGCTCGACGGGAGCGCTGCCGCTGATCCCCGGCGTCGACGGCGTGGTGCGCGACCCGGCGGGAAACCTGCGCTACGCGGTGCTGGACGACACGGCCTTCGGGACGTTCGCCGACCGTACGGTGATCGACGCCCGCCGCAGCGTGGTCCTGCCGCCGGACGCAGACCCGGTCGCGATCGCCGCCGCGATGAACCCGGCGATGTCCTCCTGGGTCGCGCTGCGCCGCCGCATCGACTTCCCGGCGGGCGCGCGCGTCCTCGTGCTCGGCGCCACCGGCAGCGCCGGACGGATGGCCGTCCAGATCGCCAAGCGCTTCGGCGCCGCGTGGGTGACGGCCGCCGGCCGCGACGCCGCACGCCTGGCCGAACTGCCCGCGCTGGGAGCGGACGAGACCATCACGTTCGACCGGATCGACCGCGCGGCCGACACCGACGTGGTCATCGACTACGTCTGGGGCAAACCCTCCGCCGATGCGATGATCCCGCTGCTGACCGCCCGCACCGACCGCGGCGCCCCGCTCACATGGCTCCAGATCGGATCGATCGCCGGGGAGACCGCGCCCATCCCCTCGGTGGCGTTGCGCTCGGCCCGGCTGCAGATCGTCGGCAGCGGCATCGGCTCGGTCCCGGCCCGCGACTTCGTCGCGGAACTGCCGGAGATGGCGGCAGCGGTGGCGGAGGGCGCGCTGGACGTACGGGCCCGAGCCGTGCCGCTCGCCCGCATCTCGGAGGCCTGGACCAGCAAGACGACCGACCGCATCGTCCTCGTGCCCTGACGGACCGGTGTGCGAGAAATATTCGTAGACCGGTGAAATCGGCCGGCTTCGACAGGCGTGTATGAGCTGTGCCGGCGCACCTGCCCGGCACAGGTCCCTTCGGAAGGATTCACGCACATGTCGAAGCTCAAGTGGGTCAGCGGCGCGGCAGCGGTCGCCTTCGCCGGCGCCGCGATGGCGTACACCGCATCCGGCACCGCCGGCGCCGCCACGACGCCCGCGGGCACGACCGCCGCGCAGGCTCAGGCCCCCGCGCAGGCCAAGGCGGCGCCGCGGCCGCCGGTGCTGTCCGGCAAGCGGCAGGTGACCATCGTGCGGGTGCAGGCGTTCGAGGGCGCCCTCTCGATGCTGAACGGCCACCTGACCGAGGTCGACGACGACAGCGGCCGCCAGCTCTTCGTCCCCACCCCGGTGAGCCGCACCCAGTACGTGATCAAGTCGTACGGCCGGCCCACCGACCACCCGGCGAGCCTGGAGCCGACCTGCTGGCAGGTCAGCCGGCCGGGGGGCTCGGACCCGCTGACGGTCGAGGGCGCCGCGTGCGACACGAAGAACCCGCGGCAGCGCTTCACCATCACGGCGCTCGCCGACAAGACGTACGCGATCGACAACGCATCGGCGTACCTGCAGTACTCGCCGACGCGCGGGCTGATCCTCGAGGAGCTGGGTGACGCACCGCTGCTGAGCACCTTCCGGCTCATCGACAACGGTCCGGCGCCCGCTCGCCGCTGACCCCGGGCTCGGATCCGGCCGGGAGAGCGTTCCGCTCTCCCGGCTCTTCCGCTATCCGTTCGCGGACGCGGTCATCCGCAGTTGGCCCACGTGCTGGTGAAGTTGGATCCTCGCGAGTAGCCGAAGAAACGGACGCACTTGCCCTTGCTCTTCTGCTTCACCGGACCGGCGTAATAGGTGTACGCACCCGTGTCGTACGCCCACGAGCCACCCCTCACCTGAAGGCCGGCGGTGACCTTCGTGGCCTTGCCCAGCGATGCGGTCTTCAGGGTCACGACGCAGGTCGTCGTGCCGTTGTAGAGCTGATAGACCGTTGCGCCGGGCAGCTTGTGCGAACGCTGCACGTTGTAGCCGCTGCCGCAGACGCCCTTCGCGGTGTACGAACTCGCCGCGTGAGCCGGCGCGGGAACACCCGCGAGCATTGCCGAGCTGCCTGCGATCACGGCGGCCACGGCAGCCGAGGCTCGGCGGGGCCGCCGTCGGTTCGCGAAGATGGCCATAGGACTTCCTCTCGTCGCCGGGTATGGCCGCCCGATTTTACCCCTTAAGTCCGGTTTGTAGTCGATGGCCGACCTACCGCTTCCGGATCAGCGTGACGCCGTCGCGGACCGGCAGCATCACGCAGTCCACCCGGTCGTCGGCCACGACCTCGTCGTTGATGCGGCGGATCGCCTCGTCGGCCGGGTCGTTCGCCGCCGGGTCGAGGACCCGGCCGCTGCGCAGGACGTTGTCGAGCACGATGAGGCCGCCCGGCCGCAGCCGCGGCACGAGTTCGGCGTAGTACGCCGGGTAGCCGGTCTTGTCGGCGTCGACGAACGCGAAGTCGATGACCGGGTCCGGCGGCAGCGCGCGCAGGGTCTCGATCGCCGGGGCGATCCGCAGATCGATGCGGTCCTCCACCCCGGCCCGGCGCCAGTAGGCGCGGGCCACCGTGGTCCATTCCTCGGAGACGTCGCAGGCGAGCAGGCGGCCGTCGGCGGACAGCCCGCGGGCGATGCAGATGGCCGAGTAACCGGTGAAGACGCCGACCTCGACGGCGTAGCGGGCGCCGGTCAGGCGGGTCAGCATCGTGAGCAGCTCACCCTCGTCGTGGCTGATCTGCATGCCGGCGGAGTCGGCGAATCGGGCGGCGGTCTCGGCCGCCAGGTCGCGCAGGACCGCGTCGGCGGGGCCGCTGTGGGCGAGGAGATACCGGCTGAGCGCGGGATCGATGATCTCAGGCATGCCCCCAGCCTCCACCATGGCCGGACAACCCGTCGCGGCGCGCCGGCCGGACGGAGATCACTCTTCCGGGCTAAACCGGTTGGGCGCAGCATGGTGATCAAAATGCGAAAACCGTAAAACGGACGCCCGATCTCCGTACCGGGCCGCGTAGCGTTTTCCTCTACGAGACGCCGTCCTGCCTGCGAAGCGGCGGCGTCTCCCCAAACGAGGAGAACGCCCGATGCACCACGAGCCCGCCGGATAACCCGGCCCTGAGCGCCTGCGGCCTTACGAACCCGGCAGGCGAGTGAAAGAGATTCGCAGACCGTGTCGTGGCGCGTGTGCGGATCGGCGGGTCCTCGGCGGCCAGAAAACGCCGAGGGCCCGCGCTCGGCAGACCTTAACCCATTTATCGACCTCATCGTCACGGCCGTGTCGCATGCCCCCGGTTCACGGCCGGCGACGATGCGGGCCCGCCGACCGTGGTGCTCAAAGGCGGGTTCCGGGGGTTCTCGCCGCCCCGCCCGGCGGCGAGAACCCTCCCCGGCTCACCAGCCGGATAGCGAATGACGATCCGCAAAGCGAAAAGCGGCGGCCGGCCTCCGGGCACCGCTTGTTTGCTCCGCCGCAAGGAAGGTGCTAAACGCATGTCGTGCCTGGTCATCGCCGCCTTGGCGGGCGTCGTGCGCCGGGTGCGCATCGATGAAGGATGCAGCCTGCCTCGCGCCGTACCCCGGACGGGTTAATCCGGTGAGCGCAGAAGCGGGATTTCGATCGGGTGAGAATGCCGCACGGACATCCGATCACACTTCTGCCCCTGGTCCGGGAATGTTGTGCCGCACCCTTTCCGCCTCCACCGGAATGGGTGCAACTTGCACCGACATTCCCTGTGGCCCCGGTCGCGTCCCGGCGACCGGGGCCACATTCAAGGTTTCGCAGGAGGAAAGCGCGGATGCGCAAGCTCAGTAGACGTTCCACCGCCGTTGTCGTCACCTCGGTCGTCGCCGTCGGCGCCGCCGGGGCGGCCTGGGCCGCATGGAGCCTCACCGGTTCCGGCACGGCCCAGGCGAAGGCCGGCTCGGTGGTGACGCTGAAGGTCACGAGCGCCGGCCTGGCGGCGGGCGGGCTGACCCCCGGCAACGCGACCACGGTGCTGCTGACCGTGGAGAACCGGAACGCTTTCCCCGTACGCATCACCGACATCGACCTGACGCAGCTGGACTCGCCGCAGGAGGGCTGCGCCGCGACCGACAACGTCGAGGTCGTCAACGACGCGCCGCTCCCGGCCCCGGCGAAGGCGACCGTCCCGGCCGGGAGCAAGGACGACCCGGCCACCGCGCAGATCGCGTGGGCGGGCCCGCTGCGAATGGTGGCCGACCCGGCGGATGCCTGCCAGGGGGCGCCGTTCACGTTCAACGTCCACCTCGACGCCGTCAGCGCGGCGGCCTGATGGCGGCGATGGGGCACGGTGGCGGCCTCGCCGTCGCCCCGTCGCCCACCGATGAGCAGACACCGAAAAGGAAGCGCATGCGCAAGCTCGACCGTCGCGGCAAGGTGATCCTCAGCGTCGCCGCCGCAGCCGCCGTGATCGTCAACGCCGGCGCCGCCTGGGCGTACTGGAAGCTCGGCGGCGCCGGCACCGGCGTCGCCGTGGCGGGCAGCGCCGTCGAGCTCAAGCTGGAGGGCCACTCCGACGGCAGCGAGCCGCTGTACCCGGGCGCCACCGCGGGCCTCGCCGTGACCGTGACGAACCAGAACGACTTCCCCGTGAAGATCACCTCGATCAGCCCGGGCCGGGGCAAGGTGACGGCGGACGCGGAGCACCGCGATGCCGGTTGCCTGGAGACCGGTGTGGTCGTTACGGCTGATGTGCTCACGGTCTCCTGGGAGGTTCCCAAGAACACCATCGGCGTGTTCACGGTCCCGGACGGCCTGCGCATGACGAACAGCTCGGACAGCGCGTGCCAGGGTGCGACGTTCACCATCCCGGTGCGGGCGTCCGGGCTCAGCAACGCCTCCTGATCCCGCGCCCCGGCGCGAGACAGATCCACCCGTGGGCATCCGGGCCGACGCGCCGCCCACGCTCCCCCTTGTCACGTCGGCGCGAGCATGTCAGGAGTCAGGCTGTGCACCGGTGGCACAGATCCGTGGTCGCCGCAGCGGCCGTCGTGGGCGCGGCCGGGCTGGTCGTCGCGCTGCGCGACCCCTCGTCGACGGATCAGAAGATGACCCTCACCGCGGCGCCGGGCGCCGACGGGACCAACCCTGTCTTCACCGTACGCGGAGCAGCGGTCGAAGACCTCTACCCGGGCGCACGGCGGCGGCTGGTGCTGACCCTCACCAACTCGTCGCGCCACGACCTGCTGGTGACGGGCATGCACGCGCGGCTGACCGCCACCTCGAAGCCGGGCTGCGCGCCGGTCGCCACGAACCTCGAGGTCGAGCCGTACACCGGCGCGTTGCCGGCCCGGGTGGAGGCGCGCGACAGCCGGCAGGCCGGCGCGGTGCCGCTGCACATGCCGAACTCGGTGGTGGACGAGTGCCAGGAGGCGACGTTCACCGTGACCATCACCGCTGACGCCGCCTTGGCGACCCGGTGAGCCGTCGGCCCGCGCGCACCCGGAACACCCTTCGCTTCCTGCGGTCGCCCCTGCCGTTCGTCGGCGTGGCGACCGCCGCGGCGATCGGCACCGGTGTGGCCGCCTACGGCGACTGGGACGTCGGTGCGGAATCCGCGACGTTCGAGGTGCGCGCCGCCAGCATCCCGCGGATGGCGGCGCCGTCGGTGCAGCTGCCCGCCGGGCGGCCCGCGATCAGCGCGGACGGCCTGGTCGCGCCGGGCCTGCGGATCCGCTGGGAGCGGGTCGAGATCGCCCCGGGCACGCCCGTGCAGCGGTACGTCGTGACCCGGCACCTCGGGCCGATCGCCCAGGTCGCCTGTGAGGTGCCGGCCGGGCGTACGCGGTGCGTCGACGAACAGGCCCCGGCCGGCTACCTGGCCACGTACACGGTCACGGCCACGTACGGCTCCTTCTGGACGGGCGCGCCGAGCAAGCCGAGCGAGCCGACGCTGCTGCCCGGCGAGGCGGCGCCGATCGTGGTCGCCGGCGTGGTCGTGCTGCCCGGCGCCGGCGGGGCCGCGGTGGTCCCCGCTCCCGGGGTGAGCGCTTCCGCCCCGGCGCGGACCACCGTGGTCCAGCCGGATCCGGGGGACGGCCCGGCCGGTCCGGCAGACCCGGGCGGGCCCGGGGAACCGGTCGAACCGGCGCCCGCCGGCTCGGCGTCGCAGGCGCCGGTGATCAAGCCGCCGGAGCCACCGGAACTGCCCGAGGAGTCCGCGCCGGACACCGGGAAGCCGGAGAAGCCCGACAAGCCGGAGAAGCCGGAGAACCCGTCGGAGGGAAAGCCGGCAGAGGGCGGAAAAAATGAAGGCGATACGCAGAAGACATCGCCGGGCGACGCGGCGAACCATGCCGCGAAACCGAGCTGACTAGAAATCTGTCGAAGTTCATAAGTGCGCGTTCCTGTCACGGCGAAACACCCTGAACAAACAGCTAAATTCCGGACGACGCGCGTTTACGGCAACTGCCTTTACAGGCGTACTGGTTTCCATGCGGCAAAGAATAGGATCGTTGGTATGACGCCATCCGGTTCCATCGCCATCCAGCTCGCCCTGTCCGTCGCCATGGTCATCTTCACCGCGTACGTCGCGGGCCGGGTGCACCAGTGGTACCGGCACGGCTTCGACCGCGATGTCGCGTTCCGCGAGGGCTACAACCAGGCGTCGCACACGCTCTTCCAGCTCGCTGTGCGCAACCACCCGGTCAAGCCCGCCCCGCGGCCCGCGGCGAGCGTCGCGCCGGCCCAGGTGCGTGCCGTCGTCCCGCTGCACCAGCTTCCCGAGCGCACCCCGGCCGACCAGGCCGGCGTCCGCCTCCAGCACACCCGCCTGCTAGAGCACCAGGCCTGACCTTCAGGAAGTACGGGATCCCCATGACCGTGCCCGGCAACAGCATCATCCAGGCCCTGTTCGCGCTCGCGTTCGTCATCGCCAGCGGGTACGCGGCCGGCCGCATCCACCAGTGGTACAAGCAGGGCCTCGACCGCGACGAGGCCTATCGCAACGGGTACGACCAGGCCTCGAACTCCATGTTCGACATGGCCATCCGCAAGCGCCAGCTGGACCCGGCAGCACCCACCCCGGAGGGTGACTTCACCCCTCCCGGACCGGACGGCCCCGATCGTCAGCATCTCGTCGGCCAGTCCCGCCGCCGCATCCAGCCGCAGGTCAAATCCGGTCGCCGGCGCCGCCGCTCCGGAACGCGCTGAGGATTCGCGCCGACCACGACAAGCTGCGCTCCCGGGCGGATCGGCGTACGGTCATATCCGCCCGCATCGATAGCGCCGCTGACCGGAGGTCGCCATGACGACCGTCCAGCCGAAACCGCTCGTGACCCGACCCTGGCCCGTCCGGCGCCAGGTCAAGGGCAGCGCGCTCGCCCGGGTGCTGCGCACCACGGATGCGAAGCAGATCGGCATCATGTACCTGACCACGTCGTTCGCATTCTTCATGCTTGGCGGGTTCATGGCGCTGCTGATGCGTGCCGAGCTGGCGCGGCCCGGCATGCAGGTGCTGTCGCCGGAGCAGTACAACCAGCTCTTCACCATGCACGGCACGATCATGCTGCTGCTGTTCGCCACCCCGATCGTCTTCGCCTTCGCCAACTTCGTGGTGCCGATCCAGATCGGCGCCCCGGACGTGTCGTTCCCCCGGCTCAACGCCTTCGCCTACTGGCTGTACCTGTTCGGCGGGCTCATCGCCATCGGCGGCTTCGCCGTCCCGGGCGGCGCGGCGGACTTCGGCTGGACCGCGTACACGCCGCTGAGCGACTCGACCCACTCGCCGGGCGTCGGCGGCAACATGTGGGTGGTCGGGCTGGCCCTCTCCGGCCTGGGCACGATCCTCGGCGCGGTCAACATGATCACCACGATCGTCACCCTCCGCGCGCCCGGCATGACGATGTTCCGGATGCCGATCATGACCTGGAACATCCTGCTCACCAGCGTGCTCGTGATCGCGATCTTCCCGTTCCTGGCCGCCGCGCTGTTCGCGCTCGCCGCCGACCGCATCCTCGGCGCGCAGGTCTTCGACGTGGACACCGCCGGCCCGATGATCTGGCAGCACATCTTCTGGTTCTTCGGCCACCCCGAGGTGTACGTCGTCGCGCTGCCGTTCTTCGGCATCATCACCGAGGTCGTGCCGGTGTTCAGCCGCAAGCCGCTGTTCGGCTACAAGGGCCTCGTCGGCGCCACGATCCTGATCTCGATGCTGTCCTTCAGCGTGTGGGCGCACCACATGTTCGCCACCGGCCAGGTGCTGCTGCCGTTCTTCAGCCTGCTCAGCTTCCTCATCGCGGTGCCGACCGGCATGAAGTTCTTCGTGTGGATCGGCACGATGTGGCGCGGCCAGGTCAGTTTCGAGTCGCCGATGCTGTTCGCGCTCGGCTTCATGGTGACGTTCCTCTTCGGCGGCCTCACCGGTGTGCTGCTCGCTTCGCCGCCGATCGATTTCCACGTCCACGACAGTTACTTCGTCGTCGCGCACTTCCACTACGTGCTGTTCGGCACGATCGTGTTCGCGGTGTTCTCCGGCATCTATTTCTGGTTCCCGAAGATGTTCGGGCGGATGCTCGACGACCGGCTCGGGAAGGTGCACTTCTGGCTCACCTTCGTCGGCTTCCACACCACGTTCCTGGTGCAGCACTGGCTCGGCGGCGAGGGCATGCCCCGGCGCTACGCCGACTACCTGCCCACCGACGGGTTCACCACGCTCAACATGGTGTCGACGCTGGGCTCGTTCGTGCTGGGCGCCTCGACGCTGCCGTTCCTCTACAACGTCTGGAAGTCGTACAAGGCGGGGACGCTCGTCACCGTGGACGATCCCTGGGGACACGGCAACTCGCTGGAGTGGGCCACGTCGTGCCCGCCGCCGCTGCGCAACTTCGACCGCATGCCGCGCATCCGCTCCGAGCGCCCCGCGTTCGACCTGAAGTATCCGGAGCTGGCCGCCGGCGAGCAGTCCGAGGCCGGTCCGCCCGAGGGTGGCGCGCGGCCGCTCACCGGCGAGTCGCACGGCGGCGCCACGTACCAGGAGGACCGCTCCGACACGTGACGCCGGCCGCGGCGGTCAGTCCAGCACGGCCGGGTCCTGGCCCGGCACCTCGGCCTCGATGCGCTCCTTGCGGACCTCCCCGGCGAACACGTGCGCGTCGGTGTGCACCAGCTTCGAGAGGCGTACCCGCTCCACCGGAACGATCTCCGTGGTCACCACCGGGCGCTCCTCGTGCAGCGTCACCTCGAAGATGACCCCGCCGTCGGGGGTCTCGAAGACGTCGCGGGGACCGAACACGTCCGGGTCGTGCACGAGCTCCCGGGCGCCCTCGGCGATCGGCTCGCGCTCGAGGCTCAGCACCTCGCGGCGTACCTGCACGGTGATCTGCACGTCCTCCGTGACGACGCGCTTGCGCAGGCGCGCGCGACCCGCCTCGTACACGTCGGTGGAGGCGACCAGCCGTTCCTCGGAACGGGTCATCGCGTCATCGGCGAACCCGTCGTCGTTGTCTGCATTCACATCGGCGATGCTCACGGTTCCTCCAGCCTGC
>Ga0190269_10000750_pt1 | contig 16223 bp, 12 predicted proteins | sample Popmic249IS_FD_133749 | JGI IMG/M metagenome (GOLD analysis project Ga0190269, IMG submission 133749) | Populus adjacent soil microbial communities from riparian zone of Blue River, Arizona, USA - 249 IS | ecosystem: Environmental > Terrestrial > Soil > Riparian zone | place: USA: Arizona...
CGGGTGAGTAGCTCGATCGAGGATTACGCGCTCATCGGTGACACACGTGGGGCGGGCTTGGTCAGCAAGTCCGGGTCGATCGACTGGCTGTGCATGCCGCGCTTCGACTCCGGAGCCTGCTTCGCTGCACTGCTGGGAACGCCCGACCATGGGCGCTGGCTGATCGCGCCCGTCGAACCGGTGCTGCGCGTGACGCGCCGCTATCAGAATGACAGCCTGGTGCTCGAGACCGAGCTCGAGACCGCCTCCGGTGTAGTCGCGCTCATCGACTGCATGGTGTTCACGCCGGACTCCGAGCTCGTGAAGGTGGTGCGCCTCGTGGAGGGCCGCGCAGGTCGCGTGGCGATGCACCTTCTGCTCACCGTGCGCTTCGACTACGGCAGCATCGTGCCGTGGGTCACGCACGAGGATCACTGCTGGCGTTTCGTCGCGGGGCCGGACACGCTGCGGCTGCACAGTCAGATCGAGCTGCACGGGCGCGGCTTGCACACGGCAGGAGAGTGGGAGCTCGGCGCGGGCGAGCGCACGTCTTTTCTGCTGGAGTACTACGAGTCGCACCTCAGGCCGCCGCCATCGGCTGCAGCGAACGCGGCCGAAGCGCTGCTCGAGGCGACGCGCGCGCGCTGGCACGCCTGGTCCAGCCGCTCCACGTACCGCGGCGACTATCACGAGGCCGTGCAGCGCTCGCTGCTCGTGCTGAAGGCGCTCACCTACGGGCCGACCGGCGGCATCATCGCGGCCCCCACCACATCGCTGCCCGAACGCCTGGGCGGCGCGCGCAACTGGGACTATCGCTTCTGTTGGTTGCGCGACGCCACCATCACGCTCTACGCACTGCTGCTCTCCGGATACAAGGACGAGGCCCGCGCGTTTCGCGCCTGGCTCGTGCGCGCGGTCGCTGGCAGCCCCGAGCAGGTGCAGGTGATCTACGGCATCGCGGGAGAGCGCCGCCTGTCCGAGGCGATCTTGCCGTGGCTGCCCGGCTATCAAGGCGCTCGCCCCGTGCGCGTCGGTAACGCAGCTCACACGCAGCTCCAGCTCGATGTGTTTGGCGAGCTGCTCGACGCGATGCATCAATGTCGGCGTCAGGGCCTCGCCGATGCCGACAGCTGGTCGCTCGAGCGCGCGTTGCTCGGCGCGCTGGAAAAGCGCTGGCGCGAACCGGACGAAGGCATCTGGGAAGTGCGCGGGCCGCGGCGCCACTTCACGTTCTCGAAGGTGATGGCCTGGGTGGCGTTCGATCGGGGCGTGAAGGCCATCGAACAGTTTGGTTGCCAGGGCCCACTGTCACACTTTCGCGCGCTGCGTGACGCGATCCACGAAGACGTGTGTCAGAAAGGTTGGAACGCGGGCAAGCACAGCTTCACGCAGTCGTACGGCAGCGACGAGCTTGACGCGAGCTTGCTGTTGCTCCCGCTCGTCGGCTTTCTGCCGCCGAGCGACCCGCGTGTGCAGGGCACGCTGGCGGCCGTGGAGCGCGAGCTGCTCGTGGATGATTGCTACGTGCTGCGCTACCGCACGCATCCTGACCTGGACGGGCTGCCGCAAGGGGAGGGTGCGTTCCTCGCATGCAGCTTCTGGCTCGTCAGCAACTACGTCATGCAAGGTCGTCACGAGCTTGCGCGTAAGTTGTTCGAGCGCCTGCTCGCGCTCCGCAATGACGTGGGCCTGCTCGCCGAGGAGTACGACCCGAGCACCGGTCGCATGCTCGGCAATTTTCCACAGGCGTTCTCCCACCTCGCGCTCGTGGACGCGGCCCAGGCGCTCTCCGAGCATGCGCACGCTCCGCCCGAGCATCGCCTCGCACCGGAGAAGAGTTGCTGACGTAACCAATGTCACGCGTTTGATAGTGCTGACTCTAGTAATTACAAGCAGCAGCGTTGTCGAATACGGTTGAAACGGCTCATTCGCGTTGCATGACCTCACAGCTCGTGAGAGCACCCGCATTGATCGTGCCGGGAGCTGGGTCATGTCATCGAATCGCCTTTCAAACTACCTAGTCATCATTCTCAGAGATGCCGCTGTGCTCATCGGGCTGATGTCGAGCACCGCCTGGGCGCAGACGGTAGCCACGCCGGGCGGAGACTTCCCCGCGGCGCGCTATCAGGGCAGCACCGAAGCCGGTGTGCACGTGTTCCGCGGCATCCGCTACGCCGCGGCGCCTACGGGTGATCGGCGCTGGGCCCCGCCCGTGCCGCCGCAGAGCAACGCTGAGCTGCTCGACGCCACACGCTTCGGCAGCCCCTGTCCACAAGCAGATTCCCCGTTCGGCGTGGCCAGCAAGAACGAGGACTGCTTGTTTCTGAACGTGTTCGTCCCGGAGGGGACCTCGGCGCGCGACCGCTTGCCGGTCATGGTGTTCTTCTACGGCGGAGCGTTCATCAGCGGCGCCACCGATCTGTACGACGCCAAGCAGCTGGCCCGAAACGGCGAGGCGATCGTGGTGACCGTGAACTATCGGCTGGGCGCGTTCGGGTTCATGGCCTCGCCCGAGCTGAGCATGCAGCACCCGCGCCGCATCTCGGGGAACTTCGGCATCCTCGACCAGGAGCTCGCGCTGCGATGGGTGCAGCAGAACGTCGCGTCGTTCGGGGGCAACCCGCGCGAGGTCACCGTGTTCGGCGAGTCGGCTGGCGCGTGGAGCATCTGCGCGCACCTCGTGCGTCCGAGCTCGGAGGGGCTCTTCTCGCGCGTCATCTTGCAGAGCGGACCGTGTGCGTTCCCGCTGCCCGCGCTGTCGAATTCGGAGCGCGTCGGCAGCGACATCACGCAGAAGGCAGGCTGCACGCGCGGCACGTCGGAAGAGACCGTGGCCTGTTTGCGAAGCCTGTCGGCAGAGGAGCTGCTGCGCGCACAGCCCGCCTCGTCCGAGCTGTTCGCATCGCCTGCGGGCCTGACCGCATTTTTCCCGACGGTGGAAGGCGTGGTGGTGCCGCGGCAGCCGCAAGAGGCGCTCGCCACCGGACAGTTCCTGCGCGTGCCCGTGTTGTCCGGCACCAACGCGGACGAGGGCCGCTTGTTCGTGGCGCTGGCGTTCGACCTGCAGCGCGACAAGCCGCTCACAGCCGAGGAGTATCCCGACCGCATCCGCGCCACGGCGCAGACGCTCGTGGAGCAGCTGTCCGGCACGGGCAGCCAGCTCACAGAGAGCGTGCTGACGCGCCAGATCCTCGCGGAGTATCCGCTGAGCGATTACACGAGCGCCGGTGAAGCGCTCGCCACGGTGATCGGCGACGGCACGTTCAGCTGCGCGGCGCAGTTCTCGCACCAGCTGTTCTCGCTCTACACGCCGACGTACGCGTACGAGTTCAACGCTCGCAGCGTCAAACTCGCCGCGCTGCCTCCCGTCAGCTTCCCGTACGGCGCCACCCACACGGTCGAGCTGCAGTTCCTGTTCGACCTGCCTAGAGCGGAGCTGACTGCGGAGGAGCAGCGCCTGGCGGTCACGATGCAGCGCTACTGGGGGCAGTTCGCGGACACGTCGGTGCCGTCGCTCGGTCTGCCTGCGCAGCCCACCTGGTTGCCTTACACCGTGCTCGCGCCCACGCTCCAAAGCCTCGAGGCGCCGATGCCGAGCATCGCGCTGGACTTCTCGCGGCGACACCACTGCTCGTTCTGGCAAGGCATTTTGCTACAGACGCAGGCGCTCACCGCGCTCGCGAGCGCGGGCGGCTAGGGCAAAACGGGACTTCTCCCGCTTTGGGTTGTGTAAAGCGTTGCATATAGCGGGCTCACTTTTGTGCGACCCATTGACCCCAGACGGGCCCAGACGAACCCTGGGCCTGAGGTGGTTCATGGATCGAAGAGGCCTGGTTGTATGCGCCTGTGTGCTGCTCGGATGTGGTGCTGACACGCAAGTCACGACGCCAGGCGCGAGCGCCGCTGGTCCGACCGGCGTCGCGCCGGTGAATCCGGCGCTGCCGGCAGCGAGCGCGGTCGCTGGTGCGCCGGCGCTGGCCGCGAGCAGTGCCGCGCAGCCAGCAGCGGCGCCCGCCGCGCCCGTTCCGCCGCCCGCTGCCACTACGACTCCGCAGGCTCAACCCACGCAGCCGACGGCGGCGAACCCAGCGCCGCCTGCCGCCAACGGCGGCAAGAAGCTGCAGATGGGCGACTGCGGCATCAAGACCAACTATCCCGGTGATGAGTACTGCATCCTGCCGCCGCCTCCGGACAAGGGCTTCCAGGTGCACTGGGGCCCGAGCAACTACGACAAGCCCGAGGCGCAATACGTGCTGCAGCCCGGTCAAGAAGACGTCGTCACGATGACGGAGATGGCCAGCAACACGAGCGAGATCAAGTACTACCACCGGCAGTACCGCATGCGGCCGGGCTCGCACCACGTGATCTTCACGACGAACGGGCGGCGCATCGGCGGCACGCAGAACCTCGCGAAGGACAACCCGGACAACGGCGTGATTCCGCCGGAGAATGAGGGAATCGGCATTTCGCTGCCCGCGCGCGCGCCGATCTCGGCCAACATGCACTTCTACAACTTCGGAGAGAAGCCCATCATCCGCGAGGTGTGGGTCAACTTCTTGTACAAGGACCCCGCGACGGTCAAAGAGACGGCGAAGGAAGTGTTCTCGATGACCAGCGTCACGGCGGCGGTCGCGCACTCCCACGTCGTGGTGGGCGCGAGCTGTCCGGTGATGGGCAGCGGCCGCGCGCTCTCGCTCTACGGCCATCGCCACATGAACAGCGTGCGCTTCAGCATCTGGCACGCGAGCGGCGGCAAGCGCAACTTGATACTCGAGGACTACGATCCGGAGCATCCGTCCGCGTTCGACTTCAACTCGCTGACGACGAACCCCATGCCAGACGCGACGAAGAAGCAGGCGGGCGCGTTCAGCGGGATCTTGAACCTGAAGCAGGGCGACACGCTCGACTTCGAGTGCGAGATCATCAACATGACCAACAAGAACTTCACGGGCGCCAACGAAGCCCAGGACGACGAGATGTGCATCATGGTCGGCGACTCGGTCGGCGCCTCCATCGCCCCGTTCTGCCAGGCGATCCCCGCGCGCCGGATCAAGTAACGAGGCCTGCTCGACGGAAATCACGATCCGCAGCCCAATGGCACGGTGGGCGCCCACGGCAACGCGTGCGGCCGACGGTGACGTAGGCGGTCACGGTCACGGCTGCGGACACGCAACACGGCCGACGATCTCAGAATCGAAAGTCCGGTGGGCCACTCGTCGTCGACCACGTCCGCTGTGGACCGCGTCCGGTCCTTCGTCACCGTCGCCGTGACCGTGACCGTCAGCGTCACTGTGGGCCGTCACCGTCACCGTCGCCGTGTGCTGGGGGCACGGTACAGCAACGGGTTAGAACTTCGGCCAAGCACATCGAGTGCCGCGGCCGGCCGGCACTCAGCGCGCGTCGTGAAAGATGATGCCGAGCGTGTAGCGCTCGCCCTCGTGGACTCGGCTCACGCCGTGGCGCATCTTCACGCGCGTGTCGCCGCGCTTGGCTGCGATCGGACGGTCGTTGACCGCGAAGATGGCTGCGTCGCCCTGGGTCAGCGGGACCACCTCGACGCGGGACTGCATGCGCGCGCGCTGTTCCGTGAGCACGAATTCGCCGCCGCGGAACTCGCGCGTCGGGTCGCTCAGCAGCACGACGACCTGCATCGGGAACGCGAGATCGCCGTACAGGTCCTGGTGTAGGCGGTTTTCGCCGCCTGCGACGTACTTCAAGATCAGCGGCGTGGGCTGGGTCTGGCCTCGGGCCGCGCACATGGCCTCGAGCTCGGGGAGGCTCGCCGGGAAGCGCGTGTCCTGACGCAGGCGCTCGGACCAGCGATTGGCGAGCGGGGCGAGCCGCGGGTACAGCGCCTGCCGTAGCTGCGCGATCGGCCCGGGCAGCGGGCGCGCGAAATACTGGTACTCGCCCAGGCCGTAGCCGTGTCGCGCCATGATCACCTGGCTGCGGAACAGCTCGGGCTCTGCGTAGAGCGCGCGCAGCTCGCGGCAGCGCGCGGGCTCGAGCAGCTGCGGCAGGCGCGCCGAGCCGTTCGCGTCCAGCGCCGCCTCCAGCTCGGGCCATGCATACGAGGCAATGCGATCTGCAAGCGCCGCGGGTTGATTGCTTCGCATGGTGCTATCGAGGGACATGCTGTCAATTGTGCACCGCTCGTGTGGCTCATGCTGGTGCTTTTCGGACCCGCAAAGTCCATGTGCTCGCGCCATCTCGAGTGCTGCGTCACATTCGGAGCTGTATGACGCCGCGCTTGCAGGACGAGGCGCAGCGTAAGCTTGACTTGTCAGGCAGAGGGCGGTCTAACGGCGTCGAGGTGGGTCGCAACTCGCATGGCGAATGCAGACGCGAACACAGGACTGACGCTCCGCGACATTCACAAGCTCGTCTCAGGCGAGACGCACCTGGCGCAGATAGACATGCACTGCGCGCCGGGCTCGTTCACCGTGTTGCTCGGCCGCGTGCGCGCGGGCAAGACCAGCCTGTTGCGCATCATGGCCGGGCTCGATCGGCCGAGCCGCGGGCAGCTGCTGTGGAACGGACAGGACGTGACGCACACCGACGTGCGCAAGCGCGATGTCGCGATGGTCTACCAACAGTTCGTCAACTATCCGGCGTCGACGGTGTACGAGAACATCGCGTCGCCGCTGCGCGTGCGGCGCGGTCAGCGCAAGCTCGAAGAGAAGGAGCTCGACCGGCGCGTGCGTGAAATCGCGGAGCGCCTGCGCATCGAGCCGCTGCTGAAGCGCTTGCCGGCCGAGCTGAGCGGCGGCCAGCAGCAGCGCACGGCGATCGCGCGTGCTCTCGCCAAGTCGGCGCACCTCACGTTGCTGGACGAGCCGCTCGGCAACCTCGACTACAAGCTGCGTGAGGAGCTGCGGAGTGAGCTGCGCAGCTTCTTCGCCGACGGGAAGACCTGCGTCGTGTACGCGACGGCCGAGCCGCACGAGGCGCTGTTTCTCGCCGGCACCGGCACGCAGGCGGGCACCATCGCGGTGCTCGATGAGGGCCGGCTCCTGCAGCTCGGCCCCGCGGATGCGGTGTACGGCGCGCCGCGGAGCGAACAGGTGGCGCGCATCTTCAGCGATCCCGAGCTCAACGTGTTCGACGTCACCGTGGGCGAGCGCGAGGTGCGCGCCGACCTCGATGACAGCTTGCGTTTCGAGCGCGCCGGTGCGCTCGCCGCGCTGCCACCCGGGCCTGCGCGGCTCGGCGTGCGCGCGCACGACTTGCAGCTTGCGCCGCGCTCGGCGGCGGACGTGCGCGTGCACGCGGAGGTCACCCTGGAAGAGATCAGCGGCTCGGAGACCCTGCTGCGTGCGCGCTCCGGCGCGGCGGAGCGGCCGCTGTCCTGGACTGCGCAGTGGCAGGGCACCCACCGACACGGCCTCGGCGCGAGCCTCAGCTTGTTCATCGATCCCCGCACCCTCCTGGCATTCGATACATCGGGCGCCGCCGTCAGCGGCAGCCCGGTTTCGGGCGGGCACTGACTCATCATGGCACGCCTCGAGATTCGCGGAGTTGCTCACAGCTATCGGCGCGATCCGCAGAGTGATGCGGATTACGCGCTGAAGCCGCTCGACCTGGTCTGGGAAGCAGCGGGCGCGTACGCGCTGCTCGGCCCATCGGGCTGCGGCAAGACCACGTTGCTCGGCATCTTGTCCGGCCTCGTGCGCCCCACGCGCGGCCAAGTGCTGATCGACGGAAGGGACGTGACGCAGCTGTCCCCGCGCCAGCGCAACATCGCCCAGGTGTTTCAGTTCCCCGTGCTGTACGACAGCATGAGCGTGTTCGACAACCTGGCGTTCCCGCTGCGCAACCGCAAGCTGCCGGCGCGCGACGTCGAAGCGCGCGTGCGTGAGGTGGCCGAGCTGCTGGACCTGAAGGCCGAGCTGCCGCTGCGCGCGAGCGGCCTATCCGGCGAGCTCAAGCAGCGCATCTCGCTCGGCCGCGGGCTCGTGCGCAAGGACGTCGCGGCGATCCTGCTGGACGAGCCGCTCACCGTCATCGATCCGCACCTCAAGTGGCACCTGCGCCGCAAGCTGATGGAGATCCATCGCGAGCTGCACGTGACGTTGATCTACGTGACCCACGACCAGCTCGAGGCGCTCACGCTCGCCGAGGACGTGCTCGTCATGAGCGACGGCCAGGTGCTGCAGCGCGGCTCGCCCGAGGCGCTGTTCGAGCGCCCGGAGCACCTGTTCGTCGGCCACTTCATCGGTAGCCCCGGCATGAACATCCTGCCGTGCGACGTGGAGCCGGACGGCGTGTACGTAGCAGGGCAGCGCGTGCTCGCGCGACAGGTGCCGGATGCGGGCGGGGAGCTGCGCCTCGGCGTGCGCCCGGAGTTTCTGAGCCTCTCGGAGCAGCCGTCAGAGCTCGCCGCGCGTGTGCGGGTGAGCGAGCAGATCTATCTCGGCGGCACGCGCGTGGTGAGCGTCCAGCTCGGCCCGCACACCGTGCGCGTGAAGACCCCGCCCGAGCAACGACACGAGCCAGGCACGGAGCGCTTCCTGGTGTTCGAGAGCGCGCGCACGCACGTGTACCGCGACGGCAAGCTGATCAGTTGAGCTTCAGAGATGGACAAGCCGCAGAACCAACGCGCCTGGTTGTTCGTGTTGCCCGTGGTGATCATGGTGGCGTTCAGCGCGCTCGTCCCGCTGATGACCGTGGTCAACTACTCCGTGCAGGACATCCTCGGCCCGGAGCAGCGCGTCTGGGTCGGCAACGAGTGGTATCGCAAGGTGCTGACGGATCCCGAGCTGCACGGCGCGCTCTGGCGTCAGCTGCTGTATTCGGGGGTCGTGCTCCTCGCAGAGCTCCCGCTCGGCGTGGCCGTCGCGCTGTGCATCCCGCTGTCCGGCGCAGGCTCCTCGCTCGCGCTGGTGTTCCTCGGTTTGCCGTTGCTGATCCCCTGGAACGTGGTCGGCACCATCTGGCAGATGTTCGCACGCGGCGACATCGGACTATTCGGTGTGCTGATCAACAAGCTCGGCATCGACTACAACTACACCGCCGATCCGGTGGCAGCCTGGCTCACGGTCCTGATCATGGACGTCTGGCACTGGACGCCGCTCGTCGCGCTGCTCGCGTACGCGGGGCTGCGCGCGATCCCCGATGCGTATTACCAGGCTGCGCACATCGATGGCGCATCGCGCTTCGCCATCTTTCGCCACATCGAGCTGCCGAAGCTCAAGGGCGTGCTCACGATCGCGGTGCTGCTGCGCTTCATGGACAGCTTCATGATCTACACGGAGCCATTCGTGCTCACGGGCGGTGGGCCCGGCAACAGCACCACGTTCCTGAGTCAGTACCTCACGCGTCTCGCCGTCGGTCAGTTCGACCTCGGGCCGGCAGCTGCGTTTTCGATCGTATATTTCCTCGTGATCCTGTTGTTCAGCTATATCTTCTACACCGTCATGACGCGGGAAGGGTGAGCTGTGCCCATGTCGATGCTCGTGCTCGGTCTGTACATCGCGTGCTCGCTCGTGCCGATCTACTGGCTCGTGTGCATGTCGCTCAAGACGAACCAGGAGATCCTGGGCGGCTTCAGCTTGCTGCCCGCGCACTTCGACCTCACGAACTACGTCACCATCCTGACGGACCCTGACTGGAACCAGGGCTACATCAACTCGATCACGTATGTGGCGATCAACACCGTGATCTCACTGGCCGTCGCGCTGCCCGCGGCCTACGCGTTCTCGCGCTATCGCTTCCTCGGCGACAAGCACCTGTTTTTCTGGCTGCTCACCAACCGCATGTCGCCGCCCGCGGTGTTCCTGCTGCCGTTCTTCCAGCTCTACTCGAGCATCGGCCTGTTCGACACTCCCTGGGCCGTCGCGCTGTCACACACGCTGTTTACCGTCCCGCTGGCGGTCTGGATCCTGGAGGGCTTCATCTCCGGCATCCCGCGGGAGATCGACGAGACGGCATACCTCGACGGCTACTCCTTTCCGCGCTTTTTCGTCCGCATCTTCATCCCACTGATCCGCTCTGGCCTCGGTGTCACCGCGTTCTTCTGCTTCATGTTCAGCTGGGTCGAGCTGCTGCTCGCGCGCACTCTGACGTCGGTCGAGGCGAAGCCCATCGCTGCCACGATGACGCGCACCGTGAGCGCGGCGGGCATGGACTGGGGCGTGCTCGCCGCCGCTGGCGTCATCACGATCGTGCCGGGCGCGATCGTGATTGGCTTCGTGCGCAACTACATCGCCAAAGGTTTCGCGCTCGGGCGCGTGTGAGGGCAGCGACATGAGCTGGATGGCCTGGACATTGCCGACTGCGCTCTTCTTCGCGACCATCGCGCTCACCCTGGTCGCCTATACGGTATGGGGCGTGCGCTCGCCGCCGCTCGCCCGGCGCGGATTTCTGCCGCTGTCGACGACGCGCGGCGATCGATTGTTTTTGGGGCTGCTCGCGAGCGCGTACATCAACCTGGCGTGGGCCGGGTTTCTGGAAGCGCCGCAGAGCTACGCCGCATTGATCTGGGTGCCGATGCTGTTCGTGATCGGCCGCTGGGGATGACTAGAAGAACAGGGGTGCTCATGACAAGCTTCGTGCAGCGAGCAGTAACTTGTTTGGTGTCCGGCAGTGCGCTGTGTCTCGCGCTTTCCTGCGGCGGCGGGAAGAAAGAAGAGCCGGCGCAGCCGGCCGAGCCCGCGCCGCAACAACAAGCGCAGCAAGCTGCGCCTGATCCTACGGCCGAGCTGGAGAAGGCGGCCGAGAAGTGGGTGGACGAGGAGTTCAAGCCCAGCACGTTGACGCGCGATCAACAGCTGGCCGAGCTCAAGTGGTTCCGCGAGGCAGCGAAGCCGTACCGTGGGCAGACCATCAACGTGGTGTCGGAGACCATCGACACGCACGTGTACGAGTCCAAGACGATGGCGAAGGCCTTCGAAGAGATCACGGGCGTGAAGGTGAAGCACGACCTGATCCAGGAAGGCGACGTGATCGAGAAGCTGCAGACGCAGATGCAGTCGGGCCGCAGCATCTATGACATGTACGTGAACGACAGCGATCTGATCGGCACGCACATGCGCTACGGCTTCGCGGTGCCGCTGTCGGACTTCATGGAAGGCGAGGGCAAAGACGTCACCTCACCCACCCTGGACATCGACGACTTCATCGGCAAGAGCTTCGGCACCGGGCCGGACGGCAAGCTGTACCAGCTGCCCGATCAGCAGTTCGCGAATCTCTACTGGTTCCGCGCGGACTGGTTCGCGCGGCCCGATCTGCAGAAGGCCTTCAAGGCGAAGTACGGCTACGAGCTCGGCGTGCCGGTCAACTGGTCGGCGTACGAGGACATCGCGGACTTCTTCACCAACCAGGTGAAGAACATCGATGGCGTGCGCGTGTACGGCCACATGGACTACGGCAAGAAGGATCCCTCGCTCGGCTGGCGCTTCACGGACGCTTGGCTGTCGATGGCCGGCGTCGGCGACAAGGGCATCCCCAACGGCAAGCCCGTGGACGAGTGGGGCATCCGCGTGGAGGGCTGCAACCCCGCGGGCTCGTCGGTCACGCGCGGTGGCGATGCGAACAGCCCGGCTGCCGTGTACGCGGTGACCAAGTACCTCGACTGGCTCAAGAAGTACGCGCCGCCCGAGGCGAACGGCATGACGTTCTCCGAGGCGGGACCCGTGCCCGGCCAGGGCCAGATCGCGCAGCAGATCTTCTGGTACACGGCGTTCACCGCGCCGCTCACGAAAGCCGGCTTGCCGGTCGTGAATGCCGACGGCACGCCGAAGTGGCGCATGGCGCCGTCGCCGCACGGCCCGTACTGGGAAGAGGGCATGAAGCTCGGCTATCAGGACGCCGGCTCCTGGACGATGCTGAAGAGCACGCCGCTCGAGCGGCGCAAGGCGGCCTGGCTGTACGCGCAGTTCGTGGTGTCGAAGACCACCTCGCTCAAGAAGTTCATCGTGGGCCTCACGCCGATCCGCAAGTCGGACCTCGAGTCGGAGCACACCACGAAGATCGCGGACAAGCTCGGTGGCTTGGTCGAGTTCTACCGCAGCCCCGCGCGCGTGTCCTGGACGCCCACGGGCACGAACGTGCCCGACTATCCGAAGCTCGCGCAGCTGTGGTGGCAGAACGTGAGCCTCGCGGTCACGGGTGAGAAGACGCCGCAGCAAGCCATGGACGCGCTCGCGTCGCAGATGGATGACGTGCTCGGTCGCCTGGAGCGCGCCGGCATGGCGAACTGTCCGCCCAAGCTGAACCCGCCGAAGGACGCGAAGTACTGGTTCGATCAGCCGGGCGCGCCGAAGCCCAAGCTGGCGAACGAGAAGCCGAAGGGCGAGACCGTGCCGTACGAGACGTTGCTCACGGCCTGGAAGGAAGGCCGCGTACGCTGAGGGCGGCGTCGGGCTCGGTCAGCGGCAACGCTCGATCGAGCCCGAGATCACCTCGCACTCCGCGCTGACCCTGTACAAACGGACGATCGAGGTCGTGCCGGCGAACAGCTCCACCTCGCGCTCGCCGAGCACCCTCGGCTCGACGTCCTTCTCGCGCATGCGGCCTTCGAGACGCAGCTTGTAGCGGCGAGTGATCGAGTCGCCCGACACGTTGACGGGCGCGTTCGCGAGCATCCATTCCGCGCGCCCGACCGTCGTGAAGGTGCACTCGGGGTTGGGCAGCGCGAACTGGCTGTACGCGGGGCGCGGCAGATCGCCCATGCTGCTCGTGGGCACGGCCTCGCCGCTGTCGGCGTCGAGCAAGGTGAAGCGTGCGCCGCCCACGTCGCGCCCCTGACAGTCGCGTGCCTCGGCCATGAGGAGCGCCGTGTGGGGAGCCTCCGGATCGCTCGCCTGCACCAGGTTGGTCGCGAGGCGATGCATGGCGGTGAGCGCGCTGCTGGCCTCGATCACGCCGGTGGCAGGCACGGGCACGTCGTATTCGCGCAGCTCCGCGATGTCGTAGCGCGGGTCGGGCCGGCTCAGCTTGTGCACGTGGAGCGAGACGTTGCCAACGCCCGCGGGCAGGCTCAGCTCCACGATGCCACTCGCGCCGAACGTGAACGTGGCGGACGGCGCGCCGACGGTCGAGGGCCCGAAGAAGACGTCCGCCTTGAGGCCTTCGACGCTGTCCACGAGCGCCGGCACCGACATCGCCAGGCTCAGGCTCCCCTGGCGCGCGGGGGCTGGCTCGTCGGGGGGTGGTCCGTCGTAGCACGTCCAATCGGGCTCCAGCTCCACGCTGTGCTCCACGTCGAGCACGCTCATGACCGGGAGCTCTCCGCTGCAGCGCGTGCCAGGCACCGAGTCGGTGGGCGGCACACTGCCAGCCTCCGCAGGCGACTCGCTGTGAGCGCCGCCGTGGCCGGCGTCGCCGCCACGAGCGGCGGAAGCATCTTGCGGGTCATCGCCGCTGCAGGCGGCCCCGGCGCTGATCATGGCGAGTGCGACGAGGTGGACGGGTAGGCTGGTCATAAAGGGCTCGCTGGGCTTCGCAGAGTGCTCCAGGCGAGCATCCCACACGCGGCGCGTCTTCCAAGGTCGCGAGCGCAGATGGCGCGAGAGAGCGCTGCGCTCGTGTAGCGGCAGCCCGCAGCTCACTGCGAGGCAGTCAGCCTTCGGTTGCAGCGGCGCGAGCTCCAGATCGGAGCCCGCGTCCGGGCCGCAGCGCGGCCCGCAGGGCGGTCAGCAGCGCTCCGAGCGCGACGCCGAGCCCGTAGAGATAGATGCCGTGCATCGTGCCCAGGACGGGCAGCACGAGGCGGCCGTCGTGAAAATTGCGGCAGATCGGCCGGCCGGCGAACGGGATGTCCCAGACCCACAGCACGAGCGGGATGAACCCAATGAAAAATGGCATGGCCGCGAGCTGCACGAAGCGCCCCACGCGCGCGTGCTGCCCCAGCCGATACGTGAGCCACACCGCGAGCAGCGCCCAGGGGATGGCGGGGTTCGCTTGCAACAGCAGCCTCAACGTACGCAGATCGTAGTCGTCGCCGAACGCTTTTAGAATACAGTTGCGTGGGAAGAAGACTGCGTGGTGCAGGATTGCGAAGTACGGGATGAACAGGGCGGCGGACTGCGCGAGCCACGTCCTGTGTGACTTGCTGCCGTGGGCCATGGGGCGGGCGCCCGTTATGGCACGCGCTCGCGGTGCGTACAAGCTTGCGCCTCGATGCCCTCCCGCGTGCTGCAATAGCGCTTGCTCGCGCAGCGCTGCGCCGTATCTTCGGATTGGCGCGTGAGGAAACGCCGCGCACCGGGGGAGAGAAGCACCGATGAAACGCGTATACGTTTGGCTGCTGTGGGCATGCGCCTGCCACAGTGTGCAGCTGGAACAGAGCCCGAGCTTTGCGAATGGCAGCAGCCGCGGCGTCGGTCTCAACCTGTCTTCGGTGAGCTACTACTCCACGCAGACGCCATTCTCCGACCTGTTTCGCAACCGCGATCGCTGGCTCTCCACCGACGGCTCGAGCTGGGATACGGAGCTGGCAGACAGCATCCCCGTCGACCCGGACGGCTACCCGCTCGAGATCCCGTACAAGGGCCAGATGCTGCGCGCCAGCGCATTTCTCCCGGTGCACGCGGACGACTTCGAGCTGCGCTGGCAGGGCGAGGGCGAAGTGACGGTGTCCGGCACGCAAGTCGAGGTGACCGCGAAGGCTGAACGCTCCGTCAAGTTCACGGCGGGCCCGTCGCTCACCGAGCCCGTGTTCGTGCGCATCGATCGCTCGAGCGCCAAGGACCACGTGCGCGACATCGAGATTCGCGGTGAACGCGGCTACGAGAACGTCTTCAAGTCCGCGTTGCGCGGCTTCGGTGTGCTGCGCTTCATGGATTGGGGAGCGACCAACGACAACCCCGTGCAGCGCTGGAGCGAGCGCACGACACCGCAGCAAGCGCAGGGCACGCAGCGCGGCGTAGCGATCGAGACGATGATCGACACGGCGAACGGCGCGCACGCGGACCTGTGGCTGAACCTCCCGCACAAGGCGGACGACGACTTCATGCAGCGCGCCGCGCAGCTGGTGGCTGCGCGCCTCAACCCGGCGCTCAAGGCCTACGTCGAGTACTCGAACGAGAACTGGAACGGTATGTTCTCGCAGGTGCGCTGGGAGCGCGAGCAGGGCGAGAAGCTCGGTCTGCACCGCGTGGGCGCGTACGCGCTCGGCGAGGACTCGGACGAAGACTCCGCAGGTTACTGGGCGGGGCTCAAATTTTCGGTGCGCCGCGCAGCCGTGGCGCACGGGGCGTTTCGCAAGGCGCTCGGCGCGGAGCGCGTGGTGGCCGTGGTAGCAGGCCAGAGCGCGAACCCCCACGTGAACGAGCAGCTCCTCTCGTTCTACGCCGACCGCCGCATCAACCCGCTCGCTGGCAAGCCGGACGCGCTGGCGGTCGCGCCGTATTTCGGGACGAACTACGATGACGAGGCGGAAGGCACGCCGAGCGTCGAGCGCATCCTGACCGATGCCGACGAGAGCATCGCCGAGCGCGTGGGCGAGCACACGCGCGAAAACCGCAAGATCGCGGACGAGCACGGCGTGCGCTTGATCGCGTACGAGGCGGGCCAACACGTGCTGGCCGTCGGCGGCCGGCAGGATGACAAGCAGCTTGTCGAGCGCATCATCGCGGCCAATCGCAGCCCGCGCATGGGCGAGCTGTACCGCAAGGCGCATCGCGTGTGGCTCGAGAGCGGCGGGGAGCTCGCGGTGTATTACAGCTCGTGTCAGGCGCCGAGTCGGTACGGCAGTTGGGGGGCGCTCGAGTATCAAGAGCAGCCGCAGGCCGAGGCCCCGAAGTGGGCGGCTTTGCAGACGCTTGCCCGGCAGTAATGAGGTTCCGCTGTTGGAGCAGGACTCGCGGTCGCAATCGGCGCTGGCTGGGGTATTCTGGCCCGCGACATGCGTAGTTCTCCCGCCCGGCATGATGGTTTGCAGCTGCGTTTGCTTGGCGAGCTGGAGGTGGTCAGCTCTGCGGGACCTCTCGCGTTGCCGCAGTCTCGCAAGACGCGGGCGCTGCTCGGGTACCTGGCGCTGTCTTCGCGGCCGCACCGGCGCGAGCGGCTGTGCGCGCTGCTCTGGGATGTGGCGGACGACCCGCGCGCCGCGCTGCGCTGGAGCCTCTCCAAATTGCGCGAGCTGGTGGAGGCTAATCACAGCGGCGGTCGCGGGAGCCGCTCCGCAAGCTCCGCGGCTCCCGACCTCCGGGAGTTTAATCACAGCGGCGGTCGCGGGAGCGGCTCCGCAAGCTCCGCGGCTCCCGACCTCCGGGAGTTTAATCACAGCGGCGGTCGCGGGA
>Ga0190269_10000751_pt1 | contig 16213 bp, 16 predicted proteins | sample Popmic249IS_FD_133749 | JGI IMG/M metagenome (GOLD analysis project Ga0190269, IMG submission 133749) | Populus adjacent soil microbial communities from riparian zone of Blue River, Arizona, USA - 249 IS | ecosystem: Environmental > Terrestrial > Soil > Riparian zone | place: USA: Arizona...
CGTGCTGCAGCAGCGGCGCCGCCGGCAACCTGGGCACGTGCGTGCCGACCGAGCTCGTGTCGAGCGAGCAGAGCGAGCTGCTCGGCCAAGACAGCTGCGGCGCTGGCAACCTGTGCGCGCCTACGACGGTCGCGCAGGGCGAGTACGTGCCCGACGTGTGCCAGAGCTGGCTCGGCGCCGAAGGCCGCTGCTTGCTCGCGTGCTTGCCCGACGTGGCCGCGCAAGCGTCGCAGCTGCAGGACCCTGCGAGCGACGACTGCGATGCAGGCGAGCTGTGCGTGCCGTGCTTCGATCCGGTGAGCGGCGCGGACACCGGCGCGTGCCGGCTCGAGGGCGACGCGCCGAGTGATCCAACGGCGGACACGTTCCCCGCGTGCTGCCCGACGCCATCGCCGAGCGGTGCGAGCCGCGGCACGTGCGTGCCGGTCCGAGCGGCCGGCTCGCAGGCCGGGAGCTTGCCCGCGCTCAACTGCGAGACGCTCACCAGCGACGCGGACGACTACGTGTGCGCGCCCGATGAAAAAGTCGAGACGCCCAACCGCGACTTCACCGCGTGCACCACCGCGTTTGCGGGCCCCGACAACTGCGGCATCAACTTCCTGTGCGCGTTCGCTCGCAGCACCGCGGCCGGGTATCTCGCCGACAAGGCTGGCGTGTGCGTGCCGTCGTGCTTCTTGTCGGAGCAGAGCACGAGCGTCCCGCTCTACGGCACGTACACGACCGACCAGCTCTACGGCCAGAGCACGTGCAGCGCGGGCGAGGACTGCGCGCCGTGCGAATACCCGGAAGGGCACCCCGAAGCCGGCGAGCCCACGGGCCTATGTGAGTAGCGCTGTTACGGCTGCGCGGCGCGCTGAAAGGCGGGGCGCGCGACCAAGCGCTCCATCCACACGCTCGCGTTCGGCAAGCCGCTCAGCAACCCGAGCGCGCGCGCGATGTTCATCACTGAGCCGACGTTGACGTCGGCGACGGAGAACGCATCGCCTACGAGGTGCTCGCGGCCCTCGAGCGTCTTGTCGAGGAACGCCAGCTGCGGCTCAAGGCGCAGCTTCGCGGCGTCCACGCGCGAGGGATCCTTCTGGTCGGCCGGCCTCATGGCGTCGAACATCACCGCGAGCAGCTCGGGCTGCACGTTCGTGATCGCCCATAGCGACCACTGATAGACCTGCGCGCGCAGCGCGAGATCGCTCGGCATGAGCTCGGGCTTATGCTTCTCCGCGAGGTAGAAGTTGATCGCGATCGACTCGCCCAGCGTGAGCCCGCCGTCGCGCAGCACCGGCACGGTCGCGCCGCCGTACATGCGCTTGAACTCCGGTGCCTGAGCCTCACCCTTGCGCAGGTCGACGCGCTTGTACGCGTACGCTACGCCGACCTCCTCGAGCATCCAACGACAGCGCCCGCTGCTCGATGCCGGGCTTCCGTAGAGCTCGATCACTAGTTCATGACCTTAGGGCGCGGCAGGTAAGCGCCGTTCTCGAAGCGCACGAAGTGCTCGTCGATCTCCGGGTGGCGGCACGGACCCTTGTCGTCATGAACCAGGTTCTGCTCGGAGACGTAGGCCACGTACGTCGTGCGCTCGTTCTCGGCGAGCAGGTGATAAAACGGCTGATCCTTGCTCGGCCGCACGTGCTCCGGGATCGACTGCCACCACTCGTCCGTGTTGCTGAACGTCGGATCGATCGCGAAGATCACACCACGGAATGGGTACACCCGGTGATGCACGACCTGGCCAATATCGAACTTCGCGCGTCGCTTCCACATACAACGGCCTCACTGAAGCAGGGCTCAGTTGAGGCCGTTGTAGTCGGTTTCGTCGCGAGCGCAAACGCCGGTTATTTTCCGGGGCGCACCAGCGTGAAGGTGCCGCGACCTTCGCGGACGATGCGCAAGCGCAGTGGGGCCTTCTTGTCCGCCTTCTGAACGACGCGCTGCGCCTCCGAGGCATTGCTTACCGAGTCGTTGCCGATCTGCGTGATCACGTCGCCGGGCCGAAGGCCAGCGTCGTCGGCGGCGGAGCCCGGAGCGACGCCCACGATCAGCGCCCCCTTCGTATCGCCGAGCGAGAAGCGCTCGCGCTGCGCGGGCGAGATGTCGTCGAGGCGCAGGCCGATGCGGCTCTCGCTCTCGCTGTTGCCGGGCTGCGCCTTACCGGGCTTGCGCGAAGCGGCCTTGTCGTCGTCCGGCAGCTCGCCGAGCGTCACCGTGAGACCGACGCGCTTGCCGCCCCGCCAGACCGCGAGGTTGACCTTCGTGCCGGGCCGCGACGCCGCGATGCCGTTGCGGAACGCGGCCACGTCGGTGACGGCCTTACCGTCGCGCTCCATGACGATGTCACCCGCGACCAGGCCCGCCTTCGCTCCGGGGCCGCCTTCCGCCACGTCCTGCACCAGCACGCCGGCCTTGCCCTGATAGCCGAAGCTGCGCGCCAGCTCGTCGTCGAGGTTGCCGATGAACACGCCGATGTAGCCGCGCACGACGCCGCCGTGATCGACGAGCTGATCCATCACCGCGCGCGCCATGTTGACTGGGATGGCGAAGCCGACGCCGTTGTTCGCGCCCGTGCGCGACGCGATCGCCGTGTTGATGCCGACCACGCGGCCGTCGAGGTTCACGAGCGGCCCGCCCGAGTTGCCCGGGTTGATCGCGGCGTCCGTCTGCACGAAGTCCTCATAGTCCACGATGCCGACGTTGCCGCGGCCGATCGCGCTGACGATGCCGGCGCTCACGGTCTGCTTGAGGCCGAAGGGCGAGCCGATCGCCATCACCCACTCGCCGACCTCGAGCTTGGCGGAGTCACCGAGCTGCGCGGGGGTGAGCTTTGCCGCCACGTCTTTGTCCTTGATGCGGATGACCGCGATGTCGCTCTTCGGGTCGGCGCCGACCAGCTCCGCGGCCAGCTCGCGATCGTCGTGGAGCACCACGGTGAGCTCGTCGGCGTCGGCGACCACGTGATTGTTGGTCAGCACGAGGCCGTCGCGGCTCACGATCACGCCGCTGCCCATGCCTTGGCGCTTCTGCTTGCCCCCGCCGCGCTGTTGGGGGTTGCCGCGGAAGAACCACTCGAAGGGATTGCCCTCCTGCATCTGGGGCTCGACCGTGCTCTCGGAGGCCACGGCCACGACCGAGGGGCGCACGACCCTGGCCACGTCGATGAACAGGCGGCGGAAGTCGCTGTGCGCGGTGGCCGTCCGTGGCGCCTCGGTCGCGCTGCTCGCCATCGGCGGCGCGGGCGGCTTGGCTGGCTCGGCGCGCTGAGTGGACGCCAGCGTGGTGAAGGCGAGTCCGGCGAGGAGGGCGGCAAAAGCGAGGTAAGCGCGTCGAGCCATCATGGGGATCTCCGGAACACGTCGCGGCCGGTGCGCAGAATGCGCATGAAATGTCGCGATCTCCCAGCAAGACCGGGCGCGGAACGCCGGTATTCCGTAGCCGTTGCGCCCGGACACAAGACCCATTAGTAATACGGCGCCTTTCGGCCGGCCCCCGTGGTGTAGCGCGTCAGCGCCGCGTTGCTGGGCTGTCCTTGGGGTCCCTCCCGTCCGGGCAAGTGGCTCAGGTCGCGGGGTAAACCCCGATTCGTTGTGCTGCCTTAGGAGGCCTTCTGACTCGCGATGATCATGTACAGCTCGACGGGCTCGTCACGCAGGTGTTTGCGGGTGGCCAGTTCGAGGTGAAGACCGATGCCGGCGCGATCGTGCGCGCCCAGTTGAGCGGCCGCATGCGCAAGAACCGCATCCGCGTGATCCTCGGCGACCGGGTCACGGTCGCGCTTTCGCCGTACGACTTGACGCACGGCATGATCACGTACCGCCACAAGTGATGGCCGGCCGCCGCAAGGGGCGACCGCTAGGAGGATGCGCGTGTCCACAGTCGTAGATGTCACCGGCCTGGGCAACGCCATCGTCGATGTGCTCGGCCAGGTCAGCGACCAGTTCCTGGTCGACAACAACCTGGTCAAGGGCACGATGGCCCTGATCGACGAGGCCCGCGCCGCCGAGCTGTACGCGCGCATGGGCAAGTGCGTCGAGGTCTCCGGTGGCTCAGCCGCCAACACGATGGCCGGCATCGCTTCGCTCGGCGGCCGCGCGGCGTACATCGGCAAGGTGCGCGACGACGGCCTGGGCGCCGCGTTTACGGCCGACATCCGGCGCACGGGCGTGCGCTTCGAGACGCCTCCGCTGACCAGCGGCCCGACGACGGCGCGCTGCTTGATCGCCGTGTCCCCCGATGCGCAGCGCACGATGAGCACGTTCCTCGGTGCGAGCCGCGAGCTCGGCCCGGACGCGATCGACGAGGCGCTGATCCGCGCCAGCCAAATCACCTATATGGAGGGCTACCTCTGGGATCCGCCGGCGGCCAAGGAAGCCTTCCTCAAGGCCAGCCGGATCGCGGAGCTCGCCGGTCGCAAGACCGCGCTCTCGCTGTCAGACCCCTTCTGCGTGGATCGCCATCGCCCCGAGCTGCTCAAGCTGGTCGATGACCACGTCGACATCCTGTTCGCCAACGAGGTCGAGATCTGCTCGCTCTACCAGGTCGGGACGTTCGAAGAGGCCGAGCGAGCCGTGCGCGGCCGGTGCGAGATTGCGGTGTTGACCCGCAGCGAGAAGGGCTCCGTGATCGTGACCGCGAGCGAGTCCGTCCGCGTGCCGATCAAGCCGGTGAGCAAGGTGGTCGACACCACCGGCGCCGGCGACCTGTACGCCGCCGGCTTCTTGTACGGCGTGACCCAGGGCTTCTCGCTCGCGCGCGCCGGTGAGCTCGGGGCGATCTGCGCGGCCGAGGTGATCTCGCACGTCGGCGCGCGCCCCGAAGTGTCGCTCTCTGCGCTGGCGGGCGGCTCCGCCGCGCGCGCGGCCGTTTGAGCGGCGCTCAAGTTGCTCGCGAAGTCGGTTGACCGCGCGTGCCGGCGGCCCACAATGGCGCCCGCATGTTCCACGGTTGGCGGATCGTAGCGCTCGCCTTCCTGACCAATTACATCTCGGTCGGCTTCGTCTTCTATTCGTACGGCGTGTTCTTCAAGGCGCTGGCGGCTGACTTCGGTGGCTCGCGGTTGGGCGTGTCGGTGGGCCTGACCAGCATGAGCTTGGTGAGCGCGCTATCGGCGCCGCTCGTCGGCCGCTACCTCGATCGCGGCAAAGCGCGCGTGCTGATGACGTTGGGCGCTTCGCTGATGGCCGTCGCGTTCGTGCTCGGCTCGCGCATCGAGTCGTTGTGGCAGTTCTTCCTCGTGCTGGGCCTCGCGATGGGACCAGCCGTGTGCATGCTCGGCGGGCTCTCGAGCTCGACGCTGGTCGCGACATGGTTCGTCGAGAAGCGCGGGACCGCTCTCGGGATCGCCGCCATGGGTATCTCGGTATCGGGCGTCTTGATGCCGCCGATCGGCACGGCGCTGATCGCCGAGATCGGCTGGCGCAATACCTTCCTCGTGTACGGCGCGATCGCGTTGTGCGTCGTCGCCCCGCTGACCTATCGCTTCGTCGTGGCCTCGCCCGAGGAGCTCGGACAGCTGCCGGACGGCGAGCAGCCCTTGCCCGACGGCTCCTCGCCGTCGCGCGACGAGCAGCCGCTGCTCGGCACGGGAGAGATCCTGCGCGATCGGCGTTTTTGGCTGATCGCGCTGCCGATCGCGCTCAACTTCTTCGGCCTCTCGGCGGTGCTCACGCACGCCGTTCCGCACGTCACCGACTTGGGCGTGAGCGCCGCCGCCGCCGCGCTCGTGCTGAGCGCGATGGCAGGCGCGGGCGCGATCGGCAAGCCGCTGTTCGGCACGCTCACCGACTACATGGACAAGCGCGCGACGCTCGCCTTGTGCGTCGCGCTGCAGCTCACGGGCGTGGTGATGCTCATCTACGTGCGCAGCTACGCGTTCCTCGTGGCCGCAGGCGCGATCTTTGGGCTGGGCATGGGCGGGGTCGTACCGCTGCAGGGCGCGCTGGTGGGCGCCGCCTTCGGGCGCCGCTCGTTCGGGCGCGTGATGGGGCTCATGAGCCCGGCGATGCTGCCGATCCAGATGCTCGGGGTGCCGTTCGCGGGCCACGTGTTCGATCGCACCGGCAGCTACCGGCCGGCGTTTCAGGTGTTCATCGGCGCGTTCATTTTGTCGCTCGCGGCGCTGAGCCGGCTGCGCTTGCCGGAGCTCGAGCCCGGCCGGATCGAGCAGGCGAGTGAGCCCGTCGTCCCGGTAGCCTAGTCATTCGACGCCGGCGTCTTCGTCGCCCGCGGCGTCGTCGCCGGCCGCTCGCTCGGGCTCCGTTCCGTACAGCGCGCCGCAGCCCGAAAACGCGATCAGCGCGCACTTCCCCTCGAGGTTCCGCACGACCAGCGCGTGCGAAGGCGGCGGGCCCAGGCACGAGCTGAGCGGTAGGAGCAGGAGCAGCGCCAGCGCGGCTCGGCACCCCGGCCTCACAGCGCTTCGACCGACTGCAGCAGCTCGGGCACGAAGCTCTCTCGCGCGCGCACCAGCGACTCGCGCGCTGGGCGCTTGCGGACGGTCATGATCTCGCCGAGCGGATTCACCGTGTCGCCCAAGACCTTATCGTCGTCGAAGCTGTAGCTGACGGTGTCGGTTCCGGCCTGCGCGCCGGCTTGCGGCTCGTCCGCCCGGGTGGTGCTGGTCACGAGGGCGCTGGCGAGCAAGATGGGTAGGGCGAGGTGGCGGGTCATCGGCAGGTCTCCTTCGGGTTTCACGCTGGAGTGGCGCGAGCACGGCGTTCTTCCTGCCCGAAGAGAGCGCGAACAAACTTTGAGAAAACGCGCCGGCTGCTACCACAGGGAGAAGAACCCCTCGGGAAAGGCGGTCGGGCCTCCATGCAGCAACGCTTCGACCTCGAAGGCCTGTTTGAGGCCCATGCCGCGCGTGTGCGCCGCGTGCTCGCGCGCCGTGGCATCCGGCCGGCCGACCTGGCCGATGTCGAGCAAGAGGTCTTCCTCGTCGCTCACCGCAAGCTGGCCGAGCTCGAGGTCCGCTCGAGCCTGCTCGGCTGGCTGCTCGGTATCGCGGCCAACGTCGCGTCCGAGCACCGGCGCAAGGCGAGCTATCGCCGCGAGCGCGTCGGGTTACCCGGCGAGCCGGCGTGCCAGGCGCTCGATCCCCTCGCGCACTTGCAGGCGGCGGAGCGGCGGGCGCGCGTGCACCGCTGGCTCGAGGCGCTCTCGCCGGAGCAGCGCGAGGTCGTGGTGCTGCACGACCTGTCGGAGCTGTCGATGCACGAGGTCGCTCGAGAGCTGCGCGTGCCGCTCAAGACCGCGTTCTCGCGCTTGTACGCGGCGCACCGCGCGCTGCGGCGCGTTGCGGCGCGCGAGCAGGTCGTACGGCCCCGGCGCGGCATCGGCGCGGCGCTCGCGGGCCTCGCGCTCGGCTTCAAGTGGCTGCCGCGCGCCCAAGCGGCGCTCCTGCCCGTGCCGGCCGCGGCTCTGATGTTCGTGGCCGCATCGATCGCGGCTCCCGCGCCGCTGTCGCTCACCTCGGCGAGCAATGAGCAGGCGTCGTACGAGAGGCTTTCGCCCGGCAGCGCGCTATCGACCAAGCTCGCGCCCGAGCGAGGCGCGAGAGCGGCTGCAACGCCGCGCGCCAGCTCAGCCCGTACGCACGCAGCGTCGGCGCCGCCTGCCTCGAGTGCGCCGGAAGGCAGCCCTGCGCCGGAACGGGCGCTCGTCGTGCTGCGCGTCGACCAGGACTTCGCGCTGGCCCGCTTGCCCTATCCGCACCCGTTCGAGGAGCGCGCGTTCACGATCGTCGACCCGACCACCGTCAAGCCGAGGCTCGTCATCCGCGAGGCCGGGGTGTGCGACCCGGCGCGTAGCCCATGTGCGCTTTGAACACGCGATGGAACTGCGGATAGCTCCCGAAGCCCGCGTCGAGCGCAGCCGCGAGCAGCGTCTTGTCCTTGCCATCACCGTGCAGCTCGAAGAAGCGCTGCAGCCGCAGGCGGTTGCGAAACTCCGTCACGCTGACGCCGACCTGTGCGGAGAACAGCTTGCTGAGGTGCGCCTCGCTGGTCCGCGTGAGAGCCGCGAGCTCCGGCAGCGAAGGCGGAGGTGATCCGCCGCGCAGCGCCGAGAGCGCCGCGACGACCGCCGGATGAAACGCCGCCGCGCGTTCTTCGCCGCCGGTCGCGACGGATACCGCATGTGCGCGCGCGAGCGCGTAGGCGATGCCGGCGTTCACGAGCCCCAGCACGGGCAGCAGGTCCTCGAGCTTGTGCATCCCGGCGCTCTGCTCGTGCAGCGTGCCGCGCAGCGCATTGAGCTCCCGTGGCGCCAGCCGGACCACGTGCTCCTCGCGTACCGCGCGCGCGAACGCATCCGCCGGCAGCACCCGCCGTGCCACCCGCTTGCGCACGAGCAGCAGCCAGCGCCGCAGGTCCGCGCTCACGTCGAAGAGCAGGTGCTCGTGCCCGGGCGGGATCCACAGCAACGTGCCGGCCGGGGCCTCCAGCTTGCGATCGGGCAGCACGAACACCGCGTGCCCGCGCTCGATCAGGTGCAGCTCCAGCTCGTCGTGGCTGTGCTGCTCGTGGGCGCGGAAGCGCTCGCCGGTTTGGCTCATATCCTCGAGCAGGAGCAGGCCGTCCAGCGCCCTAGGCAGCTTCCAGCTCGCGAAAGATTGCCGGCCTCGGATCACATCAAATGATAACTCTTGCGCAGCAGGCGAGAAGCCTTTTCCGGGACGGTGGGCTACACCCAGCTCAGCAAGGAGAGTCCCATGTCACCACGCGCCAAGTTCCACCAGATGACCGACGGCACGCGCGAGGACTGGCAGGTGATCGCGACCTGCGCCGCCGAGCACAACAAGCTGCTGCCCGATCGCGTGATCGATCACCTCAAGCTGCTGGGTGCGGACGACGGCGGCTTCGCGGTCAGCCGGCTCGAGCACTGCCTTCAGACGGCCTCGCTCGCCCACCGCGACGGCCGCGACGAAGAGTACGTCGTGTGCGCGCTGCTGCACGATATCGGCGACACGCTCGGCAGCTACAACCACGCGGACATCGCCGGCGCGATCCTCAAGCCGTTCGTCTCGGAAGAGCACCTGTTCATGGTCGAGAAGCACGCCATCTTCCAGGGCTACTACTTCTTCGAGCACCTCGGCCTCGATAAGAACATGCGCGACCAGTTCCGCGAGCACCCGTTCTATAAGACCACCGCGCAGTTCTGCGCGCTGTACGACCAGCGCGCCTTCGAGCCCGAGTACAAGTCGATGCAGCTCGAAGAGTTCGAGCCGATGCTTCGCCGCGTGCTCGCGAAGCCCGTGCGCTCGATCTACCTAAGGGCTGAGTAGAACGTATCGCGCAGCCGTTCCGACGATTTGCGCATTTCACGAATACGCTCGTGAGCGAAGCGCGCCTCTAACTAGCCGGCTTCTTCGCCAGCTTCGCGGCGCTCTCGATCCAGCCGTCGCGCGTGATGCGCTGCGGCAGGATGCCGAGCGCGTCGGCCATGCGCTGGATGTCGTCGGCGGTCCACGCGGCGACGTCGGCGTAACCGCTGACGCCGAGTGAGCGCAGCTTGCGCTCGAACGCCGGTCCGACGCCCTTGATGCGCTTGAGGTCGTCGGGCTCGCTCGCGGGCGTGCTGGACGCGTGCAGCTCGGCGCTGGCCGCGCGCTCTTCCGCGCTGCGCGCGCGGGCCTCAGCCGCCTGCGCACGGTCCTCCGCGGCGCTCACGCGCGCTTCGAACGCCGAGGCGCGCGCCTCGGCCGCGAGCACCAACTTCTTCTGGTCTTCGATCGAGCGCTTCAGCTCCGTGATCAGGTCATCGCGCAAGCGCACCTTGAGCTCGAGATCGCGGACGACGTCTTTCCAGCGATCGATCTCGGTCTTGGTCTCTGGGATCCGATAGATGCCCGAGCTCGGCGTGCCGCTGCTCGCGCCCGAGGGCGGCGGTGCAGGCGGGAGCGAGGAGCGCGCCGGAGGCACCGAGGTGCGCGGGCCGAGGATCGGCGAGCCGCGTTCTCCGACGAGCGTGCGCTCCAGCGCTTGCTTGGGGATGGGGGGCGGAATGGAGGTTCTCGGGGGTGCAGGGGTCACCGCCGAGATCTCGCCGTCATCGATTGGCTCGAGCTCTTCCAGCTCTTCCATAGGTTGCCGCCAATCTACTGCTAAGGGGCTGGCTCGAGTTATCCCCCAAACGGAGGGACCGCGCGCAGGGACCCATGGCATGGCAAGGCCGGAGCATCACTTCGCCCAGGGCGACATCCCGAGCGGCGACGCGGGTGAAACCGGAGCATCGGGAGCCGTCAGCGCTCCGCCGACCAATAAGATCGGCCGATCATGAGCCTTGCCCGGGCCGACCACCACGCCCAGCCGTCCATCGCTCATCACGTGCGAGCCCGGCGGATAAGCGCCTAGCGACGCGAGCATCGCGCGACCGAAGGCCTCGTCGACCTCGCGGCCGATCGCGCCGCACAGCCAGGCCTGCAGATCGATCCGGCTGAGCCGCTGGCCGCTCGGGTCCATGCGCTTGCTCTCGAGCGTGAAAGCCGCGTGCAGCAGCCGAGTGAGCGCCATCGAGCTGCCCTTGCCAGCGCACGCGCTGAGCAGCGCGGTCATGCGCAGGCGGTGCGGGCTCGGGGCTACGGGTTCGTCGTCGCCTGAGGTCGCGGGAGCCCGATGTACCGCCTCGAGCGCGCGTTGTGCGGCCGTCGCGAAGCTCACGCTGGGCTGCGCGAGCCCGTAGCCGGCGATCGCAAGCATGGCGTGCGCCGCCGCGCGCCGTGCGACATCGGACGTGCGCAGGCGCGTCAGGACCGTGAGCACGTTACTGACCATCGCCACGCTGCGCCGCGCAGCCGTCCACTCGGGCGGGGCCAGCTCGAGCGCGCGCGCCGTGGCGGTCACGCCGAGCGATAAACAACGTTCGAGCGCCGCGACCGTGTGCTGGCCCTCGAGCCATGGCCAGCAACCCGTCTCGAGCGCGCCTCGGTGCAGCGCCTCGACGCGCGTGCTCGTGAAGTACAGCTCCGCGCGGAGCACGCGATCTACGTCGGTCTCGTCGTGCCCGTTGCTGGTCGGATCGACCTGATAGAGCTTGTGCATGGTGATGCCAGGCAGCCTGGGCACGATCGACCGATGGTTGCCCTGCGTCGCCTCGACGAACAGCTTCGCGAGCTTGACGATCACCTCGAGGCTGGGTGTCTCCGAGAACCTCAGCTCAGGCGTGTTCTGCTGGTACAGCGCCCGCGCCATGATCTGAGAGCGCCGGAAGGCGCCCAGGGTCAGCGGCAGCGGCTCACGCTCGCGCAGCACGCTATCGCTCAAGAAGCGCAGCCCGAACGGCGGCTTGGCGGCGGCGATCGCGCGCCGACAGGCCTGCGCGCTCGAGTGGACGTCGTCGTGCTCCGCCCCGTGGGCCGCGAGCGCGCGCATGCACGCGCACAGCTGCTCGATCAGCTCGATGCACGCCTCGAGATCCGGCCGCGTGCTCTCGATCACGGCAGGCTCCCGCGCAGGGCCGCCGCCAGCGCTTGCAGCTCGGGCGGGTCGTCGATCGAGAGCGGCGTCGCCGCGAGCGCTTGATTGAACAGCGGACCGTCGCGACCGATCGCCTGCAGCGCGAGCGCGCGCGCGTTCACGGGCGCGTCGCGCTTGGCCCACAGCGGCAAGAGCAGCTCGGCGCCGTGACCGAGATCCACGCACGTGCCGAGGACGATGCTAATCAGATCGCCCTCGAGCTCGCGCATCTCGCCGGTGCCGAGCGCGCGGCACAGCCCGCGCGCACCCGCGGCGCTATGAGATAAGAGCGCGCGCATGAGCAGCGAGCTGCGGATCGTCTTGCCGGCCAAGAGCTCATGGCACAGGCGCGGCGCGTGCTGCATCAACCTGGGCTCGGCCGCGATCGCTGCCGCCGCGGCGGCTTCGCTCATCATCCCGATGCACTGCAGCAGCATGGGCAGCTTGAGGCGCGCAGAGATCGCCGCGCGGACCAGCGCGGCGGCCTCCGCCGGCGGGAGCAGCGCGGCAAGCTCGGGGCGCTCGGCGAGCAGCGCCAGCTGAGCGTTGACCGAGTCCGGGCCTCCGTCGCACGCATCGCGCAGCGCATCGGCTTCATGCGACGAGAGGCCGAGGTCGCTCTGGGCGGCGCGCGCCGCGAGGGTGAGCGCCGGCGCGCGGAACCTCGCCTCGAGCGCGCTTGCCGGCAGAGCCTGCGCCGCGTTCCACGCCAACTGGTTCCACTCCTCCATGGCGGCTGCGGTATGGCTCTGCCAGATCTCGTCGGGCGGGATCGGTTGCTCGAGCACCATGCCGGGCATCGCGCTGAGCGGGTGGCCGAGCAACACGGTGAGGCCGCTCGGATTACCCGACCACAGCCACATGAAGAAGGCCTCGCCGTCGATCTCACCCGACTCGAGGTAGAGCAGCTGCTCGCCGAGCGCGAGCACGTCTTCGCCCGTCATGTGCTCGGTGGGCATCAGCGCTCGCAAGCCCGCTTGGTAAGCCGGCAGCACGAAGCACGCACGCTCGAGCTCCGCTGCGAGCACGAGCTTGCCGGCCGAGCGGAGCTCGGTGGGATACCACAAGAGCGGCTCACCGACGGCCCGCCAGCTCGCGACGAGCTTACGCGCGCTGCCGATCGCGAGCGCGTCGCGGTTGCGCAGCCCGGTGACGACATCGTCGAGCTCGTCGCCAAGCGCGCGCAGCTTCAGCGCCAGCTCGCCTTGCGCGCCGAACGCGGCCACGGCGGGCGCCTTGCGAATGCGCGCGCTCTTGCTCGACGCCGAGGTCTTCTCACCTCGGCCGTCGGGCTCCCCGCGGTGTTGGTTGTCCGAGCTCAACGCTACGCAGGTTACGGCGCAGCGCGCAGGCGCGGAAAGGCCACGACGAAAGGCCGTGTGCTCCGCAGCCCTCGGTGTGGACTCGGTCTGGGGGCTGCTAGCCTAAACGAGTCAGCCCACGCGCAGGTGGAAGCTCTTGGGCCGTGTGAGGTACGCGTAGCCCAGCTTCGACAGCGTGCAGCCGCGACCCGAGTCCTTCACGCCCGTCCAGGCCAGCTCGGGATCCAGGTAATCGCAGCGGTTCATGAACACCGTGCCCGTCTCGAGCCGGTCGCCGAGCGCGAGCGCGGCCTGCGCGTCCTTGGTCCAGGTCGAGGCGGTGAGGCCATAGGCGCTGTCGTTCATGCGAGCGATCGCCTCGTCGTCCCCTGCCACGCGGGAGATGCAGGCGACCGGGCCGAAATTCTCCTCGCGTGCGATGCGCATGTCGGCCGACACGTCCGCGAGGACTTGAGGCGCGAGGTATGCGGTGCCGGGCCGAGAAGCTGGAAATTCGGACTCGTCGATCAGCGCCCGTGCCCCGCGCGCGACGGCCTCCGCGATGCGCTCGCGTACCGCCTGGGCGCCGGCGAGCCGGGCCAGCGGGCCTAGCGTGGTGGCCGCCTCGAGCGGGTTGCCCAGCACGTACTTGCGCGTGAGCGCGACCGAGGCTTCCACGAACCGGTCGTACAGCGAAGCGTGCACGTAGATGCGCTCGACCGCGCAACACGACTGGCCGGAGTTGAACAGCGCTCCGTCGACCAGGTTCTCGACCGCGTTGTCGAGATCCGCGTCCGCGCGCACGTATGCGGGATCCTTGCCGCCCAGCTCGAGTCCCACGTTGACGAAGCGCTCGCTCGCGGCGCGCACGACCGCGTGCCCGCCCGCGGTCGAGCCCGTGAACAGCACCAGCTCGACCCTGGGATCGCGCACCAAGTCGGCGACTTGGTCGTGCGTGCACACGACGTGGCTCAGCACGCCTTCTGGCAGGCCGACCGCGCGTGCGGCTTCCACATAGTGCTCCGCGCACAGCGGCGTCTGGTCCGAGTGCTTGAGCACGACGGTGTTGCCCGCGACCAACGCCGGTATCACCGCGTTGACCGAGGTGAGGTACGGGTAGTTCCAAGGGGCGAGCACCAGCACGACCCCGAGCGGCTCGCGGCGGATGAAGCGGCGGAACCCCGCCTTGTCGCTTACGGGCAGGTCGGCGAGCGCCTCGCTTGCCGCATCGATCATGAAGCGACTGCGCTCCGCGAACCCGCGCGTCAGCTCGTTGGGCGTGTATGCGATGGGCCGGCCCATCTGGCGCGTGAGCAGCTCGCCGAGCTCGGGAGCACGCGCGATCATGTGCTGGCTTAGCTTGCTGCACAGCTCCGCACGCTGAGCGAGCGGCACGCCCCGCCACGCCGCGGCCGCGCGCTCGGCCCGAGCGAGCGTCGCCTCGAGCTGGGCGGCGCTCATCAGCTCGCGCTCTACGAGCAGCGAGCCGTCGATGGGTGAATAGGTGCGTTGGACGGAAGCCGAGGTCGACATGGCCGGGGAGGATAGCCGACCGGGCTGCCGTGCGCGCGCACCGTCACTCGACGACGATGTCGACCGTCTCGCAGCCGAACACGAGGTCTACCGCGGCGTTCGCGGCGCTCTGGATGCGCGTGCATGCCGACGGACAGGCGAAGACCTTGGTCGGGGAGGCCTCGTTGTCGTAGTGCCACGCGGACAGATCTCCGCACTCGGTATTCGCGGGCAGGCGCGGCAACAGCTCCATCGCGCCATCCAGCATGAGCTGAACGTTGGTCTTTCCGGTGTCGAACGTCTCGCCCGCCGGCACCGGCGGGATGGTCCATTCGCACGCCAGCGTGACGGTCTCGGCCACGGCCGTAGCGAGCTGGTTGAACACGGGAACGAAGTCCTGCAGGCACAGGTCGCCACCCACGCCGCCGGTCTTCGCCACCAGGTCGCGATGCACGAGGCCTTCCTCGGCAGCAGCAGGGCACTCCGAGAAGCAGTAGATGCTCGAGTAGCTCCACGTCGCCCACATCGAGGGATCGGGATCGAGCGTGGCGACGGCTGCGATGAACGCATCGGCGCTGTTGAACGGCGCGTCCGTCGCGTCGTCGTCGGTGATCGAGACGAAGTGCTTGAGCGAGCCCGGCCGCAGGTGGCTCTTGTACTGCGGGTAGGCGCTGATGAAGACGTTGAGCACGTCGTTGCTGCCGACCGACGCTGGGATGTGCGCGTACGAGGGCAGCTGGCTGTCTGCCGGACACGTGCCCGAGCCGAGGGGCGCGCCGATACACACGCCGAAGTTGTCACCGCCGATCGATACGCAGGGTGTTCCTGGCCAGAACACGATGCACTCACCCATGGCATCCGCGCTGCCTTCGGTCGCCAGCATGATCACGCGCACGTCGATGCCGCTGTCGATGATCTGTTGCGAGAACGCGTTGAGGTTCTGCTGAACGAAGGCGATCTCCTCGCCCATGCTGCCCGAGGTGTCGACGCCGATGATGATGTCGACGGGCTGAACCATGTTCTGCGCCGTCTCGCTGACGCCGCTGCACTCCTCCGCGTTGCCGGAGTCGGCCATGCCGCCGCTGCCGCCGTAGTCGATCGCACCGCCGACGGGGCCTGGCCCGAGGCCTCCGAGACCGCCCGCCATACCGGCCGCGCCGCTCGCGCCGCTCGCACCCCCGCTGCCGCCGGCACCTGCGGACGACGACGGTACGCGCCCGCCGGATTCTGGATCGGCGCCGCTGCACGCCGAAGACAGCGCCACGGCGCACGCAAGCGTGCTCAACACGAACCTGGTTCCCATCTTCTTGCACGTACCGAATTGATCGGGCCCCGGCAATGTAAGGCGCCCGCGCGAACGCTCGACGCGAGCCATGCCTCGCGGTGTCTTGCCGAGATGTCGGTTGCCCACCTGTCCGCGAAGCTCAGCGTTGTGAGCTCTGCGCAATACCAGGGACACCGTCATCGAGCGCGAGCATCACGCGCAGCATCGCGCTCTTGGCCCGAGCGATGTCCCAGTTTCCGTCTGGGTACTCGGCCGCCATGCGTACGGCGATCTGGTTCAGCGCGGCGACCACGCCGTGGACCAGGATGGGGTCGGGGGACTTGCGGCCTTCGCGGGTGATTGCGGCCGTGATGAGCGCGCTGAACGAGCTCATCGCCGTGTCGCGCTGAGCGGCCAGCGGCGAGTCGGGCGAGAACTGCTCGAGCAGCAGCACGCGCGCGAGCGCTCCGGCCTTGGAGTGCACGCTCACGTACGCTTCGATGCTCGCCTCGAGCCGTGCATGCGCCGGAGCCACACCGCTCGAAGCCGCGCGCACGGCGCTCAAGAGCCGCTGCACGGAGCTCTCGAACAGCACGCGCAGGACGTCTTCTTTGCTGCGGAATTCCTTGTAAAAGGTCCGGCGCGACACGCCCGCCGCAGCCAGGATCGCCTCCACCGAGGTCGCGCCGAAG
>Ga0190269_10000752_pt1 | contig 16203 bp, 21 predicted proteins | sample Popmic249IS_FD_133749 | JGI IMG/M metagenome (GOLD analysis project Ga0190269, IMG submission 133749) | Populus adjacent soil microbial communities from riparian zone of Blue River, Arizona, USA - 249 IS | ecosystem: Environmental > Terrestrial > Soil > Riparian zone | place: USA: Arizona...
GCAGCACACGCTGCTCGCGGGCGGCGCCGACATCCCGGCCGCCGTCGCGGACCTCACCGGCGGCGGCAGCCACGTCGCCGTCGACGCGGTCGGCAGCGAGCAGGCCTGCGCCGACGCGATCCTCTGCCTGCGCCGCCGCGGCCGGCACGTCCAGATCGGCCTGTTGCCGCCGGCCGGCGGCCACCCGCGCGTGCCGATGGCCCGGGTGATCGGCTGGGAGCTCGACGTGCTCGGCAGCCACGGCATGGCCGCGGCCGACTACCCGGCCATGATGGCGCTCATCGAGCAGGGCGCGCTGCGGCCCGAGCGGCTGGTCGAGCGCACGGCCGGTCTGGCGGAGGCGGCGGCGATGCTGCCGGGCTTCGACCGCGCGACGGTCGCCGGCATCACCGTGATCGACCCGGCCCGGTGACCGTCGCCCGCATAGGGTCGGGGGCATGTTCGCACTGGTTGTTCGCTTCGACTGCCTCGACCCGGCCGCGGCCGCCCGGTTCGACGAGCTGACCGCCGAGGTCGTCCGGGAGATCACGGAGAAGGAGCCGGGCACCCTCGTCTACGCTACCCACGCGGTGGAGGACGATCCGCTGGCGCGGGTGTTCTACGAGGTGTACCGCGACCGCGACGCCTTCCAGGCGCACGAGGACGCCGAGCACGTCCGGGCGTTCCACGCCCGCAAGGAGCCGCTGCTGGCCGGCGCCCGCGTCGAGTTCCTCCGGCCCGGCCCCTCCAGGTAAAGGGTCACCCCTCGAGATGCTGGGCGAGGTTGGCGAGCGACGAGCTCAGGCCGGCGGCGTGGTCGGCGGCGGAGATGCCGGCCGGGACGTTCTCGGCCCGGAACTCGACGAGCGTGCCCTGCTCCACCGCCGTGACCTCCCAGGTCATCGTCATGGTGCCGGCCTGGGCCGGGTCGTCGGAGACGAAGGTGACCGCCTGGACCACCCGTGCGTCCGGAACGATGTCGACGAACTCCGCCTCGACGACGTCGGTGTCCGCGGTGGTCTTGCCCGGAGCGGCCGAGGCGTCGGCGTAGGTCAGCACGAGCCGGTAGGAGCCACCCGGATACGCGTCGAACCGTTCGAACCGGCCGCTCATGCCGTCGGGCGGTAGCCAGGTCGTCAGCTCCTGCGGGTCGACCAGGGCCGCGTAGACGCGGGGGAGTGCGGCCGCGATCACGCGCGAAGCCGTGTCTGTCCGAGCCATGCGGTGATCGTACGAACTCCGGTGATCGGCCCGGAGAGGGCCGCGCCCCCGGCGGTTCGGCACGCCGTGACCGTAGAGTCGGGTTCCCGGCAGGCTCAAGGAGGGCGACACCGTGGCCGTACGTTTCGCGCCCGGGTCGGTGTTCCGGGTCGACGTCCCCGGCGGCAGGTGCGCGTGGGCGGTGATGCTGGAGGAATTCCCGCACTTCGCGTTCTACGCCGACGACGCCGGGCCGGAGGAGGGCAAGCCGCCCGGGGCGGAACCGCTGTTCATCCTGGCGGTGCAGCGCAACGCCTACGCCGGCGGCGGCTGGGGGAAACCGGTCGCCGAACTGGACCGCGAGCAGCTGCCGGCGATCCCCGAGTTCTTCCGCCAGGACGACGACAACCCGGGTGAGTGCCTGATCGTCGATGTCGAAGGCAACGAGCGCGTGGCCGCGCCGGCCGAGTGTGAGGGGCTGGAACGCGAGGCGGTCTGGGCGGCCTCGCACGTCGAGGAGCGGCTGGCCGACCACTACGCGGGCCGGCGCAACGCCACCGTGGAGGACTTCAAGGTCAAGCGGTGATGCTGGGGGCCGCATCGGTCTCACCGGCCGCGGCGGGGCCACACGATGATGAGGGCCGCCGTGGCGCACACGACCATGGTGGCGCCCATGGTGGTCGCGGTGACCCGGCCCGCCAGGCCCATGGCGGAGGCGGCGAGCCCGCCGACGAGGAACTGCAGCAGCCCTTGCAGGGACGAGGCCGCGCCCGCGGCGTTGCCGTGGCCGGCCATGGCGAGGGAGGTGGCGTTGGCGAGCACGATGCCGAGCATGGACACCATGACGAACAGGCAGCCCAGCAGCAGGAGCAGGGGCAGGCCGAGCAGGGCGCAGGCCAGGACGAGGGCGGCGGCGAGGGCCGCCACGCTCAGGCCGGCGCGCAGCAGGGTGTGCTCGGTGGCGACGCGGCCGACGAGCAGCCGGTTGGCCTGTCCCATGAGGACGATGCCCACGCCGTTGAGGCCGAAGACCAGGCTGAACTGCTGGGCGCTCAGTCCGTAGCCGTCCTGCAGGACGAACGAGGAGCCGGAGATGTACGCGAACACGGCCGCGAACATCAGCGCCGCCGTGACCACGTACGCCAGATAATGCCGGTCGGTGAGCAGGGCGCCGAAGCTTCGCAGCATGGCGCGCGGGTGAGCGGGCGCCCGGCGCGCGCGGGGCAGTGACTCGGGGAGCGTCAGGGCGACGACGGTCAGCAGGATGGCGCCGACGGCGGCGAGGACGAGGAAGACCGACCGCCAGGTGCCGACGGTGAGCAGCTGGCCGCCGATCACGGGGGCGGCGATCGGCGCCAGGCCGTTGACGACCATGAGGGTGGAGAAGAACCGGGTCATGGCGGCGCCCTCGAACAGGTCCCGCACGATCGCGCGGGCCAGCACGATGCCCGCCGCGGCGCCGAGCGACTGCAGGATGCGACCGCTGATCAGCCAGCCGACGCTGGGGGCGAGCGCGCACCACAGCGATCCGGCCACGTACAGCGCCACGCCCAGCAGCAGGGGGCGGCGGCGGCCCCACGTGTCCGACAGCGGCCCGGCGATCACCTGGCCGACGGCGAGGCCGATCACGAAGACGGTCAGGGTGAGCTGGACCAGGGGCGCGCTGGTGTGCAGCTGGCCGGCCATGCCGGGCATCGCCGGCAGGTACATGTCGATGGTGAGCGGGCCGAACGCGCTCAGGGAGCCGAGGGTGAGCGCCAGCCCGGCCCGGCGGCGGACGGCGGGAGCGGGCGGCCGCGGCACGCCGAGCTGAGTTATGGACACATAATTATGATGGCATAACCCACTAGGGTGAGGCCATGCCCGCCGACAGCCCCCTGGCCGACCTCGCCGACCTGATCCTCAACGTCGGGCGGCTGGTCCGGGCCCGCACGCCGCAGCCACCCGAGGTGGTCTCCCTGACCGAGACCGAGCGGCACGTCATGCGGATCGTCGACCTCTACCCGGGCGCGTCGCCCAGCGAGATCGCCCGCCGGGCCCGCCTGCAACGCACCAACGTCAGCGCGGCGCTGCGCAGCCTCGAGGAGCGCGACATGATCCACCGCTCCGCCGCCACCGGGCGCGGGGTCGCCGTACACCCGACGGAGCGGGCCGCGACCAACCTCGCAACGCTCCGCGCGGCCTGGGCCGACCAGCTCGCGGCGGTGTCCGGCGACGACCTCGACACGGTCCGGCAGTGCGTGGCCCTGCTGAGCCGGCTGGAACAACACCTGACCGCCGACGAGGACCGATCGCCGGTCAGAAACCCAGGCCGTTGAGGATCCTGACCACGGTGTCGCTCTTGCTGACGCTGCGCTCCTGGCCGGGTTCGGTCCCCTCCACGATGAGCAGGACGAGATCGTCGGTCGCGGCCACGACGTCGGCACGACCGGCCTGAGCGGCGGCCTCCCTGAGCTGCTTGGCCAGGCTCAGCAGCGGGGCGGTCTCGTCAGGCATCGGCATGTCCTCACCATAGGCGGTGTCCGGGTCCGGGCCGGGCGCCGGCCGAAGACCGGCCCGCCTAGGGGCGCGGCGGGGACGGCTGGGCGTGGTCGGATCCGAAGGGGGCCTGTGCCACCAGGGCCCGGTAGTCGACGAAGATCCTGCGGTAGCGCTCCACCGCGCCCTGCTTGTCGCCGGCGTCGAGGAGGCGCAGGATGTCGGCGTAGCCTTCGGCGACGATGCGCCACACGTCGCTCTCGGCGCTCATCGGCGCGATCCGTTTGGTGCGGGCCACCGTCAGGTCGCGCATCGCCTGCAGCTCGCGGTTGCCGCTGGCCAGGATGACGATGGAGCCGAAGTCGGCCGCGGCGGCCGCGACGGCGACCATGTTGCCGGCCGCCAAGGACTCGGTGAACTCCCTGTTGCGCTGCCGCATGAGCTCGATGTGGGCGCCGGTGAGGTTGTCGACGCCCCATGCGAAGCCCGCGCCGGCGAGGACGCTCATCACGTCGATCAGCTCGAGCGCGCTCTTCTGCGTCACGCGGGTCACGTGCCGGGTGCGGTTGGGCGCGATGTCGATGAGGCCCTCGACCGACAGCTGCGCGATGGCCTCCCGGACCGGGGTGATGCTGACCCCCAGCCGGTCGGCCAGCTCGGCGTCCTTGATGAGGGCGCCCGGCGGCAGCTCCCCGGTGACGATCTCCTCGCGGAGCCGGCGCAGCACCGCCGCGGTACGGGTCGGCGGGACCGTGTAAGACATGCGCGCAGCCTACTCAGCGTCATCGCGGCACGGCGACAGCGTCATCTTGACGGCTGACGCCTCACCGCGCGCTGTCGGAGGTCGCAGACGGCCGCCTGGCTTGGGCGCACGATAGACACGCTGCTCCGGGCGCTGACCGAGCGCCAGTTCCTGGTCTCGGCCCGGCCGTGGCGCGGGCTCGCCTCCTCCGCGCCGCGGCGATGGCCTGCGGCCTGATGTGGCTCGCCGTTCCAGCTTCCCCTCGAAAGCAGCTGGTGGCGTCAGGCGGCGGGTTTGCGAGCGAAGACCCGTTCGATCGAGCCGGCCTTGAGCCGCTCCACCTCGACCAGCTCGAACCCGGCCGCCTCGACCAGCGGAAGCTGGCGGCGGGTGAAGTGCTCCCCGGCGGCCCGGATCGTCGCCCGCTCCAGCAGCCACTGCAAGGCGCGAACCGGAGGCCATGAGCTGCCTATGTGGTCGAGCAGCAGCAGCCGCCCACCGGGGACCAGGACGCGGCGCATCTCCGCGATCGCGGTGACCGGCTCGGGAATCGTGCACAGCGCCAGCGCGCAGACCACCGTGTCGAACGCGTCGTCCGGGAACGGCAGCGCCTGGGCGTCGCCGACGCGCAAGCTCGCGTCACGGCCGATGTCGCGGGCGCGTTGCTTCGCCACGGCCAGCATCGCGGGGCTCAGCTCGATCCCGGTGACGGTGACGTCCGCCCGGTAGTGCGGCAGGTTCAGCCCGGTGCCGATGCCTACCTCCAGCACCCGCCCCCGGGCACGTGAGGCGAGCCATTGCCGCCCACCGCTGAACCAGACCCTCTCGAAGAAGGCGATCTGCTTGTCATAGCCCGGCGCGCTCTTCTCCCAGGCGCGCAGAACCTTTGCCGTGTCGTCCGTGCTCGTCATCAGAAGCTCCTCAGAGCGGCAGTGTCCCCTTCGACGATGACGTGGCGAGTCCAGCGCCGCCTCCAGGCAAGCGCTGCTCCCGTTGTTACTGTTGAGTAATGAAGCTTCGGGAAGTGCTCGACGGCCGGTGGGCCGAGGTGCGTCAGGCGGCGCGTGACCGGCTCGCGGGCGACCGTTTCGTCGCGGTGCCGGGCGAGACCATCGAGCAGGCCCGCGAGCGGGTCACCCGCCTGCTCCGCGAGCTGCCCACCGAGCTCGCCGCCGCCGGCTTCCCGGCCGAGCACGGAGGCGCCGGCGACCCGGGCGCCGCGGTGGTCGCCGCCGAGATGCTCGGGTTCCTCGACCTCTCGCTGATGGTCAAGGCCGGCGTGCAGTGGGGGCTGTTCGGCGGCGCGGTGGCCGCCCTGGGGACGCGGCGTCACCACGACGCGTACCTCAAAAAGATCGTCTCGGGGGATCTCCTCGGCTGCTTCGCGATGACCGAGACCGGGCACGGCTCGGACGTGCAGCGGCTGCGGACCGTCTGCGCGTACGACCCGGACACCGAGTCGTTCGACCTGCACACCCCGTACGAGGCCGCCCGCAAGGACTACATCGGCAATGCCGCCCGCGACGGCCGGGTGGCGGTGGTCTTCGCCCAGCTGATCACCCAGGGCGAACGCCACGGGGTGCACGCGTTCCTCGTGCCGATCCGCGACGCGGACGGCGAGCCGCTGCCCGGCGTGACCATCGGCGACGACGGGCACAAGGCCGGCCTGCTCGGCGTCGACAACGGGTGGCTGTCGTTCGACCACGTGCGGGTGGGCCGCGACATGCTGCTCGACCGGTACGGCCAGGTCGCCCCGGACGGCGGCTACAGCAGCCCGATCGACGACGACGCGCGCCGGTTCTTCACAATGCTCGGCACCCTGGTCCGCGGCCGGGTGACCGTCGGTGGCGCCGCGTCCTCGGCGACCAAGCAGGCGCTGACCATCGCGATCCGCTACGGCGAGACCCGCCGTCAGTTCACCGCGCCCGGCCGGGACCGCGAGGTGGTGCTCAACGACTACCTGGCCCACCAGCGCAAGCTGACGGTCGCGCTGGCCACCACGTACGCATTGACCTTCGCCCAGGACCAGCTGGTCGCCACGATGCACGAGGTGCAGTCGGCGGTGGACCCGGTCGACGGGCACCGGCAGCGCGAGCTGGAGTCGCGGGCGGCGGCGCTCAAGGTGGCGCAGACCTGGCACGCCACCCGGACCATCCAGACCTGCCGGGAGGCCTGCGGCGGCGCGGGCTACCTGGCCGCGAACCGGCTGCCGGGCCTCAAGGCGGACACCGACGTCTTCACCACCTTCGAGGGCGACAACACGGTGCTGCTCCAACTCGTCGCCAAGGGCCTGCTCACCGGCTATCGGGACAGCTTCGGCTCGCTGGACGGCTGGGGCCGGACCGCGTTCGTCGCCGAGCAGGTGCGCGAGATGGTGCTGGAGCGTACGGCAGCCCGGTCGCTGATCCAGCGGTTGATCGACGCCGCGCCCGGCGGCGCCGAGCGTCCGTTCACCGACCGGGGCTGGCAGCTGGCGATGCTGGAGGACCGGGAGCGGCACGTCCTCGACGGCGTGATCCGGCGGCTGCGCAGGAACGCCGCGACCCGCGAACAGCCCTTCGACGTCTTCAACGACGTCCAGGACCACGCCCTGAAGGCGGCCTCGGCGCACATCGACCGGGTGGTCCTGGAGGCGTTCGTCGCCGGCATCGAACGCGCGACCGACCCGGCGGCGCGGGCGCTGCTGTCCCGGGTCTGCGACCTGTACGCGCTGAGCACGATCGAAGCCGACAAGGGCTGGTTCCTGGAGCACGAGCGCCTCACCCCGGTCCGGTCGAAGGCCCTGACCAGCGTCGTCAACGGCATCGTCAAGGATCTGCGGCCGCAGATGACGACCCTGGTCGACGCGTTCGGCATCCCCGAGGCGTGGCTGGCGTCGGCAATCCTGCGCGAGGAGCCGCGCCGCCAGGAGGACATGGCCGTCGAGGGCTGAAGGAGCCGGCCCCTCCTCAGGCCGGTGAGGTGGCTGAGCGGCGGCTGATGTTCTATGGCGTGCACGGGTTGACGCCGGAGAGGCGATAGGCCATACGGGTGCGGAAAGCGGGTACGCGTGCGAGCGCCGACAGAGCCCCGTTGCGGATCGGGCGTGCGGAGGCCGGAACGGTGGCGAGCCGTGTGAGCCGGGCGGCGAATCGGACGACGTCGAGAGCGAGGGGCCGGCGCTCGGCTGCGTAGGCGTCGAGTGCCGTGTCGGAACCTGAGCTCAGCGTTTCGGTGAGGGCGTCGGCCAGGGCGAGGGCGTCCTTCAGGCCGAGGTTCATGCCTTGGCCGCCGGCTGGGCTGTGCACATGGCCGGCGTCGCCGGCGAGCAGGACGGGTCCCGCGCGGAAGGTGTCCGCCACGCGGTGATGGACGCGGAAGCGGGAGCCCCAGACGACGCCGGTGACGTGTGCCGGGGCGCGGGCCGGGCCGCGGTGCTGCAGCAGCGACTGCACGTAGGCGGTATCCGGGTGCTCGGGAGGCGAGTCGACGGCGGCGACGATGCGTACGGTGCCGTCGGGCAGGGGGGCCCAGACGAGCATCCCGGCGCGGGAGAAGTAGAGCACGACCTCGTCGCGGGGTGGTCCTCCGTCGACGGTCACGTCGGCGAGGGTGAAGGACTCTGCTCCGGGCGTCGATGCGCCGGGCGCGGCGCCGCCGAAGCCGATACCGGCCAGGCGGCGGATGGTGCTGTGCATCCCGTCGGCCGCGACCACGTACCGGGCGGTCACCTGTTCGCCGGTGACGAAGGTGGCGGTGGTCCCGGTGAGACCGACCACCTCGCGGCCTCTGACGACGCTGTTGCCGGTCGCCGTCAGCCGGTCGGTGAGGACCGCCTCGGTGGTGGACTGCGGAACCATCAACGCATACGGGTACGGCGTCGGCAGCGCACCGAAGGCGACCGGGACGAGGATGCGGTCCCGGTCCCGGATGGTGAAGCGTTCCGCCGGAATGCCGGCCGCGACCAGCGGTGCTGCCGCGCCTATCCGGTCCAGGACCTCGAGGGTGCGGGCGTGCACGACAGCGGCCCGGCTCGTGTGTGCGGCCGTCGCCACCCGATCGACGATGGCGGCGTCGATGCCGGCGCGGGCGAGGGCGGTGGCCGTGGCCAGGCCCACCGGGCCCGCACCGACGATCAGGACGTCGGTGGTCGTGGGAAGCATGGAATCCTCCTGCCAACAACTGTTTGCCAACACTTGTTGACTTGACCGTATCGGCCTGCGGCCGGTGCGGTCAACAAGCGTTGGCCTACGCTCGTCGGCATGAGCGAGGTACGGCCACGGCGTTCCGACGCCACCCGGGCGGCGATCCTGCGCGCGGCTCGGGAGAGGTTCGCGGCCGACGGATACGAACGGGCCACCATCCGGGCCATCGCCGCCGACGCAGCCATCGATCCGTCGATGGTGATGCGTTACTACGGCAGCAAGGAGCGGTTGTTCGCGGCGGCGGCGGAGTTCGACCTGCGCCTGCCCGATCTGTCCGGCGTAGCGCCCCACCAGGTGGCCACCGTGCTGATCGGGCACTTCCTCGACCGCTGGGAGGGCGATGAAACACTGATGGCGCTGCTCCGCGCCGGCGTGACGAACCCGGCAGCGGGCGAGCGGATGCGGGAGATCTTCGCCGCTCAGCTTCGGCCCGTCGTCGAACGCCTCACCTCAGATGAGTCCGAGGTCCGGGCCGGATTGGTCGCCTCGCAGATCCTGGGCATCGCGCTGTGCCGGTACATCCTCAAGCTTCCGCCGGTAGCGGCGATGGAGCGGGCCGTGATCATCGCCTGGATCTCGCCCGCGGTTCATCAGTACCTCCTCGGTCCCCGTCCTGTCGCACCGATGCCCGCCTGACGGCCGTCTCATCTGACGTCCGCGATGGGGGAGCATCGTCGTCGCGCTCTCAGGAAGCCGGGTCCGGCGCTGAGATCGGGCCCGCCGCGACAGCGGCGGTTGCCAGCCAGCCGACGTACGACCACAGCATCACCCTCTCCAGCAGGCCCGCGATGGTGGGGTGTGGCCCGACCGCCAGGTCCGGGCCGCCCATCAGGTCGACCATGGCGACCATGAAGGCGGCGTACGTGGCCACCGCCGCGGCCGCCGTCACGAGAAGCCGGCCACGGAACCGGCGTCGGCGTGGATCACGCCACCACGCGCCGGTGAGCAGGACGGCGGCGATCGGGAGTGCGAGGAACGCGGTCAGCGCGGCAACCCCGTGCACGGTGTTGGCGGTGGTCTGGTCGTCCCAGCGCCCGGGCGGATCGGCGGGCACGAGCCCGCCGATGACCATCCCGGTGGCCCACACGCCCAGCAGCCCCACGCCGGCACGGCTGCCGCGGGTGTTCGCCGCCATCGGCCGGATCATGGCAGCCGTGGCCAGCCCGGCGGAGATCGCGGCGAGGCTGAGCAGCCAGCCGCTGCGGCCGTCGACGAAGGTGCTGGCCGGTAGCTCGATCCAGGACCATTGCGGGTTCGCCAGGTCGAGGGCCGCGACGGCGGCCGGAGCGGCGAACAGGCCGGTGAGCACGCCCGAGAGATTCATGACTGCGACGCTATGGACCGGCACCGGTCCCTGGCGTCGTCGCGGCGCAGTGCATGGCGCCGACTCCATGCGAGCACGCCTATACACCGGTCGGTGTAGACGATGCGTGCGTCCTGCCTCATGGCACGCACTTCCGGCCGGGGGCGGAACTAGTCGGGGTGGCACCACTGGTAGTTGGTGGCGCCGTGACGGACGCGGAACAGTGCGAGGTGGCCCTGGCGGTCGCGGAAGACGATCTCGGTGGAGGAGACGACGCGCATCGTTCCGGGTACGGGACGCGTGAACCTCCGGTACTGGGTGTCGCCTGTTCCGTCGCTCAGAGGACGGTCGGCGAGGTAGAAGCGGCCCTCGAAGTGCGCTTCACGGTTGTTGCATCCGGCGGAGAGCGTATGGGCAACGATTCGGCCCGCCCTGGCCGCGATGACGATGTCGGCGGCCTGCACGCCTGTTGTCGTGGGCGACCAGAAGCTCCTCGCCGGGTCGACGGCCTGGCGCACGAACCACGAGAAGTGCGTGGCGGTAGCGACGAGTTGTCCCGTGCCCGCGTCGTACGTGGTGGGTAGCGGAATCCACCGCCTGCGGTCCTCACTGAGAACCGAGATGAACGCATTGGCCGTCGTGGCGCGGCGCCCCGCGGCGGTGGGGAGGTCCCGGGCCGGGTCGAGCGGGAGCCGGACCTGCGGCCCACGCAGGATCTGCCTCGGAGCGATCTTCACCGGGTAGCCGATCGGCACGGCCAGGCTCGTCGCCGTCGGTACGCTCGGCGGCCCGACGGAGGAGAACGTCACCTTGTCCTCTCCGTCGACGAAACCGCGGGCGATGTCGAGCTCGCCGAGAGGCCCGCCAGGTCCCACTCGTCCACCACTGCGATCCACCGTGATCGTCACCGTGTCCGGCGTTTCCGTTCCCGTGCTGCACGCTGCTGCCGACGGCATCAGGAATCCGAGGCACAGGACTGATGAGAGGCGCATTCGCGTACGGTTTGGGCGCATTATGCGATTCTCGGCTGGAAGACTGCTGACGGCGCTGAGGCGCGCGGGCCGTGCCGTTACTGCGGAACGATGCCGTGCGGACTGATCGATATGCCCGGCGTCAGTCCGGTCCGGGCACGAACGGCCTCGACGAGCTGGGCGGCAGCGCCGGACGCGTCGATGTCGAGCTCGTAGTCCAGCTGATTGAACGACACATGGTGAATGCATGACGCCGCACTGCCGGCCCAGTCGCGGGAGTCGTCGAGCTCGGCGGCCAGCGCTTGCATGGCCGCCAGCGACTGGTCCACTTCGGCGAACCTCACCGGCACGTTCCCGGGGCGGCGAGCAAGCCCGTTGACGGCCTCGAGGAAGGCGGGACGGTCGCTGGTGCTCACGTACCGGACGGTGAGCTCCCCGGCGACCGGGTCGAAGACGACCCCGCCGAAGGTATCGCGATACGCGGCTCCGACAGCCTCGAGGCGCTGGTACTGGCGCTCCACGGCATTTCCATCCACCGGAGCCAGGTTGTCGTCCTTCTCCGTCCAGACACGGTCCTCCTGCCTGGGAGCGACGACGGTCGGCGCTTGGCTGACGGCAGCCCCGGTCGCGCAGGCGGCCGTCGGGGCCGACGTGGAGGGCTCTGCCGTCCCGCAACCCCCAGCCGCCGTGACGGCAGTCAGAACAATCGCAAGACCTCGTGTTCGCGCTGCCATTTCGCCGCCCTCGTCGCCGGATCGACCTCCTGGTCATCGTTACACCGCGTGACGGTGCTCGTGGTGAGATGGTGCAAGTTCACGACATACGCCGGACCGGCAAGATCGCCGCGACGGCGAAGCTCCGGTCCTGCACCGGGCCCGCGGCGAACTGCCCGCCCACGACGGTGACGCGCTCGTTGAGACCTAACAGGCCGTGCCCGATGGACATGCCGGCGAGGCGGGACGAGGGTTGCCGTCCACCGTCGTTGACCACCTGGACGGTGAGGGCGTCCTGCCAGATCACCCGTACGGTCACCGACGTGGCGTCCGCGGCATGCTTCGCCACGTTGGTGAGCGATTCCTGGATCACCCGGAACACGCCGAGCGCCACGCTGGGGTCGAGTTCGCCGGGCTCGCCCATCGTCTGCATCGTGACGGGCAGCCCGGCCCGGCGGACCGTGGCTATCAACTGTTCGAGGTCCGCCAGGTCGGACTCGGGCGCGACGGTCCCGTCCGGCGTCCGCAGCAGCGCGAGCATCCGGCGCAGCTCGCTCATGGCCTGTTTCCCCTGGATCTGGATGTGGCGCAGGGCGTCCTTCGCGCGGCCGGGGTCGGAGTCCATGACCCGTTCGGCGCCGCCGGCCTGCATCACCATGACCGTCACCAGCGGTTGATTGTCCGCGAGCAGTACACGGATTGTCATGGCCGCCTCTCCGGCACTGTCGCCAGACCTTCGGACCACCTCATTGCACATCCGTCCGGCGCCATTCTCGTCCGCTTGTAGGCATGACGGCCCGCTGTGTCGGGAGTCAGACGGGCGGCACTGAGGTACGCCATCGAGAAATGCGTCGGGCCAGGCGGCGGCCCGGGGTGTGCGCCCCGGGCCGCCGATCGATCATCTGGTGTGTCAGCGGTACTGCTGGTAGCTGACGGTGAAGCACCCGTTGCCGTTGCCGGGCCAGTTGTCGTTGATCCGGAAGAAGAGCCGGCCCTCCGGGTCGGTGGAGTTCAAGCTCACGCCGGTACCGACGAAGCGGTATCCGCCGCTGGCACGCATCAGGAGCCCGTCGGCCGGCTGGTTCGGGGCGGGGTAGTCACTTCCGCCGAGCCACCAGAGCCCCTGCGGGCCGTTGCGGCCGATGAACCAGTAGCCGGTCCAGATCGAACCGGATGCCTGGATCACCAGTCGGTCGCCCGGCTTCACGTCCACGAACGTGTCGACGTCGGTCTGGTGCTCGCACACCGGGATCGTCCCGCTGTTGATGAGGGCAGGCGGCGGAGCCGCCGAGGCGGGCGCCGCTGTCAGACCCGCCAGAGCTCCCACCGTGGAGATCCCGATGAGCGCCCGCCGCGCGGACTTCCTGTTCCACTTGATCACTGGTCTTGCCTCTCTGCCGACGGTCCGCGGTCGCGGACCAGCGAGCACCCAGAGTGCGCCCGGCCACGGGTCCGGGTCGTCTGACCAGCGCCTGATTCGCCGCGTACGACCGTCGGCATACAACGACCCGGCGCCTACCCCGCTGATGAGCGATGAGTGCCGGCCTAGCCGGTGGTATCACGGTTGGTCCGCCTCGGCGGCGAGGGCGCCGGTCAGCGGGAAGCAGCCGGCGAACGGGTCGGGCAGCTGCCGCCAGGTGTCGAAGCCTTCGGCCAGTTCGGCGTCGGTGAGCAGGCAGGCGGTGAGCAGGCCGGTGATGGCGGTGTGGTCCAGGTGCAGGCCGATCAGCGCGAGTACGGTGCGCCGGTCGCCGTAGTAGGGGTCCCAGGAGAGCTCGGCGGCGATGCAGCGGTCGTCGCTGGTCTCGGTCCAGCGTTCCGGCGGTAGCGCGGCGAGCCAGTAACCGAGGCTGCCCAGGTGCAGGCCGCCGCCGGCGAACTCGAACGCGATGGCGGTGTCCGGCTGGCTGGCGATCCAGAGCTGGCCGCGCCCGCGCAGCGCGTGCTCGGTGAGGTCTTCCAGGGCGTCGTGCAGCCGCTGCGGGTGGAACGGGCGCCGGGACTCGAACAGGATCGACGTCACGTCGCAGGAGTCGGGGTCGTGCACGGCGATGGGCCGGCCCTCGAGGGCGAGGCCGAGCATGCCGGGCCGGCGGGGATTGTGGCGGCCGGTACGGCGTACGAGGGCGGTCAGCGCGGTGCAGTCGAGGCTGTCGGCGGCGCCGGCAGGCACCTGGATCGCCCAGGGTGCGAGGCGGTGGACCAGGGTGCCGACCCGGTCGACGTCGAGGGCGTCGGCATCGGGCCGGCTCCACAGCACGACGGTGTCGCTGAACTCGACCTGGTGCGCCACCACCTCGGCGACGGCGCGGTGGTCGTCGTCGGCGGTGTGTAGCTCACGGTGGCGCAGGTCGTCGCTGCTGGCCAGGTCGTCGAGGAAGTGATCGGCGTCGACGACGGTGACGTAGGAGTCGAAGCGCACCGCTTCGCTGACCGGCGCGCCGTCCACCAGGCAGGACGAGCAGGCGGCGGCGACCGCCTCGGGCTCCACCGCCGGCGGCAGGATCAGCAGCAGGTCGCTGCCCGGCCGGGTGCGGGCAAGGCGTACCAGGGTCGGCAGCACGTCCTCCCGCAGCGTGCAGGAGACGCAGCCGTGGACTAGCTCGACGGTGCTCAGCTCGATCACTTCGGCCGCGGAGCGCACGGTACGCGCTACGACCCCGTCACGGATGCCGGTGAGGTCGTGGCTGATCGCCAGCAACCGCTCGTCGGCGACCAGCAATGCCCGGGCGGTCGCGTGGACGGCGCCCGGGGAGAAGCCGGACAGGACGGTGACAGCGGGCCGGTTGTCCACCTGGGCGCGCAGGGCAGCGGTGATCGGGTTCGCACTCACGACCCCATTGTTATTGGAAACGGTTTTCATTGTAAAGTCGGGTCATGTCCAACGTCTGTGACGTGACCGGCGCCAAGCCCAGCTTCGGCAACGCCGTGTCGCACTCCCACCGCCGCACCCGCCGCCGCTGGAACCCCAACGTCCAGCGCCGCCGCTACCGCCTCGCCGACGGCGCCGCCGTGCGGCTCAACGTCAGCACCACCGGCATCAAGATCATCGATCGGGACGGGATCGACTCCGTCGTGGCCCGGCTCCGCGCCAAGGGGGCGCGGATCTGATGGCCAGGACCACCGACGTCCGCCCGGTGATCAAGCTGCGCAGCACCGCCGGGACCGGATACACGTACGTCACCCGCAAGAACCGCCGCAACGACCCCGACCGCCTGGTCCTGCGCAAGTACGACCCGGTCGTGCGCCGCCACGTCGACTTCCGCGAGGAGCGCTGATGGCCCGCCGCGGCCTCACCGAACGCGAGAAGCGCCGCGCCGGGCTGTCGGCCCGCCATTTCGACCGGCGTGCCGAGCTGAAGAAGCAAGTGCTCGACCCGGACACGCGTACGGACGCGCTCCGTGCTCTCGCCAAGCTGCCGCGCGACTCCAGCCCTTCGCGGCGCCGCAATCGCGACATGATCGACGGCCGCCCGCGCGGCGTCCTCTCCCGCTTCGGGCTGTCCCGGGTGCGCTTCCGAGAGATGGCTCTGCGCGGCGAGCTTCCCGGCGTCCGCAAGGCCTCCTGGTGACCACGCCCACGGGCTGAACGGCCCCGTGGCGAGGCGGGCGCCCGGCAACTCGACCTGACAGCGGGAAGACGGGCGCGCGCGGACACCCGGCCGATGACAACGAGGTCATCGGCCGGGTGCCGGCGATTCACCGGCCCGGGGCGCCGGCCGGCTCCGCCGTGGCGCACAGCCGGCAGGTGCCGAAGATCTCGACGCTGTGGTTGACGTCGCGGAACCCGTGATCCTCGGCCACGGCGGTGGCCCACTCCTCGATCGCCGGCCCCTCGACCTCGATCGCTCGACCGCAGGAGCGGCACATCAGATGGTGGTGGTGGCTGGAGCTGCAACGCCGGTACATCTGTTCGCCGTTCGAGCTGCGGATCGCATCCACCGTGCCCTCGTCGGCGAAGGCCTGCAGGATGCGGTACACCGTCGTCAGTCCGATGGGGATGCCGCGCTGACGGAGCAGGGCGTACACGCGTTGCGCGCTCATGAATTCCGTCGTGCCCTGCAGCAGCGCGCTGACGTCGTCGCGATGCCGGGTGTGCCGGTGCGGTCTGACTCCGTCGCCCATCTCAGGCCTCCCGGCAACAACGATAACCATTTTCGATCGACTATAGAACATGACATTCGTTGTCGTTAAGTGGCGATGTGCCTGGCGAGTACGCGCACTCCGGCGAGTTCCTCGACGTCCTGAGCCGCGACGCGCGGGAGTTCCTGCGCGAGCCGGTGACCACTGCGCCGGCGCCGCAGGGAAGGGGCGGTCACAGGGTGCCTTTCAGGTGGGTGAGGATCAGGCCGGGGAGGAGCCGGCGAACCGGGCGAGGACGCCGTGCCGGGGAGCGAGCAGGTGGGCCAGCAGGAACGCGGCGGTCAGGGTGAGCACGATGGTGCCGCCGACCGGGAGGTCCCAGGACCAGGAGAGGTAGAGGCCGGCCAGCGCGCAGCCGGCGCCGACGGCCGGGGCGAGGGCCATCATCACCGGGAGCCGGTCGGTGAGCAGGCGGGCGGTCGCGGCGGGTGTCACGAGCAGGGCCAGCACCAGGATGTTGCCGATGGTCTGCACGGCCATCACCACGGCGA
>Ga0190269_10000753_pt1 | contig 16194 bp, 14 predicted proteins | sample Popmic249IS_FD_133749 | JGI IMG/M metagenome (GOLD analysis project Ga0190269, IMG submission 133749) | Populus adjacent soil microbial communities from riparian zone of Blue River, Arizona, USA - 249 IS | ecosystem: Environmental > Terrestrial > Soil > Riparian zone | place: USA: Arizona...
AAAATCCACGTGTCCTCCTCAGGATGGCTCAGGATGGGCTCCGGATGAGCTCCGAATGAGATACCCCGCCGGCCCGGCGATGCTATCGCGGCGGGAGCGGGTCCGCAACGCGGCCGGGAAGCACCATTGCCTGTAGGATGTTCTGTGCCGTGCGTCTTTCGGGATTCGCATGAAATGCGCGGCCACGGTCGCCCACTATTAGAGATAGGAGATCCTGCGTCCCATGAACCCTGATGTCCTGCTCATCCGCAAGATGATGTCGCGGCAGAACCTGACCCGCGCCGAGAGCGCCGAGCTGCTCGAGGCGATCCTCCGGACCGACGACGAGGGCTGGAAGCTCCTCGCCTACTCCGTGGCCTCGCAGACCAAGGGCGAGACGGTCGAAGAGATCCTGGGCATGTTCGACGCCATGCGCCGGCTCACCGGCGAGTACGACCTCGACCTCTCCGGCCGGCGGCCCATGGACATCTCCACCTCCGGCGGCAGCGGCGTCAAGAAGATCAACGTCTCGACCCTCTCGGCCCTGATTGCCGGAGACCCGGTGGTGCCGGTCGTAAAGCACTCATTCTGGAGGGTTTCCGGCATAACCGGCAGCGCCGATGCCCTGGAAGCCGTGGGCATCCACCCCCAGAAAGTCACGCTGCCGCAGATCCAGACGGCGGTGGAATCGGTGGGCGTCGTCTACTATTCGCCGCTCTTCGTCAGCGAAGAGCTGCGCAACATCGTGAACTTCGGGCGGGTGCTGGGCGAAAAGCAGATCGGCCTGAGCACGCCCTTCCATATGCTGGCGCCGATCTTCACCCCCATCCCGTTGACCTACCGGATGTTCGGCCTCAACAATCCGACGCAGTTCGAAATCCTGACCGAGATCTTCCGCGGCCTCGGCTACCGCAACGCGCTGCTGGTCCGGGGGTTCGAAGGGCTGGACGAGGCCTCGATCTCCTCGCCGAGCCGGGTGCGGGGCTTCCGCGGGGAAGAAGAGTTCGATTTCGTTCTGCTCCCCGAGGAAGTAGGCCTGAATCGTGTATCGCAGGACGAGGTGACGCCGGTGGACGCGGAGTCGAACTACCGCGACTTCCTGCGCATCGCGCACGGCCAGGAGACGGGCCCCAAGCGCGACCTCGTCGCGCTCAACGCCGGGTTGGCCCTGTGGATCTCCGAGCGGGCCGTGTCCATTGCCGAGGGGGTGCAGATGGCCCTGGAAAGGCTCGCGAGCGGGATGGCGGCCGAGCGGTTGACGGCGCTGGTCGAGCAGCACGGATCTCCGGACGTCCTCCGGCGGGCGAGAGAGAAACACCTGGCCGGTTTCTAGGTACCAGCGATGGATATCCGGAGAGAAATCCAGCGCAACGTGATCCTCTGCCAGGCTCTGGAGCCGATGGGCCGGAAGCCCGGGATCACCAGCCGCCTGGCGGACGCCTCGCCGGCCACGAAGCTGGAGTACTTCATCATCTCGGGCGTGAACAGCTCCGGGGCGTTCTACGACCTGGTGGACCGGATCCTGCGCGAGGGCAAGCAGCCGGACTGCATCTTCGATACCGCCTACGAGGCGCAGGCGGCCAGCGTCCGCAACCGGCTCGGCAGCAAGGTCAACTACGGCCAGATCCTGCTCCTGGTGCCGCTGGTGGCCGCCCAGGCCCTGATCTACCTGGAAGCGGGAGGCATCGACGACATCGACGCGGTCCTGGACCGGACCGGCGAAGTCCTGCGGCAGACCACGAGCAAGGACGTCGAGTTCCTGGAAAAGTTCATCGGCCTGGGGCACGAGCTCTCGGCGCGTCACCACGAGCGGATGGGACGCCCCAAGCCGCCGCGCGAACGGTACTTCCAGAAGACCTACTCGAACGTCTGGGAGTCGCTGACCGACTACCCGCACATCCACGCCGTCCGGGAGATCGTCGAACGGTACCAGCACAGCGAGCGGGTCTACCGTTTCCTCCTGCACAACCTGGAGGAGGGCGTCCTGCCGGCGAGCGACATGATCTACACCCTGCTCGTGCCGGAGATCGGCCGCCGCGACGCCGCGGCCGACATGGTCGCCTGCGGCCTCTACCTGGCCTTGTCGGCCCACCCGGAAACTGTTTTGTTTACTTGACCTTATAGGTCAACACCACGGCTTCCCACACGCGCTCCACCCCCTCCAGCTTCAGGTTGACCGGCATCCCCGGCCCCTCGAACAGGTTGACCGAGCCGCCGTCGAGGATCACCGGCAGCAGCAGGACGTGGATGTCGCCCAGGAGCCCCTGATCGAGCAAGGCGCGGCTCAGGATGCCGCCGCCCTCGCACACCACCGAGCGGATCCCCTTCGCCTCCAGTCCTTCAAGGAAGAGCCGGAGGTCCGTCCGGTCCTCTCCGCAGCGCACCGCCTCGACGCCCCGCTCCTCCAGGAACCGTAGATAGTCGGGAGGGGTGGCATCGGTGACGCCGACCAGAGTCCGGACCGAGCCGTCGAAGAAGCGGAAGTGCCGCGGGATGCGGCCGGTGCGGTCCAGGGTGGCGCGCACCACCTGGTGCTTCGCAGAGCCATGAGAGGCCATGGTGGGGTCGTTGGTGAGGACCGTGTTGGTGCCGATGAGGACGGCGTCATGCCGGCGGCGGATCTCGGCCTTGACGGCCCAGAACTCGGGCGGGATCGGCGGCATGTGCTCGATGACGTCGTAGCTGCTCCTTCCGCGGCCCATGGTGACGAGGCCGTTGATGGAGATGGCGCTCAGGAGATCGACGCGCATCGGGCGAGATGGGCACGGGCGGCGGCGAGATCGACGGGCGTATCGATCTCGAAAACCTCGGAGGAACAGTCGCGGAATCCGAAGCTCTCGCCGGCCGCGAGCGCCGGGAACAGGGGATAGATGGCCTTGGGATCCCCGTTCATGAAAGAGAAGAGGCGAGGCGACTGCACCGCCAGGGTCGGGAGGCTCATCGACCACTGGCCTTCCCAGGTGACGTCGAAGTCGAAATCGGGCTCGAAGCGGATCTTGGCTTTGAACCGGTCCGTCCGGCAGACGAGGAACGAGGCGAAATCCTCCGGCCGATGCCTTTCGACCAGTTCGCGGATGTCCCCGGGCTCGGAGAACACCATGTCGCCGGCCACCCAGACGAACGGCTCGTGAACGAGGTCACGGACTTGATAGAGGGTGGTGAGCAGTCCGACGGGCTGTTCCTCGACGAGCACCTCGATGGGAACGTCGCGGAAATCGGCGGCGAACTCGGGCCGCGTGACGATCAGGGGATCGAGCCGGAGCTCGCGGCAGGAGGCGAGGAGGCGGTCAAGGATGGTCTCGCCCCCGAGATCCGCCAGGATCTTGGGCTTTCCCCCCATGCTCGCGCGCATACGGGACCCGAGCCCCGCCGCGAGGATGACCATCTTCATGCGCCGCATCTCTCCATTCCCGTTCGAGCGGCATTCTACTAGGAATCGGGGCATTCGCGGGAAAGCTGTAGGGCAGGAGGGAACGGGCCCCCGGCCAGGACCCGCCCCCTGGATCTCGAAAAGAAATGTGCATCGATTGTCAAAGAACAGCCCATGGCGTGTCGACGAGCACTCAGCCAGGGAGAGCCATAGAGTCGCACCGATGAATCCTACTGTCAACCGAATGAATCCATAAAGTCGTCACAAACCTATTGACATCCCAAGTATGACTCTTTATAGTCCCTCTTCGCACCGAGTCGAGCAAATAGCCGGATCGGATCGCGAATCTACATTCGGCAGCAACCGGCGTCAATGATGGCGCCGCTATCGGGGCCTGAGGGTCTCAGAAAAGGAGAAGCATCATGTCCGAGTCGAATTCGTACGCCGAAACCGTTACCGGGTGGGAGAAGGAGCTCGCTGCGGCCGAGCGGAACAGCGCCGATCTGCCGCAGGCGCAGATCCCTCGCGAGAAGCTGCAGGGCGTGCTGCTCGAGATCCGTGGCGTCGCGGCCGAGCAGTCCGCGCTGACCGCGCTCAAGCAGGAGAAGACCCAGCGGATCTACACCCTGCTCGCCCAGGGCCGCAAGATCTCCACTCTGCTGCGCACGATCGTCCGGGAGCACTACGGCAACCGCAGCGAGAAGCTGGCCGAGTTCGGAATCCAGCCCCTCCGCAGCCGTCCGCGGAACGTCGAGACCCCCGGCCCCCTCCCCGAGTAGTCGTCGCCACCCAGAAAGGGGGCGTGCCATCCGGCACGCCCCCTTTTTTTGTCCTTCGTCGCCCTCAACGAGAGGCTCGTCAGGTCCGACGGGAGGCTCGTCGAGCTCGACGAGAGGCTGAAGAGGTTCGACGAGACCCTTGAAAGGTTGGAGGAGAGCCTCGAAAGGTTCGACGAGAGGCTCGAAAGGTCCGACGAGACCCTGAAAGGTCTCGCGAGAGGCTCGAAAGGTTCGGCGGGAAGCTCGAAAGGTCCGATGAGGCTCTCGAAAGGTTCGACGGGAGGCTCGCCGAGGTCGACGAGAGGCTCGAAAGGTTCGACGAGACCCTCGAAGGGTCCGGCGAGAGGCTGAAAAGGTTCGACGAGAGGCTCGATGAGCCTCCCGGTTCATTGAAAATTGAGAAGGACGGACGGCCTCCGGGTCCAAGGACGCCGCCCGTCCGCCAGAATTGAAGGGGACCTGGTCTCCTGGGAAGCCGTGTGCCCTCCCCCACCTGGGGGAAGGCACAGGTCGGCTCCGGGGGGAGGCTGGGCGGGAGGGCGCCTGCCCTCCGTGATTTTCCCCCTCCCACCTCGTGCATGAGAACGACACTCCCCTTCCTAGAGTGAGGTGCCGAGCCCGGAGCCGACTTGTTGTACTTCTAACCCCAAGGATCGATGCTCGAACCTGTCCTATCCCAGACTGCCTAGAAAACGGACGAGCCAGCGTGCTCTCCTGGAGGGTGGATCTCGCGCCCAACCCTCTGCCAAAGGAGTCATACTGCGCAGCGACAATTAGTCCTGTGCACCGCACAAGAGTAGTTGACGCCGGGGAGTCATAACACCCGGACTGGATCCAGGATCTCCAGGCCAGAGCCTCCGCCTACCTGGCGCGAACTAGCTGACGGCGGCCGACACCTGCCTACCCGGCCCCGTCCCAACCTTCTTCCTAAGGGTTGCTTTTTCACGCAGGCTTGGGCCTGCTTTCGCCCCCCAGAATCGAGGAAACGCAGCGACCTCGATTTCGCTATATCGACCCTGGTGTCAGCATGCGCCGAACCGCAGGTGACCCGACGAGAGTCTGACCTGGAATCCCGTGTATGCCCTATAGGTTAAGGGTGCGCAGGGCAATGCTTGAGCAGATTTTTCCGGCGATGAAAGTGCCGACCTGAATGCATCTCAGCCCGGCCCAAGAGTCCCGGCGGAATGGGTTCAGCAGCGAGCCGACACTCCGCAGCCACACGCCATAGAGTTGAAGGTCGACCTGCGGCCCGATGTGATGCTTCGCCAGCTTGGTGCTGGCAAAGCCATAGCTGAAGTTGGTACGCACCAAGCGCGCCAGAGTGTCCGGGTATTCCAGATGTTCGACCCGGAGCGTTGGGTCGAACAGCAGCTTCGCCTTCCAGTCGACAAGCCGCCAGAAGAGGTCGATCTCTTCGGCGTGATTGGTGAACTCCTCGCGGAAGCCACCGACAGCCAGGACGGTCTCCTTCCGGTAGGCACAGTTGGCCCCGGCGAATGAGCCCTGCATACCTTTCGTGGTGACCAGGACCATCTCTTCGGGAAAACGCATGATGCTCTCGAACACATGAGCGCTGTAGCGCTGTACCTCGTTGAGCGGTGCCGTGAGGACAACCTTCCCCCCGACTCCATCCAACTGCGAATCTCGCCCAAAGTGACCGGTAAGAGACTGCAGCCAATTCGGTGCGGGCAGGCAGTCAGAGTCGGTGAAGGCGACAATCTCGTGGAGGGCGGCCGTTACGCCGAGCTGGCGCGCTGCCGCCACGTGCAACTTCTCATTAACCAGCACTCGGGCTCCATAGCTGCGCCCCAGCTCGGGCGTGCCGTCCTCCGAGCAGGCGTCAATGACCAGAATCTCGTCGGGACGACGCTCACCACTGTACAAGGCGTCGAGAGTCTTCCAGAGCGTCCGAGCTGAGTTCCGGGCCGGGATGATCACGGAGCATTTCATAAAGCCGAGTACCCACCCACCGAATATCCGAGATCTTCGATCGCCCGGCGGAGCTCCATGCTATGAACCAGGTCCGTCTCTAACTCGCGCGCCCAGAGATAGGCATCCTCGCCGCGCGAGCGCAACTCGACGGGATGGACCACGAGCTCGACCGAGGAAACCTCCTCGCAGGCCATCAGCTCCGCCAATCTCACCTCGATCAAGCTCCGATACTGCTTGCTCTCGATCCTTTTGCTCTCCGCAGTATCCAGAAGATTCGAGATCGAGATCGAAGGACAGGGCTCCTGGGCGCGCCGGGAGAGAGCCTGCATCTTGATCTGGGTTTCGGGGGGGACTGCCAATAGCAGGAGCATGGGCAGGCAGAGTCCCCTGAACGGCACCCCCAGGAGTTCGGCCGCACGAATGAACACCTCGTAGAGACGCGGATGAACCAGTGGCAGATAGTGGTGGGCATTGAGGTGAGCAAGAGGTAGACCCAACTCCTGAAATTCCTCTGCTTGATACATGATCTCGGTGAGCACTTGGCCGATTAGATCCGGTCTCTCGTCAAGGCGGCACCGTAGGTGCTGGATTGACGTCGCAATGTCAGCTGCATCGAAGAGAAACCGGCCTTCTCCATCGGCAAGGAGACTGATTTCGCGGGGAGGCGCGACACAAGATCCTTCGCTGAGGTTGAGGTGAAGGCCGACCTCCAGCCCCGGCTCCGACCGCGCCAGGTATGCGGCCGATTCCGCGGCCGGCATATTGACCATCAGAGAGGCGCTGCGCACCAAGCCGGCGCGATGAGCCCGCACAATACCGAGGTTGACCCCTTCGTCCCAACCGAAGTCGTCCGCGTTGACGATCAGGAGCTTGTTCATTGTGGCCAGGCTCCCGACAGAAGCAGGACGAGCGCTGCGGCGGTCCACATGCTCCAAGCCTGAAGAATCCATTCCTGCTGCTCGAATCCCGGCAGCACCGGCCCGCGCCGCACCGTCTTCCAAAGGACGGAGAGCTCGCGGCGCCGGATCCCCTCGAACAGGGTGCCGAGCTCGAATGCAAGTCCCAGGAGATCCGCCGCGAGCTCCTGCGGGAGGGACCGCAGGGGCGCTCGCCGGGCGGCCACGGTCGCCCCCGCCTGGAGGAGCAAGGTGAGAGCTCCCCAGACAAAGGGCAGCACCAGGGGCCACACCGAGGCCGTGAGCATGGCCAGCGCCAGGGCGGCGAGCAGGAGCAGCAGGAAGACCTGGGAGAGCTTCGGCATTCCGAAGGCCACCCGGTCGCGATGTTTGCGAAAGAACACATGGACATCCATCTGTCCCCAGCGCAGAGCGCGCTGAAAGACTGCCGTGAAGCTATCCCAGGTATCGCGCGCGTGATGCACCTCGGCTTCGGGATTGGAGCGGATTCGGTATCCGGCGTCACGCACCCGGAGCCCCAGGTCCAAGTCGTCGCCGCCCAGGCGGAAGGGAAAGCCGGTGTCGAACCCACCCAGTTCCTGCAGTACATCCCGCCGAAGGGAAGTGTTCGAACAGGTCGCCCACGGCACCTGCTCCATCCGCCGGGCGAAGCTGAAGGCGTTGAGGAACTGGGTTCGCTGGATGACTCCCCACATCCAGCTCTCGCGGCCAACGAACTCAGTGACCCCTGCCACCCCGGCCACCGCACCGTCCCCTTCCGCATGGATGCGGGCGTGCTGCCAGAACAAGTCTGGCGTCGCCCGGCAGTCGGAGTCCACAAACAACACGACCGGATGGAGCGCCTGCTCGATCCCCAGGTTCCTCTTTAGCCGGACGCTGGCAGTGCCTCGAAGATAACGTGCCCCGTGCCGCACGCAGAGCCGTTGGATACTCGCCGCCTCCTCGGGATCGCTGTCATCCACGATCAAAATCTCGCTGGGACCCGTGAAGCGTTCCGCCGCAGCGCCCAGAGAGGTCAGCAGCTCCGCGACGTGGCGCGAGCGGCTCCAGGTGGGGACGACAACCGAGATCCCGGGAAGATCCGAAGACATGACCGGTTCCTCTATAGAAAGAGCAGCAGAACGAGAAGAAGGCTCGTGAGCAGGGCCCACATCTGGACGACCCGCCTAGGCCGCTCGGCCGCGAGTTGCTCGTGGACGTAGACGAACTTGGTCCACAGCCGCCTCAGGCGCAGCCGAGGCAGCGCCGCGGAGAGCCTACCCAACTCGAAAGTGACTTCCAGGAGAGCGGCGGCCACTCTGTAAGGCAGAGTCGAGGCGCCGCGGCCCTCGACGGAGCTCGCCAGGACCGCCTGCGTCGTCACGCACAAGGCCAGCCAGACCGGGGGAATCGCCAAGAGGATCTGGGCCCCGCCGGCGCCGGCCCGGACCGCCGTCGCGATCAGCAGTAGAAAGGTGGTCGCCACGGGCAGCGGGAACTCCGGCTTCAATCTCTCGGGATGCAGCTCTCCCAAATGAAAATCAGCTCGCCCGGTGAGGAAGGCTTTTCGCAGCAGCGCTCCCAGGGTGGAGAGCGCCTCGCGGCTATGCAGCACGACCGCATCCGGATTGCACAGGATGCGATAACCCCGCTTGCGGAGGCGTAGCCCGAGGTCGACGTCCTCTCCGTACACCCGGAGAGGAAAACTCTCCGCGAAGCCTCCGATCTCCAGGAGAGCCTCCCGGCGCACCGAGAAATTGGTGCAGGTGGCCCAGTCGACCTCCGGGAGCCAGGCGGCGAGCGAAAACGCGGTCGCCAGGGGGGGGTAGTATTCCAGCACGCGCCAAGCACGCCCCGCCGGTCCGCTCCACCTCGTCAGCCCCACCACCCCGGCCACCTCCGACACAGCGACTTGATGCGACCGCCAGTGCTGGTGAAGCACCTCGGGATCGGCCTCGCAATCGGAGTCGATGAAGAACACCAACTCACAGCGCGCCCGCGCGATGCCAAGATTGCGTTTCCGGCACACGTGGTTCTCGGTCGCTTCATAGGCGGCCTGCCAGCGGAGACACGACTGCCGGATCGATTCAGCGTCGGCCGACGGGCTGCTGTCGAGCACCAGCACCTCGCTCTTGCCCGGGTAGGCCGCGCGAGCCCGGTCGAGCGACGCGAGCAGGATCTCCACCATCCCGGCCCTGCGATGGGTGGGGATGACAATGGAGAAGCCGGGCACGGGCAGCTCTCGCACTAGAGGAACCCAACCAGGACCGGCAGCAGAACCAGGAGCGCCAGCAGGCTCGCCCAAACCTGGACAGCACGGCGGCTCCGGCCGGAGCTGTTGGGGGAAGGAGGAGCGTAGTAGATCTCCTGGTAGAAAGGCCGCATACTGCCGTGGCGAGCGCCTTCGATGAGCGTCCCGAGCTCGAAGAGCAGCCCCAGGAGCCGACCGCCGAGATGCGCCCCGAACCCGCGTCGTCCCTCCGCCGAGAGCCGGGACAGGAAGGCGGCCTCCAGCAGCAGATCCAGGGCCAGCCAGAGCGGCAAGAGAAGCAGCAACCACGGCCGGAGCCCGATCAGAGCCGACGCCATCAGGGCGAGCGCGAGCAGGAAGAACACCCCCATCGTCTTCGGAAAATCGATCAGGCGGCGCTGCGGGTGCTTGAGCATCAGGTGGTGGTGCATGCGCCCCCACCGGAAGAGACGGCGGCCGATGAGCCGCAGGTCGCTCCACGTCTCGCGGGTGTGCTCCACCACCGCCGCCGGATTGCAGCGGATCGCATGGCCCGCATCCGTGACCCGGAGCCCTAGGTCCACGTCGTCTCCTCCAAGCCGGAAGGGGAAGCTCTCGTCGAAGCCGTGGACCTGCTCCAGGACGTCTTTACGGTACGAGATGTTGCAGGTCGGCCCCCAGGGCGCCGTCTCCATGCGCGCAGCATACGAGAAGGAGTCGAGGACCGAAGTCTTTTCGATGAGCCGCCAGGTCCGGTTGGCCGGGCCGACGAACCGGGTGACGCCGACCACACCGCCGACCCCGTCCCGGTAGCCGCGGGCGTGCTCAATGAGGAGGTCCGGCGAGACGGTGCAGTCGGAGTCAACGAAGAGCACGACCGGGAATCGGGCCTCGCGGACTCCGAGATTGCGCTTCTCGCGGACGTTATTCACCGGGTGCGAGAGATAGCGGACGTCGAGCTTCTCGCACGCCTCTTGGATGACGCGCGCGTCCTCTTCTCCACTACTGTCGACGATCAGCACCTCGCTCTGCATGTCCGCACCTATCCTTGCGGCCTGTAGCGATTCGAGAAGAGTCGCTACGAGGTGCCGGCGCCCGTGAGTCGGGGTGACCACGGAGATGCCGATCATGATCGGGGCAGAGGAGGTATCAGGTACCTGTGTTTGAGCCGGCTGCTCGCAGGGAGGAAGGGCCAGCGACTGCTCAAGGTGCTCCAAGAGGTCCGGAATCTCTTTCAGCCAGCCTTCAAACCTCTTAAGACCCGCGAGGTAGAGATCTACACTCGTCAACGAGGCGATCAGACCTTCATGGTTGGCGGACTGCAGACCTTCCAGAAATTCGAGCTGCCCTATGTGGTAAGGCATTCGCTCAAGAAGATCATAGCTCCGCCCAGTTTCGGGATCGACATCCCGCCCCTCCACATAGCTTAGAGCGCGTTCGAGAAGCTCTTTGGCCTGGAGTGCCTCGGCACTGGCCGAGGCAGGATCAATGGCGAACATTTTGTGGGCACGACGGATTCTATATTTCAACCAGTCGCGAACCAACCTCAGCGACTGGCATTTCGGTTCGATCTGACCTCTCGTCTCTCGTAACATCCGCTTGGTGCCATCGTCGATACGAAACAAGAACAGAGGCGGCTGAAACACGACAAAGTGCAAACAGACCAACAGGACGCCGAGGACGAGAGAGGCACACGCGGCCAACTCGACAGGCATGATCGCCGCGAAAGGCTTCAGCCCCGGAAGCCAGATCCCCCTGGGGTCGAGAATCAGCACGACGAGGGCCAGATTCGCCGCGAGCACAGGCAACGCAAGAAATAACAAAAGAGCCAAGAACACGAGCTTGAGGCGGGTACCGACTCGTTTCCAGCGGGACGGCAGTCGATCCGTTCTGCCGGCTGCTCGCAAAGCCTGTTTGACACGCTTGTCGTATAGCAACAGCCCCCCCAAGTAGCGAACCTGGAGGACGATCATCCATCCTATGAAGCCCAACAGCGAGAAAGCACAGGCGGCGATCAGACCCTGTGCCAAAGGGACAACCTCATGCAGAACGTCAACATGCACAGGGACGAGCTTCAGCAGGCCTTCGGCCAAAGGCAGCAACAGGAGGACGATCGCAATGATTATGAAGCTCCAGGAAAATCGCGAGGTGTACTCCTTGAAGGCATAGCGCCGGCAGATCTCGTCCGCCGCGGCCATCTCGATTCGGGTTGTGTAGATCCCGTAGCTGGCCAAGGTGAAGCCCGCCAGAGTGGCGGCCACGCACGAAAGCGCACTCCAGAAGTAGAAGTAATAGTTGAGATCTTTCATGGCTGGTGGGCCTCGAAAGGAAAGAGACCTCGCAATCGCCTTCGCAGACAGCGATAAAACGCGAACTGCCGGACAGCCCGCGGACTCTGCCACAGAATCAGGAGGAACAGAAGCGGCGAGAAAGCAGGATTCGAGACCACGAGTACGATCCCCAAGAAGAGCGGCCAGACGATCTCGTAGAAGTCCGCCAGAGGGTGGAGCCAGTACTGCGACCAGTGGAACGGCGGCCATGTCCTGCGCCAGAGGTAGCCCAGAGCCCGGAGATACCCAAGATAGACGAGCATCACCAGCCAGAGCATGGGAAGGTCTCTAGCGGCCGAAACCAGCCAAGCGGCAAGGACGGCCAACTCCAAGGGGAAGACCCCCCTGCTCAGGAGGAAAAGCGCGCGGTCGGACCCGGACGCACGGACGAACGTGCGAACCCGGCTGCGCTCGTCCTGCGCCAGGTCGACGACCTGATGGAGGAGGATCCAGCGGAGCCCGATGAGCGTGAAGAGCACGAAGAGTAGCCAGACGTTGAGGTCGAGCTGTCCGAACAGCACCGCTCCCACGAGCAAGGGCAACGAGCGCTGGGCCAACGCGCAGGCCAGCAGGCCGGCGAGGCCCCGTTCTTTGAGGCGCAGCGGCGGGAGGGAGTAAGCGATCGCCAGGCAGTAGCTCGACGCTACCGCCAGCCAATCCCACATTCCCGAAAGGAAGGGAACGATCACGGCGAGTCCCACGCTCAGCAGCGAGAACAGCCAGGCGACCGCCGCCGCGGACCGGCTCTTGTCCATGGCGTTTGGCTTGCCCGCCCGGCGGTCCGCCTCACGGTCCGCAAAATCGTTGATGCCGTAGCCAAAGGCAAGAAACACGGCACAGAAGACGATCCAGGCAATGAACCGGATGAGACCCTGTGCGGCGGACCCCCCGCTCGCCAGGAGAAAGAGGAACCCGGCGGCGAAGAATGGCGGCATTTTGGAATGCCCCCAATCCTGCCAGCGCATCAGCTTCGCAACAGAACCGATCATCAGAAATCCGGGCACCAGCGGCAAGGCTCGGGCACATGCCCCTTGCGCCTCAGCTCTCGGCGGAAGCTGAGGTATCGGGGGCCGTTCCACACTTCGGTGAAGCTCTCAGTCAATCCATTGCCCATGCTCGAGGCGGGATCGTGGATATTGCAGCAGGGCATCACCTCGCCATCCAGAGTCACCACTGCCGAAAACCATGGGTGCATGCATCGCCAGGTCGGCTTGGGGTCACGGCGCGGGCGGACCGGCCTGCCGCCCCGCACATGGAGAGGAATTCCCAGTTGGCGAGATTTCGTGCGGGCTTCCTCGGCCGCACGGTGCCAGGTCTCAGCATCACAGGCGAGCTCGGCCAGGTCTGCCTCGGGTGGCTGCATGGGAGACAGGATCACGCTGTCGGCGCCGAGCCCGTGTGCCAGAGCGACGAGGTCCGGCGCTTCCATGGCATTGAGGGCCTGCACGACCATGGCGATCTCGATCCGGGGCCGCGCAGCCCCCGCCCGGCGCCGGAAGCCAGTCAGGGTCCGGAGGTTCTCGAGGACCTTCTCCAGCTTCGCGCCCGGACGTATCGCTTCGTAAGCCGCCGCAGTCGCTCCGTCCAGAGACACGATCAATCGGTGCAGCCCCGACGCGATCAGCCGCTCGCAGCGATCCTGGTCGAGCAGCGTCGCATTCGTGGTGAAGCGGACCTGAACGCCCCGCTGCGCGGCGGCGGACACCATTGCGAAGAGGTGCGGATGCATCAGCGGCTCGCCGATGCCGTGGAGGGAGAGGGTCTGCAAGCCTGGAAACTGGTCCAGGACCGTGAGGAACGTCGCGTAGGGCATCCAGCGCTGCCACGCCTTTTGCTGTTCCGAGGAGGCGGCGCGCGCCAGGGATACCGTACGCGGGCACATGATGCAACCGAGATTGCAGTGCGTGATGATCTCGATCTGAAGATGCCGCGGCGGCTGGGTGGCCACTGCCGGACGGAAAGCGACCGTCTGCAGCCCCTGCAGGGCCTCGCCTACCCCGTGCTCCCGCGCCGTCCTCGCCAGGACGATCAGTGCCGACCGGCGGTTCATGGCCTCAACGCAGCTCCGGAGCCGGCAAGAGCCGGAGCTTCTCCCCCCCTCCACAGAGCGTCGAGCGCCTCGCGCAGGGCGGGAATCTCTTCCGGCCCTCGCAGATAGGCTGTCATCCCGTCGATCCGGTCCAACAGGGTGGGCTCGAGAGGGGGCAGCCGGACCATAGGGTCGTCCCGGTCGAGCAGCGTATAGCCGTCCGCCAGATACTGGAGGGGAACCTTGTCCACGGAAGCGATGAACGGCCGTGAACGGGCGCACAAGATCTTGCGCTCGCAAGGCTCGTCCAGAAAGTACTCGGTATAACAGATGCGGCCGAAGCTGGCGATCTCGGGTCCGTAGCCGTACAGAAGTACCCCACAGCCCCCGTCGGCGACGTCGCCGACGTGCGTGGAGCGAGTCACCTCGATGCGCGAGATCCGCTGCTCGCGCAGGAACGTGATCAGCGGGGCGTTGGGAATGAAGTCCCGGTTGAAGGAGAAGCGATCCCACCACAGCGCCACGCCCGGGTGCTCCTTCATCGCCTGGACCACGCCGATGTCGTGCACGAGAACCGCATCGATCAGGTTTTCCCGGACCAGCTTACGGATCAAGGCGAGAGTCGGCTCCAGGCTCCGGGGAGTGTTGTAAGCGGGTGTCTGAAGGACGACCTCGAAGCCGGCGCTCCGGGCGTGGCGCGCCAGGTCGAAGATGTCGAACCATTCGTCCTCGAACATCCTCTTCTGGCAGAACAGGTCTCCCAGCACGACTCCGGTCGAGTGTCCGCGCAAGGCGTCCAGGAAAGCGAGCGACCACCGCTGGGCCGTCACGTAAAGGGAGGGGGCTTTCATCTCAAGGCTCGGCCCGCAGGCGCGACGGATGCGCCAGATAGAAGAACGTGTTGAGCTCCGGGTCGGCGAGCTCAGGGCTCTCCAAGGCTCGGTCGAGAGCCTCGCGCAGCTTGCGCGTACTCTGCGCGACGTACTCGGTGGTCCGCGTGCGGCCCTCGATCTTGAAGGAGATCACCCCGACCTTCAGGAAAAGACCGACGAGCGCTGACAGGTCGATCTCTGGCGACCAGATTAGCCGCCCGCCCTGGAGAGGGATCTCCGGTGGCCGCACCTGTGAGGCGACTTTCGAGAGAGGTCCCAGGACGACGAGGTCCTCGCTGCCGCGATGAGCGTCATAGATCTGCTTGCATCCGACGCAGAACTCCCCCTCAAACAAGTAGTGTGGCTGCCGGCACCGCCGGTTATCGTTGAAGCAGACGCCGCCGTAGGCGATCATTTCCAGCTCGATGTCCGGGCACAGGAAATGGAGGTCGGCGATCTCATCGATATAGAGATTGGTGTTCAGCACGACTCGGGAGACGCCATACTTCCGCTGCAGGAACCGGATCCCTTCGGCGTTGTAAAGGCCGAGCAGCGTGCTGGCATGAATCGGGACCTGGCTCCCCGCCTCCTGCAAAGCATGGATCAGACCGAAGTCCCCGACGATAAAGGCGTCGACTCCTATCTCCTCTAAAACTCTTGCGGACTGCTCGAGATCAGCCGCGCGGGGATCGCGGAGCTCCGCATTCATCGCAATATGGAGTCGTCGCCTTGCATCGTGGGCCATCCGCACCGCCGTGCGGATCTCATCGAGGCTCAGGCTCCAGGCGTCCGGCCGCGCGCTGAACTTCTTAAGGCCGACATAGACGGCGTCGGCGCCCGCCGCGAGAGCCGCCTCGACATGCTCCAAGTTGCCGGCCGGAGCAAGGACTTCGACAGGATGCAATGGGCTCACGATGCCCTCCCTGGGACAAGATGCCCGGACGATTCAGCCTGTGCGGCGGACGCCGCGTACTGCGCTGCATAGAGGTCGAACGTGCCGCAGGTCCTCGAGCAAACCTCGAGCTTGCCCTCGGCGAGGCTCGGCTGCTGCCAGCTCCCTGGGATCAACTGTTGGAAGAAAGGCCCCTCAACGATCTCCTGCAGCGGTATCCTCTTGGCTTCGATCGACTTCTTCCCCTCCGGAAGCCTATCGAGAAGTTGCCACACTCCATGGCAGGAGCGCGGCTGATACCAGGGGTAAAGGTTGGCGGTCCAGCAGCAAGGAAAAGCCAGACCTTCCGCGCTGACATACAGCTTGCGCGCTTGGTCCACCTTGCAGGTGATCCGGGTGCGGTCGAGGTAGGCCTGATAGCTCTCGGGGCTGTCGATCTCGCGGCCGAGCCGAACCAGCGATTCGTTCTGAAACCCGGAGCCCACCGGCTCCTCGACGAAATCCTCGCAGTTGCCATCCCGGTCGAGGATGGCGACCCGGTTGACCCTGCGGCCGGTGACAGGGTCGAAAAAGCGGTAGGTGTTCTTGGTGAAGAAGCTCGCGAAGCCGAGCCGGCGGCTCAACTCGCGGGCCGCCTCGACTTGGTGCTCGTTGTGGCGGAAGACGATGAAGTCCCATTCCGCCCTGCCGCCCGCCGCGATGAACGCGGTCGCGCTTTCCATGATCTTGCCCCATCGCGTTCCGCGGCGGTAAAGGTGATTGGTGTCCTCGAGGCCATCAATGCCGAAGCGGCAGTAGTCGACAACCCTGGCGAGGCGCGCCCACCACTCCGGGCTACGTCCGCTGCCATTGGTGTGTATCCCCAGGCGGATCCGGGGGTTCGTC
>Ga0190269_10000754_pt1 | contig 16190 bp, 19 predicted proteins | sample Popmic249IS_FD_133749 | JGI IMG/M metagenome (GOLD analysis project Ga0190269, IMG submission 133749) | Populus adjacent soil microbial communities from riparian zone of Blue River, Arizona, USA - 249 IS | ecosystem: Environmental > Terrestrial > Soil > Riparian zone | place: USA: Arizona...
AGCAGCCCGTCCTCGTCGAGGTTGAAGACGTAGAGGAACGGCTTGGCGGTCAGCAGGTGCAGCTCACGCAGCGGCGCCGGGTCGAGGCCCGCGGCGAACACCGTCGTACCGCCGTCGAGTACCTCCTGCGCCTTCTTCACGGCCTCGACGACCGGCGCGACGTCCTTCTTGACCCGCGCCTCCTTCTCGAGCCGCGGCAGCGCCTTCTCGATGGTCTGCAGGTCGGCGAGGATCAGCTCGGTGTTGATGGTCTCGATGTCGTCCGCGGGACCGACCTGGCCCTCGACGTGCACGACGTCCGGGTCGCTGAAGGCCCGGATCACCTGGCAGATCGCATCGCAGTCGCGGATGTTCGCCAGGAACTTGTTCCCCAGCCCCTGCCCCTCGCTGGCCCCGCGGACGATGCCCGCGATGTCGACGAAGTCCACGGTGGCCGGCAGGATCCGCTGCGAGCCGAAGATCTCGGCGAGCTGCTTGAGCCGCGGGTCGGGTACGCCGACGACGCCGACGTTCGGCTCGATCGTGGCGAAGGGGTAGTTCGCTGCCAGCACGTCGTTCTTCGTCAGGGCGTTGAAGAGGGTGCTCTTGCCGACGTTGGGCAGGCCGACGATGCCGAGGGAGAGGCTCACGCGGGTCAAGGCTACCGGCGGGCGTCGGCCTCCTCGGCCGCCAGGAGGAACGGGCGCAGCACCCGCTCCAGCGCCTCGGGCGCCTCCTGATGCACCAGGTGGCCGACGCGCGGCAGGGCGATCATCGTCGCCCCCGGGATCGCCGACGTGAGCGCCTCGGCGACGGGAGCCGGAGCACGTGTGTCGGCCTCACCCCGCACCACCAGCACCGGCACGTGCAAGCCGGGCAGCACGGCCCGCAGGTCGGCTGCCGCGAACGCCCGGCCGAGCACCGCGTAGGTCGCCGGACGCGCGTCGCGGGCGATCTCGAGCACCTCCTCGAGCACCTCCGGCGCCGGGTCCGGGCCGGTGAAGGCGCGACCGTCCTCCAGCCGCGGCTCGGGCGGGTCCTCGGCGGCGGCGAGCGCGAGGCGCAGCCTGGTCCGCACTTCTTCGGCCGGCAGCGAGCCCGCCCAACCGGCGTAGCCGGAGACCAGCGTCAGCGAACGGACCAGCTCCGGGGCCCGCGCCGCCACGGCCAGCGCCAGACCCGCGCCGAAGCTGACCCCGCACAGGTGCAGCCGCCCCAGGCCCAGCTCGGACGCCAGGCCGACGACGGCGCCCGCGAAGTCGTCGAGCAACCAGCCGGCGGGCGCGTCGTCGGAGCCGCCGCACCCTGGGGCGTCCCACGCCACGACCCGCCAGGTGTCGGAGAGCGCGGCGAGCTGGCGGTGCCACTCGCGGCTGTCGCTCATGCCGCCGTGCAGCAGGAGCAGGGGTACGCCGGCGCCCGCCTCCCTGCAGGCCACCCTGAGCCCTCCGACCAGCACCGTCTTCACCGCGCCGCCTTCACACGGGGTTGTCGTACCCGGGTGGGATCGTCCCCGCATGGACATCTTCTACGCGTTGCTCGCCGGTCTGCTGGCCGGTCTGGCCCTCGGTGTGGGCCTCACGCTGTCCCGGACGACACGTTCGCGCCCGCAGGACCTCGCGGTCCCGATCACCGAGCAGCTCGGCCGTGTGCAGGACCAGCTGCAGCGGCTGGAGGTGTCCCGCGCCGCTGCGGAGGCGGAGCTGCGCGCGCAGGTCAGCACCGTCGCGCTCGGCAGCGACCGGCTCAGCCGCGAGACCCGCGCGCTGGTCGACGCCCTGCGCCGGCCGCAGGCCCGCGGCCGCTGGGGCGAGCTCCACCTGCGCAAGGTCGTGGAGCACGCCGGGATGCTCGACCGCTGCGACTTCACCGAGCAGGGGACGCTTCACACCTCGGACGGCGTCCTCCGGCCCGACCTGGTCGTCCACCTCCCGGGAGGGGCGTCCGTGGTGGTCGACGCGAAGGTCACGCTTGCGGCGTACCTGGAGGCGGTGGAGTGCGACGACGCGGCGACCCGAGCCGAGCGGGTGGCGGCGCACGCCCGCCACCTGCGCGAGCACGTCGACCGGCTCGCCGCCAAGGCCTACTGGCAGCAGCTGCCGCAGACCCCGGAGTTCGTGGTCCTCTTCCTGCCGGGCGAGGCCTTCCTGGGCCCGGCGCTCGAGGTCGACCCGACCCTGCTCGAGCACGCGATGGCCCGCCGGGTCCACCTCGCGACGCCCACGACGCTGCTGTCGCTGCTGCGCGCCGTCGCCTACGGCTGGCAGCAGCACCAGCTCGCGGACAACGCCCGGGAGGTGCTCGAGGCCGGGCGGGAGCTCTACGCCCGGCTGGCGACGTTCGGCGCGCACGTCGACAAGCTCGGCCGCTCGCTGTCCACGGCAGTCAACGACTTCAACAAGACGGTGGGCTCGCTCGAGCGCACGGTGCTGCCCAGCGCCAGGCGGATGTCCGAGCTCGGTCTCGAAGGAGACGTGCCGAGCCCGACGCCGGTCGTGGAGGTCACGCGCCCGGTGTCGGCTCCCGACGTGGTGCACCTGACGGGCTGACCCGCTCGAACGAGAGCCGCATCGCCCGGGCGTCAGCCGTGAAGCAGCCGGCCACGACCATCGGGTCCTGCTCGAGGTAGGCCCTGACCGCCCCCACGTCCAACCCGTCCAGCACTCCCACGCCGAGCTGGGCGTCGAGGCAGGGGCCGGCCATCACGCAGGTCCCCTCGTCCGCCAGCCGGGACAGGCCGTCGGCGTGCTCGCCCAGCGCCCGCTCCTCGTCCGGCGTCAGCTCCGCCGGCCAGTCGGGGCGGGTCGGACGGAACGTGACGAAGAAGGTGGAGTGACCCTCGGGTCCGGGATCCGACACGGTGACACGCACGGCTTCCACGGTAGGCCTTGGGTACCGTGCGGCAGGTGAGCTGGACCACGCCTCCCCCCGACGCGGACCACGTGACCGAGCACGCCCCGACCCACCGGGACCACGAGCACCAACGGCACGTGCCGGCGAGCACCCACGTGGTCGCCGACCAGCGCGGCCTCACCGCCGCCGGCGCCGTCGCGATCGCGCTCGTGCTGGGCTTCATCGGCGCGGCGATCGACGTCAAGACCGGGCCGGGGCTCCGGACCGTCTTCGCCGTGTGCTTCGTCGGTGGCAGCGCGCTCGCCGCTGCCCTGGTGCACCGCGAGGACCTGCGGGCGGCGGTCGTGATCCCACCGTTCACCTACTGCGCACTGGCGGTCATCGGTGGCTTCCTCGGCAGCACGTCCGTCGCCGGGTCGTTCGTGACCAAGTCCGGCGTCGCGCTGCTGGACGCCCTGGTGCTCCGCGCGCCGGTGCTCTTCGTCGCGACCGGCGTGGCGCTGGCGATCGCGGTCGTGCGGAAGATCAGGTCGCCGCAGCGGCCTTGAGGTCCCGCCGGAGCTCGGGCGGCAGGGCGAAGAGCAGCGACTCCTCGGCGGCCACGACCTCCTGCACGTCGGCGTACCCGTGCCTCCCGAGCCAGGCCAGCACCGCCTGCACCAGCTCGTCCGGGACCGACGCACCGCTCGTCACGCCCACCGTGTCGACGCCCTCGAGCCAGGCCTCGTCGATCTCACCCGCGTCGTCCACGAGGTACGCCGCGCCGGCACCCGCACCCAGCGCGACCTCGACCAGCCGGACGCTGTTGGACGAGTTGCGCGAGCCCACGACCAGCACCAGTCCGGCCTCGGCGGCGATCTGCTTCACCGCCGTCTGGCGGTTCTGCGTCGCATAGCAGATGTCGGCGCTCGGCGGTCCGGCGAGCAGCGGGAAGCGCTCGCGCAGCGCCTCGACCGTCACGTTCGTCTCGTCGACGCTGAGCGTCGTCTGCGACAGGTACGCCACCTTGCTCGGGTCGCGCACCTCGACCTGGGCCGCCTCCTCGACGCCGTCGACGAGGTGGATGTGCTCGGGCGCCTGGCCGGTCGTGCCGATGACCTCCTCGTGCCCCTCGTGACCGATGAGGACGATGTCGTAGTCGTCCGCCGCGAACCGGCGTGCCTCGAGGTGCACCTTGGTCACCAGCGGGCACGTCGCGTCGATGGTCTTGAGCGACCGCGCCTTCGCCTCCTCGTGCACCACCGGCGCGACGCCGTGCGCCGAGAACACGACGGTGGCGCCCTCGGGCACCTCCTCGGTCTCCTCGACGAAGACCGCGCCCTTGGCCTCGAGCGTCTTCACGACGTGCAGGTTGTGCACGATCTGCTTGCGCACGTAGACCGGCGCGCCGTAGAGGTCCAGCGCCTTCTCGACCGTGACGACCGCACGGTCGACCCCGGCGCAGTAGCCCCTGGGCGCGGCGAGCAGGACGCGCTTGGCCGGGTGCGACACCATGGGTCCAGGGTACGTGGAGGGAGCTCTCGTGATCGGTCGGCTGCCGCGGCCGCTGCTGGCGGCGCTGGGTGCGGCGACGCAGGTACGACGGGTGCCCGGCGCCCTGGTCCAGGTCCCCGTGCTCGCGCTGACTGCCTACGACCGCGCCCGGCGGGCCTACGACGGGATGGCGCTGCGCGGCGAGGACCTGCTCACCGACGTCCTCGGCGGCGAGGACGCGCCCGCCCCTGCCCGGCCCGTGCCGGCCGACCCGGTCGCGGACGCGGTCGCCCACGTCGAGGACCCGCTCGACCATCCCCACGCGCACCGTCCCGACGGCCCGGAGCCGATCCCCGGGTACGACGCCATGACCCTCGGGTCGCTGCGGGGTCACCTGCGGACGATGTCCGCCGGGGACCTCGAGCGGGTGCTCGCCTACGAGCGCGCCTACCTCGCCCGCCAGCCGATGATCACGCTGCTCGAGCACCGCCTGGCCAAGCTGGCGGCAGACGGAGCTGGGAGCGCGTGACCGGGCCGACCAGCCCCGAGCAGCCCTGGCCCGTCCGCACCGTCGCGCAGAAGATCAACGACTGGGTCAACCGGCTGGGTGCCGTCTGGGTCGAGGGGCAGGTGACCCAGGTCAACGGCGGCCGCGGCAACACCGTGTTCTTCACCCTGCGCGACCCCGTGGCCGAGGTGTCGCTGACGGCGACCTGCTCCCGCACCCTGGCCGCGTCGGTGTCGCTCGCCGAGGGCGCCCGCGTGGTGGTGCTGGGCCGGCCGAGCTACTGGATGGCCCGGGGGTCGCTGTCGCTGGCGGTCACCGATGTGCGGCAGCTGGGCCTCGGCGAGCTCCTCGCCCGGGTCGAGCGGCTGCGGGTGCTGCTGCAGCAGGAGGGGCTCTTCGACCCCGCCCGCAAGAAGCCGCTGCCCTTCCTGCCCGGCGTCGTCGGCCTGGTGACGGGGCGCGAGTCGGCGGCCGAGCGGGACGTGCTGGAGAACGCCCGGCGACGGTGGCCGGCCGTGCGGTTCGAGGTGCGCAACGTCGCGGTGCAGGGCCACCTCGCGGTGCAGCAGTGCGTCGAGGCCGTGCGCGCGCTCGACGGCGCGGTCGACGTCATCGTGATCGCCCGCGGAGGGGGCAGCGTGGAGGACCTGCTGCCGTTCTCCGACGAGGCGCTGCTGCGCGCGGTCGCCGCGTGCCGGACGCCGGTCGTGTCCGCGATCGGGCACGAGCCGGACTCGCCGCTGCTCGACCACGTCGCAGACGTCCGGGCGTCCACCCCCACCGACGCGGCCAAGAGGGTGGTGCCCGACGTGGCCGAGGAGCGGCAGCGGGTCGCCCAGGCACTCGCCCGGTGCCGGCGCGCTTTCACCGGCCTGGTGGACCGCGAGCTGCACCGGCTCGAGCAGCTGCGCTCCCGTCCCGCGCTGGCCGACCCCGCCTCGCTGGTGGCGGACCGCCGTGTCGCGGTGGAGGGGTTGCGGGACCGGGGCGCCCGCTGCTTCGGCATGTCGCTGGACCGGGCCCTCGCGGAGCTCGCCCACACCCGCGCCCGGGTCGTGGCGCTGAGCCCGCAGGCCACCCTCGACCGCGGCTACGCCGTGGTGCAGCGCGCCGACGGGGCGGTGGTGCGCGACCCCGACGAGGTGCCGCTCGGCGAGCGGCTGCGACTCCGGGTGGCTGGCGGGGAGCTGCACGCGACGCGTGACTGACGCCCTTCGGGCTCAGGACCAAGGTCCCTAGGGTTACAGGCGGGCCCTCAGTGGAATGAACCGCCAGGTAACCGGACGGTGGGGGGCACGTGGAGCGAGCACTGCGGCTCAGGGACGAGCGGTCGGCGCTCGTCGAGCGCACGCCCGAGCTGGTGGAGGAGTTCACCTGGCTCGCGGCCGGCTGCGTCATCGCGGCGCTGGTCCGCTGCCGGGACGAGCTCGAGCGCGCCGGGGTCCGAGATGGCCTCGCCGACGCGACGCTCGCCATGACCCGCCAGCGGCTCCGCGAGACGACGCCGGCCGCCCTGGTCAGCTGACCAGGCTCCCGGCGCGGGACCCCGACAAACGAGCAGCCAGTGGTGCCTGGGGAGGGCGGCCCGCAGCGGCGCTCGACACTGCTTCACGTCACACCAGTCACACGTGGCTGCTCGTCTGTCAGGCAGGGCCGGCAGCGCCCGCCGAGAGCACGGTCCTGGCCTGCCTCGCCAGCTCGAGGTCCTCGCGGGCGTGCAGCACGAGGACCGGCACTTCCGCCCCCTCTGGGCTCACCTCGGCGTCGGGCCGTGCCCCCGCGTTCCGCGCCGGGTCGAGCTCGACGCCGAGGAACCCGAGGCCCTCGATCGCGCCGGCCCTGACCGCAGGCGCGTTCTCGCCGACCCCACCCGTGAAGACCAGCGCGTCGAGGCCGCCCAGCGAGGCGGCCATGGCGGCGATGCCCGCCCGGAGCCGGTGCAGGTAGACCGCCACCGCAAGTCGCGCCGTCTCGTCGTCACTGGCGAGAAGCGCTGCCAGGTCGGCACTCCCGGCCAGCCCGAGCAGGCCCGACCGCTTCTCGAGCGCCTCCTCGACGTCGGGCTCCCGGGCGGCCAGCCAGAGCACCAGCCCCGGGTCGACGCTGCCCGACCGGGTCGCCATCACCAGGCCCTCCAGCGGGGTGAACCCCATCGTGGTGTCCACCGACCGCCCGTCCAGCACGGCGCACAGGGAGGCGCCGGCACCCAGGTGGCAGGTCAGCAGTCGGCGTACCTGGGGGTGGAGGTCCTGGGCGCGACGGGCCGCCCACGAGTGCGACAGGCCGTGGAAGCCGAAGCGGCGCAGGCCGTAGCGCTCGGTCCAGGCGGCCGGCAGGGCGTACGTCGCGGCGGCGGCAGGGATCGTGGCGTGGAAGGCGGTGTCGAAGCAGGCGACGTGCGGTACGCCGGGGAGCCGGGCCCGCACGGCGTCCATGGCGGCGAGCGACTTCGGCTGGTGCAGCGGGGCCAGCTCGGTCAGGGCCCGAAGCCGTTCCTCCACCTCTGGCGTCAGGACCACGGGCGACGAGAAGGCGGTGCCCCCGTGGACGACCCGGTGCACCACCCCGTCCACGGCCGGAAGCGAGTCCGGCAGGGCGTCCCACGACGCCACCACCTGGTCCTCGTCATCCACCACCCGAAGCCGCAGGCTGCTGGAGCCGGCGTTCACGGTCAGCAGCAGCACCTCAGGGCCGCCACGCCCACTCGCGCACGACCGGGGCGTCCTCGCCGTGCTCGCGGGTCCACGCCCGGGCCTCCAGCCGGGCGTCGACCATCCGCTGCCGCAGCACGGCTGCGTGCTCGCCGAGGCCGGGCACGCGGTCAACCACATCCATGACGAGGTGGAAGCGGTCGAGGTCGTTCAGCATCACCATGTCGAACGGCGTCGTGGTGGTGCCCTCCTCCTTGTAGCCGCGGACGTGCAGCTGGTCGTGGCCGTGCCGCCGGTAGGTCAGCCGGTGGATCAGCCAGGGGTAGCCGTGGTAGGCGAAGACCACCGGCTTGTCGCTCGTGAAGACCGTGTCGTAGTCGCGGTCGGACAGCCCGTGCGGGTGCTCCGAGTCGGGCTGCAGCCGCATCAGGTCCACGACGTTGACGACGCGCACCCGCAGGTCGGGCAGCTCCTCACGGAGGATCTGCGCCGCGGCGAGCGTCTCGGTCGTCGGCACGTCCCCCGCGCAGGCCAGCACCACGTCGACGTCGTCGCCCGGCCGCTCGGTGCCGGCCCACTCCCAGATGCCGAGCCCGCGGGTGCAGTGCAGCTGCGCCTCGTGCAGCCCCAGCCACTGGGCCGCGGGCGCCTTGCCGGCCACCACGACGTTGACGTAGTCGCGGCTGCGCAGGCAGTGGTCCGCGACGGCGAGCAGCGTGTTCGCGTCGGGCGGCAGGTAGACCCGCACGACCTCGGCCTTCTTGTTCACCACGTGGTCGATGAAGCCGGGATCCTGGTGGCTGAAGCCGTTGTGGTCCTGCTGCCAGACATGGCTGGACAGCAGGTAGTTCAGCGAAGCGATCGGGCGGCGCCAGGGCAGCTGGCGGCTGACCTTCAGCCACTTCGCGTGCTGGTTGAACATCGAGTCGACGATGTGGATGAACGCCTCGTAGCAGTTGAACAGGCCGTGCCGGCCGGTGAGCAGGTAGCCCTCGAGCCACCCCTGGCACAGGTGCTCCGACAGGACCTCCATCACGCGGCCGTCCGGGCCGAGATGGTCGTCGCCGGGCACCGTCTCCGCGTCCCAGGCGCGGTCGGTCGCCGTGAACACCTCGGCGAGCCGGTTGGAGGCCGTCTCGTCCGGGCCCATCAGCCGGAAGCTGCGCGGGTTCGCCGTGATCACGTCGCGCAGGTAGGCGCCGAGGACGCGGGTGTTCTCCATCCGGGTCGCTCCCGGGTGGGGCACGTCGACGCCGTACCGCTGGAGGTCGGGCAGGGCGAGGTCGCGCAGCAGCAGGCCGCCGTTGGCGTGCGGGCTCGCACTCATCCGCCGGTCGCCCTCGGGGGCCTGCTGGAGCACGCTGGGCACCGGCGTACCGGCCTGGTCGAACAGCTCGTCCGGGCGGTAGGAGCGGAGCCAGGACTCCAGCAGTGCCAGGTGATCCGGGTCCTCACGTACCCCGCTCAGCGGCACCTGGTGCGAGCGGTGGGTGCCCTCGACGGGTACGCCGTCGACGACCTTGGGGCCGGTCCACCCCTTGGGCGTCCGAAGCACCAGGGCCGGCCAGCGCGGCCTCGTCGTCCCGGGGTCGGACTTGATCTCCGCCACCCGGTCGAGCAGCGCGTCGAGCGTCGCCGCGAGCTCCTCGTGGACCTGCGCCGGGTCGTCGCCCGAGACGACGTACGGCTCGTGCCCGTAGCCGCGGAGCAGCTCGCGCAGCTCGCTCTCCGGGATCCGCGCGAGCACCGTTGGATTCGCGATCTTGTAGCCGTTGAGGTGGAGGACCGGCAGCACCACGCCGTCGTGCCGAGGGTCGAGGAACTTGTTGGAGTGCCAGCTCGCCGCCAGGGCGCCGGTCTCCGCCTCGCCGTCACCGATCACGCAGGCGACCAGCAGGTCGGGGTTGTCGAAGGCGGCGCCGTAGGCGTGCGCGAGCGAGTAGCCCAGCTCGCCGCCCTCGTGGATCGAGCCGGGCGTCTCGGGCGCCACGTGGCTGGGCACGCCGCCAGGGAAGGAGAACTGCCGGAACAGCGCCCGCATCCCCTCCTCGTCCTGGGCCACGTGCCGGTAGGTCTCGCTGTAGGTGCCCTCCAGCCAGGACGCGGCCAGCAGCGCCGGGCCGCCGTGCCCGGGCCCGGTCACGAACATCGCCTCGAGCTCTCGGGCGCGGACGACCCGGTTGAGGTGCGCGTAGAGCAGGTTCAGCCCCGGGGTGGTGCCCCAGTGGCCGAGCAACCTCGGCTTGACGTGCTCCCGGCGCAGCGGCTCGCGGAGCAGCGGGTTGTCCAGCAGGTAGATCTGCCCGACCGAGAGGTAGTTGGCGGCTCGCCACCAGGCGTCCGTCCCGGCCAGGTCCTCGGCGGAGACCATGCGACCGAGCCAACCACCGTTCCGGCCGATGGGCCAGGGACCAACTCCTCTGCCGGGCTTTTCCGGGACCAAGTGCTGACTCCCTCGCGGGGTCAGTCGTCGTCGGCACCCATGCCGGGGCGGACTCCCGGCTTCGTCCAGGCCATCGTCGCGCCGCCGAGCACCTTGAAGCCCTCCGAGGCGTACAGCGGCTGCCCCGACGGCGTGGCCCGCAAATCGACCCGGGGGATGTCCCGCTCGGCGAACCAGTCCATCAGCCCCTGGAACACCAGCCGGCCGTAGCCCTGGCGCCGGTGGTCGGGGTGCGTGCTCATCGACGCGATGTGCCCGCGCCGGCCGTCGAGCTGGTACGGCGACGGCAGGTGCTCCTCGAGCCAGCCGACACCCCCGGCGACGGCGACGCCGGCCTCCTCGACCACGAAGGCCACGAAGTCCTCGGTGGTGAGGAGCCGCTCCAGCGCCGCCACGCAGGCCCTGCGCCACTCGTCCGTCGGCTCGTCCCCCATCGCCTGGTGCATGAAGCCGCGCAGGTCCGTCAGCGCCTGTGCGTCGGAGACCGTCGCTCGCCGTAGGGTTGCCACGTGACCGATCCTGCCAGCCCGTCGTACGAGACCGCCCGCGACGAGCTGGCCGAGGTGGTGCGCGCCCTCGAGGCCGGTGGCACGACGCTCGAGGAGTCCCTGAAGCTGTGGGAGCGCGGCGAGGAGCTCGCCCGCATCTGCCAGGAGTGGCTCGACGGCGCCAAGGCCCGGCTCGACGCGGCGCTGGCCGCGCGCGAAGACGGCTAGCCCACCCGCGGCGCGGGCACGGACGGCTCCTCCCAGACCCGCGGGTCGGCGAGGCCGCGGAAGAGCCGTGCGGCCGCGGCGAGGAACACCAGCCCTGCCACCACGAAGACGACCGCCTTGCCGCTGTCGGCCGCCGGGTCGTCGCGGGCCACCATCACCACGGCCATCGCCGCGACCGAGGGCGGCACGAGGGCGAACCAGCCGACCACCCCGTAGAACGCCGTCCGGGCCCAGGCCCGGCCGCGGAGCAGCCCGACCCCCGTCGCCACCGTGAGCGGTACGACGACGGCCAGGTCGAGGAAGGCGACGAGCCAGTAGGCGGTCGGGTGCTCGTCGTACTCCGTCGTACCGGCCCGCGACTCGACGAACTCCGGGAAGTCGGTGAGGGCGGACAGGAACCCGTTGGCGAGGTACATCCCGGCCAGCACGAAGGCCGCCAGCAGGAGCAGACCGACACCGCGGTGGCGCCGCTGCCGGTCGCTCACCGGCGGCGAGACCGCGCGGCTCCAGGCGAGCGCCAGGATGGCCGCGCTGCAGCTGAAGGTGAGCGCGAAGAGGGGGAAGGCGCGCTCGGCGTTGCCGTCCCGAGCGAGGTACTCCGGCCCCACGACGTACTGCACGAGCATGTACGCCGCAAAGCCCGCCGGGGCCAGGGCGAGCAGCGGACCGACCCGGCTCCCTCTGCGGCACTGCAACGCCGCCAGCAGCGCCCAGGGCACGACCACCAGCAGGGCGAAGGCGTCGAGCCCACGCGCCTGGTTGAGCATCGTGGGCGAGTAGCGGTAGGCGATGGTGCCGGTGCCCAGTGGCCCGAGCAGGGCGACGGCGGACAGCGACCCTGCCAGGAGCACCAGCAGCACGGGCAGGGCGGACAGGGGGCGGGACGCGTCGCGGCGCAGCATGGGGCACCTCCCAGGGCCGTCTCCCAGCCTGGTCCGAAGCACGGAGGCCGGGCAGAGGCGGACGTCCCGAGAGAGGTCAGCGCACCAGGCTGGCCAGCTCCAGCAGCTCCTCCTGGGTCGCGGTCTCGCGCAGCCCTCCCACCAGCACCGTCACAGCGCCGCGGCGCAGCACCAGCGACTGGGCGCCCTCCGGCGCCCGGTAGTCCTGCCACGCAATGCCGTCCACGTCGACCGTGCCCACCTGCTCGGCCTTGCCGGTCGCGTCGGCGAGGAACTCCGTCCCCTTGCCGCCCTGGAACTCCACGTAGCTGTCGCCTCGCACGTAGCCCACGCGGGTCACGCCCAGCATGGTGGTGAGGTCGCGCACCGTGGGTGTCCACCCGTCGGGCGTCCGCGAAGGGACGGGCCCACCCGTGTCCTGCACGAACGCGGCGTAGGCGTCCGTCGGGTCCACGGGCCGGATCGGTCGCTCGTCCTCGTCGTTCGCCTGGCCGAAGAACCACATCGGCAGGACCAGCGCGAAGACCACCGCCAGGGTGCGCAGCATGTCCAGGGCGGTCTCGCGACCGCGGCGCTTCGTGCTCGTCTCCCCGCTCATCGGGCTGCTGCCTCCATCGCGTCGAGGCAGGCCATCGCCTCGTCGAGGGTGTTGTAGAAGTGGGGGGACACCCGGATGCCGACGCCGGGGCGGTGGTCGACCACGAAGCCCTGCGACAGCAGCGCGTCGTGCACCCGCTGGCTGTCGCCCGGGTCGATGGTCACGTGCCCGCCGCGGTGCGCCGGGTCGTGCGGCGAGCGCACGGTGAACCCCCGGTCGAGCGCGGACTCGAGCAGCGGCTGGGTCATCGACACCGACCGCTCGCGGACCCGGTCGACGCCGATCTCGGCGAGCGCCTCGTAGGCGGGCCCGGCGGCGTAGTGCGCCGGCACCCCCGGCGTTCCGCCCTGGAAGCGCGCCACGCCCTCGGCGTAGTGGTTCTCCGGGTCGAAGTCGAACGGGGACCGCTGGCCGAACCAGCCGGTCGTCACCGGCTCGAGCACGAGCCCAGGCCGCACGTGCATCCAGCCGTTGCCAGGCCCGCCGGAGAGGTACTTCACCGAGCCGCCGACGTAGACGTCGACACCGAGGTCGACCACGTCGACCGGCACCGTGCCGGCTGCTTGGTACCCGTCCACGACCGCGAGTGCCCCGACCTCGTGCGCCTTGTCGACCAGCAGCTTGACGTCCACCAGGGTCGAGGTGCGGAAGAGGACGTGGGAGCACTCGACCACGAGGGTGCGCTCGTCGATCGCCGCCAGCATGGCCTCGAGGTCGACGTCCAGCCCGTCCGGCGTACCGGGGACGACCACGGCCTCGCCGCCCCAGCGGTGCACCTGCGACCACAGGTGCAACGAGCCGGGCCACTCGAGGGAGGACGTGATGACGCGGTTGCGGGGGCCGCGCCAGTCCAGGCCGCTCACCAGGTCGCCGAGCAGGTCGGCGACGTTCTGCCGCAGCACCGTCGTACCGGGCGGGGCGCCGATCAGCGACCCGAGGACGTCCGCGACCCGCCGCACCTCCGGCATCCACTGCTCCCAGGCCACCACGCCCTCGGTGGCCCAGAGGTCGGCGAAGGACTGCAACCGCTCGGCGGTACGCCGGTGCATGGCCCCCAGCGTGTGACTGGCGAGGTACGTCTTCCGCGCCAGGACCGGGTAGTCCTCGCGCCGCCCGAGCAGGTCGTCGTGGACGCTCATGCGCCGATCTTCGCGATCAGGCCCAGCACGTGGTCGACCAGCGCGTGCGCGGCCTTCTCGTCCTCGCAGACCGCGACCTCGTGGCCGGCCTCGCTGATGACCGTGGTGAGTACCAGGACGAGCGCGTCGCCCCAGGGGTCCTCGGTGTCGGCGCCGAGGAGGAGCGCGTTGCGCCGGGTCCACTCCCGATAGCGGGTGCGGGCCACGAGCTCGAACCCGGGCGGCCCGCCACCGGCCAGGAAGGTCCTGGCGAGGTCGCGCTGCTCCCAGCAGCCCTCGAGGTAGCGGCGGCTCCCCACGAGGAAGAGAGCGAACGGATCCCTCTCCCCGGCGGCACGCGCCTCGCGCACGGCGGCCGCCGCCCGCTCCTCCTGGGTGCGCTGGTAGTCCTCGAAGAGCGCCAGGTAGAGCTCGGCCTTGCCGCCGAAGTGGTGGTAGAGCGAGCCGACCGACGCGCCGGCGCGGCTCACCACGTCGGCGATGGCCGCCTCGGCGAAGCCCGACTCGGAGAAGACCTGGTGGGCGGCGCCGAGCAGCGCGGAGCGGGTCGTCGCCGCGCGCGACGAGGGCAGCGTCGTCATCGCGGCCACTCGGCCCACGGCACCCGGCGGTGGTGGCTGATCTCGCCGAGCGTCGTCCACTCGTCGCTCCCGAGCCGCGCGACCGGCCGGATCAGGTCGGCGGCCGGCCGGCCGTCACGCAGCACCGCCTCGTCCACGGCGAGGTGCACCACCTCGCCGAAGACGACGGTGCACGAGCCGAGCTCGACCGTCGTGACGAGCCGGCACTCGAGCGCGACCGGCGACTCCGCCACCCGCACCGGCGCGACGACCGCGCTCGGCTCGGCCGTGATGCCGACCGCCTCCAGCTCGCTGACGTCGGGCGGGAAGTCGGTCGCCGTGAGGTTCACCTTCTCGAGCAGCTCCTCGGTGCACACGCAGACGACGAACTCGCCCGTCGCCAGTACGTTGCGCAGCGAGTCCTTGCGCCCGACGGAGGTGAAGCTCAGCACCGGCGGGTCGACCCCGGCCACGGTGAAGAACGAGTGCGGGGCGACGTTGTCGACGCCGTCGGCGGAGCGGGTGGACACCCACGCGATGGGACGCGGCAGGACGAGGCTGTTGAGCCAGGAGTAGGTCCTGCTCCCCAGCTCCGCCGGATCTGTCTCGACACGCGCCACCCCTCCAGGGTCGCAGACCGGCGAACCGGCCCCGGGTGCCCCACCTTCCCGCCGTAGGTGCGGAGTGCGTCCCGGTCGTAGGCTCCGCACATGCACACCTACCGCCTCAGCGCCGCCGCGCAGCTGCTGGGCGTGAGCGACGACACCGTACGCCGATGGGTCGACGCCGGGCGGCTGCCCACCGTGCTGGACGGGGAGGGCCGGCGCGTGGTCGAGGGCCCGGCGCTGGCGTCCTTCGCCGTCGCGCTGGCGGGCGACCCCGACGGGCCCACGACGACCAGCGCCCGCAACGCGTTCCCCGGCATCGTGACCCGCGTGGTCCGCGGCGACGTGGTGTCGCAGGTAGAGGTCCAGGCCGGGCGGCACCGCCTGGTCTCGCTCATGACGACGGAGTCGGTGGACGACCTGGGGCTCGCTCCCGGCGTACCGGCTCGAGCCTCGGTGAAGGCGACCCACGTGGTGGTCGAGGTCCCGTGACCGCCACCGCACGCAAGCGCGGAACGGCGGGGCTGGCCCTGCTCCTGATCACCTCGTGCGGGACCTCCCGGGCGGCGGAGCGGACGGTGGACGTCTTCGCCGCCGCGTCACTGCGTGAGGCCTTCACGGCCGTGGCGGCGGCCTTCGAGGCGGCGCACCCCGGGACCCGGGTGCGGCTGAGCGTCGCCGGCTCGCAGGTGCTCGCCGCGCAGGTGCGGCAGGGGGCACCCGCGGAGGTGCTGGCCACCGCCGACGTCGAGAGCATCGAGGGCCTCGTGCCCTACCGCGTACTGGCCCGCAACCAGCTCGCCGTCGTCGGGCCGGCCGTGCGCAGCCTGTCGGACCTGGCCCGACCGGGGCTGCGGGTCGTCCTGGCCGCCCCCGAGGTGCCCGCCGGACGGGCGTCCCGCGCGGCGCTGGGAGCGGCCGGTGTCGTCGTGCACCCGGTCTCGCTGGAGGACTCCGTCGCCGGGGTCGTCACCAAGGTGCGGCTCGGCGAGGCCGACGGCGGGATCGCCTACGTGACCGACCTCCGCAGCGGCCTCCCGGGGGCGCCGGTGCCGGGCGCCAGCACCCAGCTCGCGATCGGGGCGGTGAGCGAGGAGGGGCGGGCCTTCGTCGCCTTCGCGCTGGGCCCCGACGGGCAGCGGCTGCTGCGGCAGCACGGCTTCTCGTGAGGACGCGCCCGCCGCTGCTGCTCGCGGTGCCGGCCGCGCTCGGCGGCCTGCTCGTCGCGCTGCCGCTGCTCGGCCTGCTGGCGCGCACCCCGTGGAGCCGGGCGCTCGACCTCCTCGGCGCGCCGGAGGTGCGCGAGGCGCTGTGGCTGTCGCTGCGGTGCGCGTCGCTGGCGACGCTGCTGGCGCTGCTCCTCGGCGTGCCGCTGGCCTGGGTGCTCGCCCGGGTCGAGCTCCCGGGCAAGCGGCTGCTCCGTGCCCTGGTGACTGTGCCGCTGGTGCTGCCGCCGGTCGTCGGCGGGGTCGCGCTGCTGCTGGCCTTCGGGCGGAACGGCATCCTGGGCCCGGTCCTCGTCGAGGCGGGGGCGGTGCCCGCGTTCACCACGGCGGGCGTGGTGATCGCCGAGACGTTCGTGGCGCTGCCCTTCCTCGTCCTGAGCGTGGAGGGTGCGCTCTCGGCGCTGCCCCGCCAGGGGGAGGAGGTCGCGTCGACCATGGGCGCCGGGCCCTGGCGGGTCTTCCGGACGGTGACGCTGCCCGCGGTCGCCCCCGCCGTGGCGGCCGGCACCGCCCTGGCTGCCGCCCGGGCACTGGGAG
>Ga0190269_10000755_pt1 | contig 16183 bp, 10 predicted proteins | sample Popmic249IS_FD_133749 | JGI IMG/M metagenome (GOLD analysis project Ga0190269, IMG submission 133749) | Populus adjacent soil microbial communities from riparian zone of Blue River, Arizona, USA - 249 IS | ecosystem: Environmental > Terrestrial > Soil > Riparian zone | place: USA: Arizona...
ATCGTTCGCCATGCCCCGGCCCACTTCGCCCTCAGTCGTGGCGGCGATGCTGTGACTTAGACAGGAGTACTGATAGCCTATGCCTGCGCACCGAACGGGTGCGTGACCGTGCTGTCACTCACCCGAGTGGGAGAGCTCATTCATGTCTACGCCACACGATGAGATTCGCGACATGTTGGGTCGGATCCGTCTGTTCTCTGAGCTAGGCGAAGACGAGCTCAGCCAGATCGCATCGATCGCGCAGCGTCGCCGCCATGAGCCGCACAAGGTGATCGTGCGCCAAGGCGACGTCAACGGTGACATGTACTACGTCGTCAAAGGTCTGCTGAAGGTGACCGCTTGCGACAGCCACGGTCGCGAGATCGTGATGAACCTGCTCAAGTCCGGCGACTCGTTCGGTGAGATCGCGTTGCTCGACGGGCGCGCGCGCTCCGCCACTGTCACGACGATCGATCCGTGCGAGCTGCTCGAGATCCGGCGTGGCGACTTCTTCCGCTTGCTCAATCGCTTCCCCGCGATCAACACCGCGCTGCTCATGGCGATGGCGCAGCTCGTTCGCAGGCTGACCGAGCGCGCAGAGGACAACGCGTTCTTGGATGTGCGCGCGCGTTTGGCAAAGTGGCTCGGCGATCTCGCGGACAATCACGGAACACCGCTCGGCACCGGGCAAGTCGCTCTGAGCGTCAAGCTCTCGCAGCAGGAGCTCGGTGACATGGTGCAAGCCACACGCGAGAGCGTGAACAAGTGCCTGCGCGAGTGGACCAAAGAAGGCATCATCCAGCAGAACGGGCGACAGCTGATCATCGAGGATCGCCAGCGCCTGCGCGATCTGGCTTCGGGCTAGATCACTTCGACTAGTCTCGACCGCCGGAGCGTCCTGCCGAGGAACCGAAGCGAGAGCCGAAGCCGCGTGAGCCGCCGCGACCGGCACGCGCTGCTTCGACTGCCGAGCTGCGGCTAGAAGTGCCTGCTGCGCCGCCAGCACCAGCCGAGGCAGCGGCGCCACTGGCTCCACCCGCGCCGGCCACGCTGTAGCAGGTGCAAGGCTCCCACGCGCCGTCGAACTTGCAGGTCTGGATGCCGATGGAGCGGCCGGTGCACTCGCAGGAGCGCTCTCGTCCAACCACACCACAGGAATCGGTAAGCGCGCTTCCAGAACAGGCGGGCACGAGCGCTAGCAAGCCGGCGGTCACCCATCCAAGGATCGGCCGGTTCGAGGCGCACACACACCACACTCTGCTGAGGCTCAGCACATCGCGAGCCTAGCATGGACGCACGCCAAAGCAGTTCGACGCTGCGCAGTTCGAGCACAAAGCGAGCGGATCGCAGGGTCGGCCGGCTCGCCGTCGACTGGATGCGCGAGCCGGCGATGTCCTGCAGCTGAGCGCGGCAGCGATGCTTTTGTTTCGCGCTGCGTTGTCCTCGCAGGTCGACGGCTGCTTTCCACTCGTGCGTGTTCCGCCTCACCATGGCAGGAATGTGTTCCACATCGTGCAGCGCACTGACGCTACGCCCGCGCGCGAGTGTAAGCCTCGTTCTTGCAAGTGGGCCCGGCGCCGTGTTCTTGCGATCCCCTGTTATGCTCTCTGCGCGACTCGGGGGAGCGCGTCGGCGCCGTAAACCGATGATTGACGCGAGAGCGAAGTTAGGCTCTCCTGGAGCTGAAAATCATGCAGTTAGACCTGGATTCCGACACACGCGCGTTGCTCGAACGTTACGGGTTCGACGAGAACCAGTTTTCGGAGCTTCGGCAAAGCTTTGTCCAAGGCGAGCTCGGTGCCGACGGCAATCGACTGCGTGGTCGCGTCGAGCCGCCAGCGCCCGGCGATTTGGTCAGGTTGCCTCCACCTGATAGCGAGGCGCGCAACGCGCTCGCAGCACGCGGCATCGAAGCCATGCGCCGCGGGCAAGTGGGCTGCGTGATCTTGGCCGGCGGCATGGCGACCCGCTTCGGTGGCGTGGTCAAAGCTGCGGTTCCGGCGATCGGCGATCGCTCGTTCTTGTCGCTCAAGCTCGGTGGCATCCGCTTGGCGGCCGAACAGGTCGACGCGCGTGTACCCGCATTCGTGATGACCAGCTTTGCGACGGACAGCGAGATCCGCCGCATGCTCGAAGAGCTCGATAGCCCTTCGGTCCCCGTGACTGCGTTCTCGCAGTTCGTCTCGCTGCGTCTGCGGCCGGATGGAGAGCTGTTCCGCGAAGGCAAAGGCGTCTCCGCGTACGCGCCGGGCCACGGTGATCTGAGCTTTGCGTTGCGGCGCTCGGGCATTCTCACGAAGTTCATCGCGAGCGGCGGCAAGCTGCTTTACATGTCGAACGTCGACAATCTGGCGGCGACGCTCGATCCCGCAGTCATCGGCGCTCACTTGTCTGGCGGCCGCGCGATCACCGCCGAGGTCGTGTCGAAGGATCCGGGTGATGCCGGTGGCGCTCCTGCGCGCGTGGACGGCACGCTCCAGATCGTGGAGTCGTTCCGCTTCCCCGCCGGCTTCGACGAGGCGAGCATTCCCGTGTTCAACGTGAACTCGTTCGTGCTCGACGCCGTCGCGATCGATCGCGACTTCCCGCTGAGCTGGTTCGTCGTGCGGAAGAAGGTGGCAGGCCAGGAAGCGATCCAGTTCGAGCACTTGGTGGGTGAGCTAACAGCATTCCTGCCGACGCAGTGCCTGCACGTGGACCGCGAAGGACCGGACGGGCGCTTTCAGCCGGTCAAAGATCCCGAAGAGCTCGAACGGCGCGCACCGCGCATCGAGTCAATGCTGCGTGGTCGCGGAGTGCTTTGAGAGCAATCTGCTTGTGGGCGGTCGCTGTCGCGACGTGTTGGACGGGGAGCGGCTGTGAGGGCTCAGGCAAGCGCTGCCGCTTCGGCAGTGACCATGCGGTGTTTCGCAGCGAAGGCAGCCTGTTCGATGATGTAGCGCTGGTGAACACGGCGGAAGGTCCACTCGCGATCTTCTCGGACACGACGGGCTTGTACATGCGCGCGCTCGACGAGTACGGGCTGCCGCGCCGGCGCGCGCAGCGCGTGGGTGAGCGCTGTGATGCTGGACTCGATGCCGCCGTCAGCGGCAGGGAGCTGTGGCTGGCCTGCTCGCGGCGCGCTGCGGACCAGGTTGGGGCCGGGGCCGTCACTGTCTACAGCGCGGACGCACACGGCACGCTCACCGAGCGGCAGCACTTCGCGCCTGTAGGCGGCGAGAGCCACGGTGTTGCGCTGGCATTGTACGCGGGGAGGGCGCGCGTAGCCTGGCAGGATGCAGCTCTCGGCGGCGCGCAGCTGCGTTATGCCGAGACTGGATCGGTCCTGACCTACGTGCTGTCCGATGGCGATTGGTTCGCCAGCACACCACGTGTTTCAGCTACGGAATCGCAGCTGTTCGCGCTGTGGGATGAGTCGCAGCAGCGTGGCGAGGAGTACGAGAGTCGGATCCGCATGCTCGATCTCAGCGGGCGCAATCGCAGCGGAACGGGTGTGACGGTGATGGATGCGCACGATGCCTCCCCAGGTCCGGCCATGGTGCTCGACCCCAAGGGCGGCTCGTGGCTGGCATTCCGGGATCGCCGCAAGGGACGCCGCAAGACGGGCCTGTATCTCGCGCGTGTACAGGGCGGTAAAAGCAGCGAAGTGGTGCGGGTAGGGCGCGCGGACGGGGTCGGCCGGCCGACGCTGACGGCTTGTCTCTCCGGGCTCGTTGCAGCGACGCCACGCACGTTTGCGGGGGACTATTTTGTCGGAGTGGTCCAAGTCGACCCAGATCTCGAGGCGTTCTCGCTCGAGCAGCAATTCTACGAAGATAGCCACGAGTTTTCGCAGGTCGCTGCGAGCTGTCTCGACGCGCGACTTTTGCTGCTGATCGCTGAGCGCGGGCGTTTGGGGGGCGGACGGGCCGCGCTGCGCAGCGTAGGCTTCAGCTGCGAGTAGACATCGTCCGACATCACCCTTTCGCAGCAACACTCGTTGTGGGACTGGTCCCATGCCGCGAGAGCCGCGCCGGGGCGGATGTGGTACCGTCACTGAGAGAGTATCGTGCGTTGGTCTCGGTCGTCACTGCTGGTGTTCGCCGCGGCGCTTCTGGCGTCGTTGTCGATTCACTTACCAGTTTACGAAATGCTCGGTGTGCTCGCGCGGGCGTTCGAGGACGAGGCTGCAACCAAGCAGGCGTCTGCTCCGAGCCAAATCGAGTTCGAGCTGGCTGAGACCAGCGAAGAGAAGCTCGACAAGCCTGAGGAGCCCGAGGCGAAGCCGCCCGATAAAAAGGCCGAAGCGGAGAAGACCGCCAAGCGGCCCGAGCCGAAGCCTGACAAGAAGCAGAACAAGCCGGAGCCCAAGAAGCCGGAGCCACCGAAGCCAGAGCTGAAGAAGCCCGAGGTCGTGGTCACGCCGCCGCCCGAGCCGACGAAGAAGATAGAGAACAAGCTCGCGGTCACGCAGAAAACCGACGATCCGAATGTGCCGCCGCCAGAGAACTCGCGCTTCATCGCGGAGGAGAACCGCCGCGTCGAAGAAGAGATGATCGCGAGCGTGCGTAGCCTGACCGAGAACGACGAGCAGCCGAACGCGTCCGCGCCGAAACCCGAGGATGAACAGCTGGGCAACGCCAAAGAGGAGAAGCCCGCCGAGCTGCAGGACGTGAAGGGCGAGGAAGGCCGCATCCCTGACAAGCGTGAGGCCAAGGAGAAGCCGCTCGCACCTTCGCAGATGGGCCAAGGCGACAAGCAGAACGAGGCTGTGGCGCACGCGCCCGAGCGCGGTGGCAGCCCGTCGAAGAACGATGCGCCGCGTGAGATGGCTGCTGGTTCGGAGCGAACGGGCGGTACGGAAGATACGTTGGTGATCCAGGACGGAAGCGGGAGCATTCGCATCCGCCGTACGCCGCAGGGTCGCGGACCGGGTGATTCCGGTGGTGAGGCCCAGAAGGGCGCGCGTGCCGATGCTGCGCGCGACTCGGGCGGGCGCGTCGGCGATGGCTCGAACCTGAAGCTGTCGTGGTCGCAGTTCGAGTCGACGTTCGGCGAGAAGGAGCTGCGCGAGCAGCGCGATGCGTACTTGGAGCAGCGCCGCACGCAGTCGCGCGGTGGGCAGCGCGAGGAGAACTGGAAGAAGTTCCGTGCGGCGGTCGAGAACTTCGTGGACAAGGTGAAGCCCGGCAACCAGACGGCGCTGAACGCTGCTGCTTCGCCGTTCGCCGCGTACCTCGCTGAGATGCATCGCAGCATCCATCGCGAGTTTGCCATGCGCTTTCTGCCGAGCTTGCCGGTCGTCGGTGGAGCGTTCGCCGACCCGACGCTCGTCACGCGGCTCGAGATCATCGTGAATCAAGACGGGTCGCTGCACGAAGTCGGTGTCGTGCGCACGAGCGGGTTTACGCCGTTCGACTACGGCGCCTGGAATGCAGTCACGCGCGCTGCGCCGTTCCCTGAGCCACCAAAGCGGATCCTCTCTGGGGATGGGCGCGTGTACCTGCGCTGGGATTTCTATAGCAACGAGCGGCAGTGCGGCACGTTCAACGCCGAGCCGTTCATCCTGCCGAATCCCGGTGGTGATCCGAAAAAGCCCGGGCCGATGCACGACCGTGGCACGACGATTCCGCCGGACGGGAAGCTAGGCGTGGTTCCGCCGCACTCGCACCCGCACTCGCACAGCGCTGAAGCTGCGTGGCTTCAGCAGTGACTGCGGGTGCAACGAGCGCGGAGATCAAGCGACTGGCGCTCGAGCTGGGCTTTGCACGCGTCGGGGTCGCGCGCGCCGAAGCGCTGAGCGAGGATGCGAAGCGCCTTCACGCGTGGCTCGCCGCTGGGCATCACGGGCAGATGGCTTACATGGCCGACAACGTCGAGGTGCGGAGCGATCCACGCCACGAGGGGATGCTACCGAGCGCGTGTAGTGTAATCGTGCTCGCCACGGCTTACGCACGTAGTCCTGCGCTGGAAGGTCCGCACCCCGGGCGCATGGCGCGTTACGCGCAGGGGCGCGACTATCACGCGCTCTTGTATGACCGCACGCGCGTGCTTCGTCGCTATCTACGCGAGCATGGTGCAGCGGTGCGCGCGTCGGTCGACACACTGCCCGTGCTCGAGCGGGCTTGGGCTGCGCGTGCGGGTGTGGGCTTCGTGGGCAAGAACGCGTGCATCATCGTGCCCGGGCTAGGCTCGCATGTGCTGCTCAGCACGCTGGTGACGAGCGCCGAGCTGGAGCCGGACGAGCCGCTGCGCGAGCGCTGCGGAGATTGCCGCTTGTGCCTCGATGTTTGTCCCACGCGTGCGTTCGTCGCGGCGAAGGAGCTCGATGCGCGACGCTGCATCTCATATCTGACGATCGAGCACGAGGGGCCGATCGACGAATCGCTGCGCGCGGACATGGGGCAGTGGCTGTTTGGTTGTGATGCCTGTCAGGATGTGTGTCCGTTCAACCGCCGCCCACAGCGGCAGGAAGAAGGTCCTGATCCGTTCGCGCCTCGTGGGCGCTTGCTGGGACTCGGTGCGGAAGACTTCTTGGCGATGGACGAGGCCTGTTTCGATCGCTATTCGCGCGGGAGCGCGATGCGTCGCGCGGGGCGAGACAGCATGGCGCGCAATGCTGCGATCGTGCTCGGCAACTCGCGGGAGCGCCGCTACCTGCCAGTGCTGGCACGCGCGAGCGAACGGGACCGCTCCGAGGTGGTGCGTGATGCCGCGCGCTGGGCCATCGCACGACTAGAAGGCTCGTCGGATTGACTCCGCGCCATGCACTGAGCCGCGCCTCGACCGCGAGCTCAGACCATGGGCAGTTGCCAGTGCGGGGAGAGATAGTGGCGCGTTTGATCGAGCGCTGCCCGCTCGCGGTCGTGAAGCTTGCCCAGGGGGAGCTCGGTGCGTAACCCGCGCGATGCGGAAGCTACGGCTCTCACGCTGTCGCTGAGCGCGTATAAGTCGTAGCCGCCTTCGAGCACGAAGCCGATGCGACCGTGACCCAGCTCGCTCGCGAGATCGATCAATGAGGTCGCCATCGCGCTGTAGGTTTGGTGATCCAGGTTCATCGACGCGAGGGGATCGCGTTGATGCGCGTCGAAGCCCGCGGACACCAGGATCAGCTCGGGCGCGTACGCGCGCAGCATCGGCAGCACGATCTCGCGGAAGGCTGCGCCGTAGGTCTCCGGTCCGCTCTCTGCGGGCAGCGCGACGTTGGCTGTGTAGCCCGCGCCTGCGCCGCTGCCGATCTCCCGCGCTGCACCGGTGCCTGGATAAAACGGAAACTGATGAAGTGAGATGAACAGCACGTTCGGATCGTCGTAGAACATATCCTGCGTGCCGTTGCCGTGATGCACGTCCCAATCGACGATCGCCACGCGCTCGAGCCCGCGCGCCCGCGCCGCCGCCGCTGCCAGAGCCACGTTGTTCAGCAAGCAAAAACCCATGCTGCCGGTGGGCACAGCGTGATGACCGGGTGGGCGGAGCAGCGCGAAGCCGCGCTGGCCTGTGCTCGAGGCCAAGAGCTGCGCCATGTCAATGACGCCACCGGCTGCAAGCCACGCCGCTTCGCGCGTTCCGGGTGAGAAGTACGTGTCAGGGTCGAGGTTCCCGTAGCCGCGAGTGAGTCGCGCGAGCAAACGCTCAAGATAGTGGGGCGAGTGCACGCGGCACAGCTCTTCTTGTCTCGCTTCGCGCGCACCCACGCTTGCTGTCGCAGCGTCTCCGAGCGCGGCGCGCAGACCTTCGCGTGCGGCCAGCAAGCGCTCCGGGCACTCCGGGTGATGGCCCGAGCCATCGTGGTGTGCGTCGAAGCGGGCGTCGTCGACGATGGCGACAGGTGATGGAACCAGTTTGGCTGCGGCTTCGGCCATGGCTGCATCGCACAATAGCAGCGCTTTGGCTTCAGCTCACCTGCTATGCGGGGCTGTTCTTACTAAACCTAACAGGTTGAGAGTGCCGCCTTACAAGCCAGATAGCGAATCCGATCAGAGAGAGATTTCTTACATCGAGCAGAAATATGCCTAAGGGGTGAAAAGCTTTCAGCAGCGGATAACCGCGCGGAAAAATCAGCTGACTGATGAACACGCACGCGACAAATAAGAAGTAACCGCGTTTGGTTACTGTGTTTTCTGCATACAACACACACAGCGGTGCCGCGACCCAGATCAAATACTGCGGCGAAAATACGCGGTTGGTCAGCATGAACGTTAGCAGCAGTGCGCTGATCAATAAGAGCGCCCCGCGCCCGTCGCTCGTGAAGCGCCGCAGGGCGAGCAGGTATGCGCTTCCAGCCAAGAGCAGCCAAGTCGAGAGGTGCTTCACGAGTCCGGTGGCTGCGGAGGCAAGGTTGGTGGAGCCGAATGACTCATCTACGCGCATCGCGAAACCGAGCGGCTTCAGCAACATGATGATGCCGGCGTATGTCGACTCGATCTGCACGCCGCGCAGCGCGTGGTAACGCAGCGTGGCGGCGTAGTTCGGCCCAGCGAACTGGTAGACCGCGAGGTTGACGGCGACAAAGACTAGCGTTCCTACCAACACACACACTGCGCTGAGGCGAAAACGGTCCATGGCGCCGGAGCGAAGCCAGAGCACGACAGCTGCAGCGCCCGCGAGTCCAGGCACGAGCTTCACCATCACGCCGAGCGCGGTCAGCGCGCCACACGCGGCTGCCCAACGCGTGCGGGCAGGTCGTTCGCTGCGCTGCGCCCGAGCGAATGCCCACACCACGAGCAATGTGCTCGTGACGACCACGTGATCCATGCGCGTCACGAACACCGTCCCGAGCGCAGCGCAAAACGCCAGTGAGCCCCACGCGATCTTGGCTGGGCTCGGCGCGCCCGCTCGCAGAAGCTGCGCGCACAACCAGAGGTTGAGCGCGTGCAGGAGCAGCATGTAGCCCGCAAAGGCGTAGCGATAAGGCCGGTAGTCGAACGACACGAGCGCGGGCGGCAGGGTCGCGGCGTAGGCGAGGGGCGGATATTCTACGCGCACATCTTTGTAGGGCCATGGCCGCGGCGGCAGCGGCTTCAGCATCGACGGGTCGTTCTGACGCTTCGCGACAAAGGCCAAGTCCACCTTCCCGAGCAGCAAGAGGCGCGCGTACTCCAAGTACAGCCGCTCGTCCTGCTCGCCGCGCAAGTAGGTGCGGATGACGCCCGTGGGACCGTACAGCCGGTAAGCCTTGACGTATGGGTCGACGAGTCGCGAGCGACCTTCGATGCGCACGCTCTGCATCTCCTGATCGCTGAAGCCGTACTGGTAGATGCCGAGGCACAACACGATGTGTAGGAGCGCCGGCAACCACAGCGCGCGCAGTCTCAAAGCTGATGGCTGCGGGCTGCTCAAGGTGCTTCAGTCGCGCGTGTTGGGAAGACTGGATAGATGCGCGGCAAAGAGTCGGCTGTGCGCTTACGCGCGCGGCGCTGCACGTCGAAGAGCAGCGCGCACACCGCGACGAATGACAGCCCGTCGTGCACGAGCGCGCTGTTCTGCAGCCAGTTCGCGAGCAGGAACATGCCCGCAACACTGATGAACGCTAAGTCGCGGCCGGCGTGCTCATTCACGTAAGCGAGATACAGCGGCAAACAGAAGCACAGCCAATAGGGCCAGACGAGCGGATTCAATACGACGATGCCGGCCCACGCCCACGACGCGCTCCAAAAGACCAAGTACGAAGATCCGCGCGCTTCGGCGCTGCGCTCCGACCAAACCAAGATGGCTCCCCACGCGCTCGCGAGCCCGAGCCACAACACGTACGCCCACGCGCCAAAGCGCAGACCCGCGTGCTGTCCCCACTTGCCGAGGATGCCGAGCGCCGAGACATTGTACTGCGAGATCAGGAGCTCTTCGGACGATGCGCTGAGCGAGCGCACCCAGCGCAGGTTCTCCTGCCATGCGAAGTTGCTGCCATGCGCGAGAGCGAGCAGCAAACCTTGGCTGACTAACGTGAATGCGATCGCGCCTGCAAAGACGGACCAGCGGCGGCGAAGCAGCCAGAGTGGTCCGAGCACCAACGCGTACAGCTTCCATTGCACCGCGAAACCCCACGCGGCGCCGATCGCGAGGCCCTTCGCATCGAAGCCAGTGGCTGCACGCGGGCGTGCGCCACTGACCCATGCAGGCAAGACCAAGAGCAGCGGCCACAAGTTCGCTTGGCCTAGCTTGAGCTCATCGCGCAGGCCGATGCTGAACGTGAACAACGCGATCACCCACAGCCAGAGGCTGCGTGTACGATCGAGCAGGCGCGCGCATACGAACCACAACCCGAGAAAGCCGGCGGCACACACGGCGTAGTGCATGAGCGCCCAGAGGTAGCGCGAGCCTCCGAGCGCATGAGGAACTCCCCAGAGCAGCGCGACGAACGGCGAGTACTTGTACTGGTAGTGACCTTCGACGTCGTAGACGGTCAGGTGAGCCAGCGCCTTTGCGCCCGCCAGCCAGTACACCTTGAAATCCGAGAAATCGGGGCGGTGATCGCGGGCGCGGAACTGCACCAACATCAGGCACCCGACCCCGATCAGCGCGAGGACCTTCTGTATATTCTGGCGCGACACGCTGGACCTTCTTCTTCGATGGCAGCGCGTTCGTCAAGCGCACACGCCGACACGGAAGGCTCGAGGGGGCTTGGCGGTCCGCTGCGCGTCGGTACACTGCTCGCGATGAGCCGACCACCGTCCTCGGCGCCGCCCCAAGCAACCAAGGCTTCCAAAGCGCCGGAGCGCGACCCTGGCGCCGCAACGGTCTCGCCGACCGCGCTCGCGCCGTTCATGAGATTGCTGGAGGAGATCGGGCCGGACGCCGTCGCGACCTCCATGGCGCGCGGGCTCTCGATCCTGGAGCGCTGGGGAATTTCCGCTGCGGACCTCGAGGCGGATGCGACCATGCGCGTGCCACACGGGCTCGCGGTCGACATGTTCGAGATGTTTTTGTCGGTCGCAAACGATCCGTCCGCAGCCCTGCGCGCCGGCCTGAAGCTCCAGCGCGGCGACTATGAGCTTCTGGAATATCTCTGCGGCAGCTGCGAGACACTCGGCGCGTCGATCGCGTGCCTGTCACATTATTATCCGCTCTTGATCAACGCGGAGCTCGAGCTGGTCGAGCGCGGCGATCGCGCGGAGCTTCGCTATCGCATCGCCGAGGGGCTGCTCGCGCCGAGCGCGATGAACGAGTTCGCGCTGGCAAGCAACTACGCGATGTCCATCCTGCACGTGAAGCTCGAGAACGTGCTGCCGCCGATCGAGGTGACGTTCGCGCACGCGGCGCCTGCGCACGCGCCGGTGTTCGAGCAAGTGTTCGGCGTGCCTGTGCGCTTCGCCGCTGAGCACAACGCGATCGTGTTTCCGATCAGCATGCTCGATCATCCGCTGCGCGGTGCGGATCCTGTGCTGCACGCGGTGCTCAAGCGGCTCGCCGATCACGAGCTGTCGCTGCTGCAAGAGCTGAGCGCTTTTCCGAGCAAAGTGCGCGGGGCAATCGAAGCGGAGCTCGAGCATGGCGCGCCGCTCGAGCGCGTGGCTGCGCGCATGCACCTGAGCGCGGGTGGCTTGCGCTCACGCTTGCGCCAGCATGGCGCGACCTACAGCAGCTTGCTCGATGCCGTGCGCAAGGATCACGCGCGGCGCGCGCTGCGCGACACGCAGCTCGGAATCTCCGAGCTCGCGCATCGCTTGGGCTTCGCCCATCCGCCCGCGTTTCACCGTGCGTTTCGACGTTGGTTCGGGGTCACGCCGAATATGTATCGCGAGGTCAAGAGCGAGCATCCCGCGGCGCGCTTCTGGCGACCGCGCTGAGCTTTCCCTCACTCGTCTTCGTCCGTAACTTGCGCCTGCTTGTGAGGCGGCACAGGCAGGGGCTGCGTGCGTGGTGCGACCGGCTCGCTGTGCGCGGCGAGCAGCGCCTCGACGCGATCGAGCAAGCTCTCGACGCCTTCGGAAGTGGCGGCCGAGAACGCGCTGACCTCGACGCCGTCACTCGCGAGCGCGGCGCGCAGCTCCGGCAGCGCTTCTGCGACCTCCGGCAGATCCATCTTCGACATCGCGATGACCATCGGACGCGTCGCGAGCGCCGCATCGAAGCGACTCAGCTCGCTCTTCAATGTTTCGAGATCGTGCAGCGGCGATCGACCTTCGCCCGGATCGACGCTGACCAACACCAACAGCACGCGCGTGCGCTCGATGTGCTTGAGGAAGCGGTGCCCCAGCCCGGCCCCCTCGGCTGCACCTTCGATGATGCCGGGGATATCAGCCACGACAAACGAGCGCTCGTCTCCGCGTGACACCACCCCAAGATTGGGCACCAGCGTCGTAAAGGGGTAATCTGCAACCTTGGGCCGAGCCTTGGAAATGACTGAGATCAGTGTACTTTTGCCGACATTGGGAAAGCCGACGATGCCCACGTCCGCCAGAAGCTTGAGCTCGATTCGAAGGTGTTTGCGCTCGCCCTCTTCACCGGGCTCGGCGCGCATCGGCGCACGCTCGGTGGGCGTCGCGAAGTGCATGTTGCCGCGTCCACCACGGCCGCCCTTGGCTGCAACGAAGCGCGCGCCGACGTGGTCCAAGTCGGCGAGCTGCTCGCCCGTGTCGGCGTCGAACAGCTGTGCGCCTACAGGTACGCGGACCGTCAAGGATTCGCCGCGTGCGCCGTATTGGTCTTTGCCACGACCGTGCTCGCCCGAATCGGCGCGCAGCACGCGCTTGTACCTGAGGTCGAATAGGGTGCGCAGCCGTTCATCTGCCTCAAAGATTACATCGCCGCCGTCGCCGCCATCACCTCCGGCAGGACCTCCGAGCGGCTTGTATTTCTCGCGACGCATCGCGGTGGACCCGTCGCCACCGCGACCGGCAACTACTTCTACGCTGATCTCGTCGACGAATCGCACGGCGGCTTCCTACTTGGGGCCGGGGAGTTGTGCAAGCCGGTCGCTGCATGGCGGTGACTGTGACCGGCTGGAAAGGGCCCGATGGCGCTCGTTCATCTAGGACGACTCCTCTACAATCAAGCTATGCCACACGCGACGAAGAGCGCGTTGCAGGATGCCCGCGAGGCCTTCATCTCGGGGCTCGCCCGCCGTGCGGATGCGCTGCGACCGGTCGTGGACAGCTTCATCGCAGATCCGGGGGACCGGGTGGTGCGGGCGGAGCTGCAACGCAGGTTGCACTCCCTGCTCGCCAGCGCGCAGTTGTTCGAAGAGCCCACGTTGGTCGCACAGCTGCAGCGACTGACGGGCCGGCTCGATGAAGTTGGGCTGGATGCCGAGGCCTGGCAGCAGCCGGACAGCGATCTGCTGCTTTCGCTGCTCGCGAGCTTGGATCCGCACGTTTCCCGCGCGCAGGTGAGCGGCGTAGCGCCCGCGCCGGCACCGCTGCCAGCGCGCGAGCCACCGCTGAGCCGGCCTCCCGAGCGTGCAAGCGAGCCGTTCCCGATTCTGCGCGCGGCGCAGCACGTGGCGAACGAGGCTTCACTGCGGCCCCCGACGGTCGCACCGCGCCCGGAGAACCGACCGCCGGCGCCGGTACCGACCCATCAGCTCGGCGCGGTGATGCTCACGCGCGTGCTGCTCGTATGTTCGCGTCCGCACGCGGCCGAGCTGCGCTCGCTCCTCGACGAGGCTCCGCTCGAGCTGTTGCACGCGGCGGATCCGGAGCAGGCGCTTACCTTGCTCGAGCGCGCGCGGCCTTCCTACGCGCTGATCGCCGCTGAGTTTGCGACCTTGCCTGACATCGATCTGGTCGCGCGCCTGCGTCAGGACCTACATCAGCCGGTGGACGGCGTGTATCTGATGCTGCCGCAGGGTGCCACGTACGACGTGGAGTTCGTGCGTCAGACGGGTGCGGATGGCGTCCTGATCGAGCCGATCTCCTGGGAGATGCTCGGGCCTCTGCTCGACCGTGGCGGGCCGATGCTCGACAGCGACGAGGATACCGAGCCGAGCGATCCACACGAGCTGCCTAGTGCAGACGAGAAGCTGAGCCTCGACGGTGGTCTGTCTGAAGCCTTCGCGCAGGCCGAGAGCGAGGCGGCGCACAGGCATCGCCATGTGATCGAATCGGGGCGTGTTCGGAAATCGGTGCCGCCCGCGATCCCTCAGTCGCCGCAGCCCCCACCAGAGGCTGTGGCTCCAGCCGCGGTGGAGCCTGCCGCTGAGAGCGGCGCGTCGAGCGTGCTTGCGCAGGTGCAGGCGGCACGGGCTGCGGCCGAGGCGGCAACCAAGGCGCTGCAGGTGCGGGCCACCGACAGCCGTCCCGTGCTGCCGCAGGTGCAAGCTGCGCGGGCGACGATCGCCGAGCTTGCCGCTCTCAGCGGCACATCCAGCGTGCTCGCGCAGGTGCAAGCCGCGCGCAGCTCGCTCGCGGAGCACCTCGCACCCGCGGCCTCTCCGAGCGCGGAGAAGCCAGTCGAGCCCGGCCGCGCGCGCACGTTGATCGGGCGACGTGTGCTGATCGTCGACGACGATCCCGCGATGCTGTGGTTTTTTTCGGGCGTGGTGCGCGATGCTGGCGGCGAAGCGTTGCAAGCGCGCGACGGGGCCGAGGGCCTCGAGATGGCGCGGCGCAAGCGGCCGCAGCTCGTGCTCAGCGACATCTTGATGCCGAAGCTCGACGGCTTCGCGCTGCGTCGTGCGCTCGCGCGCGACTTGTACTTGGAACGCACGCCCGTGTTGCTGTTGTCCTGGAAGGGCGATCCGGTCGAGGACACCGACGCTCGCTCCAGCAACGCGAGCGGGCTCTTGCGCAAAGAAGCCAGCGTGCCCGAGGTGCTCGCGGCGATCGAACGCGCGCTCGCGCCGCGCCAGCAGCTGGAGCAGGCGCTGCGCGCCGATGGCGATGTGTCGGGGCAAGTCGACGATCTCGGGATCGTCGGCCTCATCGAAGCGGTGGTGGCGGCGCGCCCGGACGTGCGCTTGACCGTGGAAGACGCGGCCGATCTGTTCGAGGTCGGCATCGCCGAAGCGAATCAGATCTCCGTGACGCGCACGGCGGCGGACGGCACGTTCACCCGCGGCGAGCGCGCGCTCTTGCAGTTGATCGGCGTCACGCATGGTCGCTTTCACGTGAGCCTGCGCAACACCAGCTTGCGCAGCCCCGTGCAGACGCCGCTCAAGCCCGCGCTGCATGCTGCGGTCAGCGAGCTCAGCGCGTTGATCGACGGAGTAAGCAGCGAGCGCGTCGCCGGGGTGGCGCGCGTGACGTTCGATGAAGATGCGCTCGCCTCGCGGTTGTCAGATACACCTGCATTCCAGCCCATCGTCGCGGAGCTGCGCGCGCACGCGCTCAGCCCGGCGCAGCTGCTCGCGGAGGGCAAGTTCAGCAGCGGTGAGATCGCCGCGTGCCTGATGCCCCTGGCACGACAGGCGGTGGTCACGGGGCTGTGGAGCGCGGAAGACAAGGACCTCCTGGCGGACGTTACGCGTCTGCACATGCCTCGTCCTTCGCTGCCTCCGGCGTTGCCCGAGCCCGCAGCACCCGCGCCACCGGCCGAGGCTGCAAGCCCGAGCCCGGCTCCCACGCAGCCAGAAGCTGCAGCGCCCGAGCCAGCGGCTGTGGTGGAGCCTGCAGTCGAGCCCGCTGCACCCGCTCCAGAACCACGCTTCGAAGAGCCCACGGAAGCGCGCGAAGAAGCGCCAGAGATCGTGGAAGCCGCGCCGCCGAGCGCGCAACCCGCGGTGGCCAAACCGATCGAGCCCGAGTCGGACTTCGAGTCCGATCCCGAGGCTGACTTTCAGCTCCACACAAACCCCACGCTGATCGCGGAGATCGCAGCCGCGCGCAGGCGCGGACGCGAAGGCGTGCTGCTGATCGCCACCCTCGTTGCCTCGTGTGTGCTCGGATACGTGGGGGCGCTCCAGATCGAGACCCATCCTGCGTTGTTCGGCCGAGACACGGCGAGTGTCGGCTATCGCGGGCTCGAACAGCCGCTGATGGCTGCAACTACGACCAGCGAGACCAGTGTCCGAAGCGGCTTGGATGCCAGCTCCGGCTTGGGGACCGTGCTGCCGTACATCGACACGACGCGCGGTGTGCCAGTGGGGAACGACGAAGGACTCGTGATCTTCGAGTACGTGGGGCCATTGCCGACTCCCAATGTGGAGATCGATGGCCGCGTGCTCGGCTCGCCACCACTTTCGGTCGCGCTCGCTGCGACGCCACATCAGCTCAAGTTGTGGTTTGCTGGCCAGCCGACAACGCGTACGCTGAGCGTGCGTGCGGGTGAGACGCGCGTGATCACGTTGCCG